>Ga0307487_1000253_pt1 | contig 44100 bp, 35 predicted proteins | sample CBIW12metaG_FD_203665 | JGI IMG/M metagenome (GOLD analysis project Ga0307487, IMG submission 203665) | Sea-ice brine microbial communities from Beaufort Sea near Barrow, Alaska, United States - CBIW 1.2 | ecosystem: Environmental > Aquatic > Marine > Coastal | place: USA: Alaska | collected... | reverse complement strand
CACCGCCCATTTTACCTGAGCCTTTATTATAGTTTGCCCACTTTAAAGCCGCTACATTATCAACCTCGCTAAGTGTACTAACGTATCACTGGCACTTGGTTTGCTTGTATCGATATTATCTTGGATGGGCTATATATTGAGTAAAAATAGGCACATAAAAATAGTAGGCATACTAAAATTTATGAAAAACTCTGCTGATTTCACTCCAAAAAATGGTAGCTCGATGCTGAAAATCTGATACAGATTGAGAGCGAAAGCCAAGACGTGGTGTCTATCTCTTTGGGACTAAAAATATGTGATAGGCACAAGGCATTACAAGAAGCCCATAGAGTATTAAAGGCAAAGGGTAGGCTCGTTATTTTAGAAGCCTCAAATATTTTTGTAAATTGGATTCATAAATTATATTTGGGCTATATGTCTGTGGTGATGCCATTTATTGGCTGGCTAGCAACAGGTGGTGATAGCTCGGCTTATCAGTATTTACTCAAATGGGTAAAGGGTTTCCCCAGCGCAGAAAATTTGGCGCAAGAAATCACTGATATTGGTTTTAGCGATGTTGGTTTTGAGCGCTTAAGCTTGGGTATTGTTGCTATTCATAGCGCTCATAAACCTTAATCTGTAAAGTCATAGCCTTTAACCACAGGTGTGTCTGTCGAGAAGTCAATCTGGTAATTGTGGGTAGTGTCTTTTTCATTGATGGTGCCATTGCCATCACTATCGGACTGCGTGATAAAGTAATATCGTGAGATTTGCGGCACCCATATTAAACCCCACGACCAATCCTCTCTGCCAATGCTTGCAACTTTGGCACAATCATCGCTGCGTAGTCCGTGCTCTCCCAATTGGCCCGAGGAACACTGGCATTTAACGAATATGCATAATGCCCGGTAGTAACATCAAAGATACCTACCGCCACGGCTAAAATATCCGTAGAAAACTCACCATCAGACAGCGTATAGCCATGCGTCTCGTAATAGACTGATGCGTCAGTTAACGCCATTTTTGCTTGAGGACACTCATCCTCAGATAAACGAGTTTGCACATTAGCTGTTATCATCACTTGGCGAGTGGGCGCGCTGACAGCATAAAAGGCACGGCCAATGGCAGTACGTGAAACGGGTACGGCAGAGCCAACCTGCAGGTTTACTGATAAGCGAGCAGGACTACGGCAGCAGGCCAGATAACGCATCTCACCTTCTATTTCTGTCGCTAGATTGACTGATACCTCATTTTCTGTAGCGAACTGCCGCAATAGCGGTTCGGCAAAGGTCACCACATCATGACGGCTCCACGCTGTTGCACTCAAGCGCACTGCGCTACTACCTAAGCGATACTGCCCTTGCGCTGTTGTACGCAAAAAACCAAGTGTGGTTAAGGTATAAATTAAGCGAGTAACGGTGGCTTTAGGCAGTTTGGTGAGCTGGCACAATTGCTGATGGCTCAACTGTTCTTGCTGCTCAAACACTGCTAGTAATGTGAGCCCGCGGCCAAGCGCTGTGACAAACTGGCGATCATCATCAGCCTTACTTTGGCCAAGCGTTTGGTTCATCTGCTTCAGTAATGAGTCTGCTGTAGAGTATTTTTTTGTCATTTTAAGGTCATATCCTAGGATAAAGGTTTACATAGGGACATAATTTTGCTTAAATAGATTCATATTATGAAACTAAGTTTCGCACAATGGAACTTATAATTCAAGCAAAAAAGTCTTATGCCTAAAAAATCTAAGTGTTAAACAGTTTTTATCTAAAGAATCCAAACAACATCTGTCGGTCAGGATGACTGATACCAAGGAGATTCACATGGCAACATCTACTAGCCCTCGCTTTGACTGGGAAGATCCTTTTTTATTACGCGATCAGTTGACTGATGAAGAGCGTATGGTTACCGAAACCGCCCGCCAGTTTTTTCAAAAAGAACTGATGCCCGGTATTATTGAGGCCAACCGTAACGAAAACTTTGATCGCAATATCATGCGTCAAATGGGTGAGATGGGACTGCTTGGCGTGACTATTGAAGGCTATGGCTGTGCTGGCTTGTCGAGCGTGGCGTATGGTCTGATTGCTAAAGAAGTTGAAGCAGTAGACTCCGGTTATCGCTCAGCGATGAGCGTGCAATCAAGCCTCGTGATGCATCCTATTTGGGCCTATGGTACTGAAGAGCAAAAAGAAAAGTATTTGCCTAAGCTTGCGAGCGGTGAATATGTGGGCTGCTTTGGCCTTACCGAACCAGATTCAGGCTCAGATCCGTCATCAATGAAAACCCGCGCCCGCGCAGTAGCTGGCGGTTATGAGTTATCCGGCAATAAAATGTGGATTACCAATAGCCCAATTGCAGATGTGTTTGTGGTTTGGGCGAAAGATGACGCTGGTGACATACGCGGTTTTGTGCTAGATAAGGGCATGAAAGGCTTATCGGCCCCTAAAATTGAAGGCAAATTCTCGCTACGTGCGTCAGTCACTGGTGAAATTGTGATGGACAAAGTATTTGTGCCTGAAGCCAATGCTTTTCCAGACATCCGTGGTCTTAAAGGACCGTTTGGCTGCTTAAATAAAGCCCGTTACGGTATTGCATGGGGTTCGATGGGTGCTGCAGAATTTTGCTGGAAAGCGGCGCGTCAATATACGCTTGATCGCACGCAGTTTGGACGTCCGCTTGCCGCAACGCAGTTGGTACAGTTGAAGCTTGCCAATATGCAAACCGAGATTACTTTAGGCTTACAAGCCGCGCTACGGGTTGGTCGTTTAATGGATGAGCATAATGCTGCGCCTGAGATGATCTCTCTTATCAAGCGTAACAACTGCGGTAAAGCATTGGATATCGCGCGCGTTGCCCGTGACATGCATGGCGGTAATGGCATCTCTGATGAATATCACATCATCCGCCATGTGATGAACCTAGAGGCCGTCAATACTTATGAAGGCACCCATGATATTCATGCGCTTATCTTGGGCCGTGCGCAAACAGGTATTCAAGCGTTTTACTAACGCCTGTTAGCGATACTGTTGCATGATTAACGTACGTTACTGTTTAGCGCTTAATTGAGTGCTTCGCATATAGTAGCGTACGTTTTTTATCGTTTGGACTCAAAAAGTTATCTACATTCAAAAGCTAATAATAAATAATTTAAGCCTGAGTGCTTTAAGTATGAGTGCCTTAATAATAAGCACCACTCTGTATATAAAAAATAAGGGACTATTATGACTGTAGCTATGACTGACCCATTAAAGTCAGAGCACGCTGATGCTAACAGCAACGATGCTCCACAAGGGGCACTGCATGGTATCAAAGTATTGGATTTGTCTAGAGTGCTGGCGGGTCCCTCATGTACTCAGGTATTGGCTGATTTGGGTGCAGAAGTGATAAAAGTGGAGCGACCGCGCCTTGGTGATGAAACGCGTCACTGGGCACCGCCTGCCTTTATCGATAATACTTCGGCATATTACGCCACGATTAATCGCAATAAAAAATCGCTTACGGTCAATATCACAACGGTAGCAGGGCAGGCTATTATTAAGCAGCTTGCCGATGACAGTGATATTGTGGTGGAAAACTTTAAGGTCGGAGGCCTAAAAAAATACGGCTTGGATTACGACAGCCTTAAACAAACCAATCCGCGCCTGATTTATGCCTCATTGACGGGTTTTGGGCAAACAGGACCAGATGCCAAGCGCCCCGGTTATGATTATATTATTCAAGGCTTATCGGGTTTGATGAGTATCACAGGCCCTAGTGATGGCGAGCCGCACAAGGTTGGCGTGGCAGTCGTTGACTTGTTTGCAGGATTACAGCTGACTATTGGTATTCAAGCAGCATTGTTAGCACGCCACAATACTGGGCGCGGGCAGCATGTCGACGTGGCATTATTAGACAGTGCGCTTTCGATGCTCGCCAATGTGGGTATGAACCATCTGGCCTCAGGTGAAGTGCCACCAAGGCTGGGCAATCAACATCCAAACATCGTCCCTTACCAAGTGTTTATGGCTGAAGGTAATCAGCATTTTATTTTAGCGTGCGGTAATGACCAACAATTTACCAAGCTATGTGACGTATTGGGTGTCGATTGGCAGCAAGACAAGCGATTTGCGACCAATCCAGCACGGGTTGCCAATCGTGAGCTGCTTTGCAATTGGCTGGTGGATAAGTTTGCACAGCAATCACGCAAACACTGGCTTCAGGTTTTGCATCAAACGGGCATACCGTGCGGCCCCATTAATAATGTGGCTGAAGCACTAGCGATGCCGCAAGCGCAAGCACGTGAGATGGTGATTGATTTTATGGCGCAAGGCAGTCCGGTTAAAGTGCTGGGCAACCCCATTAAATTATCTGAGTCGCCTGTGACTTACCGCTCGCCGCCGCCAAGCTTGAGCGAACACACCGACAGTACATTAGCCGCACTTGGCTATGACAGTGACACGATAGCCAAACTAAAAGCGGATGGCATTATTTAAACGGGCTGTTTAATGGCTTTTTTTGGATTGCTTAAGCGATTTATTTGCTTAAGCGATTTGGCAGGCTGTCTTAAGAGCAAAACATAGATTCAAAAAGCGTCAAGCACCAAATCAAGGCCATAAAGCTACCTGATGGCATTAGTGCAAAACCCCAGACGTTGCTCCATTTTCTTGGCCAACTCAATCAGCACCGCGCTGACCTCATCACGCTTAGACTCATATTCTGCCTGCAAAAAACTGACAGCCATACCGGCGACAGCATTACCGGACGCATTGCGAATATAGGTGCCCAAACAATACATCCCATCACGCAGCTGCCCATCATCTAATGAGACGCGGCTGCTATGGATGGCAGTCAGCTCATGAGACAACGTGTCAAAGTTGTCTACCCCGTTTGGTGTCATGGGCTCAGGAAAAACATCTTCGTATAAAGACTTAACCGTTTGCATCGATAAGGTTGAAAGCATCGCCTTGCCTGTTGCCGAAAATACGGCGGGCACGCGCACACCAGCCCGAAAAGTAAAGCCAAGCGGCGCAGGCGACTCATGGCAGGCCAAAAATACCACTTCACCCAAATCCAGTTTAGATAAAGTAACGGTATGCTGCATTAGAGTAGGGTACTGCACAATCAAATCTTTGAATAGCTGTATAACCCCTTGCTGCTGCTCGTATTTACCTGCCCAATATAATAAATAAGAACCCAAATGAAAGCGGCTATCGGTATCTTTATAGATGACATGTTTGGTCAACATACTTTGCAAAATGTTGTGGGTTGAGCTGCGGGCAAGGCCCAATTTCTTGGCGATATGCGCCGCAGTTAATGGCTGCGGGCTGTCAGTAATTAAGTCTAAAATTTGGAAGGTTTTATCCAAAGCTGGAACGGCAGTTATGCTCATAAATCGCCTATAGAAGTGAATGAATGTAAAGATATACCAGATAATATTAAAAATAACGCTATTAAGGGTTGCAAAGAGCCTCATATCATTCTTATAATGATGTCTCATATATAGAATCTATGTTCATTATACTGAACAAGTAATTGGTTATCAATACTTATTCTTGACTTGCTGTTCTACTCTCACCATTTTATTAAAGCCATTATAAATAAGCACCAACCCTAACAACAAGGAGTGTTACTGTGCCAAAAAATACGCTACAGCTATCAAATCCAGATCTACTTAAACAACAATGCCTGATTAAAGACGGCTGGCATGCCGCTAGTGATGCCGCCAGCATCGAGGTGCGCAACCCATTTACCGGCGATGTTATCGGCACTGTTCCAAGCCTGACCCAACAAGATGTGAATGATGCTGTGGCATTTTCGCATGAGGCACAAGTGTCGTGGGCAGCAAAAACAGCACAAGAGCGTTCAGTACTACTGCAAAAATGGGCTGACCTTATTGATGCGAACAAAGAAGATTTAGCCATCATTATGACTGCTGAGCAAGGCAAGCCTATTAGCGAGTCACGCGGTGAGATTGGTTATGCCAACAGCTTTATCCGCTGGTTTGCAGAAGAGGCCAAGCGCGTCTATGGCGATGTCATTCCGGCTACCCAGTCGCAACTGCGTTATGTAATTTTAAAGCAGCCTGTCGGTGTTTGTGCAGCCATCACTCCTTGGAACTTTCCTGCGGCCATGATTACCCGTAAAGCCGCACCAGCAATTGCTGCAGGTTGTACCATTATTATTAAGCCTGCTACTGAAACGCCGTTTTCAGCATTGGCACTTGGCGTATTGGCTGAGCAAGCAGGTATTCCAACAGGTGTTGTCCAAGTGGTTACTGGTAAGTCTTCAGTAATTGGCGACATTTTAACGGGTGATGCCCGTATCCAAAAGCTATCGTTCACCGGTTCTACCGAAGTGGGCCGTACCTTAATGGCGCAATGTGCAACAACCATCAAAAAGCTGTCACTTGAGCTGGGTGGCAACGCGCCTTTCATCGTTTTTGAAGACGCCGATTTAGAAAAAGCGGCAGAGGGTCTTATCGCCTCTAAATATCGCAACGCGGGTCAAACTTGCGTGTGTGCCAACCGTGTATACGTTCAAGCCAGTATCAAAAACGAATTTTTAGATATTTTTGTCAAAAAAGTGGCGGCGCTTAAAGTCGGTAATGGGGCAGAGGAAGGTGTCAGTATTGGGCCATTAATCAATACCGCTGCGCTAGAAAAAGTTCAAGCCTTATTAAAAGACGCCATTGATAAAGGCGCAACGTTAGTGACTGGCGGCGATACCAACAAGGCTTCTAAGCTGAGCTTTAACCCAACGGTGTTGACCGATATCAGCGCAGATATGGACATTGCCAGCGAAGAGATATTTGGCCCTATTGCCTCTATATTTACGTTTGAGAGCGAAGAAGAAGTGATTCGCGCTGCTAACGATACCATTTATGGTTTGGCTGCTTACTTCTACAGTAGCGATTTTTCACGCGCATGGCGTGTGACCGAAGGGCTAGAGTACGGTATGGTTGGACACAACACCGGCATGATCTCTACCGAAGTGGCCCCATTTGGCGGCGTGAAGCAGTCAGGGTTTGGCCGTGAAGGCTCAAAATATGGCATAGAAGAATATGTTGTGACCAAATATTGGTGTTCTGACATAAGCTAACGTAATACCAGTTGAAATAACAACACCCATCGCAATGATACAGACCACAGTGAACTTAATATAACTTACGTCAAAATAGAAAAAAGGACATTCTGATGACCACGAACAATCAAGCAGCCAATAGCCAAACCACCAGCAACATCACTAATGAAGAACTACTTGCACGCCGCAAAGCCGTTTTACCTACTGGACTTGGCGTTGCATTCCCTATTTTTGCCGCAAAAGCAAAAAATTCAGAAGTTTGGGACGTTGAAGGCAAGCGTTATGTTGATTTTGTCGGTGGTATCTCGGTATTGAACACGGGTCACAGCCATCCAAAAATCACCCAGCGTGTACATGAGCAAATCGATAAGTTCACTCATACTGCTGCGCAAATGATCAACTATGAAAGCTATGTGGTACTTGCTGAACAGTTATGTGCTAAAGCGCCTATTAGTGGTGACACAAAAGCGTTTTTCTTAACGACTGGCGCAGAAGCCGTAGAGAACACCATTAAAATTGCCCGAGCCAAAACGGGTCGTCCTGGCATTATCTCTTTTGTTGGCGGCTGGCATGGCCGTACGCTCATGTGCATGAGTTTGACTGGTAAAGTCTTGCCCTACAAAAAGAACTTTGGCCCAATGCCTGGCCCTGTGTTCCATGCGCTATTTCCAGCTGAAGAGTTGAATGTTACAGAAGCGCAAGCGTTACATAGCCTTGAGATGATTTTTCAGGCGGATATTGACCCAAGTGAAGTGGCAGCGATGATTATTGAGCCGGTACAAGGGGAAGGTGGTTTCCATCAACTCACGCCATCATTTGCCAAGTCGTTACGCGATATTTGTGATGAGCACGGTATTGTCTTAATTTTTGATGAAGTGCAGTGTGGCTTTGCCAGAACAGGTACTTTGTTTGCCTCTGAGCAGTTGGGTGTTGAGCCTGACCTTATGACCACGGCTAAGAGTTTGGCAGGTGGTTATCCTATCTCTGCAGTTATCGGCCGTGCTGACATTATGAACGCACCGCAAGTGGGCGGTCTGGGTGGTACTTACGCTGGTAGTCCAATTGCGATTGCAGCTGCACTTGCCGTTATGGAAGTGATTGAAGAAGAGAACTTGCTTGAACGCAGTATTGAGATTGGCGATAAAGTGGCCTCGTTCTTAAGCGACTTAAACCTTAGCAGCATCGGTAACATTCGTCATAAAGGTGCCATGCTTGCTTTTGATTTAATCGATAGTGATGGCAAGCCAGATACTGCAGCGACTGCCAATCTAAAGCAAAAATCTTTTGAGCAAGGTTTATTACTAGCCTCTTGCGGTATGTATGGCAACGCCATTCGTGTGATGGTGCCATTAACAGTTGAAGATGACGTGTTACAAGAAGGCCTTGATATCATTGGTGGTATATTGACTGCTTAAATTGAAAGATAGCGATTCAAAAGTAATGGCAAGGCTGCCCTTAGAGTATTTACTCTGAGCTTATAATCAATAACGGCGCCTTGCACGACAAGACGCCGTTATTTTTTGTCCTGATATTTTTATAGTTATTAAGAGGTGGCGCTAACACAGTAAGTCAATAAAGCGATTTGAACGAGTTTATAGGTTTGCCCTATAGATTGGTAAGTACGGAAAAACACAAGCCAGCTTAATCATAGCGGGTTAATACGGATCACATGTAGACAAGGAGTGAGTTATGTCTGGACTAAAAAAATCGCTGGGTATGTTTGATATCATTGCCTTAGCGTTTGGCGCTATGGTCGGTTGGGGCTGGGTGGTATTGGCTGGTGGATGGATTATCGCTGCCGGTACTTGGGGCGCGATGTTAGCGTTCTTATTGGGTGGTTTGGCCGTTATCTTGATTGGTGTCACTTATGCTGAGCTGGCCTCATCAATGCCGATTACAGGCGGTGAGCACACTTATACCCATCGCGCATTAGGGGTTAATGTCTCCTTTATTTGCTCATGGAGTATTTTATTTGGTTACTTCTCGGTAGTTGCTTTTGAGGCCGTTGCCTTACCGACGGTGGTTGAATACTTTATTCCCAATTACAACCAAGGGTTTTTGTGGACCATTGCAGGTTGGGATGTCTATGCCACTTGGGTTGGTGTGGGGATGCTGGGGTCAGTCATTGTCACTTGGCTAAATATTCGAGGCATGGAAGTCAGTGCTTGGTTCCAAAAAACAGCAGTTGTAGGGATTTTATTTGTCGGTATATTGCTGTTTATTGGTGCCGCATTATATAATCCGGCTACCTCAACTGCCGTACAAGCACCTTCATTTATTGGCGGCGCCGCTGGGATAATGGCCGTTATCGTCATGGTGCCCTTTATGTTTGTGGGCTTTGACGTTATTCCGCAAGCAGCAGAAGAAATTGATTTAACCCGTCCCAATATTGGTAAGTTTTTGATTGTCTCAATCATTATTGCGGTGCTTTGGTATATTGCTGTCGCTTGGAGCGTTGGTACTACCTTGCCACTCATACAAGCACAAGGGTCTACTTTGGCCACAGCCGATGCGATGACCAATGCATGGCATGGTAAATGGGCTGGTATTTTACTGGTGATTGGTGGTGTATTGGGTATTTTATCAAGCTGGAATGCGTTCTTGATTGGTGGCAGCCGTTTGCTATATGCCATGTCTAAAGCGCATATGTTGCCAGCCTTTTTAGGTAAGCTGCACCCAAAATACAACACCCCTGTTAATGCCATTTTATTGATTGGTGGTTTGGCCACGCTAGCACCATTGTTTGGTCGCAAAATGCTGGTTTGGATTGTTGATGCTGGTGGCTTTGGTATTGTGATTGCTTATACCTGCGTTGCCATCTCTTTCTTAGTACTGCGCTACCGTGAGCCTGATATGGTGCGTCCGTTCAAAGTACCCGCAGGTAAATTGTTGGGTATGGTAACGATTGTTTTAAGCTTTGGTTTATTATTATTGTACATGCCAGGTATGCCGTCGGCACTTACAGGTATTGAGTGGTGGATTTTCTTAGGTTGGACAGTATTAGGTGTGGCGCTATATGGTTATGCGACCATTAAATATCCTGGGAAAAGTGAAGCCGTCATGGCAGAAGAATTGCGCGAATTAAAAATCGTGAATCAGCTGTGGTTGAAAGACAATCCCCCTAAAAAGTAAAACCGTTTAGAATATTGATCAAAAAAAGCCTAACGTTAAAACGTTAGGCTTTTTCTATTTCAGGACGAGATATAGTGTGCAGATTAATATGCTTAACATTTCAATCTAGGTACTGGTTAACCTAGGCGCTGGTTTTATTACGAATCAGCTTATAGTTCAAAAACTCTGTGATACCTAGCGTGCCAAGCTCACGACCAAACCCAGACCGTTTAACGCCGCCAAATGGGGTGTTTGCTTCACTGCCAGATGGGCCGTTGATGGTCACCATGCCTACTTCTAACTTGCTGGCAATCTCTTCAGCCAGTGCTGGGTCTTGCGTTTGGATAGACGCGCCAAGACCAAATGGTACATCGTTGGCGATTTTGATAGCATGAGCGACATCACGAGCTTTATAAATGACAGCGACAGGACCAAATAGCTCTTCGCTATAAACAGCCATTGATTTATCAACGTCGGTGAGCACTGCTGGAGCAAACCAAGCACCAGGCTTGTCTTTGACGATGCCGCCTTCGATTAGAACGGTGGCGCCAGCCTTTATTGCTTCATCTAATTGCTTTTGCAGATTAACCGCAGCACTCTTTGATGACATCGGTCCGATAAACGTTTTCTGATCTAAGGGATCAGACAAAGTCATCGCGCGAACCGCATCGGCAAAGCCTTGTACAAACTTATCATAGACGGCTTCAACGACGATTAAGCGCTTAGCGGCATTACAAGCTTGTCCTGTGTTACCAAAGCGACCTGTGATCGCATCTGCTACTGCCTGCTCGATATCAGCATCGGCTGCGACAATAAAGGCGTCTGAGCCGCCCAGTTCTAAGACAACTTTTTTGAGGGCGCTGCCTGCCTCTTTGGCGACTGCTGCACCTGCGCGTTCAGAACCTGTTAATGAGATTCCTTGTACTCTACTGTCTTGAATGATAGTAGCGGCTTGCTCATTGGTGGCAAAGATATTGTTATACACGCCATCTGGTAAGCCTGCGTCTTTAAGAATATCGACAATAACTTCTGCCGTTTTAGGACACTGCGGGGCATGCTTTAAAATAATCGTATTGCCCGCCATAAAGTTTGGTGCTGCAAAGCGCGCGACTTGATAATGCGGATAGTTCCACGGCATAATCCCTAGTAATGCGCCTACTGGAAGTTTCTCTACAGAAGCTGAGCCTTCGTCTACATTAATTTGGTTAGATGCCAGTAGCTGTTCTGCATTGTCTGCATAATAGCGATAGATCTCAGCGACCAGACCGAGCTCTCCTTTACCTTGGGCAACAGGTTTGCCCATTTCTGTAGCGATCATATCTGCCAGCTCGTCTTGACGCTCAATATAGATATCGGCAATTTTATGCAGTAGTGCACTGCGTTCGGTTAATGGCACATGACGCCAGTCTTGATAAGCGGCATCTGCTTGCCCAATAGCGTGCTGGATATCTTGATCAGTGGCAGTCGGGTAGGTGGCTTCAATGTCGCCTGTGGCTGGGTTATTGACTTGATAGTTACTCATAAAAATTCCTTGGGTTCAAAATCCGTTTTTGGTTATGTTTAAACATTTAATTATAAAATATATAAATCTTATTATTGTGCGTTGATGGCTGGCTGCTGCTGGGTAATACAATGAATATTGCCGCCGCCAAATACAATCTCTTTAGTACGCACTCCCACTACCTGATGCTTAGGAAATATTTTTTCAAGCTGCGCAATCGCTAAATCATCATTTACATCATCATATTGCGGCACAATGACACCACCGTTACAAATGAGAAAGTTAGCATAAGATGCGATACACACATCATCGGTGTTGCGTGCTTTGGCATCATCAGACTGCGAGATGTCATAGTGGGTGGGCAGGGTCACTGGCTGCTTAGTACAGCACAGTTTGTGTACGGTTAAGCGGCGGCCTTTGGCGTCTGTCATCTCACAAAGTTGACGATAGGCCTTTTGCGTAGCTTCATAAAAAGGATGCTCAGGGTCATCTGTAAACAAGCACACCACCTCACCAGGACGGGCAAAGCAAGCAATATCATCAATGTGCCCTGTGGTTTCATCTGGGTCGATACCGTCATCAAGCCACAATACTTTTTCGACATTCAGATGCGACTTTAGCATGTCTTCAATTTGTGCTTCATCTAAGTGCGGATTACGCCCAGGGCTAAGCAAACACATACGTGTTGTTAGCACAGTGCCTTCGCCATCCACATGAAACGCGCCGCCTTCTAGCACAAAGCCATCGGTACGGTAGCGCTGTATACCCAAACGCTCACAAAGCCGTTCAGCAAGCTTGTCATCATCATCCCAAGGGGTATATAGGCCATCGTAATCGCCGCCCCACGCATTAAAAGTCCAGTCGCAGGCACGCAAACCACCGGCATCATTGATCAAAAATGTGGGCACAATGTCACGCGCCCACGCATCGTTACTGGGCATGGGTATCACATCAATGTTATCGGGCAATTGCTCACGGCACGCATCAAAGTCATCAGGCATTACCAATACTGCCACGTCACAAAAACGTTTAATGGCTGTGGCAACGGCTGCATAGGCGGCTTTGGCTGGCACGGCTTGTTGTCGCCAGTTATCGGGGTGATAGGGCCATAACATCCAGACTTTTTGCAGAGGCGCAAATTCTGCTGGCATGTAAAAGCCATCTTGCTTCGGTGTTGAACCTGTCAGTAATGTGGGCATAAAATCACCTTATCGCACTCAAGTGCTTCTAAAAATGTGGGGAGTGGGTTAGCCGTGCGTTAACAATGTGCCATACATTGATGGACGACGGTCACGGAATACACCCCATTGACGGCGTTGTTCCGCCAGTGCATCTAGATCAAACGTGGCCATAATAAATTCGCTTTTATCGGTTGAGGCTTCTTGCACAATCTCGCCGCGCCCATCAGTGATAAAAGAGCTGCCATAAAACTGCATGGTGCTATCGATACCATTTTGGCTGATGGTTTCTTCGCCAATACGGTTCGCGGCAATAACAGGCATGAGATTAGCCGCAGAGTGCCCTTGCATACAGCGTTGCCAATGGCCAGTTGAGTTGATATTTAGTGTGGGTTCGTCACCAATGGCGGTAGGGTACAGCAGCATTGCTGCCCCCATCAGTGCCATGCTGCGTGCGCATTCAGGAAACCATTGATCCCAGTAAATACCAACGCCAATTTTGCCGTACTTAGTCTCCCAAACCTTAAATCCGGTGTCACCAAGAGTGAAGTAGAATTTTTCGGCATAAGGAATGCCATCGGGTATATGGGTTTTGCGATAAGTGCCCAATATTTCGCCATCCGCATCAATAATGGTCACGCTATTAAACAAGGTGTTGCCCGATTTTTCATAAAAACTAATAGGCAGTACCACGTCAAGCGACTTTGCCAACTGTTTAAAATGATTGATGGCCGTATTGTGCTCGACTTCTGTGGCAAGGTTAAAATATTCAAAATCATGCACTTGGCAAAAGTAAGGGGTTTCAAATAACTCTTGCAATAAAATAATGTTGGCACCAGCATTGGCGGCTTTGGTGACCAAATCAGAGGCCAAATCAATATTTTTTTGTTTGTCCCAGCTGCAGGAAATTTGAGTGGTGGCGACAGTGACTGATCGCATGGTGTGGCTCCTTTGATTATAATTTTGTGTATTGATTAAATTGAGACTCATAAAATCTGACGTTAGTAGAAGTGAAAATATGCAAAGGTTTTGTCATGTTAACGGCTCAAATAATCTCATATTTAAGCCGTATTACTGTTAGGCATATTATGTTTGGATACAGCGCATTTAAGCCATCATATAACCGAGCCCTAAGAAGGTAACAACGGACAAGACTGCCCCAAGCATCGCATAGGGGAACTGCGTAAAGGCATGTTGCATTGGCGAACAACCTGCGCCTTGTGCTGCTAATAATGATGAGTCACTAAAGAAGCACGCATGGCTACCAAACGAAGAGGCCGACAATAACGCCCCTATCATCAGTGGTGTGCTGACACCAAGCGCTGCTGCGACTGGAAATACAATCGGCATTGCGAGGACATATAGGCCCCAGCTTGATGAGGTGGCAAAGGTTAAGAAGGCCATGACAGCGAAAATAACAGCAGGAAAGATGATAATGGTCATGTGCGGTGAGATGGCATCAATGACATACATGGTCATGCCAAGCTCATCGTTAATGGCTTTCAGAAAAAAGCCGCCAATCACGGTTGAGAGTGGGTACAACATGACTTTAAAGCCTTTAAAAATGGCTTCAACTTGCGTCTCAAAGCTTAAAATACCTTGTGCCCAATAAACCAAAACTGTCACAAAACAGGTGAGTAACGCGCCTCTTAATAAGTCGATTTCAAAGTAAATGGTTGAAACAATAAGCAATATCATTGGAAAGGCAAAGTTTGCGATGTTGGCTTTGAACGACAGCTTACGTTTGGCTTGAACGTTTGACACCAACTGTTCATCGACAAAGGCTTCTGGAACAGGGTTACCAGCTTTTGCACGTTTCTCTGCTTTTTTCATGGGTCCCCAGTCACCTAATATACCGTAAGCCACCAAAAATACGATGAGTAAGGCGAACCAAGCATAAGCCATAAATGGAATGGCACTAATATAAAGTGACATACCAGCGCCTTCTGTTGCTACGCCGTTCTCTTCTAATAGCCCTGCAAAATATACGGCCCAAGTAGAAATAGGAACAATCACACACATTGGCGCTGCTGTTGAATCGACAATATAAGCGAGTTTTTCACGCGATACGTTGTAAACATCAGTGAGTTTTTTAACGGAGGTTGAAACGGCCAAGCAGTTTAGGTAATCATCAATAAAGACAACAACGCCCAACGCAAAAGTAGCCAGTAGGGATTGCCTGCGCGATTTAATGACTTTTTGTAGCCACTCGCTAAAACCATCTAAACAACCACTAATCTCGAGCAGTTGAATGAGACCACCCATCAGGCCACAAACGAGGACAATCCAAATAATAGTCTCATTACCCAGTACGGCGGAGATATTATCGGCAAAAGGAGAGACGAGATCAAAGGGATTGAGCATTACCAGACCAGCGACGCAGCCTGCGATCATTGACTCAAAGGGACGTCTGGATACGATAGCAATGACTAACACCAGTATCGTGGGGAGTAAGGACAGAATGCCCCAAGATTCTGACGCATCGCGGCTGGTTGATAACCAGACAAAGGCGAGATATATGGCGATTCCCACTAAGACAGTGAGAAAAACTCGTTTGTTATGATACTGTCGTTCAACGGCATCATTGAGTTTCATGTTCATGGTTACGCTCCTTGTAAAACATTATGGCTTATATAGAAAAGATCCTGTTTTTAAGATGATGATCGATAGGAAGTGGCGAATAGACTTCCTATCGAGATAGTAATAACAATCCGTTGCTGTGATGGCATCATGACAACGCGAATCCTCAAAACCAAAATGATTATTTACAAGCCAGTACTGTCTTTTAGAGCATACCACCATGATCCCATTACCGAGTAAGGGACTCTAAGTGCGCGCCCGCCGGGAAAAGGTATCCATGGAATTTTTGCAAAAGCATCAAATTCAGCCGTACTGCCATTAATGGCATCGGCCAATATTTGCCCAAATAGGTGAGAGCCTGTGACGCCATGTCCACTATAACCATGTGCAAAATAAACCCGATCATGTAACTTGCCAAGCTGCGGCACGCGCGAAAAAGACAGCGCAAAGTTACCGCTCCATGCGTAGTCTATTTTGACGTCTTTCAGTTGTGGAAATATTTTGTTCATGTTAGGTCTGATTTTAGCCGTAATATCATCGGGATCCTGTCCGCCATATACGGTACCACCACCAAATAACATGCGTTTGTCAGCTGACAGCCGGTAGTAATCAAGAATATAACGCACATCTTCAACACAAACGTCTGATGGAATCAGCTCATCTGCCAAAGCACCTAAAGGCTCGGTGGCGATAATTTGCGTTGATACGGGCATGACGCGATCGGTCAATTTTGGAATCACTTTGTTCAAGTAAGCGTTGCCGCATATAACCGCTTGCTTACAAGTCACCGTACCAAATTCGGTAATAATCTTGATGGCGTCGTCCGCATATTCAACATCAACCACCAGTGTGTTTTCATAGATGGTGCCGCCACCTTGCTCAACAGCCGCCGCTTCACCCAGTGCCAAGTTGAGCGGATGGATATGGCCACCAGAATGATCAATCACCCCGCCCACATAAGCTTCTGTATTGATATACTTTTGAATGCCTTGCTTATCTAACATCTCACGGTCATGCATGCCGTGGCTTTCCCAAAGTGCATGCGTTTCTTGTAAGTCTTTTAGCTGACTGTCATTCAAAGCGGCAAAAATGTTTTTCTCTTTTAAATCGCACTTAATGTCGTAGTCGGCAATAAAGCGGCGCATGATTTTGCCGCCACGCGTGACCAATTGACCAACAAAATCGGCATTCTCTTGACCGTACGATTTTCTAATTTTTTGTAGGCTGGCATTCAAACCATTCACGATTTGACCGCCGTTACGACCCGATGCGCCCCAACCAATTTGTGCGCCTTCAAGAACAACGACTTCATGGTCTGACTCAACAAGGTGTAGAGCGGTAGACAGTCCACTAAAGCCGCCACCAACCACACAAATTTCAACCTGAATATCATTTTTTAGCGTGGGTCTATCAGGTTTAGGGTTGCGGCTGGCCGCGTAGTAGCTGTCTGGATATTGCCCGTTATCTGAATAGTGAGGGATATTTCGTTTGTTGTTGGATAAGCTATTACTAGACATATTAGACATCCTGTAAATAAGTTAAGTATTCAAGGTTGGTGACTTGCTGCGCAAAACGTTTGGCTTCTTGTTTTTTGACGGCAATCAGTAGCTCAATCATCTCGCTTGGAAACAAGGCATCAATAACATCACTGCTTTCAAACTTGCGGATGGCTGAGAGCCAATCTAACGGCAAGGTTTTGAGTTCTGCTTCATCATAAGTAATGCTATTGATAGGCTCAGGCGCTTCAAGTTTATTTTCAATACCATATAGCATACCTGCCAGTACCGCACTACAAACCAAATAAGGGTTGGCATCAGCCCCTGATACACGGTGCTCGATACGGCGGGCTTTTGGGTCGCCACCAGGAATACGGACAGCTGCAGTACGGTTTTCATAACCCCATGAAACATTGTTTGGTGCCAGTGTACCTGGCGTAAAGCGGCGATAAGAGTTGACGTGTGGTGCGAATAACAAAGTGCAATCTGACATGGTTTTTAATAGCCCCGCGACTGCATGACGGAGCATATCTGAGCCTTCATCGGTTCCATCATCAAAAACATTGTTGCTCTCTTTATCTAGCAAGCTGCAATGTACATGAAAGCCGTTACCTGACTGCAAACCAAAGGGTTTTGCCATAAAGGTGGCCGTGAGCTTACGGCGTGTAGCGACAGCCTTGACCACTTGCTTAAATAAAATGGCGTCGTCTGCGGCTTTTAATGGGTCATCAACATGCAGTAAATTGATCTCAAACTGACCGCAGCCATTTTCAGCCAAGGCGGCATCAACCGGAATATCAAGTTTTTCGCACTGAGCATAGACCTCATCTAAAAACTCATCAAACTGCAATAAATCATTGATACTTAAAATAGAGGTTTTGTTTAATCTTAGTCCGATTTTTGGACGAATAGGCGGTCTTGGCGTTTCACCTTCAGTATAGTCAACCAAGTAAAACTCAAGCTCGGTGGCCATCACTGGCGTCAAGCCAAGTTCTTTGAATTTTTTGCTGATATAGTCTAAAACGTGTCTGGCATCACCGTAATAAGGCTTATTGTCTTCGGTATAAAGCCAGATGGGTAGTAGTGAAGAGGGTGCGCTGGTATTTAACAGCGGGTAGGCGGCACGACCAGTAGGACGTGCAATGGCATCAATATCGCCATTACACTGAGACGATTCAATAACGTCAGCACCCCAAATATCGACTCCTAAAATGGATAACGGCAAACGTATGCCGCCGCTTTGTGCTTTGTCCATTTGATTGAATGGGATACGTTTACCGCGAAGTAAGCCGTTGATATCACCTGCTGCAACATATACATACTCAGTATTGCTTTCAGATATAAGTGTTCCATTACTCATCGTCATGTCCTTTATCCCTATCAGTTTTGAAAAATTTTGGTTGGTCTTACTGTTTTTGTTCACAATATGAAGCACTTAACGTATTTCGGGATACTGTCTGTTAACTTGCGTAATGTATAAATTTTGTTTTATGTCTTTAGGGTGTCTTTTAATATATGGATGAAACTTATATATGTCAATACCTATTTATAATTATTAAAAAGTAATTTATATAATTCAATTTAGTGGTATATAAATAATAATGAAATTTATAGTTTACATTTTACGATAGGTTGTGATAAATTTTAGCTAGATTAAAATTTTCATAAAATCTGAACTTTTGGGTGCAGATATCAAATTTAGGAAAAACAATATGGCTACTTTCAGACCTATCATTGCTATCGTGTCATGCCATAAAATGGTGGATGGTCAGCCAACGCAAGCGGTATATCAAAAATATATTGATGCCATACAGCATTATGGTGGTAACCCAATATTGCTTCCCTATACCGCTGCTAATAGCGAAAATTTTGATGCCCTAATAGCACTAGTGGATGGCATTGTATTGACAGGAAGCTACAGTAATGTCGCACCTATACGTTATGGCGCGTCACATGTTGAAGAAAAAGAGGATTTGAATCGTGATGAGCTCAGCTTTAAGCTATTGGCGCATTCAGCCAAGTTTGGTACGCCTTTATTGGCGGTGTGCCGAGGCTTGCAAGAGATGAATGTTTATTTTGATGGCACGTTGCACCCTGATTGGCGTGAGGTAGAAGGCTTTTATGAGCCGCATTTAGAAGACAAGACGCAACCGCTCGAAGTACAGTATCAGCCAGTACACGACGTTATTATGCAACCTGAAGGACGGCTTGCGGCGTTTGGTGACCAATGGCATGTCAACTCGCTGCATAAGCAAGCTATCAATAAAGTGGGTGAGGGTCTGTTTGTTGAAGCACGTGCACGCGATGGATTGGTGGAGGCAATAAGCTTACCAAAACATCCATTTATGATTGGTGTACAATGGCATCCTGAGTTAAATTATACGCAAGATGCCTTGTCCAAATTTCTATTCACGGAATTTATCAATTATGCCAGCCAAACGCACACCCAATAACGATACTGACAATAACAGTATCGAGAGCAATACCGACAGCACAGTGACCTCTTCTCAAATAGAAACACCCTCTCAGGCAGAAGAATCGTCTGAGAAAGCTGCAAAAAGTGAAGAAGATATTGGTAAAAAAATCAATCAGCTGCGCTTGGCTAAAGGGTTTTCGCAGCGTAAGTTGGCGAGGATGTCAGGTCTTACCAATACCTCAATAAGCGCTATTGAGCGTAATAAAGTCAGCCCAGCGGTAAACACGCTAAAAGCCATATTATTGGTATTAGATTCGGATTTGACGACTTTTTTTAGTGACGAGTGGAAAGAGCGTAAGGCAAGGGTGGTGGTGACGCCAAAAGATTTGATCGAACTCAGTGAGCCAAACAGTCGGGTCTCCATCAAACAGGTGTTCAATGGCAGCCCAATAAAAAATTTAGGGTTTTTGATCGAAGTTTATCAGCCAAATAGCTCGACTGAAGATAGGATTTCTCATGAAGGTGAGGAAATTGGTACAGTAATCGAGGGCAAAATTATCATCCGTATTGATGACACCACATACCTGTTAAATGAGGGTGATAGCTATGTTATCAAAACCTGTCATCCTCATACATTTATCAATCCCAGTAATGCCATCACGCGTATTGTTAGTGCGCATACGCCAGCGACTTATTGAGTTTGAATTGATATTAGACTAAACAATCTGTACTTCGTTGCATGGTACTCATGTCATAATCGATGACATGAAGCAGAGTATAGGCTAGGGGCTGTCTCTATAATCAGAACCAAATAAAATAGATACACATATGGTTTCGTCTGCTGAGAAAAATTTTTCTAGCTTGCTGTGCGCCTGCGTCACTCCAGAGGCTTATAAAATTTCTCCCAGCCATACTATGTTCGTTTTAAAGTGGCTCAACTATATCAGTCGTCCTTACTCATTGTTTTTGACACCGATTTTGAGATTCTCGTCAGCGCTGAGGGTTTGTTTTTGGTAGTTGGTTTAATAGGCTGTTTGTTAGCCGTATCAGTAGACAGTTTGTTAACGGGTTTCACTGCAGACTCAAGACGCTTTTTGAGCTTGCGTGACGAGTAGGCGTCTGACAGTGCTTGCTCTTCTGCCAGCGATTCATCATATAATCCTTGATAAACCTCAAGGGTTTCTTTAATCATCTCGCGCATCGTAAATTTATTGGTCATTTCAGGCCGAGTGACGCTTTCTAGCTGATTTCTTACGGCTTTACATAACGCTTGAGCGTTGTATTTTCTGACCAATCCTTGCGGATATAGTGGCTGTAGAATTTCGCTAAAGGCCGCTTGATCCCAACCAATGACGGGTGTACCCAAATGAATGGCTTGTAGGGCGTTGATACCAATAGATTCAGGCTCATTAGCAAGTGCCATGACAATATTAGCCGCTGACAGCCATTCGCGCATGTCGTTACGTTTACCACCGACATAGGTAATATGATCAGCAAGATCAAGGGCGTTGGTGCGCTGGCGGAAGTCTTGGTGAGCCACATCATCCTCTCTGTGGTCTTCATCCATAATAATAACGTGAATATTGGGGAATTGTTCTTTGAGAGTGCCTAAGATATCGATTAGCCATTCTTGTCCATATTCATTACCGATAATGGTTGGAAATACCAGCCATTTTTTATGCTCAAGCTCAGGATATTCAGCAAAGGTGTGCCGCAACCAATACACGGATGGATTGTGCCGATAAGGATAACGACGGGTATCAATACCGCGGTAAATACGTTTAATTACCTTGTGGGCAATATCTTCTCGGCGCAACCCTTTTTTTAGATAATTGGTGACACTATCAGAAACGGTAATAATAGTATCGACATTGAGCAGCGCTTGCGAATATTTATTAATCGGATAAAAGCCATACATGGTTGAGACTAGCTTGGGTGGTCGCTTGACACGTGCACGGCGCAGTGCTAAATGCAATATCCACGCAGGCGTCCGCGAATGTACATGAATGACATCAGGATTATATTTTTCGATTAAGTGCCGTAGTGGCGCGATTTGTAGTAGCGAAAGCCAAGATTTTTTATTCATATACAGCTGATGGTATAGATTGCCGTCGCGCTCTAGGCGTTTGACCAGATCATTGTCATCATCAGCACTGGTAATGATGATGGAGGTATGCTCGTTCTTGACTAACGCGCGCCCGAGGTGAAAGATACCGCGTTCGGATTCATCATGTTTTAAAGACGACAATAAGCGCATCACGATCATAATATTGGTGGTCACCATTTAACGATATCAAGGGGCTATTGTCAGGTAAAAGCCGATAAAACTCAACCTTGAAGGTGGATTAGACGTTACAAATAGTTTTGGTGATGACGGTTGTAAAACTAACGCTTTTTTTGTAGATGCTCAGCATTGGGTAAGACTTGTTTTTCGCTTAGATATTTCCAATAGCGCTGCGGTAAATACTGTCTATGCAAGCGCGGGTTTTTACGCTCTTTGATATTGACGTTGGTAAAGTAGCCTTGCCAAAACTGCTGATAGCGCTGCTCATCTATACTGTGTACGCTGGCAGGATTGCGTAGTACGGCATCATCGAGGTCGGTGATGGTTTGCAAGGAAGCAGGACGCGATCGCGTACTTTGGCTTTTGTCGTAATAGATACCATAGCCACGAGTCAGATCGTAAATCGCCCAGTGCTGGTCTTGATAGCGCTGACGGAAATGCTCGCCAATCAGGGGTAGCACGTTGAAGTCAGGCTCTACGCGCGCAAAATAAATATCGTCAGTGGTATGCTTGAAGCGTACAAAAGCTTCCATCCGGTGTTTCTCTCGCCCGACAGACTTCACGGTTTGCGCCAGCTCTAAGACATCTAAGTTGCTCAAATCCTGCATCACTGGTCGATTAGGATAATCAATCGCGTATTTAACCACTTGAAACAAGGTGGTTCCGATATTGTCTTTTTCGGACAAAAATCCCCATAAAATTTGCCGCATACCAGAGCGACCGATAATCTTATTAAGCTTAACCAGCACTCTTTGCGCTTTAGTCTCCTCAGTTACAATGCTGGTGGAATAATCTATTAACGAGGGTACGTAGCAATCATGAGCAGTCAGCTGTAGTGCTGTATTATGTTGTAATTTATTGGCATAGATATAAAATACTGCGCTGAGCCACCCTTCAAAACTTGGCTCATAGAGCACGATACTGGGCATTAAATGACCAATAGGGTAACTCGTATCTGGTAGCTGTTGTGACATGGTTCACCCTAAAATAGTTTTCAGCTTTCTATATAATTAGTACTAAACAAGAGCGGCACATAATTAGTTCCATATATAGTTGATCCCATTTAAAAACGATACAATGTTACTGGGCTGCTGGGCTGCTACCGTAACAAACGTTTTGCAGGCTCGAAGCACGCGTGCGAACAGCAAGCAAGAAAAATTCATCCCAGCAGTAAGTTGATCTTAACGACTCTCTTTTATTTTGAGCTGACTATAGTAGATAAAGGCGCAAAGCAAGTCCTGATTAAAATAATGCCAATTGACCACTGCGCTGATCTTTAAACTTAGTCTGCGTTTGAGCAAGGACATACTGGCGAAAGTTATCGCGAGTGAGATGGGCGAGATGCTCATTTTTACCGGTTGTGGCAATAAAGTACTTGGCACGATTTACTGCCGCACCCATCTTTTTAAGATGATATAACGTTAGCTGATTAAACTTGCGCGCTTTCAGGATTTCCTTTGCTGTTTTGGTACCAATTCCCGGAATGCGTACAATCATCTCGTAAGAAGCGGTCTGGATATTGACAGGGAAATGCTCACGATGACGGATCGCCCACGCCAGCTTTGGGTCACAATCTAAGTCCAAAAATGGCGAGTCAGGCTCAAGGATTTCATGAGCGCCAAAGCCATAAAAACGCATCAACCAGTCGGCTTGATATAAACGGTTCTCACGTACCATTGGCACTGGTGTCCCGATAGCTGGCAAGCGGCTATCCGACAGCATCGGCACATAGCCTGAATAATAAACGCGTTTGAGAGCGTATTGTTTATAAAAATGACTCGATAGCTGAATGACCTGTAAGTCAGTCTCATTACTGGCACCGACGATCATCTGGCTGGTCTGGCCTGCAGGTACAAATTTGGGTACTTTTTTATGGGTTTTGCGGCTCTCGCGGATAGTAATAATTTCTTCTTTTACGGTCTCCATCGGCGCTTTTAGTTGCTCGTGTGATTTCTCTGGAGCAAGAAGCGCAAGGCCAGATTTGGTGGGTATCTCAATATTGACGCTTAAGCGATCCGCATATAGTCCGGCCTCTAGCAGTAATTATTTTGAGGCGCCAGGGATGGTCTTTAGATGAATATAGCCATTAAAACGTTCACGGGTACGCAGTATTTTGGCAACTTCGACCAGTCGCTCCATCGTATAGTCGCCACTCTTAAAGATACCGGAGCTTAAAAATAAACCTTCGATATAATTGCGCCGATAAAACTGCATGGTCAAGTCAACCACTTCTTCAACGCTAAATGCGGCACGCGGTGTATCGTTGCTTTTTCTAGACGTACAGTAGGCACAGTCATAAATACAGTGATTTGTGAGTAGAATTTTGAGCAAACTGACGCAGCGACCATCTTCGGTATAGCTGTGACAAATGCCTGACTGTGAGGCATCGCCCAAGCCGCCACCTTGGTTTTTACGAGTACCAGCGGAGGATGAGCAAGAGACATCATACTTAGCCGCATCCGCCAAAATATTGAGCTTACCCTGTAATCTTTCATAATTGATCGTTGCCATAACTGGGGATTTACCAATTAATTTATGAAGTTTATTTTAGCAAAAATACAGGTAAGCCGTTGTATTTATAGATGAAATAGTAGAACTATACGACAACCGTTGTCGTATAGTGAAAGTTGTAAGAACATAAGAAGTATTCTTGCGCATAAAAAAAGGCCTTGAATCATCAAGACCTTTTAAGAGTTTAGAATGCATCAAATTCTTATATGTAAGAGGCTTACAAAGAAAGCTGCATTGGTTATTTATTGAACTTTAGCGCGTATCACTACGGTCTGTGGCGCATTAGAAGCAAGGTTCACTAAGTTCCATTTCAATCCAGAGTAATTCTCTTGAACCGTAACGGTATTGCCTACTTGTTGAATGGTCTGATAGCTATCGCCACCCGTAGTAGCCAACGTGGGTAGTGAGCTGTTTAACGACACCAGCTGAACACCGCTCGGTAATGAAACCATTGCATTAATATCACTCACTGGCTGAGCAGTGGTATTGGTATAGGTGGTATGGTATTCGATGACATCACCAGGCGCGATATGATTGGCAGGAACCGCAATGTCACGTCCAGCACTGTTTTTCATAATTTTCATAATTCTAGTATTGGCACTAACAATGTCAGGCGTACTAAACGTTGGCGTCAGCTGCAAGGTGTCTAAAGACGTAACAGTGACTGCTGGATTAGTGACGACTTGATTAGCAATTACTTGATTAGTAAGTGTTGGCACGTTATTAGTCATGACAGGCAAAATTTGGGTCACTGTGTTTACAGGAGTCGTGATGACATCGACGGTAGTAACTTGATTGGTGACTTGATTGCTTACAGGAACCGTGGTGACTGTTGTAGTGCCTTGATTAATGGAGCCTTGACTAATGACATATCGCGGTACGTTTGTCACTTGGGTAACCGAAAATGGCATGCCATTTTGCATGGAAATACCAGTAGGCGTAGCGGTAATAGTGGCAACTTGACCGTCAGAGTACTGCTCAACCACAGTGGTGCTACCAGTACTAGACTGTTTGATGGCGATTTCAGGAGCGGCATGCGCCGTGGCAGCAGTGAATAACATGCCGGTCAATATACCAACGGTGACTAGTGAGGCTGGCGTACCAAAATTGATGGTCATAATAGATTCCTTTCAAATAGTGATGCAAATAGTGAGGCAAGTAGTGATAAATATAGCAGTAATGAATACAACAACCATAAATTAGGTATAGATAAGAAAAACCCTCGTCAAGTGACACTATCAACCATGTCAAATAACGAGGGCATAATACTGGTGACAGCTTATTATTCAGCAATCATCATTATTCACAAGATGCTTAACACTCTAAACTCAAACGATTATGCGCCAAAACAAATCCAGTAGAAAAGCAGCATTGTGTAACTTATAACGTTTTGAGCTATTCATCGGTTGGTTAGGCAATTCATATTAATCAGACAGAGCTACCAAAAAAACCTATAACACACCCTGATCCTATCCGTAAATCACTTCCATGATTTCATACTCAACCACGCCTCTTGGGGTTTCAATACGGGCTTCATCGCCTTTATATTTGCCAATCAGACCACGAGCAATAGGTGAGTTAACAGAAATTTTACCACCTTTAAAGTCCGCTTCATCATCACCTACGATTTGATAGCGTTTCTCTTCTTCGGTATCCATGTTTTCAATGACTACCGTCACGCCAAATATTATCCGACCGTCTTTTGGTAAGGTAGTGATATCTATCACTTGCGCACCGCCAAGTTTGGCTTCGATATCACGGACTCGCGCTTCACAGAATCCTTGCTGCTCACGCGCGGCATGATATTCAGCGTTTTCTTTGAGATCACCATGCTCACGCGCTTCAGCGATAGAAGCCGTGATACGCGGGCGATCGATAGTTTTTAACTGTTTTAACTCGGCCTCTAAGGCTGCATGTCCTTGCGGAGTCATGGGATAACGTTGCATGTTTTTTCCTTAAACCAATAACATCACACCACCTCATAATGAGATGGTGTTGGCATTATTATAATGGGTTTGAAATATAAAAAGGGTGAGGTTAAGGCTGCTGAATGGTGAAGTTAACTGTAATGAATAAGTCTATTTAATCTCAAATTGATGGGCTTTCAGCTTATGCGCTTATCAACCAATCAACAATAGGCCTACGTAATAAAAAGCATAGTCGCAGTTTTGCCACTATGCTTCTTAAATTTATTAAGTTTTAAGTTAAACGTTTATAAAAATAGTACTGTCATTTTAAAACGATTAACCTGTCTTCAGTATGATTTTCAGAAAGCCTTACGGTTATGCTTAATTTACTGAATTTATTCAGCCACGTCAACTGTCTTTGCTTGCTCATGCAAATCTTGTAGTTTATAGACCTCAAATGGCAAGTCGATAGCATAAGATTTACAAACCGCGTCTGCGGCCCCTAACGTGGTGACATAGAACACTTTGCCTTGAAGGGCGCTACGGCGGATAGAGAATGAATCCTCTTGTGCCTGCTTGCCTTCAGTGGTGTTAATAATAAGGTCTATTTTACCATTTTTTAAGGCATCAACGATATGTGGACGTCCTTCGGTGACCTTATTGATTTTCTTACATTCAATGCCATTCTCAGTTAACACTTTTTGCGTACCGGTAGTCGCCACAATGTTAAAGCCAAAGTCTGCAAGTTGACGGGCGATAGGGGCGATTTGCGCTTTGTCGCTGTCACGAACCGAGATAAAGACGGTTTTGGTTTCGCCTTCTGTAGGCAAGCCAGGCAGACGCTCATTGCTACCGATAACCGCTTTGTAAAAGGCTTCGCCAAAGGTTTTGCCAACGCCCATCACTTCACCCGTTGATTTCATCTCAGGGCTTAAGATAGGATCGACACCCGGGAATTTAGCAAACGGGAACACCGCTTCTTTTACTGCAAAGAAGGTTGGTTTAATCTCTTTGGTAAAGCCTTGGTCTTTTAATGAAGTATCAGCCATACAGCGTGCGGCAACTTTTGCTAAGGACGTGCCAATACATTTAGAAACAAAAGGCACCGTACGCGCGGCACGTGGATTGACTTCTAAAATATAGACTGTTTCGCCTTTGATCGCAAACTGGACATTCATAAGTCCAATGACGCCAAGCTCTTTAGCCATAGCCACCGTTTGAGCGCGCATCACATCACACAATTCATCTGATAGCGAGTAGGGCGGTAGTGAACAGGCTGAGTCACCAGAGTGGACGCCTGCTTGTTCGATATGCTGCATGATACCACCGATCACCACATCGGTGCCGTCGCAGATACAATCAACATCGACTTCGATTGCATCATCCAAGAAGCGATCGAGCAATACGGGTGCTTCGTTAGAAGCTTGTACCGCGGTGCGCAGATAATGTTTTAGCTCATCTTCGTTATAGACGATTTCCATAGCGCGGCCACCCAAAACGTAGGAGGGGCGTACGACCAATGGATAACCAACGTCTTTCGCTTTAACCAAACCATCCTCTAAGCTAGTGGCGAGAGCATTGGTCGGCTGAATAAGATTCAACTGTTGAATCATATGTTGGAAGCGTTCACGGTCTTCAGCGCGGTCGATAGCATCAGGGCTGGTACCAATGATTTTGACACCAGCAGACTCAAGCGCGCGGGCAAGCTTCAATGGCGTTTGGCCGCCGAACTGGACGATAACGCCATCAGGCTTCTCAATCCGCACAATCTCTAGCACATCTTCTAAGGTAATTGGTTCAAAATACAGGCGATCTGAGATGTCATAATCGGTTGAAACCGTTTCAGGGTTACAGTTGACCATGATGGTTTCATAGCCGTCCTCACGCATCGCAAGCGCCGCATGGACACAGCAATAATCAAACTCGATACCTTGGCCGATACGGTTAGGACCGCTACCAATGACCATGATTTTTTTCTTGTCAGTCGGATTGGCTTCACACTCGCTATCATAAGTGGAATACATATAAGCAGTGCTAGTCTCAAATTCTGCGGCGCAAGTATCTACGCGCTTATAGACCGGATGAACGCCTAAATCCCAACGTTTTTTGCGTAGCTGCTTTTGTGATATGCCCAGCAGTTTGGCCAAACGCAAGTCTGATAAGCCTTTACGCTTAAAGCGGCGCAAATTTTTCTCAGTAAGCCCGCCAAAGCCGAGTGCCTTAACAGTCGCTTCAGTCTTAACGATATCTTCAATTTGTACCAAAAACCAAGGGTCAATTTTGGTAAAGTTAAACACTTCATCGACCGTCATACCAATGCGGAAAGCATCCGCAACATAGTAGATACGCTCAGGCGTTGGGATAGTCAGACGATTGGTAATCTCGCTGCGTGCTTTATCAGTGCTAAGCGTGCCTTCTTTTATAGCCGCAAAGTCGATTTGCTCATCGAAGCCATCCGAGCCTGTTTCCATACCGCGTAAGGCTTTTTGCATAGACTCTTGGAAGTTACGACCGATAGCCATGACTTCACCGACTGACTTCATTTGAGTCGATAAAATATTATCCGCTTGTGGGAACTTTTCAAAGTTAAAACGAGGTATCTTAGTGACGACATAATCAAGCGCAGGCTCGAAGCTGGCGGGTGTTTTGCCACCAGTGATGTCATTTTGCAATTCATCTAGCGTATAGCCGACGGCTAGTTTCGCTGCGATTTTGGCAATGGGGAAGCCCGTCGCTTTTGATGCCAATGCTGATGAACGTGATACCCGTGGGTTCATCTCAATGACAACCATGCGACCTGTATCAGGGTTGATACCGAACTGCACGTTAGAGCCGCCCGTTTCAACACCAATCTCGCGTAATACTGCCAAAGAGGCATTACGCATGATTTGATATTCTTTATCAGTCAAGGTTTGCGCAGGCGCGACTGTGATAGAGTCGCCAGTATGTACGCCCATCGGGTCAAAGTTTTCGATGGCGCAGATGATGATGCAGTTGTCGTTTTTGTCACGAACCACTTCCATCTCGTATTCTTTCCAACCAATCAAGGACTCATCGATGAGCAGCTGATGGTTAGGGGATAAATCAAAGCCACGCTCACAAATCTCGATAAATTCATCACGGTTATAGGCGATACCGCCGCCTGAGCCACCCATAGTAAATGACGGACGAATGATACACGGATAGCCCATTTTTTCTTGGGTGGCAAAAGCCTCTTCCATGGTTTCAGCCGTTTCTGCACGTGGACATTCAAGGCCGATACGCTTCATTGCTTTATCAAATAAGTTGCGGTCTTCTGCCATCTCAATCGAATCTTTGGTTGCGCCAATAAGCTCGCAATTGTATTTGGTCAATACGCCGTGCTTGTCTAACTCTAACGCGCAGTTTAATGCCGTTTGGCCGCCCATCGTTGGCAGGATAGCATCAGGACGCTCTTTAGCAATGATTTGCTCAACCGTTTGCCAAGTAATCGGCTCAATATAAGTAGCATCAGCCATGGCGGGATCAGTCATAATGGTCGCAGGGTTTGAGTTAACCAAGATGACGCGGTAGCCTTCTTCTTTTAATGCTTTACACGCCTGTGCGCCTGAATAGTCAAACTCACATGCTTGGCCGATGACGATAGGGCCTGCGCCAATGATAAGAATGCTTTTTATGTCGGTACGTTTTGGCATAATTAGGGCTACCTTCGTTTAAGTGATGTTTTAATGGAGGTGTACATAATGATTTTATATGTTGCCGCTTGAACCATTATTAATGATCCAAGCCTTCAAGCAACTTGCTTATCTATTTTTCAGTAATGGCTTAAGCTTTAGCCGCTGCCATCATATCCGAAAACTTATCAAACATTGGCGCAGCATCATGCGGGCCAGGGCTGGCTTCAGGGTGACCTTGGAAGCTAAATACCGGCTTATTAGTTAGCTCAATCCCTTGGTTAGTACCGTCAAATAACGAGCGATGGGTCGATTTAACATTGTCAGGTAGCGTGTCTTCATCAACGGCAAAGCCATGGTTTTGACTGGTAATCATAACCGTACCAGTGGCCAAATCTTGTACAGGATGGTTAGCACCATGATGGCCTGTTTTCATTTTGATGGTTTTTGCACCGCTGGCAAGTCCGACCAGCTGATGGCCTAGGCAAATGCCAAACGTTGGAATGTTGGTTTGTTCAATAATGTGACGTACCGCATCGATGGCGTAATCACAAGCGGCAGGATCACCAGGACCATTTGATAAGAAGATACCGTCTGGATTCATTGCTAGTACGTCTGCGATAGGTGTTTGCGCTGGTACGACAGTCACATGACAACCACGGTCTACGAGCATACGTAGGATATTGGTTTTAGTTCCAAAGTCATAAGCGACGACATTATATTGTGCTTCAACGTGCGTACCAAGTTGCTTAAAGAAGCCGCCCGTGCCGCTATCATGGCTACCCAGCACGTCACGGTTGAGTAGTGTGTCTGATAAATCCCAGCTACCCGCTGTCCATTCGAAGTTCTCTTTAGTACAGCATTCTTTTGCTAAGTCCATGCCTTCTAAGCCAGCGAACTCTTGTGCCAGTTTAATGGCTTGTTGTTCGTCGTCGCTGCTGATAGTCTCGCCGTTTGAGGCCGTCATGATACAACCGTTTTGAGCGCCTTTATCACGTAGGAGACGTGTCAATTGGCGGGTGTCAATTTCAGCGATAGCGACCGTATCGTGATTTTGTAAGTAATCGCTCAATGATTCTGAGTTGCGGAAGTTTGAAGTAACCAACGTTGCATCACGAATGATAAGACCTTCAGCCCATACTTGGTGTCCATTACCGGACTCCGTATCTTCAGCATTGGTACCGGTATTGCCAATTTGCGGATAGGTGAGGGTGACCAGCTGGCGCGCGTAGCTTGGGTCAGTGAGGATCTCTTGATAGCCTGTCATGGCTGTATTAAATACCACCTCACCGACACGATGACCTTCACTACCGATACTCACACCGCGAAAAATCGTACCGTCTGCTAGTGCCAAAATTGCTTGTCGTTCTGTCGATGAATTCAAGGTTTGCCTCCGCTGTGTTTGATGAGTGCCATATTTTTTTGCTGATTTTTGCTGATTTTTGCTGATTAAAGTATTGATCTATAATCGCTATTAATATACTTATAATTGCTGCTAAATAAGAATAAAAAAAGGGTTAAAGGCAAATTTTTTCCACAAAAAAGCGAGAAGACATTATTAATGAGAACTACAAAACCCACTAGATAGTGAATGAGTAAATCGCATCATGTCCGCTCGCTTAGGCACAGATTTTGCGCATTATATACAATAAGCGCCCAAATAGCCAGCCGATTTTGTAGAGTTGATGGCAATGGATATACATAAAGTAATGACGGGCATTTAAAATTAAAAGTTGGTTTATTACAGTTAAGCCATTAAGGTCAAGGCGCTAAAGTTAGATCACTAAAACTAAGCCACTAAAGGTAAAGGATTAGAAATTAAACTACTTAAATTGATAATGCACCGTTAGACCATAATAATCTGGAGATAATGAAGGTGCAATGTATAATTGATCATTATAACTTTTGGTTAAATACATACTGCTGGCAATACCCAAAGCGGCCCCCGCCACTACATCAGTTACATCATGTTCGTCTGCCTCTACTCGACTATAGGCAACGAAACCTGCCCCAATATAAGCAGGAATACTATATTCTAACCCATAGCGTTTATGAATAAAGCTGGCACCTTGAAAGGCTACTGACGTATGGCCTGATGGAAATGATTTATTATCGCTACCATCTGGGCGTTCCTTATCAATGGTTGATTTTAGGGCATAGGTAACCCCAAGGTTGGTAGCAAATGATTGATAAAACTGCTTCCGACCCAATTTATCATCCATATAATGCGTGCTACCATAAGCAATGGCAGGTATGGCCAGCGCAACAATATCGCCTGCTTTTTCAATATCAGAGGTATTGGCTGCATAAGTAGGACTAGCCACAACCAAGCTACTCGACAATAAGAGTATAGGGACATATTTTTTGCCGATCATCGCTTTATTCCTAAGGACAGTTATATTTGGGGTGATTGTACTATAAAGTCTATACTATTCTTTATAACGTATTATATTTTATTAAAAATTACTCATAACCACTTGATCGCTATTTATCACGAGCTACTAATAACCAATTACCAATTACCAATTACCAATTACCAATTACCAATTACTAATTACTAATTACTAATAACTACTAAGGACAGACCATGATTTATCAATATTTAGACAAAGTACCTGAGTTTGCCGTCCCTTTTAACGGTTGGGTTGCTGACACAGCACGCGTTATCGGAGATGTTTATTTAGGCCATCAAGCCAGCGTTTGGTTTGGCGCAGTCATTCGCGGTGACAATGAGCGTATCCATATCGGCGACTATAGCAACGTGCAAGAAAACAGCGTCATTCATACCGATGAAGGTATCGAGGTCAAAATTGGCAATCATGTCACCATTGGTCATTTAGCCATGCTGCACGGCTGCGAAGTCGGCGACAACAGTCTGATTGGTATTGGCGCTGTGATACTTAATAATGCTAAAATCGGCAAAAATTGCATCATCGGTGCCAAAGCTTTAGTTACTGAAGGTAAGGAGATTCCCGATAACTCACTAGTAATGGGTGCCCCTGCGAAAGTCGTTAAAACCTTGACAGATGAGCATGCAGCGATGATCAAAGAATCGGCCATACATTACGCTGCCCGCTGCCAAAAGTTCAAAAACGGCTTAAAAGAAATTGAGCAACCAGAATAAGTTAGCTTTAATAATAAGCAGTTTTGTCTTTATCCATTAATTATTATTCATCATCAACGAGATTTGCCATATGAGCACGCCATCTACGAGCACAAAAAATGTGCCGCGCACCCTAGCGCTATTTGATTTAGACCATACCTTGCTCGATGTGGACAGTGATTACCTGTGGGGCGAGTATATCGTTAATAACGGGTTGGTGGATGAAGCGCAGTATCGAACAGCCAACCAAGCGTTTTATGAGCAATATATTGAAGGCACGCTTGATGCGACAGAGTACAATGAGTTTGTGGCGCAGTTTTTAACCACGCTGCCGTTAGATCGTCTGCATGAGTTACGTGAAGAGTATATTAAGGTTGAGATTGAGCCGCATATCCGCCCAAAAGCAATGGAAGTATTGTGTCAGCACATTGAGCAGGGTCACGATGTGGTGATTATTTCTGCGACCAATGACTTTGTCGTATCCGCTATTGCTAAGCGTTTCGGGATTGAGGAAGCGAATGTCTTAGCCACGCCACTTGAGATTAAAGACGAGCGCTATACGGGCAAATTAACTGATAAGCCGAACTTTAAAGAAGGCAAGATTTATCATTTGGATAAATGGATTAATAAACAGCAAGTAGCCGGTATTAATTTTGACAAAACCTATGCCTATTCGGACTCTAAGAATGATATTCCACTACTTGAATGGGCGGATGTGGCGATTTGTGTGTCTCCCGATGATGCCTTACATGCTCACGCTTTAGCGCATCGCTGGGCAGTAGAAGATTGGTCGATTTAGTTTATTTTAATAGTCTTACGTGAATAATAACGTAGCTATTTGATCCAATATTAACGGTAACTAATACCTTTTATTCACTTAGGAAAATTTATGGAAATCAATCCGTATCAAGAAACAATTAAAGACCTCGCCGAGCGTGGACAGGACCTACGGGGGTATCTTTGACTTCGATGGTAAGCAAGAGCGCCTAGAAGAAGTCAATTTAGAGTTAGAGAATCCTGAGCTATGGAATGATCCTGAGCGTGCGACCAAGATTAATAAAGAAAAAAGCTATCTTGATAGCGTGATTGACGTCGTAGTGTCACTGGAAACCATATTAGAAGACGCCACAGCCATGTTGGAGCTAGCCGTAGAGGCGGATGATGAGTCACTGCTAGCAGATGTACAGGCCGAGCTGAATATTGCTGAGAAGCGAGTGGCTGATTTAGAGTTTCGCAGAATGTTTAGCGGTGAGATGGATCCGAATAATTGCTACTTGGATGTGCAATCGGGCAGTGGCGGCACCGAAGCGCAAGATTGGGCAGAGATGCTATTGCGTATGTATACGCGCTGGGCGGAAGCGCATGACTTTAAAGTTGAAGTGATTGAGGTATCCTCAGGCGGTGTGGCGGGTATTAAGTCGGCGACCATCGCCATTAAAGGTGATTATGCCTTTGGCTGGCTACGTACTGAAATTGGGGTGCATCGATTGGTTCGTAAGTCGCCATTTGATAGTAATAATGGCCGTCATACCTCGTTTGCCGCTATCTTTGTGTCACCTGAGATTGATGATGACATCGATATCGACATCAACCCAGCAGACCTGCGTATAGACACTTACCGCTCAAGCGGCGCAGGCGGTCAGCATGTTAATACTACCGATTCTGCCGTTCGTATCACTCATGAGCCGACTGGCGTCGTGGTGACTTGTCAAAACGAGCGTAGCCAGCATGGTAACAAAGCGACGGCGATGAAAATGCTGCGTGCTAAACTCTATGAGCTGGAAATGCAAAAGCGCATGGAAAAGCAGCAAGCGGTCGAAGATGGTAAGTCTGATGTTGGCTGGGGCAGTCAAATTCGCTCCTACGTGCTTGATGATTCGCGCATCAAAGACTTGCGTACTGGCGTTGAGACTTTCAACACCGGCGCGGTGCTAGACGGTGACCTTGACCAATTTATTGAAGCCAGTCTAAAAGCGGGGCTGTAAGTATTGAGTCATTAACTATCAAATCATTTCAAAGATGATAGTATTGATCCACTTTAAAACGAATAGCGTGTGACTAGGAGGAATTTTCGAAGCCTCTGGAGTGACGCAGTCGCACAGCAAGCGAGAAAATTTTTACTAGACGCGCACAAATACAGCTTTACTTGAGTCTGTCCTGACTACATTAAATAAAATCTATTTAAGGAAAAACTATGCTAAGCGTTAACAATTATTTTGATGATAAAGTAACGTCTATCGCCTTTCAAACTGCAACTAAGCCTGCCACCGTTGGCGTCATGTCAATTGGAGAGTATGAATTTGGTACCAGTGAATTTGAGACCATGAGTGTGGTTAGTGGTGCATTGACGGTTAAGTTGCCAGAAAGTGACGAATGGCAAACTTTTGACGCTGGTCAGCAGTTTACCGTTGAAGCCAATAAGAAGTTCAACGTTAAAGTTGAAGTCGAAACCGCTTACTTATGTGTTTACGGTAAGTAGGTTTTTAGTCTAAAGCAGTCGTAAAATAATTAATGCCAAACGTTCTGCGCTTGGCGTTTTTTTATGGCTGCTATATATCTAACTGAGTATAAAATTACTTTAAATTATAAGTTTTTACGGTATTGCACCATATCGGTCTTAGTCGCTAGCGTGTCATAAAGTAGGCGTGCCGTTGTATTGCCTTCTTGAGTCGTCCAATAAACACGATTGCAATTTTTCTTGCTGGCAAAGTCATACACATGCTCAATCAACGCCCGCCCGATACCTTGCCCACGTACAGATTTATCAACGTATAAGTCTTCTAAGTAGCAACACTCGGTACTATTCCACGTATTAGGATGTAGCACCACATGAGTAATTCCCACTAAGGTGTCTTCTTTCCACGTGCCAAATCCATAGATAGGCACACTGCTATCAAGTAAATTGCGCCACGTTATTTCTGTCGTACTCGGTGGCAAGCTGGTTTCATAAAATTTCAAATAGCTTTTCCACAGACGTAACCAATCTTCATAATCGGCATTGGAGAGTGGGGCTATTTGTACAGCCGTATTACTGGTCATATTTCGCTCAAATTTATAATGAATAGGCTCTAGATTATGCATGAAAAATTATGGCTTATAACTTTTTTATGAGTTCACTTTTATTGAGCTAGCTTTTACACAGGATTACATTTTATAAGCGGCAAACGAACAGTAAAAATAATGGGTTTTATTTATGATAAGACAGGAGACATAGTCTTCACGGCGATTATCAGAAATTATCAAATAAAGGCGCATTATTTTATGGTTAAGCAAATGGATACTCCAGCCTCTTCTCACTCTAAACTATCTGACTCTGTTAACGAAGATTTGCGCCACGATTATGAAAACTTAGCCCGTCTTGCCAATCTACGCTACGTCAGCAGCGATGAGCCCGGTTATACGCGCAGTCGGTGGGGACGCGGTTTTACTTATCGTGATGCTGCTGGCAAGACGGTAAAAGACAAAGCTTTGCGTCAGCGTTTTGATGCTTTAGTGATTCCGCCTATGTGGTCAGAGGTGTGGATTTGCATCGATGATAACGGTCATTTGCAATCTACGGGCCGTGATGACAAGGTACGTAAGCAGTATTTGTATCATCCGCTATGGGATACGGTACGGGACCAAGCCAAGTTTGATGCCATGATAGGCTTTGCAGAGGCGCTACCCGCTTTGCGCGCGCAGGTTGAGCAGGATTTGGATGCTGCGCCTTTATCCCGTGCTAATGTGTTGGCGGCCGTGATCAAATTACTAGAGACTACCTTAATTCGTATTGGTAATAGTCGCTACGCCAAGCTTAATAAGAGCTATGGGCTAAGTACTTTACGAAGTAAACACGTTAGTGAGACTGATAATGGACTGGCCTTTGATTTTGTCGGTAAAAGCGCCAAATCTCATCATATTGAATTGCAAGACGAGCGCTTAATTGACATTGTGCAGGCTTGTTCTGAATTACCAGGCTATCAGGTTTTTAAGTACTTAGACGAGCATGGTGACAAACAAGTGGTGGACAGCGCTGATATCAATGATTATCTAAGACAGCATACCTGTGGAAGCGGTGATAACGGTAGTGATAACCACTATAATGGCAATTTATATAGTGCTAAGGACTTTCGCACATGGATGGCAAGTGTGTTAGCGGCCAGCTATTTATACGATGAGCTGACAGGGTCAGCAGCGGATGAGATATTAGCGAGTGAATCAGACAGTCGTATGCGCCAATCATTAGTCACAGAAATGGTAAAAAACGTCGCCGATGAATTAGGTAATACGCCGAGTGTTTGCCGTTCTTCTTATATTCATCCTAGTATTATTGAGCAATTTTTGGCAGGTCGGTTTTTTGAATCTTATAAACAAGCTCGTCGTGGCCGCACTAAAAATTATCAACGCTGCGAAGAAAAGGCCTTACTGGGATTCTTAAGCGAGTTGCAATAATAGCTTATAGTGGGTTAACTGTTGCATTGATAGCTATAAAAATGATACGTTATGTATTAAAATAACGATTAAACGACGCTATTAATAAGTAAGTTTAAATATTATATGCCAAAATGGTTCATATGATATAACCTATCTTTATGACTGTTCTACCTTATCAGTTCAAACTTTATTGCTAAAGGATTAGCTCATGACCCCTTCAACCTTATCTACTACCCACACTTCAAAAAAACCAATAAGCCATGCGGATTATTATAATAATTTCGAGATAAATTCGTTATTAGAGGAAATATTTGGTGCGCATCCAGACGACCGACTCAATGCTTATATGGCCTGCTGTGGCCGTCACGTGCGTGATGGCCGCGCAGATAATATTGCTTTAGTACATGAAGATACCGCTGGTAGAACCACACGCATGAGTTTCGGTGAGCTGGACAATGCTAGTGCACAAGTGGCTAATTTATTGCAGTCTTATGGCGTACAGGCCGGAGATCGGGTAGCGACTATGCTGCCCAGAACGCCTGAATTACTGGTAGTTGTGCTAGCGACATGGCGACTTGGCGCGATATATCAGCCGCTATTCACCGCTTTTGGTTATGATTCTATTAAATACCGGATGGATAAAGCAAAGACCAAAGTCGTCTTTACCAATAGCGATAATCGCAGTAAGTTTGAGGATTTAGCGCAGCAAACCACGATGGTCATGGTTGGTAGCGAAGCCGATAGCCAGACTTGGGGTGATGATAATTATACTGAGATGATGGCGACGCAGCCGAAAGCTATAGCGCCAGTACAGCTAGATACCGACGCGTCTTTTCTTCAGATGTTTACCTCAGGAACAGTGGGCAAATCTAAAGGCGTGAGTGTACCTTTAGCGGCCTTGCCCGCATTCTATCTATACATGCGCTATGCGATTGACCTACGCGAGACTGATAACTATTGGAATATGGCCGATCCTGGCTGGGCGTATGGTCTGTATTACGCTATCACAGGTCCATTGTTACTGGGTGTGACCACCTATTTTAACGAAGCTGGCTTCGATGCCACTAATACCCGCGACTTTATGATTCGTCATAAAATTACCAATCTGGCTTCATCGCCGACGGCCTTTCGGATGATGAAATCAAGTGGGGTATTTGAAGAAATCCCTAAAGACGCTGCTAATGATAGCGACAATAAACTATCGTTACGCTGCGCCAATTCAGCAGGGGAAACCTTGAATACTGAAGTAGTCGGCTGGGTTGAGAGTCATTTGGGCTGCAAGGTTTGTGATCAGTATGGACAGACAGAGACTGGCATGACTTGCTGTGAGCATCATGGGCTAGAGCATAAGTGTCCAGTAGGCTCTATGGGAATGGCGCTGCCAGGGCATACGTTAGTGGTATTAGATGATGATATGAAAGTGCTAGCTGATGGGGAGCAAGGGCAACTGGCCGTAGTGGTCAGTCAGTCGCCCGCGTTTTATTTCCGTGGTTATAGCTGGAATGAAAAACAGGCGTTCGTTGACGATTATTATCTGACCGGAGACGTGGTTGAGCGTCATACTGATGGCAGCTACTGGTTCTCAGGGCGCGATGATGACATTATCATGACTGCTGGCTACCGAGTCGGTCCAACCGATGTCGAAAACACTGTACTAGAACATGATGCCGTTGCTGAGTCCGCCGCAGTAGGTGTGCCTGATGAGGTGCGCGGGAATACGATTAAGTCTTATGTGGTACTTAAAGACGGTGTCGAGGGTAGTGATGAGCTTGCCCAGCAAATCAAAGATTTGGTACGGGAGCGTCTATCGGCTCATGCTTATCCGCGTGAAGTTGAGTTTATTAAAGAGCTACCAAAGACCCCAAGTGGTAAAATCCAGCGCTTTTTACTGCGCAGTTTGTCTGCTGAATAAAGACGTTTTGCAATAAATGGTATTAAATAGCATTTCTTTGAAATAGAGATTATTTAAAACAAAGCTATTTAACATAGACTGATAATTAGAATATCAAATAATAAATAGCTAAGGAACATTCATGCAAATTCAAAAAAATAGCTTTTTGGTAACTGGCGGTGCATCTGGATTGGGCGAAGCGGTCGTTCGCGCTATCGTAGCTCAGGGTGGCAATGTGGTTATCGCAGATTTGAACGAATCAACTGGTCAAGCACTGGTCAACGAGCTGGGTGATAACGCACGCTTTATGCGTTGTGATGTCACCAATGGCGAAGAAGTAAAAGCTGCCGTCGATTTAGCGGAGCAAGCATTTGGTGGCTTGCAAGGGTCAGTCAACTGCGCAGGTATCGCTGTCGTACAGAAGCTGCTAGATCGTGATAACAATCCAGCTGACTTAGATGCCTTTAGTCGCGGTGTCAATATTAACCTAGTCGGTACCTTTAACGTAGCTCGCTTGGTTGCTGCTAGTATCGCGCGCCGAGTAGCAGCGGCAAAAGAGGCTGGTAATACAGAAAAGAATGGTGACCAAGGTGTCATTATTAATACCGCTTCCGTTGCCGCCTTTGATGGTCAAGTAGGGCAAGGGAGTTATGCATCCTCTAAAGCGGGGGTTGTCGGACTGATGCTACCGTTAGCGCGCGAGCTGGCGCGTCATGGTATTCGCGTGATGACTATTGCCCCTGGGGTATTTGCGACGCCAATGATGGAAAGTATTCCTGAAAAAGCACGCGAGCAGTTAGAAGCGGGTGTGCCCTATCCTAAGCGTTTGGGCGAACCCAGTGAATTTGCCAAACTGGTGACTCATATCATCGATAACAGCTATTTAAATGGTGAAGTGATACGTTTAGATGGCGCTATACGTATGGTTTAGGCTAGCTTAGATAAATAGATACCAACCTTAGACTCTGTTACTGTGCCATTTGTACCGTAACAGAGTCTTTTTGGTATTTTAATTGTCTGGTTTCAACGATATAAAACTAACTTCCCTTAAAAATCAATCATAAGGATTAAAGCCTATGTTATTTTTGCGTCCCAGCTCTGGTAAAAATTTCCATTGGCTAATGATTGCTATTGGGCTAGTGGTTAGCGCAGTCGTTAGTACAACGGCAATAGGTTATGTAAAAAAATCCCCTTCAAATACAAAAAATGCCGCTAATAATGCGCAAATTACTCTTAATAACGTGGTTATTGATAAAGTCTTTGTCGATAAGTCCGAACGCATTTTGCAGTTATTGAGTGAGGATAAGGTGATTGCCTCTTATCATATTGCCCTAGGTGATAGCCCGGCAGGTCATAAGCAACAGCAAGGTGACGAGCGCACGCCAGTAGGGACTTATACGCTAGATTATAAAAATGAAAAATCCAAATTTTATCGCTCTATCCATATCAGCTATCCTAACGCAGCTGATAAGGCACACGCTAAAAAACTGGGTGTCAGTGCGGGCGGTGATATTATGATTCATGGACAGAAGAGTGGCTTTGGTCATCTCGCATCGGTTACCCAACAACGTGATTGGACTGATGGCTGCATCGCCGTTACCAACGATGAGATGGATCAGATTATGGAGGCAATAGAAGTTGACACACCGATTGAAATCGTCGAATAGTGTGTAAGTATAATTGATGCAGTTTAAAAACGATACAATTTAAAAACAATACAGTGCTACTGAGATGAATTTTCCGCAGCCTCTGTTTAGCAGCAAGTAAGGAAAATTTATACCCGTAGAACGTGGGTATTAACGTATCGATTTTATTTAGAACTGACTATATCTATAACCTATTACTGCCTCATCCTGATTCCACATATAGAGTTAAATTCATATAGATCTGCTATCACGTTAACTTTACTTGTTATTATTCAACCTATATACGCAACGCGCTCATTTAAGTATTAAACCCATCTAAATTCAACTATATCTCAGTTTTTCTCCTTGAAATATTTTTCTTAAATATCCATTTATAGTGTATGATTAATATCATTACTATTAGTAGGGTTTATGATTAATAGACAGTAGAGTTTATAATCGGTACTTAGTATTTTACTTATATTTTCTACTCACACTAATAAGTAAATATTTATTATCAATACGACTCAATTATCAGTTGAAATCTTACTCAACTTCCCACATATCAATAACAACCAGCGGTAAGCGGTATCTCCAAATACTTATAAAACCCGCTACTTAATATATTAATCCGTACTAATTACAAAGGATATGATGATGAGATTCGAGAAGTTCACGCAAAAACTGCAAACCGCTATTCAAGAAGCACAAAGTTTGGCATTAGGGCGCGATCATACTGGCATTGATCCGGTGCATTTACTGGCAATTTTATTACAAGATGAAGCAAATTTATCGATCTGTCAGCAAGCAGGCGCGTCTATTCCAGCAATAAAAAACGGTGTGGCAAAAGCTTTAGACAATCAGGCAACTATTTCTGAGCCAACGGGCGACGTAAACTTAAATCCAAATTCAGTAAAAATATTAAACCTTGCCGATCGCCAAGCACAAAAAGAAGGCGATGATTTTATTGCGACCGAATGGGTAATGTTAGCGTTAGCTGAGCAAGGTGAAACCAAAAAAATATTTGAAAGTGCAGGGGTTACAGCAGCTAAGTTAAAAACAGTGATTGAACAGCTACGCGGTGATGAGACGGTTAATAACCAAAACGCTGAAGACCAGCGTGATGCGTTAAACAAATACACAATCAATCTCACTGAACAGGCGGAACTCGGCAAGCTTGATCCAGTGATTGGCCGTGATGAAGAAATACGTCGCACCATTCAAGTGTTATCGCGCCGTACCAAGAATAACCCAGTACTGATTGGCGAGCCGGGTGTTGGTAAAACCGCGATTGTCGAAGGTTTAGCGCAGAAAATCATTAATGGCGATGTACCAGAAGGCCTGCGTCATAAAGAAGTCTTGTCCTTAGATTTAGGCTCACTGATTGCAGGGGCAAAGTTCCGTGGTGAGTTTGAAGAACGCCTGAAAAGTGTGCTTAGCGACTTATCCAAGCAAGAAGGCAATGTCATCTTGTTTATTGATGAGCTGCATACCTTAGTTGGCGCGGGTAAAGCGGATGGCGCGATGGATGCCGGTAATATGCTCAAACCTGCCCTTGCTCGCGGTGAGCTGCACTGCGTTGGCGCAACTACCTTAGATGAATATCGCAAATACATCGAAAAAGATGCGGCTCTTGAGCGCCGCTTTCAGAAGGTATTGGTCGATGAGCCAACCGTTGAAGACACCATTGCGATTTTACGGGGTCTCAAAGAGCGTTATGAGCTGCATCATGGGGTTGATATTCAAGATAGTGCCATCATTGCAGCGGCGCGCATGAGTCATCGCTATATCACTGATCGTAAGTTGCCCGATAAGGCCATTGATTTGATTGATGAAGCGGCAAGTCGTCTACGGATGGAAATGGACAGTAAACCTGAATCCTTAGGCAAGCTTGATAGCCGTCTGATTCAATTAAAAATGCAGCGTGAAGTGCTGAAAAATGAAGAAGATGCCGGTGCGGTAGCTGAGCGTAAAGCCTTAAATGCGCAAATCGAAGAATTAGAAAAAGAATATGCAGATCTTAACGAGATTTGGCAAGCGGAAAAAGCACTAGTAAAAGGCAGTCAACAGCTCAAAGACGAGCTAGACAAAGCGCGTACGGCTTATGATAAAGCCAGCCGCGAGAGCGACTATGAAGCAATGTCAAAGCTGCAATATGAGACTATACCGCAGCTTGAGCGCCGTATTCATGAGTCGGATCTTGCTGAGCAAAAAGAGCAGGCAGATGCGCCAAATATTAAGTTGCTGCGTAACAAAGTCACGGACAATGAGATTGCTGAAGTGGTCAGTGCAGCAACCGGTATTCCGGTCAATAAAATGATGCAAGGCGAGCGCGATAAGCTGATAGCGATGGAAGATAAACTCCATGAGCGCGTTATCGGTCAAGATGAAGCGGTAGAAGCGGTAGCTAATGCCGTACGTCGTAGTCGCTCAGGCTTGTCCGATCCCAATCGTCCTTCAGGATCGTTCTTGTTCCTAGGGCCAACGGGGGTAGGTAAAACCGAGCTGACTAAATCTTTGGCTAACTTCTTGTTTGACTCTGAAGATTCGTTGGTACGGATTGATATGAGTGAATACATGGAAAAACACAGCGTCAGTCGTTTGGTGGGTGCGCCTCCAGGTTATGTTGGTTATGAAGAAGGTGGTGCATTAACTGAAGCGATACGCCGCAAGCCTTATAGCGTTGTGCTATTCGATGAGGTGGAAAAAGCGCATCCTGATGTGTTTAATATCTTATTACAAGTATTGGATGATGGGCGTTTGACTGATTCACAAGGTCGGGTAGTAGATTTCAAAAATACCGTTATCATCATGACCAGCAACTTAGGATCGCACAAGATTCAAGAGATGGTGGGCGAAAGCTATGATGATATCAAAGCAGAAGTTATGGATTCAGTCGGCGAGCATTTCCGTCCTGAGTTCGTCAACCGGATTGATGAGATTGTGGTATTCCATGCGCTTGGTCAAGAGCAAATGGCGGGTATTGCTGATATCCAGATAGATCGTTTGCGTAGCCGTTTGCAAGAGCGAGAGCTGGACATTGCCCTGTCTGATGCGGCAATGAATCAATTGGTTGCGGTAGGCTACGACCCGGTTTATGGTGCACGCCCGCTCAAACGTGCTATTCAACAAGAGATTGAAAATCCATTATCATTGAAGTTACTGTCTGGTGATTTTGTGGCAGGAGACATCATCAAGGTCGATGTCGGTACCAATGATAAGCTGACTTTTGATAAGCTTAGAATGAGTTAAGAACAAGTTTTTGATTATTTAAGGACAAGGCTCTAATTACTTGAAAATAAAGCTTTAATTGTAAACCAACCCCGCGTTTTTCATAGCAAGTGCGGGGTTTTGTTTGTTTACCGTTACCCTATTATTTTACCTCTTAAGCGCTTC
>Ga0307487_1000249_pt1 | contig 44368 bp, 61 predicted proteins | sample CBIW12metaG_FD_203665 | JGI IMG/M metagenome (GOLD analysis project Ga0307487, IMG submission 203665) | Sea-ice brine microbial communities from Beaufort Sea near Barrow, Alaska, United States - CBIW 1.2 | ecosystem: Environmental > Aquatic > Marine > Coastal | place: USA: Alaska | collected... | reverse complement strand
CTGTAGAATTATATTGATAGAATGATTTTACGCCTATTGCACTAGAGCCATTCCTAGCAAATAAGATACTCTTACCATTCGGTATATCAACTATTATTGGCTCAGCAACTAATCCTGTTGGGTCTGTAATAAGCGTGGTAAAAGTAGGTAACGTAGCAAAATTATCAGTACTCTTCCATAGATACACTTTCCTGATTCCTGCATCAGTTCCATAAGCAGTAAAAACTAAATCATTACCCCTGAACAATATCTTACCGTGAGGTACGTGTGATCCTTGTGAACCATCTATAATATCTATTTTAGCACTCCATGTAGAACCATTATCTGAACTTGTTACATAACTCATTGATATAGGAAGCATTTCGCTTGAACTAACTATATTTAGATTACGAAAAATAACTATAACCCTTCCATCAGGTAATAAAGCAGAAAGAGAGTTTCTGTTATCATACTCATTATCAAAAATGGTAAACTCATTACCAAAATTCTTTCCTTGGTCGCCACTAATTCTCCCAGCTATATACCCGTCATTACCAATATGCCAGTTGTAAGCATTAGAACTTCTATAAATCATTAGAATATTACCATTTGACATTTCAGTGAAATGAGGTTCAGATATAGAATTATCGCTATCATATCCTGTGTAACCTTCAAAAATATAAGCAGGGTACTCTACTTTCACCACCTCTGCATCATTGGCTGGGGTGTAGGCTATAAGATCCTGTTTGCCTTCCAAGGCGTCCACCAGTCCCGCAATATTTGAAATACCTAAATTTGCCAGATCTTCCCGGTTTGCCTTAATGTATGCCACAACTTCCTGAAGTTCATCCAAGGTAGTATCATCTGAAGATAGGATGGCGTTAATTGCATCGATATAATCCTTAAGGATCCTACCTTGATTTGCAGATAAAGAAGCAGTAGCTAAGGTCGAAGTAAGAGTATCTACTATATCGGACAGAGTAACCTTCCCATCTGCATCTTTGGTTCGTTCGCTTCCGTCTGCATTTAGAATGCCTTTTACTGCCCCTGAAGTAGGATCTTCCACAGGTGTAGCGTTTACATCGATAAAATTATCGTTAATGGTTTGGGCTGCGGTTTCTCCTATGATCCGTTCGTTCCCTATATAGATATAATTTACCGCAACTGCATTTCTTGTACCGTTGAAAAGATTTAGGTTTGAAAGTATAATATTGTAAGGGCCATTGTCATTGATAAATATCTCAATAGGGGTAGATCCTATCTCTCCCAGTTCATGTACATTCTTCTGAAAGCTGGTAATGAAGGATGTGTATTCAATATTCTCCAGGGTAATTTGTGTACCGGCTGATCCATAATTTCCTTTACCCGGCTTGAATTCCCAGAAGTGTATCTCAGCCGAATTATCAGCATTCACATCTCCTATAATTCGGGTTGCTTTTAGTAGTATTCTCTCAGTACTTACGACAATGAATTCAGATCTTGTATTGATGTAATCTAATACCTGAGCGTTTGGTTCCAGGCTCCAATCGATGGGAACCTGTACAGTTCTGGTAATGATGTTACCACTGAAAGCAGGAAAGTTTCCAGAATCGCTTCCTCCCAGCTTTAGAAATAAAATCGAAGCAAGCGCCTCAGCTAATTGAACAGATGATCCATAGGTTTGGCCATTGACTGAGATATTCTGAAAATGTGTGTAAGGCAATAATTCGTTCCTGGTATCATACGCATTTACGATTCGCAGATTGTTGCCGGAAACATAACTGTGAAAGTTACGTACCAGGGTAGTGTTGTTTATTTTGAAAGTGCTTTCGCCTTGTATGAATTCAATTACTACCATCTTGGGGCTCTTATTACGATATCCTGTTGGGAACTATATCCACAATCAGCACAGTCTTTATAGTTGATTTCTTTACGATCCATATATTTTATCACATCAGCAAACAAGGCATTCGCATCCTGCCGATGGGAGTGGTACATATCCTTTTTTTCGGAATGGCTCAAAGGTTGGGAGTTTGGAGTGGTCTTTTGAACTATCCCATGGGAAGTACTCACGGCAGCGCTCTTCAATATAAACCGGGCATATGTGAAGTAAGATAGCACAGCCTCCAAGCCTTGATGGTAATAGGTCTTGTCATCATATAAGTATTCCTGGCCGATCAAAATTTTATCGTAAGGATCTATCTCCTTATTCTTAAGCAAGAGATAATAGAAATCCTCACACACCAGGGGTTTAAAATCAAACTCCTGGGCTTCACGGATGAAGCGTTCAAATTCCACAGTACTATAGCCAATGGCTACCTGTAGGAATTTCTCAACGGTGGTTTTATTAATTAATAATGGCTGCATCTTCTTCTATGGTTCCATCTTCCATTAGAGAATAAAGCCCAATGCTCCAATCTCCGGAAGGATTAATATCTATGTGGTAGTTCCTGTACAATTCGGAAAAAAGCCGCTCAATCTTCTGCCTATCCTTGGCAGTCGCTTTATTATATAAGCTTTCATCGGCCCGCAGATCATCCCCTGAGGAATTTCCAAGTTTCCCCGGAACAAAATCAACAATGGCTGGAGGGATATTCTTGAAAGCCTTCCGGATATAATTGGCTGAGCTCTCTTCAAAGTGTTTGTACTTATCAGCTTTTGTTTTGTCTTCCAGAAAATCAAACTGGAATTTGCTGGTCTCTTTATTTTCAGAATTGAATTCATCTTCAACCAATAAAATCCCACCGGTATTTTCGTTTCCGTAGACCTGCTTCAAATTGGTTTCAAAATTGGTCTGTTTGGGTTTGCTATCGAATTTTTTATGTCGCACAATCCAAGCATCTTTAAATCCTTTGCGAACGGTACGATTGTAGTGAAGTCCCAAATTTGCTTCGGTATCGGAAAACATATAGCAGTTTTCAACCAGGCTCTCAGCATAGGTGCCTTTCTGATTGTTCAATTTGAAATGAAGGATCTGACCTTTGTAATTTTCCCATCCCCCGTCTCTTTCAACTTGCTCTTGGATTACCTCAGGAAGTGGGTTGTAAGTATCAAATACCTGGATTTTCTTTTTGTCGGCTCTTCTGTCCCATCCATCAGGGTTAACGATGATCCTTCCAGAGTAGTTATCATCATCGGCTTTGCCTTTTTTGCAAAATTCGTCGGGAATAACATGGAATTCCACTTTCTCAAAGGCAGCATTATAGCCCACCTGGATCCATACTTCTTGAAATGATGCGAATTCAGGGGTAACTTCAAAAAGAAGATCGCTAGGAGTTTTGGTGTCCAGCAAATTATCAGTAGGTTCCTCCGCCAAATCGGCCACAAAACCAGATCCGCCTATGAAAGATTCATAGATCTCTGCACATTGCTTGGTGGTGGGACTGGATTTTATGAGATTTTCTACCAAAACAGGATAGAGGTTATCTTCGCCATTGAAAATAACCCCTAACTGCTTATTGAAAACTTCCTTTCTCTTCCGGCTATCTACCGATATGAGTTTGCTTTCCATTTAATTAGGCCTTTAATTCCCTCAAAAATTCTTCTTTGGATCTGGCTTTTACCTCTGGGTATTTCTCCCGAAGTTCTGTGAAGGTCAATTCCTCATCCGTTTTAGCTTCGGGGGTTGCAGCTTCACCTGTAACTACCTTTAAATTTTTAATACTATCCGCTTTGGAGGCTTCATCTGCCACTCTTTTGGCTTCTTCTTCCTCAGCTTCTTTTTCAGCAAGAGCAGCAGCAACTTTTTCAGCTTCAATTCTTTCAGCTTCAATAAGCGCGGCTTCTTTTTCCTTCTCAATTTTCGCTGATTTCTTAGCTTTTTTATCCGGAATTTTGGCGAACAATACGGAGCGGTTGGGATTTTGCTTTAAAAGTTTCTCGGCAATCTCATCGGTTAGGTTGAGGTCTGAGATATAGGTATTGGTACCGGCTATTCTGATAACCGATCCTGAATTCAAACGATATTTTCTTTCTGACTTACTCATGAGTTCTTCTTTATTAAGGTTTAAATTTTGAATTTTTGTGATGTAGGTAGGCATTAGATCTGAGCAACTTTTACAAGCGAATCCAAAGACCTCTTCGTGTACCTGGAACACATATTTTAAAAGGGGCACACCTTGATGGCTGCCCCCGTTTAAAATTTCTTTAGAACTGGAGCCTTTAATTAGCTCTATTTTTTCCTCTAAACTCATTAAGCAGTGGGGGTAGCCACTACTAAGGCACTTTGAGCCGATTCATTTCCTGCCGCATCAATAGCCGACACGGTGAAAGAGTATGCTGTTGAAGCTGTGAGGCCTGCAACTGTAGCCACTGTTTCAACCACAGTCTGGACATTAACTCCATCCTGGTAGACTTTATAACCTGTAACGCCAACGGCATCGGTTGAAGCTGTCCAGGACAAGTTAGCTGTTGTAGCTGTTGTATCTGTGGAGATCAAGTTTGTCGGTACCGTTGGGGTAGTTGTATCAGATTCGGAAGTATTTGTTTCCAACCACTCTAAAGTGGTTGCATAATCTGTAACTTGAAAAAGCTTCACATCAGTACCTTCTTCTTCACCAGCTTTGCTGGCAACTGTTAGAGTTGCAACGCCTGAATTGGCAATGAAATCATTTGCATATGCGTTAAATAGCATACCAGATTCAAATCCTGCTAATTCAAATGCAAGCTCTCCATTCTCTCCGCCATCTACTTTTTCAATGATTGAAAAAACTCTTGCTCCTTCAACAATCTCCTGAACTCTTTCACGTTCTTGATCCCCGCGGTATAGAATATTCAGAACATCGGTGTGGGTAAATCCATTGACGTAATCGCCTACAACACCTGCGGAACTTAATCCATGTGTTTTATCGTTTCCAAATGCCCGATATATTTTAGCACCTGCTTTCAAAACCAAAGTAGTAACCTTAGTTTTTCTAGAGGCAAGCACTGAAGCTTCTTTGTCAATGTCTTCGGTATTCCCGTACCACTTTCTTTTTATTCCGGACTTAGGCTTATACCCGCAAATTCTTCTAAAATTTCCGCTTAATCCTATATTGCAATTTTCCATAACTATATATTTTTATAATGCCGAGGAGCTTAAAAAGCGGCTCCTATAGCATAAGGGTTAGGGACTTTGAAATCCATCAAGTACGATGCTTTGATGTAGAAATTCTCATCTGCTCCACCTACATACTCCAATCGAAGATCTGTAAGTGCCGCTGTGTCATCCACCCCAATTTGAAGGTTGGATTTATCAGCGATCACGGCTAAATGAGGCACGTTGTGATATGCATCTGCCGCTGCTGGTTCCTGAAGAAAATCCCTCTTGACATACCTGTCATAAGCAAATTTCAAATCAGCGAGAGTTCTTCCGTCAAACTGAGGTTCAAATGTGTTTTGGATTGCCGATACTCCGCTTTCCAAAAGTTTTCCTCTGAATTCGTTTTTGTAGTTTTTGAACAAAGTGTTGGAGGTAAGGAATAAATCTCCGCCTTCAAATTCAAGGCTCTCAACCAGGGCATCATAAATAGTATTTCCTTCCCCAGCTGCAAGTGCTTGAGCTGCAAGGCTCACTTCTGCATTTTTAGAGATGTCCACAAACTGGTCTGCCAATTCTGGATTGGCCCTTAATAATTGAAGGGTTTTTAATAATCCGGCATCAATCTGATTATAATCCCCTGCAGCACCTACAGCATTTAATCCTAAAGTACCATCCACAACGATGTCTTTATTTCCGAAGATGGCTACACGCAAGAAATCCTTGGCCATGGACTTTGCGGTCATTTCTTTGATGAACTCAAAAAAATCGGCTTCCTGAAGATTCCTACGATCGTAACCGTTTGCAAGTCCCCATTGGGTAAATGCTCCTTCAAATTCAGTGTAACACATTTTGATCCTAACATCCATAGAACGCGGATTCCATTTTTGAGAAAGTCCGTTGATATTGAACGCTGAAAATGTTGGGCTACAACCTGTTTGCTGCTTAGTGATATATTCCTGGTCTCTAAGTGCAACCACTTGCTGTCCTCCTTTTATACCTGGAGTAATGGTAAAGATGCTGTCGGCTGGTCGTGTGATGGCATCCTGCACAATAGCTTCTCTAAGGTCGCTTAACAACCTGTCGCTATTGTTTATCTCTGTGAACGTGGTGATTAAATCCATTTTTCTAATTCGTTATTTGATTGATGATTGATTATTTTTTCTTTGCATCTTCCCGTGCTTCACGCTGAGAGGCAATCTTGGAAGCGAAATCTTCTTCGCCCTCAGATTTAATGCCTTTACGATCTGCCTTGGAAGGGACTGAGAAAGATTTTGATTTTACGGTCTTTTGTAAATTGGAGATCCTTTTTTCCTGAGCATTGAATTTGTCAGAGATAAGGGTTAGCGTATCGGTAACATCCTTGGCGAATGAATCGAATTTTTTGTTGAGTGCTGCGAAATTCGCATCATCCGCTTCATCATCGGCTGGAACTTCTTCTTCTTCAGCTTCTTTGATTTCGGTAATCAGTCCACCTACTGTAACGATGGTACTCCCATCTGCAAGTAGATGATCACCATCTTGCACAGCTGATCCTTCAGCATCGTTCACGGCATCACCAACTTTTGGCTGCTCGTCTTCTGTAACCACGGTAATAATATCACCGGTAGCCAGGGTTAGATCAACATCAAAGGTTTCATCAACCTTGTTTTTGCTGAATTTAGCTTTCATTTTCTCAAGTATACTCATGTTTAATTTATTTGATTTTCGATTATTATAATTCACATATCGATCGATAAAATCGACTATGATATCAGGTTCGGTTTCAAAAAATTGAGGGTTGTCATCTAAGAATTCTGTCATTACCAGTCCGAAATCTTCTTTGTTCACGGAAAATAAAGCATCTGTAGCGGCTGGATCATCAACAAGATCTGAAGCAAGCAGCGATTGAATGACCTTTACGGTCTCCATCTTCATCTCCCCGGCTTCATTCTCGATTTCATTCTGATAATCATCGGCCATAATCACTATGGAGTTCCCAAACATATCAGAATTGGATTCTGCCATATCCATGATGTAGTCATACATCTTAATTCCCTTGCCTTCAACCTCTGTTTTCTTAGAGATTGGGTCCAGGAATAAATCGGCATATACCTTTTGATCCTTAAAAGTCCAATTCTTGTATCGACCTACATACGTACCTAAAGAATTGGCACACATATTAGGATGACCGAATCGGGATTTTACTCCCTGGGTTGCTTCACTCCCTTTTTTTGCAAGATCCTGGAGAAACTTATCATCGAAGAAGCTTGCATTCTTATTTCTCCCGTACTTGGCTATCTCAATATTTTTGATAAGATCATTTTCACGATCAACATTGACGTGTTTTTGTTCGGAAAAATTTGGTAAGGCGCGAAAGGATTGCTTCATTAATAGGTAATATTTAATATTACTTTTGTAAAACTACATTAACATACCTCTAAGAAGTTAGACACTGTTTTGTCTAATTGTTTATATTTGGTACTATGGTAATAATCTTAGGTATATTAATTGGCGTAGTTCTTATCTATGGATGGATAAAACTGATAAACGCTATATTCAATCCTCTTATCAGGAAAATGGAGAAAAAGAAGGAAAGTATCACGAAAGCTGACAATCCATATATTCAATCTCATCGAATAAAAATGCACAACGATAAGATGTATGTAGAATATCTGGAATGGCTAGATAAAACAGGAGGCGATATGCCCTTCGAGAAATGGAAAACTGAAGACGAAGAGGCATTTGATCAGAAACTAAAAGATGCTGAATTTAAAAGATGGAGGCCGGGTAAATAAATTTCTTTTACTGTTTACTTTGTTTACGTATTTGTAAAAGGTTAACTCTCCATCTTAATCACAACCCTTTCCACAGTTTTGGAACTGCAATTGAAATCAATGGATGTGTCCAGGTATGCATCCATTTTGTTTTTACCCATTTCAAGATGCTCAAGAAAACATTCATACATTTCCTTGTCATTCAGGTACCGGATGGGGATAACCCCTTTGCCCAGCAGCTTCTTTAAGAGGCCCTGGCTTTCTAATTTGATGATAAGATCATATGTGATTACTTTTTCGATTGCCATTTGTTGAGGGGACAAGTTTCGTTTTCGCTTCTCACTTTTGCCGATAAGGGACAAAGGCACTTACCGCAATACAATCCTTCTATTTCGTGGATCCTGTAATCTTTAAGGACCGCGGTAAATTTACCTTCTTTGGCCTGTGGACATGTAGAACATATTTTTGCCCGCTGCTTTGCCATCGCTTCAATGGCAGGATCATCAATGATATAATTCTTCCACCCGCTTAGAATGTCTTTAATTTTCATAAGTTCGCGCCTTGTTCTACCCGTGCGGTTTTGTTGGCCACATTGGTAATTTGATCCACCGGGACCACCGGAACAATCGCATTCACCCTATCTGCCAATACATTTCCAAGCTGCTCATAGTCAAATAAGTTGTTTGGAATCCTAATGTTGCCTGTTGATTGCGGGGTACGAATGATAGCGCCTCCGTTGGCCGCATATCTCACAGGAGTAGATAAATTTACTCCTCCATGTTTTTGATTCAGGAAGCTAAGCACATCCAATTCTTTGGAGGCTTCACGTTTTAAGATCACCATCTTTTCCCCTCCTTGGGCTTCCACTACTGGATTTCCGTTTGCATCATAAAAGGTTGTGCCTCCCTGGGAGTGGGATGGCCCATTGATATCCATTGCAATCCCACGCTCTGCTTTAGGGGTTTTTGTTTTAACGATGTTTTTTACGGCACCAAACCCGGTAGCAGCGGCTGCTGCTACCGCCGGGATCATTGCCGGCCATCCAAGCTTCACCCCTGCGGTAATCCCAAGATAGGTATTGATTAATGCCGATGCTAAAGCCGCTGCTTTTCCTAATGCGGTTTCTTCACCGAAGATGGAGGCCATGGATCCTAAAGTATCGGCTGCCATTTGTCTTTTGGCATTCTGCTTTTCATCTTCAATATCCTCTTGGATTTTTGCGAACTTTTTATTGATCAAGGTAACATCGGCCCCGGTCTTTTCGGCCGCTGCAATTTCGGCTTGTCTTTGTATTTCCAGCCTCTGTAATTCAAGATCAAATTGAACATCGAAGTTCTCTTGCTCAATTTCCCTTCGGTTCTGAAGATCTGTAGCTTTAGCCTCGGCCTTCAACTGCTCAATTTCTTTCAGCTGTTCATCTTTGTCCAGTTGGATTTCAATTTCCTTTTGTGCGTAATCAGCTGTGATTTGACTTTGCTGCTCCAGGAATGTGTTTTTACTCTCCAATAATCCAAGTTCATATTCAGATTGAGTAAGTTTATTAGCATCCAGCTCTTCTTTTAGAATGGCAATCTTCCTATCTCTTACTTGCTCTTCCAAGGCAATACTTTCTGCCAGGGAATCAGCTTTGCCTTTATTCTCTTCGATGAAAATTTGTAACCTGGTTTTGCTTTCTGAAATTGCAGCATCGGTTACCTTTTGAGCTTCCTCAATTGCTTTCTGGGCATAGGCAGCTTGCAGATCCGATGCTGCTTTTGCATCTGCTGCCTGTTTACTTGTCTCTCCGGCCCTTAGCGCATTTAATTTATTTTGGTTTTCGGTTTGACGCCCAAAACTTTGCTGCTGAATATCGAAAAGCTTAACGACCTCATCTCTGAAAGCTCCCATATCCTCTATGGTAGATTCGCTTATTCCTAACTCATCCAAGGAAACTCCCTCTTGCCCTATCATTTTAATTTTATCGCGTACCTCATCAGTAACTTTGTCAAAACCTAACATAGCAGCCACACGCTTTTCTTGGTTTGCAATTTGTTCCGCAGTCAGCTTTTGTTCAATTTTAATAAAGTCTTCAGATGCTTTAATTCGGTCTTCAGTTGACTTGGTGACATCGTCGGATATCAACTTCAATTCTTCTAATCTTGCATTAGCTGCTGATCTTCTTATATCCAGATTAATTTCAGCCTTTAAAACATTCTGGAAAACGGTCTCCAGTTTTCCTGCAAGATCTATTTCCCTCTGCATCTCATCACCCATTCCTTCAAAAGCTGTGGTCATTCCCTCAATGCCTTCTGTGAAATTACCGGAAAGGAAACTTTTAACAGCTCCACCAAATTTCGCAACTCGATCAATGATTACATCAAATGCAGCTCCGGCCTTTGCAAGCACTACATTAAACAAATCAATACCAGCCTGCGTTTTAGCGAAGTAAGCTATTAAGGATCCAAGCACTACTACTACCAAACCAATTCCAGTAGCAGCCAACGCAATCTTTAATATTCTTAATCCTGCGCTCAAGGCTGTACTGGTAAGATGTGCAGCTATCTGGGCCTTGCTCATTCCGGTAGTTGCAGCGGAGGCTTTAATATAATCCTCCTTTACCTGCTTTAGATTTGTAGATACAAAAGTAATAATGGGCCCGGCTGCCTTGGTAACTGAATTCACCTTGCCTTGCATTTGTCCAAAAATCCCCAGTTCACCTAAAGCTCCTGTAATTGCTTCTTTATAATTCCCAACATTAATCTTGGTTTTTTCGTATTCTGAAGCGTTGTCTTTTATGAAATTGGTATTATCATCAATTTCCTCATTTACCTTCTTAAGAGTTGCCGCCTGATCCTCATTGGTAGCATCCAACTGATTTGCAATTGCAATGAGTTTCCGATTGGCATCCCGTGCATCATTCTTGGTTTTGATCTCCTTGTTCTGAATATTGATATAAGCATCTAATACTTTTTGACTGTCTCGAACTTCCTTTTTGTATTTCTTGATTTCTATTTCTCCAAGGGTATATTGCTCCAACTGGCTCTGGGATGCTGTGGTAAGCCCTTCGGTTTCCTTCTTTAAGGATTTCTGGCTCTTTTCCAGTTCGGCAATTTCCTTCTTGGTTTGTGCTGCCTTGGATAGAAGCTTATCAACTCCTATGTCGATCTCTGCGATTTTTACTTTTTCTGGGCTCATAACTTATTGATCTTTATTAATTCTGCCTGAGTGGTCTTATCCTCCAGGTTGGGTTTAGTGATTTTATTTACCAGAAAATTCCCTCCGCGCTGCTTGACATAAACAACAGGCTTGAGGTCAAACGCATTGAATTCGGCATCGCTTAACGTAAATTCAGCCGTTACAATGAGGGTGTTCTTGAACAATTCCCGAACTTTCCGATACCTCCGCTCTATAATCTCCTGCTGTGAATAAGTCCAGTTTCGGGCAGTTCTTACCTTATTAACGGTTCCAAATTGCCCAAGCTGCTGGCTTCCAATATTTGCAGCGACGTTGACTACATCGCTTTGTAAGAATGTGAATCTGGAATCCCGGGGCTTATATTCGATGGTGGTAACCCCATCTTCTACCTTGATTTCCTTTTCCCACAGCTCCATTTTTGGCAATGTCTCAAAGCTTGATCCTATTTGAAACTCTACGGGCAAGCGTTCTACTGAATAGGTCTTGGAATTAATCACGATTACTCTATCTTCCAAATTTTCATTCTCGATCTTTATGACCCCATCATTGAAATCATCCCCTTCCCCGTTGTATTTGAACCGGAAGTAATTGTTTTTCGCGTAACCCTCATAAACATATTTCTCTGAAAGGGATTTGTTGAACCTGCTAGACCAATCTTGCACCGGGGTATTCATGCGCTCCTCCCAGGTGAGGAATTCAATGTGGTTTTTATCCTTGGAAGGAAAGGGGGTCAGCCCGAACCTCCACATCACTTCCTTGTAGAAGTCTTTAGGGGACAAACCCTTGAAAAATTTTATTTGATCCACTGATTCCTGATTGATCTTGGATATTAAGAAATCCAGTTCAAATCTTGAATTATCGGAATCCACGCTTTTCGCCGCGTAATAAAGGATCGTGAAAGTTTCCCCAGCGGTAACATTGAAGGTCTCATCAAAGGAGACGGCTTCTCCTTTTTCAGAATCTGCTATTATGTATTTTGGATCTTGAAGGCTGCTGTAGCTGATATCCTGTTCCCTTAAATTCTCTAGGTTTCTTCCCAACCTTAAGCGCACGTAAACCCCTTTTTTGGAATAATTCCAAAGGTACCCGGTAACCGTTATCCTGTACAAGCCTGTTTCTGCTACCTGGAATGCTTTCATATTGGAATTGGCAGTATTGTCGATCATCTGACCTGCTGTAATATCAGTAGTGTAGGCAAACGTATTGCTCATCAGCCATTGAACATAATGTGAAATCGGCCATACCTTTTGTTCCGTCCAACTTGCACTTAAGGCATTGCTGCTAATTTCTCCAGCAACCTGCCCTTTTGGCAACGTTAAAAAAGTATCTTTAAATTCTGCTTCTTGAAATATAGATCCAGAATAAGTAAACCCGAAAGTTTCAAAGATCCGCTGCCATAAAAAGGAAATGGAAACCGATGGGATGAGGTAATCTATATTCAAATAATTGGTGGTGCCGTCAACATAATGGGTCAGGCCATTGTAATCAGCAGCGAGGTACGCATAGAATGCATTTCCAATTTCCCAGTTATCTTTAATCGTTGGCAAATCCTTGGTGTGCAGTAACTCGGGGAATGGTATTTCTTCAAAGGTGATATTGTCGAGAATCTTAAAGAAGTCAATATTCCCGTCATAAGTGGCCAGCTCATAACTATCATCATTGGTTTGAATAGGAACCGCCCAACCTGAGAATACAATACAGGTATTGCCTACGAACAATCTGGCCGTATTCTTTTGATATGGAAGCTGTGAAGTGCTCCCGGTTATTCCAAGGCCCATGAAAAATGCGATGTTCCTGGCAGATCTTGGCACCTTGAATGTTTTGCTGAAATTGGTTTGCCGGGATGCGAGGTCTGCCAGACTGTTCACCTGTTTGGTATAGCTGATTTTCTGCTGCTGATCTAAATCAATCTCGTGCTCGTTGATGAATAATCTCATTACAAATGCAGGTTATAAAGGTCGAATTCCACGGTGACCTGTTCCCGGTTCCTTTCTGTTTTCAGTTTCTTGGATTTTAGCGTAGAGGATTTCACGTCAACGCCTATCCAACTCTTGGCGGTTTGTCTCTGGAAGAGATCGCTAACGTACATCTCCACTCTTGGGGATCCAATGAACTCTTTGAAATTTTCCATTTCCCAGAGCTCTAAAGCTTCGGTTTGGAATTCCATTCTAACCGAGGTTAATTTATCGGTGATCGATCTTCTAATTGTATTTTGGATCCCATCAAAATCAGATCTTAAGCTAAGGCCTTCTTTCGTTTTCAAATCTTCGGACACTTCCTTTTCAAACCGGATATATCCAAAGCCCCCGGAGTTCCGGTAGAATTTGAAGTAAGGAGCGCATTTGGAAGGAACTTTATTCACTACCAGATCAATTTTGCTGATGGTCCCAAACTGCAATTCTAATCGGTTGATCCCAGATTGCATGGGCATCACATCATCGATAGTGAAGTTTTCACTGCCCTGGGAAAAGAACAGCCTGTTGGTATATTGCTGCACATCCATCGCCACGCTATGTCCTGTGGTTTTGTTCACGATGGTCAATTGCTGATTGACGTTGCTGAATACTGGAAGGTCAAAAGGATAGCCCTCGTAGTAGGTTACCTTGTGGTTCACCCCGTCAAGAGGCAGGAGAATATAATTATTGGCGATGTTCTTTTCGGCGTAATTGGCTATCTGGCCCACCGATTTCAGGAAGTAGAAAGATGAGGTGTAGATGAAAAATCCATCGCTTAGTTGAAGTGATAGGTTCAGGAATAACGAAAGATCTGAATAGACATATCCTTCTGTTTCAATGTTTGGTAAAATATCATCTGCAAATTTATTCTGATTGATAAGTGTAGAAGCATAATCCTTGAAGTTAAGATGATATTCTCCTGTTGGATCTGGGTATAATGTAACGGGCAATTGAGCATTACCGGTAGTGTTTAGATTCAGGTTTTCCCCTGCCTTGAACCGGATTACATTGTCATTGAAAGCATTCAATAAAGCTCCGGTTTCCAAAGCCTGGATCATTTCAATTTCTAAAGAAGACGCCTCATTGATCTCCCCTGAATATACCATTCTGTTAGATGCGAAGAAGGAGAATATACTTCCAACTCCTGTGAATTGAACGTAAAGGTAATATTCGTCTATGCTTGTGGCATATTCACCGCCCGGTACAAGGTCAAGATCAACGGCATCTTTCAAAGCCTGATTAAGATCTGCACCAATAACAGCTTCAAATGCTGCTGCTCGTTCCACTACATAAAAAAAAGTAACAAAGCGAACATTCCCCAGCCCATCGGAATATCTCCAACCGAAATATGGTTGTTCATCTATAAGATCTGTAATTCGTATTTTTAATATTGCTCCCATTTATGCGGCTTTTAATATGTTTCTAAAATCAGATTGAAAATCAACTTCCCTCATAAATTCCTCTCCCACTTCATCCAGCATCCTGTAGAGATATTCCCCCATGTACAGGGTAACGATATCAGAAATGACTTTCCCTTTGTTGTGTTCATTGGGAACTTTGATTCCTTCCTTCGCAATCTTCCTGGCAATTATGAATGCAAACTGTTTTTTCTTTTCCACAAATATGGCCGGCAATCCCCTTTTCACTTCGATCCATTCCTCGATAGCTTTGAGCGGTGGAAATTTTGAACTTGATCCACGGCCGTATTCCATGAAGATGGAATGACCTGACCCGTACATGGTGAGCTTATTCTTTTCAACGGTGTACTCCAGACCATCGGCAAATGAACCAGAGGCACGAAGTCCTAACTTATCATAGTTGGCTATCAGATCCTTTTTGAATCTCTCTAGGTAGCTGGTATAGATTGCTTGGCGGTTCATTTCTTTTTTGGCGGTTCAGTTGTATTATCAACATTAGGTTGATAGACATTTGTAGGGTTATTTGATTCCCTCATATTCTTAAATTCCTCCATAAGTTTTGCAGCTTCCTCAAGGGTTTGAAGCCGCGCCTCCTGATCCCTTAATTCGCTTGGACTTAATTCATATTCTTCATCTTCCTCGGGGTGAGGTATTTCTTTTCCTATCAATATCAACCCACCTATCACAATAGGCAGGATCACCAGCGCTCCAAATACCCACGCCAATATTGTAAGGTCAAATAACCAGAACATAAATGCCAGTGCAGCACAAAGAACTATTCTTGATAAGCGGTTTTGATATTGTTTTTTCATTGCTTATTGAAATCAAAAACTTTCTGAAATTGACAATCATGACAGAAAGTAATATTGCTTAATATTTGTCTTTCAAATATCTTTTTGCATTTCGGGCATTTTGCTTTTTCGGTGTAATGATTATTTTGATGATTCATACCGCTAAGGTTGTTTCAATTGTGAACCTGATTTTCAGGCCATCCATATTCGTGTCAAATTCATCGTACACCTCGATTTTCTTCCACTGCTTGACCCGGAAGCCTTCGCAGTCAACATACTGGTCCCGGAGTTCATCGGCGACAGTTTTTAAATACTGAACAGCAGCTTTGTATTTTGTTTCCTGAGATTCATCACTGATTCTGGAGCGGACCATTATAAGCAACTCCCCGGTAAAGTTGTGGCCTTCGCAGGATCCGTACTCATTGATCTTGTCATCCTCATCGTGCCATAGAAACAGGAGGTACTTGGTTTTGTTTTCAAAGTTGGAGCTGGTATCATCATCGGCATCGATAAGGTTCTGCCAATGCGCTGATCCGTATTGGTACACCAGTTCCATTCTTACTGCGATCTGTTCGGTTTGGTCTACTATCATTTTTTAGATATAAATATTTCTGGGTAATCTCTTCTTAAAACTCTATTGCCTAGAACCCCTTGAAGAGAATGAAGCCCATTAACCCAATCCTTTATTTCACTTGGATGTGTTGATTCTAATTGAACAAACCTATTATGAGCTTGAGTAATTAAATTCATAATTTCTTTTTCCTCCGGAGTAAATGGTTCTTTCATTTCAGTTTTGAATAACGTTCGTTATAATCATTTTGAATTTTATTGAGCAACGTTTTTCTAAGGACAACCCCGTAAGGCAATTCAAGGACCTCATCCCACCTGGACACATCTCCATTTGCTAAGCCATCTATTGATGGCACATCATCCAACTGGTCAAACTCCTCTATCCCCGCTGCGATTTGTTTCTGTGTGGGCTTCTTGTGGAGTTTTTCTTTTTCCACATCATATATATTTTCAATCTCCTCCACGATCCACGCATAAGCTGCAAATACATCGAATACCGAACAGTTATAAAATTGCTGATCCGTATTTATGGGAAACATTCCCGATAGTATTTCCTTCACTGCATTAAGATTTGCCTGGCTTAAATTCTGCTTTATCTTAATGATCCATTTATATTCAATTTCAAACAGATCCTTTTTCCTCGGCTGGATCTTGTAATATAAATCTTTGTACTTAAGCGCAATGCTTTGCTTAGGCCGGATGTTCTGAAGGATCACATCGATGAGGGATTTGTCTTCAGTCAGGATGTACTCCTCCACGGTTATATCTTTGAATATCATAAGGCTTTACTGTCTCCCCAATCATCAGTTCCTGAGGTTGTTTCTGTTTCCACGATTCCTGTCAAAGTATCAGGAGCATCATCAAATTTATTAGCACTGAATTCTTTTTTATACTTGGTAACATCCTTATAAAATACTGGCCATCGTATATGCCAATCATCCGGAAAAACAATTAAGCGGTTCACGCTTGCTGAATTGGAATAGATCCTGCTTTCTTTATTTCCGCTTTGATGAAACCAGGTAATTGTTGAAATCCTTCCAACCAATCTCTGCACATTCCTTGCAAATCCCCTTCCTCCGTTATTGCTTTCAATACGCGCCTGGTTAACTATCCTATTCATAAGCATTTTAGCAGTCTCAGGTTCTGTCACCTCCATTGGTTTGTCTGTATAAATCACATCCAGAACATACAGATGTTCATCTGTTGAACTCCTTGGAACTCCGTAGTTAATCGAACAAAGATTATCCTTCCCGGTATCAGCGGTATCGGTGTAATTCTTAATAGTTTTAAAGGCCGGTAGCTCTGAGTAGGTTTTAAAGGTGTTATACATCAGGCCTTCTTTGCTTACTGGATTGCCCTGGTAAAGACAATCGAACATATCAGGATCTTTATCCCTGGAAGATTGAAGCTTTTCCAAAGAATGCTTTGCTGGCCACAACGGTTCCCCGGGGTTCCTTGTATCAAAAGCATTTGCTTCATCTTCTTTTATTGCCGGGAGATTGATCTTTAAAAACTGATCAGGCCTTAAGCTTGCAATGATCTCATCCAACTCTATTTCCCCATTCCATTCAACCACATAACCTTTTTCCTCGAGAATGGCTATAAGATCATTTTCACTCCATCGGGTGAATACTATGAGTTGTTGGCTATCATTGTGCAATCTGGTTTCAGCTACAGACGTGTACCAATCCCAAGTTCTTCTTTGAACAATTGGAGAATTCCCTTCTTCCCAACCTTTATACAAATCATCCATTATGAGAATATCAACAGGGTCTCCTGTGAGTGGCCCACCTACTCCCACAAACTTCATAGATCCATCTGAGTTGATGGATTCCCTACTCGTATTGGTATTGGCTTTGGTTCCTGTGTAACCTCTCTCTGGATACCGTACCTCTGGAAAGATATCCTTGTACTCGGGTTCACGCATAATACTCATGATCTCCCTTCCAAACTTTTCGGCCTTGGTAGAAGCGTAACTTACCAGGGCAATCTTTTCATCTGGACGTTTACCGGCAATGTAGGCAGGTAACCTTCTGGAGCTTCCTTCGGATTTTCCGTGCTGTGGAGGCATAGAGAAGATCACATTCTTTAGGATTCCTTGTGCAAATAAATTCAGTATGTCATAGAACTTATTGTGAAACAATTCAGGTTTGAATTTCTTGAATGTGGTTCCCGTAAATTTTAAAAGGTCATTCCGGCTATCTTCTACATCATTCAAATACTTAAACCGCTCGTACTTAATAGCTTCCTCATGAGTTAGCATCCGACTTAATCTTTTCTTGAATTTTCTTTATGAACTCATTTCTTTCCTCTCTGGATTCAATCACCAGATTAGACTTTTGATCATTATCCTTTTCATAAAAACCAGTGTGTTTATGGATCATTTCCATAGCTTTCTCCTTGGAGACAAAGAAGAGTTTAACCGTGGTCTCAGAAACAATTTCTTTCCCCCTGGGGAATGTTCTGGTTGTGGTTTCGAATTTGGTAATTAATCTGCGTATTTCCGGTGGGAGTAATTTAACCTGCTCAGGAGAGAGTAAAAGGGTTTCAGTGATATCAGAGTAAGCCCAATTCTCTAGTTCCTCAAGCAGTACCGCGTGTGTGGTTCTGAGAGCTTTTTTAGCCTCATCTCTCTTGTACTTTATGTAAGTTTCAACCTTGACAATTCTTGACAATCTAGAAAAACGCTGCTGTGCAGATTCGTCTTTTGTTTTTGGATAAACCTTCTGATAAGCTTTAGTTCCATTGAAACTGTTAACGAACCATTCGTCAATCACAAGCTGGTATTTATGGAAGGTCTTTTCGGTCATTTAATTATCCCTGCTCCAAGCAGTTTCTTTTTAAGGTTTTTCAGGTTTAAGGCTGAAACATAAATGCAATCTTTGTTAACCTGGATTTTCTTTTTGGGGCGTTTTATTTCCTCAAGGAGCAATAATTTTTCAAATTCAGCTTCATTGACATCCCCATTTTTTAGGTTCACCTCGAAAATGATATGCCCTTTTTTAGGGATGATCCTGCCTACAAGTTTGTTTTGTTTCTCTTGTTCGGCTTGTTTTTCGATAACTATTTTGTCCTGGGATAGCGGCTGTATTTCTTTCATATCAATAAAATAAAACCCCTAAAATTCTCTCGGCTCCACCTTGAAATTGGGGTAGGCAGGACCCAGCTATACGTGGGAATAGCTTCGTTTTAGGGATTGTAAAGGTTGGATGATTTATAATACGGCAAGTAATCTGCTTATCCATTGGGGGGTATGGTTTTAAACATTTTGGGAATTCAATCGGGGAATCCCATAAACAAATGTAATATATTATATTACATTTTTAACAAGTTTTTTAAGTCATTTCCTAATTCTTTGTAATTTATAACGGTGTATCTTAAAACAATCCACCCCAGGGATTGGGCAAAATTATATTTTGAACAATCATTTGAATATCCTTTGATTGTGGTATGCCTGCTTTTTTTGCTGATCAATCCTTCATACTCGATAGCTATCATCAGCTCAGGGATAGCCCAGTCAAAGCGGAACTTCCGATCCTGTGAGAATTGAAGCTCCTCCACGTAACCAGGGATCAATCCTTCCCGGTCAAAAACCCACAGCAGCTTCTTGATGGTTTCTTTTTCGATGGAAACCTTTTCAATTTTAGGTAATTTGATTACGTTTTTGGTTTGTCCAGGTACGTTTTCGGTATAATTATTACCAAGCTTCAGCTTTTTTATGTCATCGATGGTCCACTGCATCAGAAAGGGAGATCATCTTCATCAGCATCTACGGCTACAGGTTCAAAGGCATCGTTGGGATCTTGGTTAGGAAGTTTTTCAAAGAACGAATCCCGCTCCTCCAGGTCATAAAACCGCATATACTGAAGATCGCAGCCTACAATGGTTTGACCAGTTTCTCCTCCACGGAATTTAGCAATGGATATTTCAGCCTGACCTCTGCAAGAAGTGTGATCATCATCATCCCATTCGTAGATCTTGTAATACTCCGGACGTAACAGGAACATAATCACATCGGCATCCTGCTCGATGGCTCCTGATTCCCTGAGATCTGAAAGGATGGCACGTTTGAAACCGCCTCGCTGTTCAACGGCCCTGGACATTTGAGATAATGCCATGACCGGAACTTCAAGATCCTTGGCGGTTGCTTTGAGGCTCCTGGAGATACTGCTGATCTCTTGCTCCCGGTTCCCGGTGCCGTTTTTCCCTGAGGCGCTCATAAGTTGCAAATAATCCACGAATATCATTTTGATTCCGTTTTCCCGTTTCCATTTTCCGGCCTGCACTTTGAGTTCCATAGGGCTTAAGCTTGCCTGATCGTGAATAAATATCGGCAGCTTTTCAAATTCAGCACGCTTTTCATTCATCAGCTTTCGCTCAAAATCCTCAAGGTTGTTAAGGGTTAATTTACTTGAATCAATCCCGCATTCCTCTGCAAGCATCCTACGTCCAAGATCCTTGGCGCTCATCTCCAGGCTGAAGATCCCAACGGGATTTCCCTGCTTAGCCATATGTTTCACCTCGTTGAGCATTAAGGCTGTTTTTCCCATCCCGGGACGTGCGGCAAGAATAATTAAATCTGTTTCGCGGTACCCGTTTAATTTTTTCTGAAGCTTGGCCAGGGAACTTGGAACTCCGGCAATGTTATTTTCTGAAGCATCAAAAATACTATCAACCACAGTTTTGAAATCAGAGGGTTTTTTCCTGATCAGCCATTGTGCAACATCATCGATTTGCTTTTGGGATTCTGAAAGCAGATCGAAAATATCCGATTCATCGTTGTAGGATTGTTCAATGATTTCATTGGCCACTCTGATCGATTGGCGCTTGACGTGCATTTGCATAACGATCCTGCAGTGATATTCGATGTGAGCAGATGTTGAAAACTTTTGGGTTAACTGGATCAGGAAGAACTCACCTCCAATTTTCTCCAGGGTATTTCTGGATTTTAATTTGTGGATGATCGAGAGCAAATCTACCGGTTCGCTTGCTTCGAACATCTCCAGCATCGCATTGTAAATTTCCTGATGTGCAGCTTTGTAAAATACCTGCTCATCCCTGAAAATTTCCACTACCTGGCCAATGGCATATTTATCCTGTAGGGCTATTCCCAAAATTGCTTCTTCAAGATCAATTGCCTGAGGTGGAATTTTTCCTTTCTCGAGTGAAATCACCTGAGATCCTTTTGGATTATAATTTGTATTTTGTAGTGGTTCTGCCATTATTAAAATCTTTTAAGTTTTCCTGATTCATACGAATCGGGTGCTGGGGTTTTTGAATATTTGTTTTGGTTTTCAATCCAGTTCCGGGAATATTTTCCAAGCCTGGCAAATAGAATTCTATCGGTAAATTCTAAACTTTCCTGATCAACGGTATCGTTAAAATCCTGTGCAAATTTTTTAGTATTCTCGATCTTGGATTTATACTTCATCAGGAAGTCCGTTTCAAACCTTTGGGGGTATTCAGTTTTTAGAAAATTAATCGCGCGCGACTCTCTCTTTTTCTTTTCTTTACTTTCCTTTCCTTTACTCTCCTTTACTTTACTTTGTGTACTTTCCGTGCGGATAACTTTTATATCTTGTATTTTCCCTGCGGAAAACCCCTTTTCCTTTCGTTTTCTATCTTCTTTACGCCTGTTTAGCATAGTTTCAAACCTCTCTTTCAATTTTGACGAAAAAATCAAATCGTCCTCAATTTGGAGTAATTTCAGCTTAAAACAGTAGTTGATTATCTCTTTTAAGAATTCCGGTTCTACGTCAAAATCCCCTGATAATAATTCAATATTAAGCTCTGACCATTCGTATTCAAAATCATTAGAATCAGTAAGGATTTCCATCATCATATTCCAGATCGCATACCCTTCAATACCAAACTTTCTCCTTAGGGCTTTAAGTTTAGGATCGTTCCTCATATCTGCATCGTGAGAAAAGTAATCAGCGTTAAATTTTTTTGGTCTAGCCATTATTGCTGGGGTGTTATATTGTTAATTTTTGGTTGCTTCTATTACTTCTTTGTAAGTCCAAGTTTCCATACTCTCACCTTTAGCCTTAAATCTCCAGGAGAACTTATCAAAACCTTCGTGGTTTACACTTGCCCATTTATGCATCCATCTACCATCTTCTCTTTGATAATTTTGTCCTATTAACTTTCCGTTTTTATCAAAAATATTTTGTCTCATAATATTTCTAATTAAAAAGTTCCATTAAATTACTTACCATGGTCATCTCCATTTTATCCGTTGCACCGGTGATGGTATTCCCCACGTGTCTCTTTGCCTGAATCATTGCGTAAAGCTGCTCATCAATGGTTTTTTGTCCAAGAAAGTAAGTACACATCACATTGTTGGTCTGGCCAATCCTGTGCGCCCTGTCCTCACATTGCACGCAGTCTGAATAAGTCCAAGGGTATTCAATGAATGCCACTCTGGAGGAAGCGGTGAGGGTAATACCAACCCCGGCTGCTTTGATATTACATATGATGAGCTTCACATCTGGGTTCTGTTGGAAACCATCTATTGCATTTTGTTTCTGCTCAGTATTATCTCTACCGGTAACAGTAACAGCGTCCGGGAATTCCTTTTTCAGCTCATCGACAATTACGTGATGGACCACAAAGACAATCAGCTTTTCACCTGCATCAATTACCTGGTGAATAAATTCTTTTGCCTCGTTCAGTTTTCCGTAAGCTGAGATCTTCTTAAGCTCTGCCATCTTCACCATGATCTCACCACGTAGTTTCTTAGCGACTTCCGCATCATCACAACCCTTTTCCTTCAGGTACTTCGCGAACTCATCTCGTGCCTTGTTGTAAATAGATCTGGTAGTGATATCGCACATAATGGTTTGGCGTTGCTTCTCTGGAAGATCTTTGGCCACATCCTTCTTTTCCCTCCGGAAGAAACAATGTTTGTTGAGCAGATAATTAAGTTCCTTGAGATTGGCGGCTCCTCTTCCACCTTCACAGTAACGCTCCAGGAATCCTTTCTTTCCTCCGAAATGTTCAAGGCGGTTCATTATTGCCAGCTGCGGGAACAGGTCCATTGGTTTGTTAACTACAGGGGTACCGGTTAGCAGAATCACCCGTTCTTTATCCTTGCAAATATTGAGGGTGAACTTTGCCTGTTGAGTTTTGGTATCCTTGCAGTTTGAAACTAAGATGCCATTAGCGAAGTAATTGTGGTTGTCTGCTATTTCGAGGTCATAAACGTATTTATCTCTTTCAGGACTTTTGGAAGGTCTTCCAATATTTCCTGATTCCAGAACCGAATTACCTTCCACCCTAACGAGTTCAATACTTTCGTTTTCAATTCGTCCTGTGCTTTTACCTTGAAAGCTTTGTGGGAATGCCCATCTACTTCTATTGACAACTTTATTTCCGGTATTGCGATATCCGATTTGTAGCAGTTTGGAATTCTGCTGAATTGGTCTTTTACAGAAGCGGTTATTATTGGATATTCTATACTTTCTTCTGACAATCCCAATGCTTTGTGCAAGCGAATCTGAGGTTCTGTTAGTTGACCGTTCCCCGCTCTGAAATTGAAAGGCTTTCCTTTCTTTTTTTCTGAAACCAACTTCCTGACTTCTTCTAAATGCATAGGATTGGTTTCTTTCATTCTTTCCGAATACATTAATCTTAATGCCGGGTCTTGCATTTGTTTGATAGCAGCTGCTTTGTTTTTTGCGATCTTTTCGGGCGAACGTTGAGCTTCCAATACTTCTGGTTGTCTCATTCTCCATTTTGCAGAACAGCTTTGAGAACAAAACCTTTGCTTTGATGCTTCTTTTCCGTGCCGGGTTTGTGTGAATTTTTCCCCACATTCTAAACACTCTTTGACTGGCAATGGTTTCTTTTTGTTCCTGTCCATTTTTTCTCTGACTGCCGGTCTGGAATTCACTTCTTTGGATGCACAACTCTTTCCGCAATAAATCGCTGTTGTTTTTCCAGTTTTCCTCGTCCAGAAATCTTTCTTGCAATACATACAAGCTTTCTCCACTTCGTACCGATACTGCTTCTTTCCATTTACGTCCGTCCACGTATATTTTATGGTTTTCGGTTGTGTGTATTTCACGGTTACCTGCTCTGACTGAATGTATTTTCCTGCCTTGCTTTTCATTTTTCCAAAAATTTATAATTCTCTTGAAAGATACGGAATTGTCCGAAAGACACATAGACGCAACTAATAAATTTTGCATTCTTTTTTCAACAATTTCACCAATCATTAACCAACCTTTATTTGTCAATATTTTGGTTTCATAAGTAAAACACCTATGGGATTCGTCTACGATCACAGATTTCAACAGGTCCACTCTTGGATCCATAATGATATCCTTGGAGGTTCTCAGCTTTCCCTTTGGAGGCATATGCTGAACGAAATACTTCTTCAGGCTCTCATAGTTCACAATGAATACATCGGCCATTCCTATTTCATAATATCGGGGCCAGTTGGATTTAATCTTGTTATCCAGAAGCATCGCTTTGCGATCTGTCCACATTTCCCATTCCCGCTTCCAGTTGATCTTTGTGGATGCCGGGCAAATAACCAGGGCCGGAAATACATCTTCACCTTTGAGAAAATCGGCATATAGAGTGGCAATGCTCTGCAAAGTTTTTCCCAAACCTTGTTCATCCCCATTCATAAATCGTTTCAATTCCAAACCCCTTGCCACTCCCTGAGTTTGATAAGGCCGGAACCCAAACCCATCTGGATGGGATAGTGGGATCTCAACGGCCAGTTCCGGAAGCGGTGCAATGTTCCCAAGTTCCTGAGGGGACTCATCCACTTTGTAGTATTTGGCCTTGCAATAATTCTGAAGGAGTACCAGATTCCCTCTTTGGTTGAGTGGGATCCTCCATACCTTATCGGTATAATCAAATTTGGCTGCAGGTATTTTCTTTACCGCTGCAGTATTCCTTTTCCTCCAATGATTGAAATCAATGCGGACCTGGAACTCGTTAGTGTATTCTACTATTTGCATGATTATAAAAGTTCATATTGATTAATTCCCAGTAAATCGAAAACCTTAAATTCCGTGGTTCCGGTGTAGCCTTTTTGTAATTCAAGAACCATTGTTTGAATTCTCGCATACTGGAAAGTTTTACGAGGTAAGGCGGTAACAGATTTTAATCCGAATTTCTTTAACCTTCTAAGTCTCACATCTGAATCTGAAATTGTGAACCAAGGCATCAATGCGATTACATTATCTGATATCAGCATCATTTCCAAAAGCATTTTATAACCGAACTTCATTCCTCTATGATCTACCCATTCCTCAGGAGCATTTTTTAAATAGGCTGTTTTGGAAGAAAAGGGAGGATTTAAAAGAATGCAATCCCATTCAAGGTTCCGGTACCTGTCTCTTTCTAAAAAATAGTCCTCCGGCCGTTCTACATCATACCCTAATTTTTCAATGGAACGAACTAAATTTCCAAGTCCAGGTGTAGGTTCTAAAATTTTAGCAGCATCAAAAGGAATCATTGAAGCCATATATTTACACACTTCAACCGGTGTTTGAAAATTAATGTCTATTTCCATTTTGAATTTTTGATTTATAGAGTTTAATTAAACAGTTTCAATTGCCCCGTTTGATTTAAGGCAGCACACTCGGTGCATTCTTTTTCTTTTTTGGTAATGTTCCAAGCGTTGTTATTCAATCCGCTGTTACAGCTTACGTAACCGCCTTTAACATAATGCTCCATACCATCAATTATAACTGGGCCTTCTTCGCATACCGGCAAACCGTTTTTAATAATATGGAGCATTTGAGTTCTCATTATGCGGCTTCTGTTTTCGCATCAGCTTTTACTTCTGTTTCCGGTTCGAAGTCCTCAGCCTCATCTCCAAACTCCATGGCCACTTGTGCCCTTTCAGATTCTTTCCCTTCCATATATTCCAGGATCTCATCCTTCAAATCTTCGATGCACTGCACCAACTCTTCAAAGAATTCATAGCCATCATCCTTGGCTTCTCTCCTGGTACTTGGAGTTTCAAAACTCACGGCTTTTCCGCTGACAAGGAATTTCATTCCGGATATTTTAATGGAAGTTTCCCCGTTCTTTTCCTCCAGGGAGAAACCTTTGACCTTAAATTTAGCCAGCAGTTCTTCATCCATCTGCTCGAGATCGATGTTCTTAACCACCTCTGGTTTATTTTTCATTTCTGTCAACAAGACAAAATGAGGGACTAACTTATCAAAGGCATTTCTCAAATCTTCGTGGATGGGAGAATCAGCCTTGGCCTTGATGTTGGTTTTTCTACCTTCATCGGTTTGGGTATATTCCCACATAAGGAATATGGAACCCGTGATCTGTGCATTCTTGATTTCAATGTGCATAGTTTCTGGTTTTAATTAATAGATAGTTTAAATAAATAAATTGATAAAATTGCAAGGCTCATACTGATCACCAGGATACCCAGTGCTGTTAGCGTTTGTTTTCTGGAATTTCCGGTATGGTTCATAATTTGGTTTTAATGAAAATTAATTTTCCGTGAACGCCATCCCTCACTGAGATTTCCCCATCGATAAATAATTGGTTCAATTGAACTTTGATTTCAGGCATAGCGATGCCAGACCGCTCAGACAAGTGCACTGCCATAAGGCCGCATTTGTTTCCGGTTTTTAAAGAATTTTCCTGAATGATCTTATGGAGGGGGGACTCGTGTAGCATTAATTAAAAGGGGGTTTTAATTTAATTCTGTTAATTTTAATTTTATTATTATTAACTGTATTTTGGAGATATGACCTGGATCATCAAAGACCTCTTCAGTATCACCATCAAAGTCTCTAACATGAATTAGTGATTTTTCGCAGCCATCAACAATGTTCATCAGCTTCCGTATTGTCTCATATTGAGATTCACATATTCTTTCAAGTTCATGGTGTGAATGCATGCTCCTTCCTTTGTATTTATTTTGATATGCTGCCATAATTAAAAAGGGGTTTTTTTGAATTGGATTACAGTGCCATTATCGGCAACGGTCACGGTTTTTCCCGTGGCATTTTCTACTTCAGATTTGAAGAGTTTTTCATCGCTATTGCCATCAGATAAATGGATCAGTACAATGTTGTTCACTTTGCTCAGGTCATTCTTTCTCAGGAAGCCAATACAAGTGTCCAGGCTCATATGCGATTGCATCACCCGGTTCTTAAGAAACTCCTTTTCTGAAAGCTGCACCCTTATTACCTCGTGTGAATAGTTGGCTTCAATAATTATGTTGTGAAGGTTCCTGAAGGTAAATGGGGAATACATCGTATCTGTAAGGAAAAGAACATTACCCGTGTCCGGATGGTTGATCAGGAACCCGCAAGGCTCTGCAGCATCGTGTTCTGTTTTAAAGGACATCACCTTGAAGCCTCCAACCTTATAGGATTCGCCTAAACACATTGCTAAAGCCCTGTGATTTCTAATAGTCCCGCAAGCTTCATGCGTTCCTTTGGTTGCCCAAACATTTACACCCGATGCCATCACTTCCTTAATTGATTTGCAGTGGTCCTGATGTTCATGAGTAACCAATGCGCCAACAAGTTTGGTAAGGCTAAACCTAAGCGCCTGTTTGATAGCCTTGATGTTCACTCCACATTCAATCAACAAAGATTCTTTGTCATTTTCTAAAATGTAGCAATTGCCAGAGCTCCCTGTACCTACAACTGTTAACTTCATAGTATAGCTTCTTTGACTGTTAAACCTCTATTTAGCCTCCCAATTAGGGTTGAGTAATTGGTATTGGTTAATCTTGATAATTCGCTACAGGAAATCTTTTCGCCTTTATAAAGAACACGCCTGTTATCTTTCATTTTATTCTGTTCAGATAGCGGAATCCATCTACAATTTGAAGGTTCATAATTACCGTATGGATCAATTCGATCTATTGTAAGATTTTCCTTATAACCGTTATCATTTGCCCAGTTATAGAAATTCATAAATCGATTTTTCCAATCTTTACAAACATTAACTCCTTTAGCTCCATACCACTTATAAGCCCTAGATTTCTTATTTGAACATCTCTTTTTCATACCACCCCAAATTGTATAAATCCTAGTTCCTACGTGTCCAAAATTTTCTGATCTCCTTTCTGGTTTTTCAGAATTGTTGTATTGATCCTGGTAACACCCGCAACTTGATACTCCTTTTTTTCTAAGTGCTTGTAGAGTTATTGTAGTTGACTTACCGCAATCACATTTGCATTCAAATGTCCTTCTCTTGATAGGCTTTGGCAGCTCACTTATTACAGTGAGCTTACCGAACCTATTTCCTTTACTTATTTCAATCTTCTTCATATTAAAATCCCGGTCCTTTACCAGTTGATTCTTCAGCGGCCAAAGCTGCTTCATATTCCCGTTGGTTTTCCTCATCTTCATTTGAAGCTACTTCCTGATATCCGGCATCCTCTGTTTCTTCCTCTTCAAATCCAATGGATTCCTTGTTTGCTTTTTCAGCAATTTGATGGCTAACGTGAGCTTCTGTTGGAGATGCTTTTGGTTCATCATCATCACCGTAAAGCCCTGCATCATCGGAACTATTGATGATTGTTTTGCAAGCCCTGTTGATTACGGTTTTCTTTGACATCTCCCCGGGAAAGTTTTTGTGAGCAGGAGAATTCCCATTCATTGGTCCCTGGTTCCAAGCCTTCTTAATATCCTCCATGATCATGATGGTGGTATCAATAGATCCGTCTTCCATATTTGCTACAGCATACACTCCAAGAATTTCCTTGGCAAGACTTTCCAAAGTCTGAATGTGCTTTGAAACCACGGTCAAACCATTAGGGGTGATGGAATATTCAAACTGATCCCCTTTATAAATGATATTGGCGTGCATTGCTTTCAATCCAAACCTTTTTGCAGTGGCAATGGATCCCTGATAGGAAGGTTGACATTCTAATTTGTTGCCATACACCAGGAAATAACATTGTTTCTTAATCGGGTTCAATCCGAGGGTTACCATTTTAAGCATTGCGTTTGCAACGCTGTTTGGGGTGCACACTTCAAGTGCTGCCTTACCACCTTTATCCTTGGTTTCCTGAAGGATCAACCAGGCTGATCTTGCCGCGTTCTCCGGAGAATAATCTTTGGGGAATTGCACACCTGTTTCTTCAAGTCTTACGATCCTGTCCAGGATCACTTCAAACTTATTTTCTGTTACTGCCAAACTTTTGTTTTCTGTACTCATGACTTATTGATTTATTTAATTAAAGATTCTTTTAAACATGTGCCGTAAATTGGCTGCATAGGACTATTGAAAGTCTGTTGCTTTAACCAGATCCTTCCGGTTTTCCCCACCTGCTCCAGCTCTTCATTGTCGAGCTCGAAACAATAGGTGATGGTACCTTCCCTAAAATTGTGGTACACCGGTAAGGTTTCATACTCAGGCTGATCTTCAGCAAGTCGAACATTTACCTCTGGAAATTCCATTGCTTTCATAGGCTTGTTAATTGATTATTTTTTCTTTTGATGATGATACCACGAACTGTATATCCTGCCCTGGTTTTTGATAGAAGGTTTCTAACCTGCTCCTATCTTCGTACTCACTGCCAAGCGAAGTTTTCAATCGCTTAACAACTTTTTGACCGTCCTTTAATTCTAAATAGTAGTGTTGATTTTTCATTGTGTACATACATTTTATTGAACTGTTCGTTCCTTTACTATTTTCAGAGCTTCATCTCTTGAAGATGCTTCGAATGGTCCGACAGCCATCTCACAAAAAGGAGATTCTGCAGCTTCAACTACATCTCGATTTTCGAAATATCTTTTAGCTTGGTAGCTTCCACTGGTGTGTTTATATCCCCACCATAAAATTGATGTTGCCATAACTACGCTGGTATTGCTAAGTTCATAACCTCCTCAATCCTCAGCTTTTTATCCTTACCTGAAACTATCAGGTTGATGATTTGGGATTGACTTTGGATGAGATCTATTACCGATTCGCGGTTATCAATAAAAACCGGCGCGTTGACCCCATAGAAATCACATAGGGTGTTTATGATATCGATACCGGCATTAATTCTGGAAGCTGTGTTGGCATCGCTGAAAGGAACTCCATCGATAAGCGCTTTACAGGTTGGAACCTCTCCACCGTTAACCTGCAGTTCAAAAAGCTTGAAGTTTACAAACTCAAATCTTTTATTGATCAGGTTCTCCAGGGTTTCAATTTTGGCCTTGGTGAAATTCTCGATAACAAACTGATCCATTTCATAGTCTGCTATCTGTTGAGCCAGTTGTGATTCTTCTTTTTGAAGGGATTCAATCCTGGTATTGGCATTTTTGATTTGATCCTCTGAAAGAAGTCGGGATTTGATCTTGGAGATCTCATCAGTGTACCCGGCCTTTTTATCTCTCAGGGCTTCCATATCGATCCCTTTTTCGTTCGCCAATTCTTCCTCAAGGATCCCTATTTGGGTTTGTTTCTGAACCAAATTTTCATCATCCTCCAGAAGTTCAGCGACTATCTCGGCCTCGGTTTTTACCTTGGTATTGCTTTGTTCTGCTTTCAGGGCTTCGCTTAAAACAAGCAGCTGCTCATTGGATTCCGCCAATACAGCCTCCCCTTTCAGGATCCTTGTTTTTAGTTTCTCAACTTCAACCTTTGCGGTTTCAATGGTTACGGCATTGCTCTTTCCTTTTGCCGCCAAAGCGTCAAGATCTTTTTGTTTGTTGGTCCTGAAATTTTCCTCCATCTCCTGGCGCTTTTCCTCCACATCTTCAAAAGCGAATTCCCGTAAACAGGTAGGGCATTTACATTCTTCATCATCCATCAGGAAGGCCTCCGCATTGCGCTCTGTCCATTGTTTCCGGATGTGGTCATTCTTTTCGCTGAAGAAAACAATATCTCCAAGCTCATTTTTAAGCACGTTTTTAAACTGGGTAAGGGCTCTGGTCGCTTTGTCTATCTCAGATTGTTTTTCAGAAATTTCAGCCGTGATTTTTCCCTCAGCTCCTTTGGCGTTCCTGATTTGTGCCTGAGCGGTTTGTCGGGCCTTGAATTCCAATTCCTGAAGTTCACTTTTAAGTAAATAAATTTCCTTTTGGATATCCTGTCTTTTATTCAATACCTCCTGCTGAGCTGCTACCTTATCAGAAATTTGATTGTCAACCGCTGCCAGTTCTTTTTCATTAGCCGCCAAATCCCTGCGTACATCTGCAAAATCAATAGCTTCAGGTTTACCACGTTCTACTTCATCTACCCGGGAAGGGATCATTTTAATTTCATCCTTGGACTTTCTAATGGAAGCCTTGATTTGCTTTTCATAATCGGCAATGGTTTTAGTTCCAATTTTTACAAGCAGCTTTTCAAAATCTGAATATCCCCTGGCGACATCAGCATCCGTCACTCCACCACTGATATCAATTAGGACCTGTCTTTGATCCTGCCATTTCAAGGTGTTGAAAGCTGTAGGACTGGTGATCAGTTTAAAAACACTTTCCTCAACCAGGGAGGAAATCTTAACACTATAATCCCTAAGGGTCATGGGAACATCGTTCCACTCATACAGGGTTTTATTTCCGTCGAATTCAGGCTCAAGCAAGCCTCTTTTTTTAACCCATATTTCCCGGAAGGTTCTTTTTAACTTGATTTCTTCCCCATCCACTTCAATAACAGCTACAACTTCGTGCTCTATTTTAGGGATCACATTGTTGAGTTTGTCCAGGGTTTTAAGTTCAAAGTTGGTACGGTCTGAACTGTCTTTTCCGAACAGCAACCAGGTAAAGGCATCGAAGATGGAAGTCTTCCCGGTTCCGTTTGCTCCCCAGATATTAGTTTCTTTCTGAAAATCGGTGATCTCCAGTTTCTTGATCCCTTTAAAATTGACCAGGGAAAGTGATTTGATTTGAATTGTTTTCATGATTTTTGATTTATAGATTTAAGAATGGTTCACTAGTTGTCTTAATTTTATATGCAATCCTTGAATAAAAAAATGAGTATGTACCAACAGGTCTTTGGCGGATTGTTCTCCTTTCAATGAACAGAAGATTATTTTGTGCTTTATCCCATAATCAATTACTTCTTTTACCTTTTTTTCAGAGTCCTCACTAGGAGTTACAAATGAGTCATCTTCCAGATTCATAACACTGTGAAGGATGTTTGTTAATTGAATTCTGGTGAATTCTGTGTAAAAACCTTCCGAGTCATCATCTGAAAAAGCTCGATCTAATAATTTTTCGTATTCTAGCTCGGTTTTACTAATGTTAATATCAAAAACCTGATTTACTGCCTCTTCTAATTCTTCCTTTGAAAATTCACTTGGCCTTACACTTCTTTTATTTCGTTTAGAAAACAAAGGGTGATCTACTGCTTTGAATAAGGCTAAGGCCATTTGATTATTCGGTTCAACTTCAGAAGTCCAGAAGTATTCGTGGTACCCTTCCGTTTTGGTATGCTTAACAACCCCTCTAGATTCCAAGGCTTTTTTCATCATCAGATCCAAATTGTACTTTTTCATAAAACCAGTGATTGAAATACTTTGCGTTACTTTTAAAGTTTCTCTCAGCTCATTAAGTATTAAAACCATTTTATTTATTTCCTCCGCTTGTGTTGCTTCAATCTTTTTTTGCGTATCCAAAAAAAGATTTTGAAGTTCGCTTCTTGATATTAGTGGTTCAATTTTCATTGCTTTCAATTTTTATATTTATCCAGCTCTCTTTTGAGCATTTTATTTTCCAGCTTTAATTTTTCGATTGCCTTTTTGTATTGAGATGCTCTTTTTATAAGGTCTTCTATCAATTCATTATCACCGTGATATCTCAATCTTACTTCTGACATATCTCTTTTTTTTTCAGTGATCAATTAAGTTTTGCGAGCTTAGCGATATAATTTTTCAACTCCTGGTTCTCGGCTTCCAGCTCTTCGATTGTTTTTAGGCAAAATTCCACAAATCCCATAGTGTTGTTTTTTAGTAAGTTGCTCAGGAGTAAAGGCCAAAAAGAAAGATGGAGAATACTATGAGACAAACAACAGCTTGTACTGGGGTGAAGAAATAGTAAACTGCTTTTAGAATTTTCATATTAAATTGATTATAGATTTATAATAGTCCTGATGATTGTTCCGATGATTAATGCGAAGAATCCGAAAATGATGATCCATTGCGCCAATTTTTCTTTCTTCATAATGATTCGGGTAAGGATTGAACATTATGATCTGCGGAAAAAGAGAGCATCACATAGAGAAAATTGCATACAAGCGGCCGGTCGCTGAATTTGGTGAGCATCCTGTGAAAAAAGGCTACCAGTTCCCTGTCTGTTTTCAGGGAGTTGTATTCATCCAGTTCGCTCCACAGTCCAAAAAATGCCAGTGGGTTCCCGATTGTTATTTTTTTCATTACATTTGCCATGATTTGTAGATTTAATGATTGTTGTTCAATTCAGTTATTAATCGGAAGGCCAGTTTAGCGACTGGCTTTCCTCATTCTTGATTTTTGACGGCGTGCCAGTATTTTCGCTTTTTCTTTTTCGGATAGTAAACCCTTTCGGACGGAACCGGTTGATACACCACTACCTTCAAGCTCCTTCTTCAGCACGCTCACGTGCTCTTTTATGAGGTCGGCAAAAGCTTCCAGCCGCTCCAGCCTATTTCTTACTTTAGCATCCATTAGATTTTTTCCTTTAGCATTGATCCCAGTTTATTTTGAGCAGCTTTCGCCCTCTCCATCTCCACGGCCAATTTCTCGATGGCAAACTTAATGGCCGGTATCAATGTCCGCGAGTTGTTATCGGTCAGGGGATTTGCCCCGCTCAGGACTTTATCCACGGTATGATATCCCACACGGGTTTGTTGGGAGATCATCGCTTTGTCATCTCCTGAGAGATATTTCCGGAAGATCTCTTTCAGATCTGAACTGATCAGGTTGCCGATCACTTCACTTTTAATCCCGGGAACTGTTTTTTGTTTTTCCATTATTTCTGTCATTATGCTTATTTTTCTATTAATATTAGTAAGGCTGTATAGCGCATTTATTAAATTGTAGTTGGCTTTTCCATAAATTAGCTTTACTTTGCTACAACAAATATACAAACATTTACCAACATACAAACATTATGTTAGTAAATTTTTAATAAAGTTTTAATTATGGAAGGGAACCTAGATAGGAAGAGGGTTAAAAAGCTTGCGGATAGGCACATTGCAGCCTTCAAGGAATGGGAGGAATCTAAATTCAGATTCTTTAGTCATCTAACGCTGATTCTAACCACACTTTTAGGTCTTCTTCTGACATTAGGTAGAGAAGCTCAAGGAAATCAATCCCTCTTAAGCGGATATCTTTATTTTTTATGCATAGCTCTACTAGGACTGTGCATCCTCCTTGCAGTAGGTGCTCTATATGGGTGCCTTCACTTTTTAGAAAAGGTAAATCAAACTCTGGAAGATCAATTAAAACAATACATATCGAAGGGACGCTCATTGGATATACAAGCCGGACGTATAAAAAAGCCAAAGGTTTATAAAAAAATCGAGTACGCCGCCTTAGCCGCATTAGTCCTGTCAGTTTGCTTTCTAGTGGCATATGGATATTCTTTAAAATTTACAGGGATATAGTATAAGATTTTAAAACCCGAATATACAAACAAATGCTAACAATAATGAAAAAAAGTCAAGAGGTGTTGGAAGGACTTCTTTCATATTTGAAAATAAGTGCAAATAAATTGTCTTCTGAAATAGGATTGACAGCAAATACATCAATTTATCACATTAAAAATGGAAGGAATGGAATAAGTCCTGATCTCGCGAATAAGATTGTAGATAGATACCCTGAAATAAATTATATATGGCTTCTAACTGGTGAAGGAGAAATGATTGAAGGAGAAATGGAGCAATCAATAGCATCAGAACCTGCTCCAGAATATGGGATGGATTTTTTAATAAAAGAAAATCAGTTTTTAAAACAGCAGATTTTGAATAAAGACCAGGAAATTGAAAGGCTTTGGAACTTATTTGAAAAAGGTTCTAAAAAAGCAGTATAACCAATCAATGGATCATATATAAAAATTAACCAAAACCAAATATTATGAAAAAATTATTAATTTCAATCTTCCTGCTTATCAGTTCAATAGCTAATTCACAGACTAATCTGGAATTAACATTTAATGGAATAGAACCTATTATTGTAGAAGTTGATTCCCTTTCCGCTCCTGATATTTATAAAAAAATAAATAACTGGATTCAAACTACTTATAAGAATCCAGAGGAAGTTATTAAGGCAGATATAGAAAATGAAATGATCAGAATATCTGGTTATGAAAAAGGATTTTTTAAACGAAAATTTAAAAGCGGAAACATTGTAGAGTATGATACAACTTATGAGATGACATTCGATATAAAAGATAATAAATATAGGGTGACATTTAAACCAGGTAGTATAAGTGTAGACAGAAAAAAAGTCTTATTTAATGAAAAAAACTTTTTCGATGAGGCCGATGTGAATGGGAATTCTTATGAAGAAAGTATTGAATCATATAACAAATCTATGAATGATTTAAATGATTCTGTCCAAAGTTACATTGTGAATGATAATAATTGGTAATAATTAACCCATGAACAAGCCCGATATACAAATCTTAAAACTGATCGAGATCCTTAAAGGATCTGGGGTGATCCGGTTCGACAAGGATTTTTGCGATGCCATTGATTTAAGGAAACAAAACCTGGTCAACATCAAGGCCGGCCGGAACCACTTCACCCCGGAACACATTGAAAAAGCGGTGAAACAGTACCATGTCAATGCCAATTGGATCTTCGGGGTGAGCGAAAAAATATTCCTGAACCCCAAAACCCTCAGGCCCCTCGAAAACAAAGAGTTCCACGACTATTAATGCCTCTAATGAAAACGCTAACAGAGATTTTGAAAGTATGCGAAAAGGGGATCATGGGCAAAGTTAATTAATTGGATTTCAATAACTTAGGTTCGTAAAATGTTGAAGGAGCTCCCTTCTAAGCAGGCGGTCGGAGGTTCGAATCCTCCTGCGATCACTTTAATACCAAGGGTTTCAAGCTGTCAAAGGTTTGAAGCCTTTTTTATTTGCATACCATTTGCATACAAAAGGGGTTTAAAACTATTTTTACTTTGGTAATTTTTTAACTACATTTATTACATGATAGGTGTAGCAATATTTTTTTTCTTAGTATTTGTTTTTTGGCGATTGTTCTTTAAACCAAAAAAGAAACCTATTGACTTTTCTAAAAACGCTGATTATTACTTGGCAAAATACCCGGACATACTAACCAAACCGGAACCGGAACCGGAACCGGAAAAGCCAAACATTACTATTAATATCACTCATAACCATCTGCACGTTTACCCTCCAGGAGAAGAAAAAGATTAAAACAACTATTTAACTGGTAATTTCTCCTTTGTGTAGTTTGAAATTATGAATAGATTGATTTATCCTGCAATAATTTGGGATAAAAGACTAAATTGGTCTTGATATAACAAGTTGCCACACATTTGAGACAAAAAACAAAAAGCTTTTCAGAAAATGAAAATAATACCTTATGATGGAAGATAGTAAGCAAGAACAGATTATTATTTTATTGACGAGTATAAAAAAATGGATATCTTTTTTCGGATATTTAACTATAATTGGTTTAATTTTCTGGACTGGAATTTTTATTTACAACTTAAATAAAGAAACCCAGGAGAAGATTCAAACAGAATATAACAATAGGGAATAAAACATTTTTCTTAAGACTTAAACACTTTTTAAATGGAATTCGCACCACTAATAATAGTTGCAATAGCATTACTTTTTACTGTAATGGCTTTACAAAGGAGAAGTAAACACAACAAAGACATTGCCGCTTTAAATAAAGAGGCAGTAACTTTTGAAGATAAAATGCTAATTCTTCAAAAGGAATCTAACAGGAGCTTGAAAGGAATAGATAATACTTTAGATTGGTTTTTTTGGCTCATGATACTAAGTATTATTCTTTCCTCCCTTTATGCTTTTTTTTCAAGTATGAACCAGGTTTATTAATTTCGCTTTACATACAGGTCAAATACAACTTCATGTGCGCGTTATGACTATCAAAAAACCTTGCTTAAGGTGGAAAACCCATTTTACATACCCATTATGACCATGTTAATATCTTCGTAGATATAAAATTAAATGGGGTATCCGATCATTACCCGTGATTTTGATTGACAATTTTTTATATGAGATTTGGGGTGTTTTAACTCCCTGTTCAATTAATTTCAAGAACAAAAGCCCTTTACTTGTTATTCGCCTATTATATCGAAATAAATATTCATCAAGATAGCAATCCAGTTTATTTTTATTCACATAGCTCTGATGTGTGCCAAGCATCCATCTTTTAATAATTTACGGGAGAAGATCAGATACCCCATTAAAATTATTTATTGGTACTGAAGTATATCGCAGTATATTTAAGATAAATTTCAATAACTAAAAAAGAAATAATGAATCATATCTGGCATTTAGCTGATGAACACCTCACGGAAGAAGATCTGTTAGAACTGCTTGCCAGAAAGCAGAAGAAAAAAGCACCCAAGAAATTAACCAAAAACCAAATGGAGATCAACGAGATCGAGCAGGAACTTTTAAAGAAAATGAAAAAGAAGTAATTTAATCGAGGTAATAAAAAAACTACTAAGGAACAGTTGATGGTTTCAGGTAAATGAAAAGATGTTTTTTTTAAATCAGGATTATTTAAGGGTAGAAACCTCTAGGTTTTAAATTTCAATTACTTTTATGAAATAATTATTAGAAAAAATGAACGATCCTTATTACGAAATAGCCCGCCAAAATCTTAGCATTGCGCAACTAAAGGCGATCATTAAGGAGAAGGAGGGAAAGCAAGTGAAAAGAAAAAAACAATCTTCTCGAATGAGTAAGGCGGAAATGAAAAGGAAGATTTTAATAATCTGGAATAAGTAAGGCAGAAATGAATTGAACGGAATCCTATTAACTCCAAAATACTTAGATGAAATGTTATGAATCATATTTACGAACTAGCCCGGGAAAATTTGAGTATTGAGCAGCTCAAGGCAATTATTAGCGAGAAGGAAGGGAAACAGGTCAAAAAGAAACGGATAGATCCTGTATCAACAATACCAGAAATGAAAATGATGCTATTGGCATCTGGATTATTCGGAGACTAAAAATATAAAACATGAAGTTTGAAGTTTACTGTGATGAGAGTAGTCCAGAAGTTTTATGGGATAGGAATGCAAATAAATATTTGGTACTTGGTAGTATTTGGATACCATCAGATTTTAGGGAAGAACTAAAAAATGCTATCAAGCAAATCAAATCAAATCATAATTATAGAAATGAAATTAAATGGAATAAGGTTTCCCCGTCTTCTTTTGAGTTTTATAAGTCTTTAGTTCATTACTTTTTTAATACTAATTGTATTAGGTTTAGAGGAATAGTCGTAGAAGCTGATAAGGTAGATATGGTTAAGTTTCATAATGACGATAGCGAGCTTAGTTTTTATAAGTTCTATTATCAATTACTTCATCATTGGATTTTAGATTTTAATGAGTATTATATTTTTATAGACCACAAAGTAAATAAAGACTTAAATAGGATTCATAATTTAAAGGATGTATTAAACAATGCCAATTTGTTTTCAAGCATTGAAAATGTTCAAGCCTTGCCATCACATGAGTTGTTAGGTATTCAATTAGCTGATTTTTTAATGGGAGCTTTAAATGGTAAAATAAACGGAAATATTACAAGTGTTGCTAAGAGTGAAATCATTAAAGAAATTGAAAAATTATTAAGGCATGAGATTATGCCAACTCCTAAAGCAGAAGAAAAATTTAATGTTTTTAAAATTAATCTTCAAGGGGGTTGGTAATGGCGTATAAAAAGTTAAAACCACACAAAATGGATGAAGCAACTAGAGAAGCTCAGTTGCGACAAATTTGGAAAGATGAATATTGTGACAAGGCATATCCTGTATCTACACATGATGGCATTTTGGTAAGTTTTTATGAAGACATGTTTGACCATTGTTTTTTTGAAAGTGCAAATTGGAAAAAGAAAGACAAATCTATTTTATCATTAAATAGACTGGAAAAAATGTTGTGGATAAAAGACACTTTAGCAGATGAAACAGCCTTAATGAAAAAGGGTTGGGATAAGAGTAAGAAGAAATATGTAAACAATAGAAGAGTAAACTTTGTTAAAGATGGGTATATTGTAGTTATTTCTATCAACAAAGCTTTAACTAAAGCAAGGTTTATTACGGCATTTGAATTTCAAGATGATTCTAATAAAGAGGAAGTTAAAAATAGTCCTGATTGGATACGTTAAAAAAAAGGCATAAAAAAAACGCTGATTACTGGTTCAGCGTAGACCTTTTTAAATTCCAGACCTTAGGTAAAGAACACTGCAAATTTACTAAATATATTCAAAAGTGAAAGGATTTTGACTTAAAACTTTCATAAATGTTTATTCAATAATAATACCAGCACCTAACAAAGATATCATAAAAAACGGGTAGCATTTCAAAGAAGATAATTAAATTAACAAACAATTAAAGTCCAAGCCGACAAGTCCACGTCCTTACTCCCGCAACTTGTATTAACCAATTCAAAAAACCGTTGACCATTTACAAAATTTAGGGACTATAAAAAAAACCGCTAAGCGTGGGGGCTTAACGGTTGAGGGGTATTAAAAGCTGCTAAAATAAGAAAATTATGCAGAAAGGCGGCTTTTTTGCTCATTTAAGGGCTGAATGATTTCCTTTGCCTTTTTTATAAAAGCATCAATTTCCAGATTCTTAAATCTAACCTCACAATTTATTTCTCCATACTTCTCAAAAACATCTTCCAGAAGATTATCCTGCTTTGCATCAAATTGATTGCTGTAAGAGCATCCAAAAAGGATAAGATCTATATCAAAATCAAAGTAGAAACTATCCATATCATAGAGCTTTAAAATCAATTTTGTTAGACTCTCGAACTCCTGCCAGAATATGAAATATTCCTTTAATTGAGCATCATTAAAAGGCTCCTCTTTAAGAACATGCTGCATTGCTTCGTAAAGTATTCCGGTTTTAAATTCTTTTTTGGAACCACTCCCTTTTAGAAAGTCATTAACCGTAACAAAGAAGTTGCATGTATTAAGGATTTCTATTGCCATCCTAAATCTTTCCTTGTCTTCGTGGAATTTTAAATGACCTGCATCCAATACCATAAATTTTGAATAAGTAGGGTACTGTAACAGGTCTTTTCCTGCTTCTGTTTTTGCTTTATTTGATTCTAGTACTATCATGAGTATTAATTTTAAATTACAGTTATTATTCTGTTTACTTGAATTATTTTTAAAAAAGAATTTTATAAATGAATCGTTACCTGAGAGGTTGAACCTTTTTCTTTTGCTATCCTGTTAATCAATTCCAGATTATTCTCCACGTTTCTTTGAATAGATGCTTTTGCAAGTGCTTTAACTTCTGCGGTTGCTTTTGGGTCAAACAGCTTAGAAAAGCCTGTAAAAAGGTGGTTTAAATCGCTCATAACTCTTTAATTTGGGATGCCATAGATAATAATGTTTCCTATTGTCCATAAGATCATTACTATACATATTATCAATACTGCCGGGTGAATTGTTTTCATAATTTTAGTTTTGTGGGGGCTTTTACACCCCCGGATTAATTAATAAGCTGTTATAAAGTTTTCTACTTTGAAGGACCTGAAACTATTGGCCTCGGTGTCAAAATAAGCAAGGGTTTTATAGTTTGGCGTTCCCGTACCTTTGATTTTTCCCGCTGTGTTTTTTAGAGTTGCAAAGGCTATTCTTAGTGATCCGTCTGCTTTTTCAAATGCTATTTTAACCGTCTCTGTTGCCATCCTTTTTCTGAGGCGATATAATGCCCAGGCTTTAGATAAACATACAGCGAAAGATTTGCCGGTGCTTCTAACTAGTTCGTGTGCCCAGTTAAACACTTTTGTTCTGAAGGTTTTGTTTGAAGTTTTCATAATCTTGATTTTTATTGGTTTATAATTTTACTGTTGTTGCTAAAAAGGTTACTTCGTTCCAAACTCCTTTTTTTAATACTGTCTGGAATTCTGAGGCCTTGTTTATTCCTTTCTCTATTAATTGGTTGCCTACTTTACTAAATCCAAATCCTGCACCTAACTTTTCCATTTCAAGTATTGCGTTTCCAAATCCTTTAAGAGTTGAGAAGCTTAGTTTTTTTATGGTTTCACCGTTCACAAAGTTTACAGTTAATGTTTTTCCTCTTAAGCTTTCCTTAGCTTCGGATATAGTGGTTTTAAATTCTTTAGCAGTCATTGTATAAGAGTTATTTGTATTATTACATTACAAATATAAGACTTATTTTTATATTTACAAATGTTATTTATATTTTTTTAAATTAATATAAATGTTACTTGTATTATTGTATCTTAGCAACTAAACAAACTCTTAAAAAAAATGAATCTATTAAGACTAAAGGAGGTTCTTAAAGACAAAGGAATATCCGGAAAAGATTTGGCAGAACGTGTAGAGGTTCACCCTCAAACCATTTCTAATATTATTCAAGGGAGTAATTTTCCTAAACCCGAATTATTAAAGAATATCGCTGAGGTTCTTGATGTGGATATAAGGGAATTATTTGAACCTACTAAAGAAGAAAATAAAGAATCTATCTATATTGAGAAAGATGGAAAATATGTAAATATCGGTTCTTTGAAATTAGACCTATAAAAATAAGTTTTATTCGAAAGTAGATGATCGTGAAGGTTACCTTTTTTTTCTTAAATTAGTGTTCCCGAATCCTTATTAAGCAAAGTAACCCTACAAATAGCTCATTTACTCAAATAATATGAAACAAATATTTCTGGTATTTTTAATAGCTTATTCCTTGGTAGGGTGTTCTGCAGAAGATAACGAAGACTCAGCGAGAGAAACTCCCGAAACGTTTTCGGTTAAATATGAAATTTTAGGTAATGGAGAAGTGCCAAAAATAATGTATACCTCCAATGATGGAACTGTGGAGGTGGAATGGGATGAAGATGAAGGTTCCTGGGATGTTTCAGGTGTTCGGCTTCCTTTTGTAAAAGAATTCATGTATAGAACTGAGGTGGATGGAGAGCCGGGGCCTAATGGTTTTATAAGTCGCGGATGTAAAAGAATCTCTATTTCTGCTTACGCAAACAGGAATGACGGTACAATTGAAGAAATGAATATTTACATTAATGGTGAATTGAAAGAATCCAAGAAAGACGGTTACTATTATAAACCAGGAGAACATTGGACTCCCTGGGGTAGCGCAAGTTATTCTTATTTAAGAAGAGGAAGTGACCATAACACCTATTCTTGTAATTAAAATAAAAAGCCCCCAAACAGTTTGTAAGGGAGCTAAAAGGAGGCTGTTAAAATACGTGTTATTCTAATTTAGAAGCCATATGATTTCAGTATTTTAAATGTGAATTTATCCTTTGCTTTTGCTGAAAATAAGTAACCCCGTTCCTTTTGGTTGTCCTCGTTCAAAAACTCTACAAGACCGTAATAATTGTTTATTTCTTTGCCGTTTAACTTAGTGGTCCCCTGGATCATATCTAACAAGTCTTGGGTAAAAGGATAATCGAAATTCACCCATTCAGGCTCGAATATAGGGTTTGAAAGTTCACTAATTAACGTGTCACCATTTTCCTTTACTTCGGGCTTAGCAGGAAATTTTGTCTTTAACTCACTGTTCCCTTCACTACTTGAAAAACGAATCTTATCTTCATTGTATTTTACGGTGGCACTATTGAACCATAATGCGTGGCGGTTTCTATTATTTGCCGGGCTTAACCTTAAATTAAAAGCAGTTTCGGGGCTATAAACCCCGGTGGGGGCTTGTTCAAAATCATCCTGCCATAACCTGACCTCATAATAATCCTTGGTGTCCCGCCTTGTTATAGACCTTGTTATGAATTTAGCATCAATAAGGAAGTTATCGTCATCGAAAGGCGTATCTTCATCAGGGAAATCTTCGTATTGCATCCTCCGGGCTTGTTCCACTCCATAAGAATCCGCCCTACTTGGTCCTAAAGCCTCGTATTTGTTCTCTATAACGGTTATAGGTGTGATATTGGTGGATTGTATATTATATTCGTCCAATCCCAATGGTTTTTCGTAATTCCCTCCCTTGGAATATCCCGTTGTAATAGAAGAGAAAACATATTCCGCAGCCGTTTCCCTTTTTACATTTGAAACCTGACCTAATTTTATGGTTACATAAGGCTGAAAGAAATACCTAATAGGTTCCAATGTAATGAACTGTTTTGCGCCCTTGGTCACTATACCATATCCAACCGGTAAAACCGAATGTATGGATTTATAGAAGTCCTCAAATGATATTGTGAGCGGCCATTCCTTTTCTATTCCCGTTTCGGTCTTGATCTTTAAATTTCTAATCCAACCACCACAGGTAAAACCTAAATCTTTCCAGGTTCCCTCGCTCAATAAATCGCTAATGAATTTCTTTTTACCTGAAAATATTTCTGTTAGTTTTTGCCCTGTTTCATTTGCGGTCAGGAAAGGGGCTTTTGTGCGTTGGTAGAATGAATCTTCGGCCCACACGAGGTTCCCGTTAAAATTTTCGCTGTAATACCTTAAAAAACCAGTACTAACTCCCCCAAACTGACCGTTTACAAGTATTCCGACCGTTAAACTTTCTCCTTCTTTTATTCCTTCCCCCTTGTACGGGTCAAAAGTCTTTTCGAACGTGTACGAGATTATATCTCCACCTGTAGGATAAGGCAGCGTTTCGATTATTGTCCTGTCCCCGACAATTTCGACTAGGGGGATGCTGTCATAACCACCACTGAATTTCATCAACACGACTTCCATTGTCACGTTGCTTTCGTTTTGGGCTTGAACGAACTTAATTGTAAAATCATAAGACAACTCCATTGAAACCTTACCTAAATCTTTCTGCGCCACGGTGAAAAACATATTAGCCAAATCTGGGTTCCATCTATTATCAGCGCCATTAGTGCTTATTTGTGGGCTTATGTTCTCAGGATCCGAATTACCTACAACACTTAAAGGGAATGGTGCATACCCTGTTCTATACTCGCTTCCTGAGTTCCAATCACCAGAATTTACATAATAAGGTTCTTCTTTTGCGTTTAACCTACTCAGTAAATAAATATCCCTGCCGTTATTGGTCAGTTCATCAGTAACCAATGGCGTAATTTGAGCCCCTTTGATGCTTTCGGTTCTATTTAGTTCAAACTTTTCTTTTAGTTGAGATACAAAAATTTCCCTTAAACCTCCCTCAATAAAATCTATCTTTAGTTTGTTGTTTTCTATTTTCCGGGTTGTAAAGTTTAGATTTCCCTCAAATGAAAATTGCCATTCATCGGTCTGCGGGTGTTTGACCCATTTGGTTAGCTTCACATCTGCATTCACTCCATACACCTGATAAACGGTTTCTAGGTAGTCTTTAGCCACTCCTGTGAATTGTAGGTTGTTTGAATTAGTTAAGAAGATCCCAAAGGTTTTTTCGCTCCGTCCTACTTCAGTTTCAGTATCGCTCCAACCCATAGGATCACGATCTAATTTAAAGATTCCTAAAGGTGATTTTAGTGTGAATTTTGTTCTACTGTTAAACATATTTATTTTTATTTAGAATGATTATAAATAATAAAATGAAGAAAAAAAATTAACCAAGACCTTTGGCTTTTTTTAGTAAGAATTTAATTCTTGCATCTTTTTCTTCTGGCGTTAAAGTTGGTTTATCCAGTTTAACTTCTTGCCTGGAGAGTTTAGGCACTATGAAA
>Ga0307487_1000247_pt1 | contig 44778 bp, 30 predicted proteins | sample CBIW12metaG_FD_203665 | JGI IMG/M metagenome (GOLD analysis project Ga0307487, IMG submission 203665) | Sea-ice brine microbial communities from Beaufort Sea near Barrow, Alaska, United States - CBIW 1.2 | ecosystem: Environmental > Aquatic > Marine > Coastal | place: USA: Alaska | collected... | reverse complement strand
CAAAATGTAACCTATAATTAAAGGTTTCGCTATAAATGGAACAGGAAGTAGGAGTATCGTTTTTCCTGAGCTCAAAATAGATCTTTTTATCGATCGCGGTTGGCATTACAAATCCGTGGTTATAATCTGTATGTTCTCCAATCAAATTGATACGGCCGGGGGATTCCACAAAAACCCCGGGATTATTGGTTTTAAAAAATTCATCAATGGAAATCTTTTCGGTAAAATTTATATTTTGAATTGGCATTTCGCTTAGTGTTATAATGTAAAAACCTTCAAAGGTAATAAATGTAATTTATACATTAATTTTTTATTACAGAAAAAAGTGGTTTTTTTGTATAAACAATCGTCAATCTGATATTATGGCTGCACAGACACAAGATTACTACATTCAACAAGATAAGATGTATGTTGCTGCCGATTGTATTATTTTTGGTTTTGACGCCGGGAAACTGAAACTGCTCATCTTTAAAAGAAGGGTAGAACCTTTAGTGGGAGAATGGTCGTTAATTGGGAGCTTCGTAAAAATTGATGAAGATGTAGATGTAGCAGCCAAAAGGGTTTTGACCGAAATTACCGGGCTGAAAAATGTGTTCATGGAAGAACTGAAAACTTATGGAAAGGCAGACAGAGATCCGGGTTTTCGCTGTATTTCAATTGGCCAATACGCCTTGATAAGAATTGAGGATTACGACAAGGAACTGGTTGAAAAACATGGCGCAATTTGGCATGATCTGGACGAAATCCCCAATCTGGTGCTGGACCACAGCCAAATGGTTCAGGACGCCCTGGGGCGATTAAAACGAAAAGCCCGATACCAGCCAATAGGATTCGAATTGTTGCCGGAAAAATTCACCATTCCCCAACTTCAGCAGTTGTACGAGGCTATTTATCAAAAGGAATTGGATGCGCGTAACTTCAGAAAGAAAGTGCTCTCTTATAATGTATTGATAAAATTGGAAGAAAAGGATAAATCTTCTTCCAGACGCGGGGCATTTCTTTACAAATTTGACGATATCAAATATCAGAAATTGCGAAAATCGGGTTATAATTTCGAGATTTCCTGAAAATGATAAACGTATTTTGAAGGTTTAATTCAGAATTACGGAAATTAAAAACATAAAATTGTGTTCTGATAATTTTGTTATTTGAAAAGTAATTGTAATTTTTACATTTATAAAATTCAGTAGAAATAAAATCGGAATTATTTGATCCTGAAAAAATAGAAGTAAAATGTAAAAACGATATTTAACCTGAATCACTTCAGAAAAAATCACCTAAACTAAAAAAATGAGTAGCAAGTACAACAGAAGGGAAATCCTTAAAAACATAGCCCTGGGATCGGGAGTTTTGAGTTTAGGCGGAATAATGTCCTCATTTTACGCGATTGATCTATTGGATAAAAAGGAAATTATTCAACTAAAAAACAATATCAACCATTCAGTTTGCCGGTGGCCTTATCAGGATATTCCTTTGGAAGAATTTGCCCGGGAATGCGCGAAAATGGGACTTTCGGGAATGGATCTGTTAAAACCTTCTGAATGGGAAACCGTGGAAAAATACGGGTTGAAATGTTCCATGGCTACCGATGATTTTGCAAATATCGAAAACGGATTCAACGACCCTAAAAATCATCAAAAACTCCAGGAATCCTATAAAGGTTTAATTGATAAAGCTTCATCACACGAAATAAAAAATGTGATCTGTTTTTCGGGAAACCGCAGGGAATTGGATGATAAAACAGGAATTGAAAATTGTGCCGTCGGTTTAATTCCGCTTCTTGATTATGCCGCAGAAAAAAATGTAAACCTGGTTATGGAACTTTTAAACAGCAAGGTAAACCATCCCGATTACCAGTGTGATCATACGGTTTGGGGGGTTGCCCTTGCCGAAAAAATGCAAAAACCCAATTTTAAATTGCTCTATGATATTTACCATATGCAAATAATGGAAGGCGATGTGATTGCCACTATCCGCAAATATCACAAATACATCAACCATTATCATACCGGGGGAGTTCCGGGAAGAAATGAAATAAACGAGACGCAGGAACTCTACTATCCGGCAATTATGAGAGCTATCGTGGAGACGGGGTTTGATGGTTATGTGGCTCAGGAATTTCAGCCAACTTATAACGATAAATTTGCGGCTTTAAAAGAGGGAATCAAAATTTGTGATATTTAAAATATTCCGGGGAATGAATTTAATGAACATTTTGTACACCTTTTGTTGAAGTTTATTATCCAAAAATTTGCCGCGAATGCACTAATGTTAATGTAAATCAAACTTTTGGCTAACTTTAAATTCCAATAACAGTAAGGATTTTTATTATTTTATTAGTGCATTCGTGGCTTAAAGAGCATCCCGAAAAAATTTGCACGAATGCACTAATGTTAATCAAACTCTATTTATTCAAATCTGGTATAATATTGATATAAAAAACGACTTCCGAAGAAGCAGCTTTTAAGCTAATTCACAAAAAATTTTTGAATTTTTATAATTTTATTAGTGCATTCGTGGCTAAAAGAACAAACTGGTAAATTATATGCGCTAATGTTAATGTAAATCAAATTATACCTGAAAATTCGTCAAATACGATAAATCTTGAAATTAAAAACGACTTCCGAAGAAGCCGTTTTTTAAACTAATTCACAAAAAATTTTTATTCAGTAAACGTAAATGTAACGCCTAACATTACCATACTGGTAGTCATTTCATAACCTACTTTACTGCCTGTAATAGCTCCATAGGGAGGATTATTTTGGATATTCAGAGGGTTTAATATTTCTCCTTCAGTTTTACCGCCACTAGTACCATAATGATATACTCCATTTAACTTAAAGTTATCACTTAAAGGGTAACTTGTTCCAAATTGGAATGCATTTTTAATAACAGCGGTGGCAGGAATTGAGAAAAATGCCAATTCACTGTCAATTGGATTGCTGCTATAGGTATAACCAACTCTTAAAGGTAATTTTTCAATTCCTTTATATTGCAATCCAACAGAAAGAATGTTTATGTTTTTCCATCCAAAACCTGCAACTGAACCTGTTGGAGTCCAGCCTTTTTCTGCAAAACCATTTGTGTTTTCATAATCAACATATCTATAATCTGCAGCCAAATCAAAATCTCCTGTTGAATACCCTAATCCAAATGATAATATGGATGGGTAGTCCATGTTAAAAGCATTTGTTGAAGTAGAATTATCCAGATGGGTATTTGTGAATTCCATGTCCTCAAATTTTTGTGGTGTTTTATAAGATGCCCCTAATTTAAATCCGCTTGGTGAATTGTAAAATATGCCAAATTGAGCACCGTATCCTATGGCAGAAGCTTTATCGCTTACAGGATATCCCGATGCATTTGGGCTTGCGGTAGGGTTTGGCGCCAATTCCAAGGCGGCATAGTTTATTGTTGGTTGAATACCAATAGACAAATCATCGGTTATTTCATAAGCCCAGGCCAATCCGATTTGAAATAACATATAATCAGATTCAATATGCCCAAAACCTCCCAAACTCTGTGGATAATTTACCGGATTGGAATTATTGGGATCCCAATTTGGGTTAGGATTTCCATTTGCATCCATCGGTAAATTAGTTTCTTCAGGAAATGTTACTCCAAAACCACTAATCCCAAAGGCGGAAACTCCAAAAGTATGTTTGCTTCCTTCTTTTCCATATACAAAAGCCAAGGTTGGCATTGGAGAAACAGGTCGATCATCTTTTGTTATTCCTGAAACAGCTGGAGAAGCAGGTGAACCTGGACCAAAAGCATCCGCAGGCCACATTGCTCCTGCTGGTAAGCTGGAACTTAATTCAGGTGATGAAGAGAAAACACCAATATCAAAATTAATTATTTTACTGTCAAATACCGAAATTGCGGCCGGATTCCAATGTAATGCACCGCTAATGTCTAAAGGTTGTGCTGTAGCAGCCCCACCCATGGACATATTAACCGATCCGGCACTTTGCATAATATGTCCCGCTTGTGCAAAGATTGCTGTTGTAGAAAGCACGAATGCTAATCTTAATAAATTTTTCATATTGTGTTTTTATTTAGTTTGGTGTTCCATTTTTATGACCATTCAATACATTTTGATTATAAATTTATACACTTTAATTTTCTATAAAATTAGGGAACACTCAAATTATTTTTTATGACTATTATCAGTTAAAGCCTTATTTAAAATCATATTTAATAAATTATGATATATTTATTGTATAAAAATTATGACATTATAAATAGTTGAAATTGTTGGATTATCTAATCCCTATTTTTCAAAGGTGTTGTTGCTAATTATTTTTTTCTGAACCAAACCGGGAATGAAGACAGGAAAATGAGATTGGTCAATTCAACCGAAATTCAAAACGCTATTGAGCAAGAGTTTTGAAACAACCTTCCTGCGTAAATTTCATTATCAGGTAAAGGAAGGAGCCTGATTATGACCCCAAAAAGGAGAGGATCCTAATTTTTCAAAAAGCTGATGCAGAAGATACTTTCAACAATTCCCGGAAATTCAGGGAAGCTATTGTAAATTAGATACAAAATAGTTGATCCCTCTAAACTTTGGTTTTGTATTTTATGAAAATCGAGGTGGGAATTTTTATATAAAAGAATAATATCATTTATTTACCATTCAAAAAAAAAATTGATGGCACTAAAAACCAACCGAATTCCTAATTTTTCTGCTCAAAAAGATAGGTCGTTTAAATATGTCCTGAATACTTTAAGCATCTTATTCTTATTATGTTTCATTAGTATGTTTGGACAAAACAGAAATTCTATAGGCGATGTTTATGTAGACAATAACGGGCTGATGCGCTGGGGACATAACGATACAGAGGTACAAGGCTTTGGCGTGAATTATACGGTGCCTTTTGCACACGCTTATCGCAGCGCGGGAAAATTGGGAGTAGATCTAAAAAAGGCAATTGACAAGGATGTGTATCATTTTTCACGCCTGGGTTTTGATTTGTACCGCATTCACGTTTGGGATACCGAAATAAGCGATGCTGAAGGGAATTTAATAGAAAACGAGCATCTGGAACTATTTGATTACCTGCTGAAAAAACTGAAAGAACGAAACATCAATTTCGTGATCACCCCGATTGCTTTCTGGGGAAATGGCTGGCCCGAGCCCGATGAGGAAACTCCCGGATTTTCCCATAAATACGGTAAAGAAAAAAGCTTAATTGATCCTGAAGCCATTAAAACTCAGGAAAATTACCTGGCACAATTCTTAAATCACGTAAATCCGTATACAGGTGTGGCGTACAATGAAGAACCAAATCTCATCGCTTTTGAGATCAGCAACGAGCCGCATCATCGTGGCAGCCCGGCAGAAGTTACCGAATTCATAAACAAAATGGTTTCTGCAATGCGAAGCACCGGCACAAAAAAACCTATTTTTTATAATGTGAGCCACAGCATTCAGTTGGCCGATGCTTATTTTGGCGCTGAGATCCAGGGCGGAACTTTTCAATGGTATCCTACCGGTTTGGGCTTTGGAAAGGAACTCGCCGGAAATTTACTTCCCAATGTAAACCGTTACGACATTCCATTTGATTCTGTCATCAAAAAAAATAACGCCGCAAAACTGGTGTACGAGTTTGATGCGGCCGATGTGAATAAATCGTATATATACCCTGCAATGGCAAGGAGTTTCAGGGAAGCGGGAATCCAGATCGCCACACAGTTTGCCTATGACCCCACTTTTATGGCGTTTGCAAATACCGAGTATAACACGCATTATATGAACCTGGCGTACACGCCGCAAAAAGCTTTGGCATTGATGATTTCTTCTGAAGTTTTTCATCAAATCCCTATGAACAAAGATTTTGGAACCTATCCCGAAAATCTCGAATTTGATGACTTTAAAGTCGATTATGAAAAGGACCTGGCTGAATTAAATTCAGCAGAAAAATTTATTTACACCAATACAACTTCCGCTAAACCAAAATCTATAAAAAACCTGGTCCAAATTACCGGTTTCGGGGATTCTGAAATTGTAAAATATGAAGGAAAAGGCGCTTATTTTCTGGATAAACTGGAAAGTGGGGTTTGGAGGCTTGAGGTGATGCCCGATGCAATATTAGTGGGCAATCCGTTCGGAAAGAACAGCCTGGAGAAAAAGGTCGCGGTGATAAATTGGAAAGAATGGAAAATGAAACTCAATTTGCCCGATTTGGGTGAGAATTTCAGCATTAAAGCTTTAAATGAAGGAAACGAATTTTCAACTGTAACTGAAGTCAATTCGTTTAAAATTTATCCCGGAACTTATTTGATGACAAAAAAAGGAGTTACCTCATCTTTTAAAGGAAATGAAGCCTGGAAGAATATCAAACTGAACGAATTTACCGCACCTGAAACAAATGTAGAAAAAACATATTTGGTTCACAAAGCTCTTTCTGAAGTCGCTGAAAATTCTGGTTTAGAGATTTCAGCAAAGATCGTTTCAAATGAAAAAATTCAAAAAGTGGAAGCCTGGCTCCAAAATGGGAATACTTATGAAAATGTGGAATTGACGCGAAAAGCAGGTTATGTTTATTCTGCTGAAATTCCTTCAAAAGTATTGCACAAAGGGTTTTTAAGTTACAAGATCATAGTGACCACTGCAGAAAATACTTTTACTTTTCCTTCAGGAATTGAGGGGAATCCGGGGGAATGGGATTTTTATGACGAAAGCAATTATGTGACCCGGATGGTAAAAGAAAATTCCCCGATCTACATATTTAATGCAGCACTGGATTCAGATTTTATAGTGAAGCAATGGAAACCGGGAAACCAACTTGTTCCCGGAAAAATTCCAGGGGAAGCGGAATATCAGGTGAAAATAGCGCAACTTTTTGAGGAAGATATCGAAAATAAAAATGCTGCACCGGTTTACGATTATTCCTTCAGGTTTAATTTTTCAGAAAAAATAAAGGGCAGGAGCGGGGAATTAAATGAACAGAAAAAACTCATCCTAAAAGCGCGAAGCCTGTCCGGGAAACCCGAAAAGATACAGCTTGCATTGGTCGATAAAAATGGTTCTTCTTTCGGGAAAATTATTGAGATTCCTGTCGAAAATGGTGAAGTCACAATTGATCTTTCTCAACTAAAGCCCGTTAAAACGGCAATTCTGCCAAGGCCATATCCCGGCTTTTTGCCATATTATTTTGAACATAATAACCAGGAAATTTTCAATTTAGAAAATATTGAAAGTATTCAGTTTTCCATAGGGCCAGGTCTGGAAAAGGAAGCTTGGACCCAAAAACATGAGATTGGGATTAGCAGTGTCAGGTTGGAGTGAAGTACGAAGTACGAAGTGAGAAGTTAGAAGTTTAGAAGTGAGAAATAAGAGGCAAGAGGCAAGAGACAAGAATAAAGAAAAAGAGGAAAGAGGAAAGAGGAAAGAGGAAAGAGGAAAGAGAAAAGAGAAAAGAGGAAAGAGGAAAGAGGAAAGAGGAAAGAGGAAAAAACATTGCGACCTTTGAGGATTTTTTTGAGCGACATTCAACATTTAAAGTTTTAAACGATAATAAAAGCGTTCAAGCAAAGGGCGCGAAGAAATAATCTTTGCAAAAATTATCAAGAAGGTTTTTTATATTCAATAAGAAATCAGCAAACAGAATTACCATTTTTCCCTTCTCTATTTTCTCTACTCTATTTTCTATTTTCTAAAAAAGAAAGGCTCCCGAAAATTTCGGAAGCCCATTTAAAAAATAATCCTGAATTAAATTTTTACTCCATAATAGAATAAATGCTATAAGAATTTGCGGGGGCTTCAATGTTCACCCTGCCATCTGTATTAACCATTGGCGAATACGAAGTTTTTTCGCTGTAATCCATCAATTTTTTACCGGCCCAATTGGTTATGACCTCGCGGCGTTTTGTGTTGCCGCTGATATTGATGTATAAGATCAATCCGGGATTGGTACCACTTCCCGCACGTTTCATCACATATTCATCATCATCGTTAAAAAGAACTTCCACATTGCCGGTTGCAAGGCTATTGTGAATTGAGATCAGTGTTTTTAATTCATCCTGAAAAGTGCTGTTTTCATAATCTGAATAAAATAGGGTAGGGTAGCCGTCATGGGTTAAAATGTAAGCGTAGGCCTTCATTTTGTTTGCAGCAGAAATATTGTTGTCTGTATTGGTGTCTTTTTCGGTATCGTGGTTGGCCACAAAAGTCACGGCTTGTTCCGGATAGGTTTTTCGCAACATATCCCTGCCTAAAAAGGTGAGGTCATGATTACGGTCAAAGGCTTCGTCCATTTTATAAAAACAGGCAAAATCAAAGGCTGAAATCCCCGTTTCTTCTACCCAGGTTTCCAATTCGGCACCGTTACCGGTCCAGTTTTCACCTACGGCAAATCCACCCACTTCGGCCATCCATTCTTTGATCACCCAGGGTTCAAAACCCTGAACATAATCAAAACGCCATCCGTCAAAACCTAGTACGTTTTTATAGTATTTAGCCACAGAATTATCATTTTTCCACAACCAGTTTTTGACATGCTCCCGGTGGTGATCCAGGTTCTGTTCCGCATAGAACAAACTTCCCTCATCATAATCGCTCATGCCGTTTGGATAAAAATCTTCAAAATTACGGTTAAACATTCCCGAAGCATTCCCGTGTTCCTCATCAAAAAGGGTATAGGTATCCTTATTCCTGTACGGATTAAATTCCTGGCCTCCACCGGAGTTGTGATTGATCACAATATCTGCAATAACCTCCAGATCATTCGCGTGAGCATTTGCAATAAGGCTTTCCAGTTCTGCCCTGCTTCCAAACCTTGTCTCTACCGTTCCATGTTGGTTGAATTCCCCAAAATCAAAATAATCGGAAGGATCGTATCCCATTGAATATCCACCGGATTGGCCTTTTGTAGCCACAGGAAGCCATAACCGGTCTATTCCGGCATCGGCCCAGCCTTCAACTTTTTCGTTGAGGAGGTCCCACCATGCTCCCCGGGGTTCTACATCCCAGTAGAAGGCTTGCAACATTACCCCACTGCCATTTTGGTAGTTTGCCAAATCCAATGCCTGGGGAACTTCGGGTACAGGGATTTGAACTATGGGTTCAACTATTGGGTCATTATCATCAGAACAAGCGTTTAACACCAGGAACATGCTGATAAGGGTTCCGAAATAGATTATTTTTTTCTTCATTATCACAATTTTTTAAGTGAATAGGCCTGCTGCAGACAGCAGGCCTATAATAACCTATGAAACAGAATTTTCCTCTTCTTTCAGGTTTAGATTAGTTTTTAGTTATTGAATAGGTGTATATTCTAGGATTGCTTAAGTCTAAAACGATTGTATAATTTCCATCTTCAGAAATTCCCATATTGTCTCCACCAAATTCCATAGTGCCATCTGCATCGGTATCACCAATATTTAGGGCCCAATCATCATTAGCTCTGAATTTAATACCATTATCAGGTGCTTCTTGTTTTGTAAGATCCAAAGTAATACTCCAGGTTTTGCTTTCAGCATCATAAATCATGTCAGTATCAGAATCCCATCCGGTTGGAGTGGCGTTTCCTATTAATCCCCAACTGGTTTTGGTCAGGCTGTATTTCAATTCTCCGGTATTTACTTTTACCAGAAAATATCCAGCTTTTCCATCTGGAGTTCCAGCATTTACTTCGTCTTCCTGTTCAATAGTTCCTGAGTAATCTCCGTTATTTTCTCCGGTATCCCCATAATCGCCATCCCATCCTTCATTGGATGGTAAGAATTTAAATTCAGGACTATCTACATTGATATAAACAAATCCTTCATAATCTGTTTTTCCATCTGCCGAAGCAGCTAAAGGAACGCCATTTGCAGGTGTCCAGTCAGCGCCATAACCACTTGCAGCAAGAAAATTACCAACTACAAATATTTTTGGCAATTCAATAACCCCGGATTCGCCTTCCGGCAATATCAAAGTTATTGATTTCACTTCAGACATTTCGCTAAGGCCGTTTCCGCCATCGGTTCCTGCAAAAGCACGAACCCTGAAATATACAAGTCCCGTATTAGGAGCTTCGGTATTAGCATCGTTATCGAATCCTGCATCGTCTGCAAGAGATTTTAACTGACTCACTTTTACACCAAGATTGTTCTCTCCGGTTGCACCAATTATGTCAAAACTGCTAAAATCTGCAGAGGTAGAAGCTTGTAATTGATAGGTGATATTTGTAGGAACATCAAAATCTACGGTGTTCCATACAAATCTTTCGGCAATATTCCCCGAGGTTGCAGGGGTTAAGATATAGCTTTCGTTAAAGCTGTTTGTAAAGCTGATCCCCTCGGTGTCAGGTTGTGCAATGAATACAACATCGTCATTGGTGCTGCAGGAATTTAAGCCAACAAAGGCTACAAATGCCATTAATAAGATTGAAAGTTTTTTCATTTTAATTTTTTTAATGTTAGTATCCTTGATTTTGAGTTAAATTGGTGTTTACCCCCAAGTCTGATGCAGGGATAGGGAAAATATTTCTGAATGCCGGGGTAGTGGATCCTTGTGGCACGCCACCTTTAAAAGCCCAGATCCCGTTTTCAGTAAATTGATTGAATCTTATAAGATCGGTTCTTCGGTGCCCTTCCCAATACAATTCCCTCGCTCTTTCGTTTAGGATGAAATCCATGCTAAGATCTCCTTCGGTTATATTGTTACCCGAATTTCCGTAAGCGCGTTCCCTCAATTGATTAATATAGATTACGGCTTGTCCTTTTGTGCCTCCTCCGCCTTGTAAAACGGCTTCAGCATACATTAAATAGGCATCACCAAGCCTGAACATAGGGAAATCGGTGTCGGGAAATTCTCCTGAAGTATCACTTCCCTGGTTTCCGTTTATATCGACATTTTTATATTTGGCAACAGCGTAACCATCGGTAAATGCAGAAATACTGTTGATCTCTTTATTTTGACCATCGGTATGGAAAATTGCACGGCTATCGGCCGATTCAGCTCCACCAGGAAATTTATCCACTAATTGAGGCGTGGTTCTCAATCCAGCCCAGCCACTGCTCACACCAAAATCTGCAGGTTTCATTGTTCCACCTACTGAAGCGTGAATTATAAAAGTCATCCCACCATAAGACTGGGTGTTCAACCCATCGAAAGTAATGGGGAAAATAACTTCATTTTGGGCTCCATTGGTGTCATTGTCGGCCAAAAATAAATTTTGATAAGGCATATCTACCGGAATGCTATATCCTGCATCGGCTATTTTAGTGGTATAGGTGATCACATCAGCATAGCGATCAGTTCCTGTATATACTTCAGAATTCAAATACATTTTGGCAAGAAGCATCCAGACAGCGGCACGATCTGCACGTCCATATTGATTTTCTCTTGGCGCAATTATATCATCCTCAATGTCCAATAACTCTGTTTCTATATAGGTAAACAAATCAGCCCTTTGAATTTGTTCCGGAAGGAAAGCTCCTATCGGGCTTTCTTCGGTAACAAATGGGGGATTTCCAAAGAGGTCCATCGCGTGATAATAACTCAAGGCTCTTAAGAAACGGGCTTCGGCACGATATTGCCCGATTTCCGTTCTCAATTCCCCGTCTACTCCGCGACTATCCAAAACGCCCGCTTCGGTTTGTCTCAGGAATTCGTTGGTTAGGGCTACCTGGTACATGATCCTGCTGTACATGGTCCTGATGAACTCGTTTCCTGAAGTCCAGTTTTGGGCGTGCAGGTCGGCAATTGTCCCGTCATTCCATCCAATTACTGCCTCATCGGTAGGCAGTTCCTGCATCATAAAATACAAACGCATATAGTTGGAGAAACCTTCATCCAAACCGGCAAGATCGGGTTGTCCGGCAGGTCCTTGTTGCCCACTTAAAGATAAACCGGCATATAGTTTAGCCATAAAAAGTTGGTAAGATCCCGGATCCTTAAAAACAGAAGCGGATGTTTCCCGGGTATCTTCGGGTTTTAGATCCAAATCGTCCTGGCAGGATGCAAATAACAGCATGCTAACGAAGACAATTATTAGTGGTCTGAATTTTTTATACATAATACTATTTTTTATTAGTTTCATTTTTTCTAAAATGAGAAGTTAAGTCCTAATACCAGGTTCCTGGTCCTTGGATAGAAATTGTTGTCGATTCCATTACTTATTTCAGGATCCAGGCCTTCGTAATCGGTAATGGTGAACAAATTGGTTCCTGTTAAACTCGCACGGAAATCAATTTTATCTCCAGGGATCAGATATCCAATGGAAACGTTGTCTAAACGAACAAAATCAGCGCTTTGCACATAATAATCTGAAAATAACTGATTTTTTTGGAAATTGGTTTTAAGGACATTCGCGTTCAAATTTGAATAGTAATCCTGAGGAGTAATGGTTCCTGCACCTACAAACCCGTTCCCGGATTGCGTATTGTTGTACACATATTGTCCAAAGTTTCCTCTGAAGGTAAAACTGAAATCAAAATTCTTATAATTCAACGTATTGGTGAATCCCATATAATAATCGGGAGTTCCTTTTTTATAAGGTTGCTTGTCTGCTTCGGTAATCTGGTTATCTCCGTTTACATCCACATAAGCTCCTTCTATAGGTTGCCCTTGTTGATTATACACCTGGCGGAATACAAAAAAGGTTGAAGGGTCATATCCTTCTTTCCAAATTTGAATATTGTTTCCAACACCTCCTGAAATTCCTCCCTGAGGGATAAAGAAGTTTGGGTCGTTACCTAAAGACAGGCCTGTAATTTCAAGATCCTGGAAGGTGATGTTATAATTTACGCTCCAGTTGAAATCTTCCTTTTGAACAAGGATCCCATCTAATCCCACTTCTATCCCGCGGCTCACTGTTTGACCAACATTGGTAGTTATAAGATCTGAAAGGTTTGCTCCTGCAGGTACGGGTACCGTTGCCAATAAATCTTTGGTTTCCCTGTAATAAGCATCCACACTTCCGGAAAATCTGTTATTAAAGAATCCAAAATCCAATCCGGCGTTATAAGTTTTTAACTCTTCCCATTTAAGGTTTTCATCAAATTCTTCAGGTCTTAAAGTACCTACAAAATTCTCTCCAAATTGAACATTCGCACCGTTGCGGCTTGGGGTATAGATCCCAAGGTACCCATAATTATTTCCAATTTCCTGGTTTCCTGTAATCCCGTATCCTGCACGCAGTTTTAAGTTAGAGAAAACAGTACTGTTATACATAAAATCTTCGTTCATTATTTTCCAACCCACTGAAACGGAAGGGAAATTACTCCATCGGTTATCTTCAGAAAATCTTGAAGAGCCATCGCGACGAAAACTGGCAGAGATCAGGTATTTGTTGTCAATATCAAAACTTGCCCTCGCAAAATAGGATTCCAATGAATTCCTGTTGATGTTAAACCTGAAGACATTTTCATTGCTCACGGTTACATTTTGGTTGTCAGAGATATAAAATTCCTGATAAGAATGTCCACCGGTAAGATCCATTTTGGTATTGATCGCAGTTAGGGCGGTATTGTAGTTGAAATAGAAGTCCAATAAGGAGTTTCTGTTCAAACCTTTGTATAAATTGCTGAAAGGAATATTGTCACCCACAGCAGCTGAAGATAAAGGCCTTGTTTCAAGTCCTTCCAATTCAGAATAATCTATACCTGCGTTTAAATTAAACCTTAATTCCGGCAAAAACGGAAAACGATAATCAACATTCAAATTGGTTATATTACGTTTGTTCTCAGCGTTGTTGTCGCGTTGTTCCAATAAAGCCAATGGATTCCTGGTGGCTTGCCTGAATTCATCATCAAAAGGATTTGCGGTGCTATTAGCACGTCTGAATTCAAAGAAACCGCCAAACGGGCTGGTAGGATCATAAACGGATTGAGTGGGGTCAAACCCGACTGCTGCTCCTATAGCCCCTTGATCGGCATATTGGTTTTTATCTATAATGTTTTTAGAGTTCAGGGTTAACTTCAAATTATCGTCAAATAAATTTTGGGTAAGGGTGATGTTCAAGGCATTTCTTTCATAAACATCGGTCTTTAAAACTCCCTCCTGATCGGTATGGTTAAAATTTACGCGATAGGTGAAGTTTTCAAATCCCTGGGCAGCGGTAATGTTGTGAATTGCTCCCACTGCTGTTTGATAAATTTGATCCTGCCAGTCGGTATTTGCATTTCCCAGTAAGGAAATGTCGGTTCCAGGTTCGTTTTCCACTATTGTCCTGAATTGTGAGGCATTTAAGACATTCACTTTATCGGTAATTTCCCCTGCAGAAACTTTCAGGTCATATTCCATTGTAAAATCAGATCCCAATCTTCCTTTTTTAGTGGTAATCAGAATTACCCCGTTAGAAGCGCGTGAACCATAGATAGAGGTTGCAGCGGCATCTTTTAAGATCACAAAATCCTGAACTTCGTTTGGATTGATGGCGTTTAATTGATTCCGAACTCCCTGTACTCCACGTTGGTCCAATGGAATTCCATCTACAACTATAAGAGGGGAATTATTTCCTGAAAGTGAAGATCCACCGCGAATCCTGATTTCCGATCCGCCTCCGGGGCCACTGCCCGGTGTAATTCTAACTCCGGCAGATTTTCCTGAAATAAGTTGTTCCGGAGAGATCACCGCACCTTGATTGAATTTTTCTGCGCTAATTTTCTCCACGGCTCCGGTTGCGTCCTGTTTGGTGGTAGAACCATAACCTATAAGTACTATTTCCTGCAGTGCAGCCGCATTTTCTGCCAATTGCACATCCAGGGTTTTTTGTCCCTGGTACACTATTTCCTGAGTGGTAAATCCCACATAGGAAAATACAATAACGTTTTCGTTACTGATACCGGAAAGGCTGTAATTTCCGTCAAAATCGGAGGTTGTTCCTGTGGTAGTTCCTTTAATAAAAACATTAACACCGGGAACCGGGAGCCCGGTAGCACTTTCGCTGATGGTCCCGCTTAGGGTTTGTTGGGCAAAAAAGCTCATCGGTACCATTAACATTGATAACAACAGGCCTTTAAATAATTGTTTCATAAATTTTTAAATTAGTTTAATTAAAAAATCAACTTATATTCTCACTTCCAGTTGTTAAAAGTATGTAAAATTTATGTTAATATCGTGGGAGGTCTTACCAATACTGCTACTACAACGTTTTCGTGTTGAAAACTTTCTTATTTTAACCTTTAGGCATTTTATTTGTAATATTTTTGTTGAATTATGAATTACTTCAGCCTAAATTGAAAATAATATGAGAAGGAAACTGACATTAAAACAAATTGCGAGGGAATTAGATGTTTCAATTTCTACTGTTTCCAAGGCATTGCGGGACAGTCATGAAATAAGTGAAGATACCCGTCAAAAGATCAAGGCCTTCGCAAAACTTTACAATTATAAACCCAATAATATAGCCCTCAGTTTAAAGAACAGAAAGAGTAAAACCATCGGGGTTATTATTCCCGAAATTGTCCACCATTTTTTTACCACCGTGATCAGCGGGATTGAGCAGGTTGCAAATGAACAGGGTTACCATGTGATTATTTGCATGTCCAATAATTCATTTGATAAAGAGGTGATTAACATGGAATTGTTGGCCAATGGCAGCATTGACGGGTTTATAATCTCAGTCGCCAAGGAAACCCAACAAAAAAAGGATTATCACCACCTTACCGAAGTAATAAACCAGGGTATGCCCCTGGTGATGTTTGACAGGGTGATTGAAGAAATTAACTGTGATAAGGTAATTATAGACGATGTACTAGGTGCAAAAAAAGCGGTGCAGCGCCTGATAGATCTTGGCTGTAAAAACATTGCCATTATCTCTACGGTAGATTATATAAGTGTGGGAAAACTGAGAACACAGGGCTACCTTCAGGCTTTAAATGAAAATAACATAGCGGTTGAAGAAAACCTCATTCTTAAAGTTGAAGATTTCGAGAAAAGCGAAGAGGAGATAAAGACTTTTCTTGCAGATAAAAATATAGACGGATTATTTGCGGTAAATGAACATTTTGCCATTTATGCAATTAAAGCTTTTACTGAGCGGGGGTTAAAAATCCCTGAAGATGTTTCCGTGATCGGGTTCACAAATGGAGAATTGTCCAAACTTTCTAATCCGGGCTTAACTACCGTTAGCCAGCACGGTGCTGAAATGGGCGCGCAGGCAGCCAGCCTATTGATAAAAAAATTGGAGAGCACTCAGGATCAGGATGATGCCTTCCAAACAATAATTATTGAAACGGGCCTTGTGGAACGAAATTCGACAAAACGCTGATTTTTTTCCGGAACTTTTAAAAAAATATTTATCTTTACCGACCTTAAATGCCAGTCAAAACTTATATTTTCACTTCCGTAAATATGTTTTGACAAGACTTTGTGCTTGTCGTAGCTGTAAATTAAACGTACGATATGCAAAAACGCAACCTTAGTTTTTGGGAAATATGGAACATGAGTTTCGGTTTCCTTGGTATCCAATTTGGGTTCGCACTTCAAAATGCGAACACCTCAAGAATTTTTGAAACCTTAGGGGCCAATGTAGAGGATATTCCAATTTTATGGATCGCCGCGCCGGTAACAGGCTTGGTAATTCAACCTATAATTGGTTATTACAGCGACAGGACCTGGACCCGTTTTGGAAGAAGGCGCCCATATTTTTTAATTGGCGCAATTTTATCTTCCCTGGCGCTGTTCATCATGCCAAATTCCCCCACATTGTGGGTGGCAGCGGGAACATTATGGATCATGGATGCTTCGATCAATATCTCCATGGAGCCATTCCGTGCCTTTGTTGGCGATAATTTACCGGAACGCCAGCGCACCCTGGGATTTTCAATGCAAAGTTTCTTCATTGGAATTGGAGCCGTGGTTGGCTCCTTACTTCCCTATATGTTTACCAACTGGTTTGGAGTGAGCAATACAGCCGCAGAAGGAATTATCCCCGATTCGGTAAAATGGTCCTTTTATGTGGGGGGAATTGTGTTTTTCCTCGCCGTTCTCTGGACGGTCATAAAATCCAAGGAATATTCTCCAACAGAACTCCTTGCTTTTGAAAAAGCCGACAAAGAATTAAATCCCGAAAAAGTTGTGGAAGTTGACAGGGAAAAAAATCTGCGCATTCAATTTATATCAGGATTGGTGATGGCAATTGTAGGGTTTGCAATTTCAACAATTATTTATTTTGAAGGCCTAACCAAGGAATTGTACATACTATTTGTGGGATTATTTGTTGTCGGCATTTTGTTCATGATAGTCTCGAGGCTTCGGTCCAGAGATATCAGGAATGGTTTTACTATAATTATTACCGATATCCTAAATATGCCTGACACCATGAAACAACTTGCCTGGGTGCAGTTCTTTTCCTGGTTCGCGCTTTTCTCCATGTGGATCTACACCACACAGGCCGTTACAGGACACGTTTTTGGCACCACCGACCCTACTTCAGAACTCTATAACGATGCTGCCGATTGGGTAACAGTGATGTTTACCGTTTACAACGGGGTAGCTGCTGCTGTTGCATTTTTATTGCCGGTACTGGCAAGAAGAACCAGCAATAAATTTACTCACATGTTGGCTTTGGTCGCCGGTGGATTGGGATTGATATCCATTTATTTTCTAACAGATAAAGTGGGCCTTTTAATGGCCATGATCGGCGTGGGAATTGCCTGGGCAAGTATTTTATCCATTCCTTATGCGATGCTTTCCGGATCGCTTCCTTCAGCAAAAATGGGGTATTATATGGGAGTGTTCAATTTCTTTATCGTAATTCCGCAAATTGTTGCGGCCACCATCTTAGGATTTCTGGTGAAAGAATTATTTAATAGCGAACCTGTTTACGCCCTTATCATCGGTGGATTTTCCATGATCCTGGCTGGACTTTTAACACTTAGGGTAAAAACCCAACGTAAAATACATATAACTGAAAATGCATAAAGGTTTTATTTTCGATTTAGACGGAGTTATTGTGGATACCGCAAAATTCCATTACCTGGCCTGGCGCAAGCTCGCCAATAATTTTGGGTTTGATATTACTGAGGATCAAAATGAACAACTTAAGGGAATAAGCAGGGTAAAATCCCTGGAAATAATCCTGGAATGGGGCAAGGTGAAATTGTCACAGGATGAGTTTATGGAACAAATGGCCCTGAAAAATGACAATTATCTTTCCTATATTTCATCAATGACAAAAAAAGACCTCCTTCCGGGAGTCTCAAATGTGATTGAATATTTATCTGAAAACAACATTCCATTCGCCCTGGGATCGGCCAGTAAAAATGCGCGGATCATTTTGGAAAAAACAGGCCTCATTCACAAGTTTGGCGCGGTGGTAGATGGAAATGATGTCAGTAAAGCCAAGCCAAATCCTGAGGTGTTTTTAATAGCGGCCTCAAAAATAAAAATAGGTCCCGAAAATTGCATTGTGTTTGAGGATTCAGTGGCCGGAATTCAGGCTGCAAATACCGCAAAAATGATAAGCGTGGGAATAGGCGAAAAGGACATTTTAAATGAAGCAGATTTTATTTTTTCCGATTTTACCGAAATTAAAATAGATTTTATAAAACAAATAATAACTAACCAGATATGAACCAGGATTATATACTAGCAGATAGTTGGTCCATCATTGAAGATGGATTTGAGAAGGGACTTGTGAAGTCTTCCGAAAGTTTATTTAGCATTGGGAACGGGGTAATGGGCCAACGCGCCAATTTTGAAGAACACTATAGCGGGCCTTCATTTCAGGGAAGTTATATCGCCGGGGTGTATTATCCCGATAAAACCAAGGTAGGTTGGTGGAAAAACGGATATCCGGAACATTTTGCCAAAGTGCTAAATGCTCCCAACTGGATTGGAATTGACGTTCATGTGAACAATGAGGCACTGGATTTGAATACTTGTAAAAAAGTTGAAGGCTTCCGCAGGGAATTGAATATGCAGGAGGGTTGGTATAAACGTAGTTTTACAGCAACACTTCTCAACGATATTGAAATAAAGGTAATTGCTACCCGTTTTTTGTCCCTGGATTTAGATGAATTGGGCGCGATAAATTACCAGGTCGAGGTTTTAAATTCTGCCGCAAAAATTACCTTTTCTCCTTATCTGGACAGCGGAATTACAAATACCGATGCCAACTGGGAAGAACGATTTTGGGAAACCCTTGATCGTAAAACCGAGGAACAGCAGGGTTTCATTATCTCAAAAACCCTAAAAACCGAATTTCACGCCTGTACTTTTATGCAAACGGAAGTATTTCTGAATGATAAAAAAATTTCCGGAAATTTTGAAAAGGAAATACAGAAAAATAAAGTGGTGTTTTCTTATTCGGTTGATTTAGAAAAAGGGGGTAAGCTGGTCCTTCAAAAATTCGGGGGTTACGTAACCGATATGAACCACAAAAGGGACACGCTGCTTTCCGCAGCAAAAACAGTGCTTTCAAAAGGAATGGCTTTTGGTTTTACAGCATTGCTCCAGAAGCAAAAAGAAGACTGGGCTAAAATTTGGGAAATGGCCGATATTTCCATTGAAGGCGATGTGAAAGCCCAACAGGGGATCCGGTTCAATATTTTTCAGCTCAATCAAACCTATTTGGGTAAAGATGAAAGGCTTAATATTGGCCCTAAAGGCTTTACCGGTGAAAAATACGGGGGAAGCACCTATTGGGATACAGAAGCTTATTGTATTCCTTTTTATATGGCTACCAAAGACCAGCAGGTCGCCAGGAATTTATTGACTTACCGTTATAATCATCTGGAAAAAGCGATCGAAAATGCGGAGAAACTTGGGTTTTCAAATGGAGCTGCGCTTTATCCCATGGTAACCATGAACGGGGAAGAAAGCCATAACGAATGGGAGATTACTTTTGAAGAGATTCACCGCAACGGGGCGATGGTTTTTGCCATTTTCAATTATGTGCGCTACACCGGGGATTTTGAATATATCCCTGAAAAAGGACTGGAAGTAATGATCGCTGTTGCCCGTTTCTGGCATCAAAGAGCAAACTTCAGCACGCCAAAAAACAAGTTTGTTATCCTGGGAGTTACAGGTCCCAATGAATATGAAAATAACGTGAACAATAACTGGTACACAAATTACCTCGCAAAATGGTGTATCGAGTATTGTATGGAGATGATCGAAAAAGTGAAGGACGGGCACAGGGAAGATTATGAGAGGATTATCGGTCATACCAATCTTACTGAAACTGAATTTTTATCCTGGAAAGAAGTTTCGGATAATATGTATTTTCCTTATTCAGAAGAGCATGATGTTTTCCTTCAACAGGACGGATTTTTGGACAAAGAGATCATCCCTGTTGCCAAATTGGACAAAATTAACCGGCCCATCAATCAAAAATGGAGCTGGGACCGGATTTTAAGATCGTGTTATATCAAACAAGCCGATGTTTTGCAAGGTTTTTACCTTTTCGAAGAAAATTTCAGCCATAAAACCCTGGAAAAACATTTCGATTTTTATGAACCTTTAACGGTTCATGAATCTTCGCTTTCTCCCTGCGTTCACAGTATCCAGGCTGCAAAACTCGGCAGGACCGAGCAGGCTTACGAGTTTTATTTACGCACCTCAAGACTGGATCTTGACGATTATAACAACGAAGTGAAAGAAGGTTGCCATATTACAAGTATGGCCGGGACCTGGATGAGTATTGTTGAAGGTTTTGGCGGAATGCGGGTCGTAAATGATCAACTTTCTTTTAACCCCAGGATCCCTGAACAGTGGAAGGCTTATTCGTTTAAGGTGAATTTCAGAAACCAGATCCTTAAAATTGAAGTGGCTTCCAATAAAACAAGTTTCCTTCTGGAAGGGACCGAGCCTATAATTATTTTGGTTCACGGAAAAGAAACAGAACTAAAACCAAATGAACTGGTAACGTTATAAAGGACCCTTTCCCAAAGCCCCACTGCGGGGGAGGGGAATTTATATTGAAGTTCACAGGTTTTATTTTGTGAAATTGAAGAATTTCGGAAATGGATATTTGCAATCAATAATCGAAAAAAAATATTGATCATGTTTTAAGAGAAGGTATGAAGTAACAAGAGTTTTTTTGTGCAACTTTGAGTCTTAGGGCCTTTGTGGCAAAAAAACTCATCCTCTTTAGGTAATTTTTATTGCCACTAAGACACCAAAAGCACTAAGGATCAAAAAGATTTTTATTTGCTATATCGAGGTTTCTGAGAATTTTTAGGGAGTGGCCTTTTGGTCATTTCATAATACAAATATCAGATGGCTTCAATTTTATAAAACAGAACCCAAACAGTAAAATGAATAAATTAATTTTTGTAGTATTATTTCTCGTAAGCCTTAGTTTTCAGGCTCAAATTGAAAAAGTGGAACCTCCAAACTGGTGGGTTGGTATGAATCACGATCAGTTGGAATTGTTGATTTACGGAAAAGATATTGCTCAGTTTACAGCTTCTGTCGACAATAAAAATATTCAGATAACAGGGTTGAAGAAAACTGAAAACAGTAATTATTTATTTCTGAATTTAGACCTGTCCAAAGCAACTTCGGGTAAATTCAACATCAACTTTTCCAAAAAAGGAAAGCGAGTCGATTATTCTGTTGAATATGAATTAAAAGAACGAATCCAGGATTCAAAATTGCGGGAAGGTTTTAACAGTTCGGATGTTATTTATTTGATCACGCCTGATCGTTTTGCAAATGGAGATGTGTCAAATGACATCGTAAAAACCATGAACGAAAAAACCATGGACAGAAATGATGGTTATGGACGGCATGGCGGCGATATTAAAGGAATTACAGAGCATTTGGATTATATTGACGAAATGGGATATACGGCAATTTGGCCAACACCATTGTTGACCAATGATATGAAGGAAAGTTCGTATCACGGTTATGCAATGACCGATTTTTACCAGGTTGATCCGCGGTTTGGGACACTGGAAGATTATAAAAATCTGGCGAAAAGCGCGAAAAGTAAGGGAATTAAACTGATCATGGACCAGGTTGCAAACCATATTGGCGTTGAACATTGGTGGATGAAAGATTTGCCGGCGAAGGACTGGATAAATTACCAGGATGAATTTTTAAAAGGTAAGATTGTCACTACAAACCACAGAAGGACTACAAATCAGGATTCGTACGCATCGGTTAAAGATAAAAATTTAATGAGCGAAGGCTGGTTTGTTTCTACTATGCCCGATTTAAATCAGCGGAATCCTTTGTTGGCAAATTACCTGATCCAAAATAGTATTTGGTGGATAGAAACCCTCGATTTGGGCGGCATCAGGCAAGATACTTACCCGTACCCGGACAAACAATTTATGGCCGATTGGGCCGGGGCTATTATGAATGAATACCCAAATTTCAGCATAGTTGGCGAAGAATGGAGCACCAATCCTTTGTTGGTGGGGTATTGGCAGCAAGGCGCAAATAATAAGGATGGCTACGAATCGAATTTAACCTCTACCATGGATTTTCCCATGCAAAAAGCAATTGTTGAAGCTTTGAATGAACCGGAAAGTTGGGATAAAGGTTTCGTGAAAATGTATGAAGGCCTGGCAAATGATTTCTCTTATGCCAATCCGGAAAAAATTATGATATTTCCGGACAACCACGATATGGACCGGATCTTCACCCAATTAAAAGAAAATGTGGTGAATACCAAAATGGCTTTGGGCTATTTGCTCACATTGCCAAGAATTCCACAACTGTATTACGGAACAGAAGTGTTGATTGAAAACACCGCAAAACCTGGCGATCACGGCTTGATAAGGACCGATTTTCCGGGAGGCTGGAAGGGCGATCAGGTAAATGGTTTCACGGGAGAAGGATTAACTTCTGACCAGGCTGGAATGCAATTGTTTTTAAAGAAAGTCCTGAATTATCGCAAAAACAGTGAAGCCATTCATTCGGGAGAAACAATTCATTTTGCCCCTGAAAATGGCGTTTATGTGCTCTTCAGAATAAAAAATGATGAAATAGTTACGGTGATATTGAACAAAAATGAACAACCGATCTCTTTAAATTTAAGCAGGTTTGAAGAAGTTGGCTTAACCGGAAAACCGGTTAAAAATATTATAACAGGCGAAACATTTAATTTTGAAAACAACTTGCAAATCAATTCAAAAGGCGTTTTACTGTTAACTACAAAATTATAAATTGATGTAATATCCATATCGAACTTTCTCACACAAGGAAATGTTTATTTTGGATGTTATTCCCAATAACCATCGGGAGACCGATAAACGACAATAGAATAACATATAAAAGGTGTTCAAAATATCATAAAAAATTTCCCGCAGAATCGCGCAGATAAAAAATCCGCAGATTAGCGCTGAAGAATTGATTAAAAAAGAAAAATAAACATATGAAGTTATTTAAGCTAAGCCTGTTTTTTCTTATTGCGGGATATTCATTTGTAAATGCCCAAAATGCAGACAGAAAATTTGTTTCCGTTACTCAAAAAGATTCAATTGTAGAGATAAAAACCAATGACGGAGCTTATCAAATAAAGCCTTATTCAACCAAAATTATTGAAACTTCCTTTATTCCCAAAGGGGAAGTTTACGATCCAAATTCGCACGCGGTGGTTTTAAAACCTGAAAAAGTGGAATTTAGCCTGGTGGAAAGTGAAAATTCAATTCATTTAAAAACTTCGGGAATTAGCGTAGAGATCAGGAAAAACCCGTTTCAGATTTTCTATTTTTATAAGCAGGAACCCTTAATCTCTGAAGGAAAAGGCTATGTTAAAACCGAAGAATTTGAAACCCTGGATTTCAATTTAACGGCAGATGAAATATTATTTGGCGGTGGTGCCCGTGCCCTGGGAATGAACAGGCGCGGAAACCGGCTTCAGCTTTATAACCGCGCAGATTACGGTTACGGGGAAACATCAAAATTGCTCAATTTCACCTTGCCGATAGTTTTATCTTCTGAAAAATATTTGCTTCATTTTGATAACGCTCCGATAGGATTTTTGGACCTGGACAGCAAAAAAGACAATTCCTTAAAATATGAAACCATCAGCGGGAGAAAAACCTATCAGGTGGTTGCCGGCGAGTCCTGGGAAGATATCTTAGACCAGTACACCAATTTAACCGGAAAACAACCTATGATCCCACGGTGGGCACTTGGAAATTTTTCCAGCAGGTTTGGGTATCATTCTCAAAAGGAAGTGGAGGAAACCATCCAAAAGTTTAAAGAGGATTCTATTCCGGTTGACGCGGTAATACTGGATCTTTATTGGTTTGGCAAGGAAATGAAGGGGACGATGGGAAATCTTGAATTTGAGAGGGATTCCTTTCCGGAACCAAAAAAAATGATATCCAAATTAGCCGAACAGGGCGTAAAGACGATTCTGGTCACAGAACCTTTCATTTTAACCACTTCCAAAAGGTGGGATGAAGCTGTAGCGCAGAAAGTTCTTGCCACCGATAAAAAGGGAAATCCATTTACCTACGATTTTTACTTCGGAAACACCGGACTTGTGGATGTTTTTAAGCCCGAAGCCCAAACCTGGTTTTGGAATATTTACAAAGATCTTGCAAAACTGGGAGTAGCCGGCTGGTGGGGAGATTTGGGGGAACCCGAGGTGCATCCTGCCGCCTTGCAACACGTTAATGGTTCGGCAGATGAAGTACACAATATTTACGGGCATTATTGGGCAAAATTGCTTTATGATGGTTATAAAAAAGATTTTCCGCAAACCCGGCCTTTTATTTTAATGCGCGCCGGTGCCGCGGGTTCCCAGCGATTTGGTTTAATTCCCTGGTCGGGTGACGTGAGCAGGAGTTGGGGCGGATTACAATCGCAGCCGGAAATTGCCCTGCAAATGGGATTGCAGGGATTGGCCTATATGCATTCAGATCTGGGCGGTTTTGCCGGCGATGTACAGAATGACCAACTTTATGTTCGCTGGTTGCAATACGGGGTTTTTCAGCCAATTTATCGTCCACATGCGCAGGAAGCAGTGGCTTCGGAACCGGTTTTTAAGGAACCAAAAACAAAAGCATTAGCAAAAAAAGCCATAGAATTGAGGTATAAACTGCTGCCCTACAATTATACCCTGGCTTTTGAGAACAACCAAACGGGGGTTCCATTAATGAGGCCCGTATTTTTTGAGGAACCTGAAAATCTGGAGAGCTATGAAATTTCAGATACCTATTTATGGGGAAATGACTTTTTGATTTCCCCGGTAATGCAAGATTCAATAAATAAAAAGGAAGTCTATTTTCCCGGAAACGACAACTGGTTCGACTATTATTCAGGCAAAAAACATAAAGGCGGCATGCGTGATAGTATTTCCGTAAGCCAGGATCATATTCCAACTTACGTGAGGGGCGGAGCTTTTATTCCTATGGCAAAACCATTGCAAACCACTGCGAATTATTCAGGGGAAATTCTTGAGGTGCATTATTATTTTGATGATGAAATTGAGGAAAGCAGTTCTTATTTATATAATGATGATGGGAAAACCCCTAATTCATTTGAGAATGGCCAGTACGAGATAATTAAATTCGAAAGCTATTTATCCGGGGATTCCTTAGATCTGAAGATTGAGAAGGAAGCGGGGGAGAATTCAACAACTGCAGTCAGACTTGTAGAAATCACCGTTGAAAACCTTAAAAAAACATTGGGATTTGTTTGGGTGAACGGAATAAAATATACCAATAAAAACTTTTTGCACCAGGGGAAACTACATATTCCGGTAAGGTTTGATCAAAATATGACCATGATAAAAATTGAATTCAATTAAACCTGGAAAGAGGGACTTGGGGAAAAGGAGATTTGGCAGAACCTATCAGCGGTCCCGATAGTTTTCGGGAGCGGTTTCAATCTGCGTAAATCTGCGGGAAAGAGGGGACTTGGGGAAAGAGGGACGTGGGGAAAGAGGAACTTGGTGAAAGAGGGACTTAGGGAAGGGGACTTGGGGAAAAGGAGACTTGGCTGAACCTATCTGCGGGAAAAAGAGGAGACTTAGGGAAACGGGACTTGGGGAAAAGGAGACATGGGGGCTTGAAAAAGTTCGGATAAATTAGAATGCCATTAAGAATTAATAAAATTTAATAGTCCTTATGAACAGAATAAAATTAAGTATCATTCTTATGGTCAGTTCATTTTTTTTAGCTTGTAAAGACGGACCAAAACCTGTAGCAGAACAAACTATGGACAAAATTGATGTAAAGAAAAAAGAAGTCGTTTATCAGGTATTTACCCGTTTATTCGGGAATACCAATACCACCAATAAGCCCTGGGGCACTTTGGAAGAAAACGGGGTTGGGAAATTCAACGATTTTACCGATAAAGCCTTAAATGAAATTAAGGATCTGGGCGTCTCGTATATTTGGTACACGGGAGTGCCGCATCACGATGTGATAACAGATTATACCGCATTTGGCATTTCAAATGACGATCCGGATATAGTTAAGGGACGGGCCGGTTCCCCTTATGCAGTAAAGGATTATTATAACGTCAATCCGGACCTGGCTGAAAACCCTGCCAACCGGTTGCAGGAATTTGAAGCCTTGATAACCCGTACACATAAAGCTGGACTTAAATTGCTTATTGATATTGTGCCAAACCATGTGGCACGAAATTATGAAGGACTGACCAATCCGGAAGGCGTTACCGATTTTGGTGCAGACGATGATAAAACCCTCACGTACCAGGTTAACAATAACTTTTATTACAATCCGGGAAAGGCTTTTAAGGTTCCTGAATGGAAAGATGGTTACAGGCCTTTAGGCGGAGAAAAACATCCGTTGGCTGACGGAAAATTCGATGAAAATCCGGCAAAATGGACCGGAAATGGTTCCCGTTTATCCCAACCGGATATGAATGACTGGTACGAAACCGTGAAAATTAATTACGGAATAGATCCTGACGGGAAAAAGGATTTTGACGAATTGCCGGATAGTTTTGAAAACAAAGATACCAAAGTCCATTTTGAGTTTTGGAAAGACAAAATTGTTCCCAATTCCTGGGTGAAGTTTAAGGATATCGCTTTGTACTGGATAGAAAAGGGCGTTGACGGATTTCGTTTTGATATGGCAGAAATGGTGCCTGTCGAGTTTTGGAGTTATATGAATTCGGCCATAAAAATGAAAAACCCAGACGCATTTTTGTTGGCAGAAGTGTATCAACCTGATCTGTACAGGGATTATATCAATAAAGGAAAAATGGATTACCTGTATGATAAGGTTCAGTTTTATGATACCCTTAAAAACATACTGCAAGGCCGCGGGAAAACCGACAATATTCCGCCAATTCAGGAAGATTTAAAAGACATTGAACACCATATGATCCACTTTTTGGAAAATCACGATGAACAACGCATCGCAAGCCCTGAATTTGCCGGAAGCGCGGCTAAAGGAAAACCTGCAATGGTAGTTTCTGCAACCATAAGCACTTCGCCAACCTTGATTTATTTTGGACAGGAATTGGGCGAGCCGGGAGCTGAAAATGCCGGTTATGGAAAACCGTCAAGAACCTCAATATTCGATTACATTGGCGTGCCAACCATTCAGCGTTGGGCGAATAACAAGCAGTTTGATGGCGGACAATCGACACAGCAAGAAAAAGATTTACGCGACTTCTATAAACGGTTATTGAATTTCACCATAAACAGTTCTGCCCTGGCTTCAAATTATAAGGATCTGCATACTTTCAACCGGGCAAATACTGAAAATTACACAGATAAAGTATTGTCCTTTGCACGTTGGAGCGATGATGAGAAACTGGTCATTGTTTCAAATTTTGATGCTGAAGAATCCTATGAATTTGAACTGAAGATCCCGGAAGAGCTCATCAAATCCTGGAACCTGGAAGATGGTTCTTATCCTTTATCTGATCAGCTTTACGGAAATTACAGTTCAGAATTGAAGGTTGAAAACCGGCAGGGAAGAATTTCAATTAAAATGGATCCATTAGAATCATTCATTTTAAAGATAAACTAAGCAAGTATGAATAAGTTATTAATGTTAACCATTCTATCGATGGCAATAAGTTGCAACACCCAGGGAAAAAAGAACGAAAATAAACAGGATGAGATCGCAGGAAATCAAAGTGAAACACCTTTTGTTTGGGAAGCGGCAAATATTTATTTTTTGCTCACAGACAGGTTTAACAATGCAGATCCTTCCAACGATGTCAATTTTGACAGGACCCTGGAAACCGCAAAATTGCGAGGTTTTGAAGGGGGCGACTTAAAAGGCATCACTCAAAAAATTGAGGAAGGCTATTTTACCGATCTGGGAATTAATGCCATTTGGATGACCCCGGTTGTAGAGCAAATTCACGGTGCCACCAATGAAGGCACCGGAAATACCTATGGATATCACGGATATTGGACAAAGGATTGGACGGCTATCGATCCTAATTACGGTACTAAGGACGATTTAAAAGAATTGGTGGAAGCTGCTCATAAAAAAGGCATCCGGATCCTGTTGGATGCGGTTATCAATCATACAGGTCCCGTGACAGATAAAGATCCGGTTTGGCCTGCAGATTGGGTGCGCAACGATACGCCCTGTACTTTTCAGGATTTTAAAAGCACGGTTACCTGTACGCTGGTAAAAAATCTGCCGGACATCAAAACAGAAAGTAATGATGCTGTAGCATTGCCACCGCAACTCGTCAAAAAATGGAAAGCTGAAGGACGATACGAGCAGGAAATTGCGGAATTGGATGAATTCTTTAACCGCACCGGCTACCCACGCGCACCCCGGTTTTACATTATGAAATGGTTGACAGATTATATTACGGAATTCGGGATTGATGGGTATCGTGTAGATACCGTTAAACATACCGAAGCTTATGTTTGGAAGGAGTTTAAGGAAGTCACCGATTATGCCTTTGCCGAATTCAAAAAGAACAACCCGAAAAAAGTGTTGGACGACAATGATTTCTATCTTGTTGGCGAAGTTTATAATTATGGGATCGGCAATGGCCAATATTTTGATTTTGGAAATAAAAAAGTCAATTATTTTGATAAGGCGTTCCGGAGTCTTATCAATTTTGAATTTAAATGGAACGCCAAAGATCAGGATTATGAAACCTTGTTTAGCCGATATCATAAATTGTTGAGTACAGATCTTAAAGGATACGGAACGCTGAACTATTTGACCTCACATGATGATGGGCAACCTTTTGATGCGAAGCGTGAAAAGCTCTATGAAACTGCAAATAAACTCTTGTTGAGCCCGGGGACATCCCAGGTGTATTATGGAGATGAATCTGCACGTTCTTTAATAATTGAAGGAACAGAAGGAGATGCTACCTTAAGGTCATTTATGAATTGGGAAGATATAAAATCGAATAAAAACACCCAAAAGATTTTGACCCATAGGCAAAAACTGGGCCAGTTCAGGGCAAATCATCCATCTGTTGGAGCCGGGATCCATCAAATGATCTCGGAGAAACCTTATTATTTTTCAAGAAGTTTCAGTAAAGACGATTATAATGATTCAGTAATAATAGGCATCAATGTTCCTAAAGGCGAAAAATCTATCGATGTTTCAAAATCTTTTGAGGACGGAGAAATGCTTCATGATTCCTATTCGGGCAGTTCAGCAGAAGTTATTGATGGACAGGTTTTAATAGATTCTGAATTTGGGTTTGTTTTGTTGGCGAAGAAATAAACCTGTAAAGTTTAATAAAACTATACGAATCGAATTCGCTTAAAATTAAGGATTAAATTAAATAATTTACAATGAAAAAAATAACGCTATGCCTCATAACAATTGCAATGATGGCTTCCTGTAAAAACAAGAGTGAAACAATCTCCGAAGAAAATCATGGGGAAAAGATTTCTTCTGTTTCAGATGAGGTTTTGGAATCGGCCGTGATATATGAAGCCAACATCAGGCAATATTCACCAGAGGGAACCTTCAATGCATTTACCAAAGATATTCCGCAGCTAAAAGATCTGGGAGTGAAAATAATATGGGTGATGCCGGTGTACCCTATTTCGCTAAAAAACAGGAAAGCGACCGGAGGAGGTTTTGTTTCAGAAATTAAAGATGAAAAGGAAAGGGCTAAATATTTGGGAAGTTATTACGCTATTGCCGATTATACAAAGATAAATCCTGAATTTGGGACTGAAGAAGATTTTCAAAACCTGGTTAATACCGCTCATGAGAACGGGATGTTCGTAATTCTTGACTGGGTCGCCAATCACACCGGATGGGATCATCCCTGGATTGAAAGTCATCCTGAATATTACACTCAAAATGCGGCGGGGGAAATTATTGATCCCTTAAATCCTGAAACCGGAAAATCCTGGGGATGGACAGATACTGCCGATTTAAATTATGAAAATAAAGATCTTTGGAAAGCCATGACCGCTGAAATGAAATATTGGGTGGAAGAACACAATATTGACGGTTTTAGAGCCGATGTTGCCGGAGAAGTGCCAACAGAATTTTGGGAACAAGCTGTTGAAAAAATCCGGAAAATAAAACCTGTGTTTATGTTGGCCGAATCTGAGGATAAAGATCTTTTCCACAAAGCTTTTGATATGGGTTATAATTGGGAAGGACATCATATTATGAACGAGATGGCCCAGGGCAAAAAAACGGTAGCCGATTGGGATGCGTATATGATAAAAATTGATTCGCTATATCAGGAGGATGATATCCTGATGAATTTTGTGACCAACCACGACGAAAATTCGTGGAGTGGAACCGTGAAGGAGCGTTTAGGGGACGCATCAGAAACTATGCTGGCGTTAACCTACGCCATTCCCGGAATGCCTTTGATTTACAGCGGACAGGAATATGACCTGGATCGAAGGTTATTGTTTTTTGAAAAAGACAGTATTCCAAAAACAAAAGGCAAAGTGTGGCCGGTTTTGGAAAAATTAGGGAAGTTAAAAAATAAAAGCAAAGCCCTGAACGGCGGTAAAAATGCAGCCGATTATAACAGGCTAAAAACATCTTCCGACAAAAAAGTTTTGGCATTCGAGCGTGAAAAAGAGGGTGAGAAACTGGTTTACATCGCGAATATGAGCAAAGAACCGGTAAGTTTTATACTGGACCTGCAAGGGACTTTTCAGGACTACATGAATTCTGAAAAGATTGATTTAAAAGCTGAGCAGGAAATGAACTTTAAACCCTGGGAATACAAGATTTTAATAGTTAGATAGAGATTTTCTAATCATAATTGTAAATGAGCCTCAGAAATGGGGCTTTTTTTATGAGTTATTAACCGAAAACGTTTGAGTATGCCTGTAAATTAGGTTTTACCCCAAAAAACAAATATTTTTACGCTAATGCAAACAAAAATAAAAAAAATAGGAGTATTGACCTCTGGTGGAGATGCTCCCGGAATGAACGCCGCAATCCGTGCTGTAGTTAGAGGTTGTGCGTATCACGGCCTGGAATGCGCCGGAATTTACAGGGGTTTTCAAGGATTAATAGAAAATGATATTGAAGATTTAAATGCCAGATCTGTCAGAAATATCATAAGCAGAGGGGGGACTTTCCTAAAAACTGCCAGGTCCAATGAATTCAGAACTAAAGAAGGACGGGAGAAAGCACATACAAATCTTATAAAGGCAGGGATAGATGCTCTTGTGGTGATTGGGGGAGATGGTACTTTTACCGGCGGACTCTTATTAGACAATGAATTTAATTTTCCTGTTATTGGGATTCCTGCGACCATAGACAATGATATAAGTGGGACCGATTACACCATCGGGTATGATACAGCCTTGAATACGGTAGTGGAAGCCATTGATAAAATACGGGATACGGCAAGTTCGCATAACCGGTTGTTCCTTGTGGAAGTTATGGGGCGCGATGCCGGGGCCATAGCTTTAAATGCCGGAATTGGAGCCGGTGCCGAAGAAATTTTGATCCCTGAAGAAGACCACGGGATCGAAAGATTGCTGGAATCCCTTCAAAGAAGCCGGGAATCGGGTAAAACATCGAGTATTATAGTAGTGTCCGAAGGGGTTAAAAGCGGGAAAAATATTTTTGAACTTGCCGAAGTCATCGAAAAAAACCTAAGCAATTATGATATTAGAGTTTCCGTGCTGGGCCATATTCAAAGAGGTGGCTCCCCAAGTTGTTCAGACCGGGTTTTGGCCAGTAAACTGGGAGTTGGCGCGGTAGATGCCATACTTGCCGGGGAACGCACCATTATGGTTGGAATAAATCATCAACAGGTAGTTTTGGTACCTTTAGATGTCGCGATAAAAGGTGGAGACAAATTTGACAGAAATTTAAGGAGGGTGGCAGACATCACTTCTATTTAAGAATGATAAATACAAATAAAATGAGCACAAAAATTGGAATTAACGGCTTTGGTCGTATCGGAAGAATAGCATTTAGAATTGCTATGGAAAATAAGGATGTAGAAGTTGTTGGAGTAAATGACCTTTTGGAAGTAGAACACCTTGCATACCTTTTAAAATATGATTCGGTTCATGGAAAATTCAATGGAACCGTTGAAGTGAAAGATGGAAACCTTTTTGTAAATGGAAAAACGATAAGGGTAACTGCAGAGCGTAATCCTGAAGATCTTAAATGGGATGCGGTGAATGCCGAGATCGTTTTGGATTGTACCGGGATCTTTACAAATATGCCCGGTGCGCAAAAGCATATTACAGCCGGAGCTAAAAAGGTTGTGGTTTCTGCACCTTCAAAAGATATCCCAATGTTTGTAATGGGCGTGAACCATAAAGATGTGAAGGCGGAAAACACCATCGTATCCAATGCGTCATGTACAACAAACTGTTTGGCTCCTTTAGCAAAAGTTATCAATGATAACTTTGGAATTATTGAAGGATTGATGACAACAATACACGCAACAACTGCAACCCAATTAACTGTTGATGGCCCTTCAAAAAAGGACTGGAGAGGCGGTAGAAGTGCGTTGGTGAATATTATACCTTCCTCTACAGGAGCAGCGGTTGCTGTTGGAAAAGTAATTCCTGAATTGAACGGAAAACTGACCGGAATGTCATTTAGGGTTCCAACTGCAGATGTTTCTGTTGTTGATTTAACCGTAAGGACCGAAAAATCGGCTACAATGGATCAAATAAAAGCAGCCTTTAAAAAAGCTTCAGAAGGAGACTACAAAGGTGTTATTTCATATACCGAAGAAATGGTGGTTTCCCAGGATTTCGTATCCAATGCATATACTTGTAATTTTGATGCACAGGCAGGGATTGCTTTAAACGATAATTTCTTTAAATTGGTCGCCTGGTACGATAACGAATATGGTTATTCTGCCAAACTGATTGATCTTGCGACTTATGTTGCGGGGGTAAAATAAGCCATAGTTTTGAAAAACTGAATCTGAAGGCTGTTTTAAAAGCATGTAATATTTGCGATTAAAACAGCCTTTTTTACTACTTAAAGAAATTCTAATGATATTAATTGCCGATGGCGGTTCCACCAAATGCGACTGGATCCTGCTCGATAAAAAAGGAGAAGAAATATTTAAAACCAGGACCAAAGGTCTGAATCCGGCAGTATTTCCGGAACATATGCTGAAGCAAAGGATTGAAGAAAATCAGGATCTTCAGGGAGTTAAAGGTAAGGTGGATAAAATCCATTTTTACGGTGCCGGTTGCGGAACGGAAACTCCAAGAAAATTACTTCAGGATATTATCGCAAATTTTTTCACCAATGCCTCAGAGGTGCTGGTTAAAGAAGATATTGTAGCGGCTGTATATGCGGCAACCAATGAGCCGGGAATTGTATGTATTTTGGGAACAGGCTCCAATAGCTGTTATTTTGACGGAGAAAATATTGAGATGGCAGTACAATCACTCGGTTATGTTCTCATGGATGAAGCCAGTGGTAACTATTTCGGAAAACGTCTTATCCGCGATTATTATTACAAGCGTATGCCTCCGGATATTGCCAAGAAGTTTGAAGAGTCCTATAATCTGGATTCAGACGAAATCAAAAAAAACCTATACCAAAGGGAAAACCCCAACACCTATCTGGCTTCCTTCGCCGAATTTATTTTCAGCAACGAAAGAAACGGATATTTTTATAAACTGGTACATGAAGGCGTTCAGGATTTTATTCACACCCGGGTGCTGTGTTTTAGACAAGCCCAAAATGTGCCGATACATTTTATAGGAACCATCGCTTATTTTAGTGAAGATATCATCAGGGCGGTGGCCCAACCGTATCATCTTGAAATAGGAAATATTGTGAGAAGGCCCATAGATGGGATTGTTGAACATTACCGCAAAAATGTGCTGAAGGTTAAATAACCGGTATTTATTTCAGAGTACATCAAAAATTATTGCAAAGGCAAATAAAGTTAAGGCTTCATTTGCCTTTTTTGATATGCGAAATTTGAAAGAGGGGACCAAAAACTTTTGGGAATGATCCAGGGTTATCATAAAAGCCAAAGGTCATTGATTGATTGTTCCTGATCCTAATATAGCCCACGATTTTAATCGTGGGTAAAAGGAATCCAAAAAACCATTTTAACCGTTTCCACGGTTTTTTATTCAGCCAGAAAATAAAATTGTTCTGTCTTTGGAAACCAAATAGGGATGAAAGTTTTAAAAAGAAACCCTCAGATCTGATCTATTATTAGAAATTTAAAAAAAAAGCACCTGTTAATAGAAACGGGTGAAAACCTTTTATTAAAAAAGCTTCGCACCTTCGAACGATGTCTGTAAATAGAAAAACATATAACCAATAATCAAGAATTTCCTTTTAAGGAGTAATAAATTAGCTCTATAATTCTGAAATTGAAGGATACTATAAGAAAGCTATAAACTCAATTATAGAACATACCCACAAATTTTCACAAAATATTAAATAACCGGCATTCCATAAATTTGACTACATTTAGTAAAATCAAAATTAAATGCTGGTAAAGGTTTTTGGAAGCGCTGTTTTTGGGGTAGAAGCCACCACGATCACCGTGGAGGTAAATGTGGTTCCCGGAATTGCATTTTATTTGGTAGGATTGCCCGATAGTGCCATAAAGGAAAGCAGTTATCGCATTGCCGCTGCCTTGCAAAACAATACCTATACATTTCCCGGGAAGAAAATCACCATTAATATGGCTCCGGCCGATCTCCGGAAAGAAGGTTCTGCATACGATCTTACCTTAGCCCTGGGAATCCTTGCCGCCTCAGGACAAATAAAAGCCGAAAACATTTCAGAATATATCATTATGGGGGAACTTTCCCTGGACGGAAGCCTGAAACCATTGAAAGGAGCCTTGCCCATTGCCATAAAAGCCAAACAAGAAGGTTTTAAGGGGATAATCCTCCCAAAACAAAATGTAAAAGAAGCGGCCATCGTGAGCGGACTGGAAGTGTACGGAGTGGACAATATTTTACAGGTGATCAAATTTTTTGATAAAAAGGAACCTTTGGAGCGCACAATAATTGATGTGCGGGAGGAATTTGACAACAATTTGGAACATCCGGAACATGATTTTGCCGATGTGAAAGGCCAGGAATCCATTAAGCGCTGCATGGAAATCGCCGCTGCGGGCGGACACAATATTATTTTGATAGGCCCGCCTGGAGCGGGTAAAACTATGTTGGCAAAACGCCTGCCCAGTATTTTGCCGCCAATGACGATGCAGGAAGCCCTGGAAACCACGAAGATCCATAGCGTTGTGGGAAAAATAAAGGAAAATGTAGGCCTGATGTCTCAAAGGCCGTTTCGCAGCCCCCATCATACAATTAGCGATGTAGCCCTTGTGGGGGGCGGGGCTTATCCGCAGCCGGGAGAAATTTCACTTTCGCATAACGGGGTTTTGTTTTTAGATGAATTGCCCGAATTCAAACGCGGGGTGCTGGAAGTGTTGCGCCAACCTTTGGAAGACAGGGAAGTGACCATTTCCAGGGCAAAATTCACGGTCACTTATCCTTCCAGTTTTATGCTGGTGGCAAGCATGAACCCCAGCCCCAGCGGATTTTTTAACGATCCCGGCGCGCCAAGGACCTCTTCTCCCGTAGAAATGCAACGCTATTTGGGAAAAATCAGCGGACCATTATTGGATAGAATCGATATTCATATTGAGGTTACCCCGGTTCCCTTTGAAAAATTGAGCGAAGAGCGCAATGGCGAGAGCAGCGTTGAGATCAGAAAAAGGGTGACCTCTGCAAGACAACTGCAAACCATCAGGTTCAACGGAAATGAAAAAGTGCATTACAACGCGCAGATGAATGTAAAACAGATCAAGGAATTCTGTCAACTCGACGATGCTTCAAAACAATTGTTAAAAACCGCTATGGAACGCCTGAACCTCTCTGCCCGTGCCTATGACAGGATCTTGAAGGTTTCCCGCACAATAGCCGATCTGGAAGAATGTAAACAAATTAAGGGTGCCCATATCAGCGAAGCAATTCAATACAGGAGTCTGGACCGTGAAGGCTGGTTAGGTTAAATTTACCTAAGATTTCAACTCCTTCTTTAAGATTTTAATACATTTGAGGAATCATAAATTTTTTACAACCCATTTAAAATGAAAACTAAATTTTTAGCGCTTTTAATGATCTTATTAATTGGTTGTAAAGGTGAAGACCGCAAAAATAAGGATCAAAATCTGAATAATGATGCTGATACCGGCGAGGCACTTTCAATTGATGCCCTTATGGATGAAGATATAATTGAATTGAATTTAGAAGAAGCCAACAAACTCGTAAAACTGCCTTTAGCCTGCCTGGCAACCGAATATCCCAATAAGTTGGGGCAAACCCTTGGCGGGGAAAAAGACCTGAAATCTCCACAGGAACTGCATCCTGCTTTTTATGGCTGTTTTGATTGGCATTCTTCAGTACATGCACATTGGACTTTAGTGAAATTATTGAAACAATTTCCCAAGATTGATAATGCGCGGGAAATAAAGGAAAAACTTGAAACCTCCCTTTCAAAGGAAAATATCGCTGCGGAAGTCGCCTATTTTAAAACCGAGCACAGCGAAGATTACGAGCGGACTTATGGATGGGCCTGGCTGTTGAAACTGTCGGAAGAACTGAATACCTGGGATTCTGATTTCGGCATTGAATTATCGGCGAATATGAAACCCCTTACAGATTTAATTGTAACCCGTTATACCGAATTTTTGCCGAAATTAAATTATCCTGTCAGGGTTGGGGAACATTCCAATACGGCATTTGCGTTGAGTTTTGCGTATGATTATGCCGTGGCGACAAAAAATGAGGAATTCCGGACCTTGATTGAAAAACGTGCAAATGAATTTTATCTCAAGGATAAAAATTGTCCCATAACCTGGGAACCCAGCGGATTCGATTTTCTTTCACCTTGCCTGGAAGAGGTGGATATAATGAGAAAGGTATTGTCTAAAGCAGCTTTTTCATTATGGATCGATAATTTTATGCCTCAACTGAAAGAACCTGATTTCGCTTTGGAGCCCGGTAAAGTTTCAGACAGGACCGACGGTAAATTGGTGCATCTGGACGGTCTTAATTTTAGCCGTGCATGGGTGTTTTATGGCCTTGCAAATCAATATCCAAAGACTTTTTCTCATTTAACAAGCCTGGCGAACAAACATGTAAATTATTCCTTCCCCAATTTAATGGGTGACAGCTATGAAGGTGGACATTGGCTGGGAAGCTTTGCAATATATGCCCTGCAGGAATCCAAAGCCAAAAAGTGAAAAACTGGTTAAAAAATGTGGGGCCGGGAGTAATGGTTTCGGCAGCTTTTATAGGCCCGGGAACAGTTACGGTTTGTACCCTGGCAGGCGTTCATTTTCAATATTCTTTGCTCTGGGCCCTGTTGCTCTCCATAATAGCCTGTATTATTTTGCAGGAAATGTCGGCCCGTTTAGGGATAATATCTCAAAAAGGTTTAAGTGAATGTATTCGTGAGGAACTGAAAAATCCCTTTTTAAAAGCAGGGGCAATTGTTTTGGTATTCTCAGCGATCGTGGTGGGAAATGCCGCTTACGAGGCCGGGAATATCACCGGAGCCGTATTGGGGATCACAGCAATAACATCACCTGTTTATCTTGAAATAGGTGATTTTTCTTTAAATGCCTGGAGCCTCCTTGTCGGGGCGATCGCCTTTGTTCTCCTGGCAATTGGAAATTACAAAATTCTGGAAAGGGTTTTTATTGGGCTGGTAGCATTAATGAGCCTTTCTTTTTTGATCACCGCTTTTCTTGTAAAGCCAGATATTCTTGAAATATTAAAGGGTTTGCTAATTCCTTCTACGAGTTCTGCCGATATTTTGACCGTTATTGCATTGGTTGGGACTACCGTGGTGCCATATAATTTGTTTTTGCACGCTTCTTTGGTAAAAGAAAAATGGAAGGATCCTTCAGATCTTAAGATCGCAAAAAAGGAGCTTTTCTGGGCAATTGTTTTGGGAGGTTTGGTTTCCATGGCAATTGTTATTAGTGCCGCAGCCATTAATTTAGATACGGTAACTTCTGCTGTTGATCTTGCCATAGGTGTGAAACCCCTGTTCGGAGAATTTGCCACCTGGTTTATTGCCATTGGTTTGTTGGCAGCCGGGATCACATCTTCCATCACTGCGCCATTGGCGGCCGCTTATGTTGTAAAAGGGTTTTTCGGTTGGGAAAAGGGTTTAAAATCACTAAAATTTAAGGCAGTATGGTCTGCCATTTTATTATTGGGAATATTTTTCTCCTCACTTCAGCTAAACCCCATTAGTATTATCAAATTTGCCCAGGTCGCCAACGGACTCCTCTTGCCCATAATTGCAATTTTCCTTTTTTGGATCGTGAACAAAACTTCTGTTTTGGGAGAATTCCGCAATACCTTAAAACAAAATGTACTCGGGATCATAATAATTGGGATCACTATTTTTCTGGGCGCTAAATCTATTTATACGGTGATTCAGGGAATTTAAAATTTTAGAAAATGAATTATATACATATCAATTGTGATCTGGGTGAAGGCGGAAACTATGACGCGGAATTAATGCCGTTGATCTCTGCCTGCAATATCGCTTGCGGAGGACATGCCGGAACGGTTGAAAGCATGCATCAAACAGTTATGCTCGCGCTGGAAAATAAGGTTGAAATAGGAGCTCATCCATCGTATCCCGATAAAGAAAACTTTGGCCGGATATCCATGGGAATTTCTGCTGAAGATTTAAAGCTTTCCATAGTCGCTCAAATTTTAAGTTTGAAACAAATCGCTGAAGCCGAAGGTGGAAAACTTACCCATATTAAACCTCATGGAGCCCTGTATAATGATGCCGCAAAAGATGAAAATATAGCCAGAATTGTGATCGATTCTATACTGGAATTCGAGGAAAATTTTCCAATTTATTCGCCTGAAAATTCCGTGATTTCCAAACTTGCGGAAGGTAAAATAAAAGTAATTTTTGAAGCCTTTGCCGACAGGAATTACAATGATAATTACAGCCTGGTTTCCCGTTCAAAACCCAATGCATTGATCACTCAAAAAGAGCTTGTTTTTGATCATCTTTTGTCTATGTATTCCGATAAAAAGGTCAGCTGTGAAAACGGGCAGAAATTGGACTGTAATGCAACTACTTTTTGTTTGCACAGCGACACTCCCAATTCGGTGGAAATTCTGAAATATCTTCATCAAAAATTCGGAGAAAATAATATTCAAATTATGCATTTATGAACAGTAAATTTCCCCGGATAAGAGCGATGGGGGAGCGTGCGATCCTGATTGAATTTGAAGCTGATATAAGTGAAAATATCCTGGAAAAGGCCTTGTTTTACAAAAATAAGATTGAAGATCATTATAGTGAAGTAAATGTTGAGGTAATAAACACATATAACTCGTTATTAGTTTATTACATTTACACGATAGAGGATGTCTATGATGAGGTTTCGGCTCTAAAAGAGCTGTTTCAGGGAACTAAGATAACAAAAAAAACCATTGTACAGCTTTATAATATTCCGGTGTGTTATGATGCCGGATTCGGTTTGGACCTGAAGTTAATTTCTGAAGAAAAGAACCTGTCCATAGATCAAATTATCCGGTTACATACCCAACCCGTTTACACGGTTTATTTTATAGGTTTTTTACCCGGATTTTTATACCTGGGCGGTCTCGATAAAAAGCTTCAGATCTCCCGAAAAATTCAGCCCAGAATGGAGGTTCAAAAAGGGGCTGTTGGGATAGGTGAAAATCAGACGGGAATTTACCCTAAATCCAGTCCCGGAGGATGGCAGATAATAGGTAATTCCCCGGTGCCACTTTTTGACAAAAACAGGCTTCCCCCATGTGAGATTTCAGCAGGGGATAAAGTCAAATTTTATCAGGTTTCGAAAAGTGAATTCCTGAAGATTTCAGAAGAAATAAAAGCAGGGAAATTTCAATTTAAAAAAGCAAATTATGAAGGCGGAAATTGAAGTTTTGGAACCGGGTTTATTTTCCACTATTCAGGATCCCGGCAGGAATGGATTTCTAAAATATGGCGTTCCAATGAGTGGCGTCATGGATCTTTATGCAGCCAATATGGCCAACCTTATTTTGCGAAATAAGCCTGATTCTGCAGTCCTTGAAATTACCCAAATGGGACCGAAATTAAAATTTTCCCATCCTGCCAAGATCGCAATTTGTGGTGCTTCGCTTTCCCCAAAAATTAATAATTATCAAATAGAAAATAATAAGGTTTATAAAATTGAAGCTGGAGATGAATTGAGTTTTGGAAAACGACTGCTGGGCTGCAGGGCATATTTGGCAATTTCCGGAGGCCTTAAAACGGAAAGAATTCTGAAAAGCAGAAGTTGGTTTGAAGGTATTACCGATAATTTCAAATTAGTCAAGAACATAAAATTGTCCTATGAATCGACAAACGAATCTAAAATTGAAACGAATGCTTCCATAAAATTCACATCAGAATATCTGGTTTCAAAAGAAATTAAGGTTTTTCCCGGCCCTGAATTTTATTTGCTTTCTGATAAACAGCAGGAAAGACTGAGATCCCGTAATTTTTCCATCGATAAAAACAACAACAGAATGGCTATTCAGTTACAGGAAGTCATGGAAAATACTTTGAAACCGATCATTACCGGACCGGTATTGCCGGGAACCGTTCAACTCACTCCTTCAGGGAAATTGATCGTTTTAATGCGGGATTGCCAGACAACGGGTGGATATCCAAGAGTGATGCATTTAAGTGAAACAGGAATGAACAGGATTGCACAAAAAATTATTGGAGACAGCATAAGTTTCGCTTTTTTGGAGAGTGTTCATTTTTTATAAAAATAAAAAAGTGCCGCTGTTGTGATAAAGAAATATTAACAGCCCTACCTGGAAATACTTCACACCTTTAACGACACTTTTTACCCCAAAACATTTTAGCTAACTAAATAACAATACAAATTTAGCGGATAGATAAAATCGTCACAAGGGGAAAAACACCCTTTTTTTATTGAGAAGGATCTTTTATGCCATAATTTATATACATTTATCTTAACATTATATTAAGACCAATAAGAATACTGGATTATTTAGGTTAAAAAACGGATTATGGAAAAACCAAAAAAATGTATAAGTGTTGAAAAGGCAAAAGCACTTCAATTTAAATGGAAAGAATCCCGGGCAAAGGATATCGATCTGGCACAAGGATATCAGGATACTCGTGAATTCTGGTATAGTGTAAAGGAACTTAAGGACTATTTGGATTATGTGTTGTCAGAATCTAAATCTCAAGGGATTGATGAACCGGGGGTTCGCATCTATTTTGGGGCCTATCCAAAATCTTCCGCCAGAAAAAGTTATGCCACTGTTTTTCTTGCAGCTACCAAAGGGCGATTAATTCCCATTGAAGGGGAAGATGAAACTTCAGTTAACGCCGAAAATAATTATAACATTGATCCCTATAATGAATCTTCTGGGGGTATTCCTCCTGTCACTTACTAAACCAGGCAACCATGTTTGAATATTTTATGGAGAATAGGTTATTTGTCGCTAATATATTTGAATTGTTGGCCGCTTTGGCGGGAACCTATTATCTCAATAAAACAAAGACCCGGGATATAGGTTTAAAATTATTCGTTTATAACCTCTGGTTTATTTTGCTTATTGAAATTTTTGGGATGTATGCCGCCTGGAATTATTTTGATGATTATAGGACCTTTCCAGGCCTTAAGAATTCAGTTCTTGCCAGTAATTATTGGCTTTTCAACTCGGCTAAAATTATTTTTATCACCGTATTTTTTAATGTATTCATAAGCCGGATCACCTCTTTAAGGTTGAAAAAGATCCTGTATGGTTTGACCTTATTTTTTATAATAAGCTGTATTGTAAATTATATTTTTTCAGACATTTTTTTTAAAGCTTTTTCCTCCTATACCACAATTTCGGGTAGTTTAATACTGTTGTTTTGTATTGGGAGTTTTTATTATGAAATGCTCCTTAGTAACAAAATTTTATATTTTTATAAGAATTTGCCTTTTTATATCTCCATAGGAGCAATGCTGTGGCATTTAAGCATAACTCCACTTTTTATTTACAATCGCTATCTCAATAATATAAATCCGGAATTTGTTAATTTTCATATAGATTTTCTTAGATATGCGAACATATTTATGTATTCCAGTTTTGCGATCGGTTTTTTAATTTGTTCTTCCGGGAAAATGGTTTTAAAATCGGTTTAAGTTATTTTATACAAGGTTTTTCGAAAGCATGGGACGCACCCGTTAAACAAAAGAATTTTTTCGGAATTTTCTAAAACAAAACCTGTTTTATTTTAGTCTCTGGTGCAGGATATCAAAATATTGGATTAATGGGAAATTATGAAGCCGGAGAAGATCAGTTAAAACCCAAAAAATTAACGTAAACTTGCTAAAGTTTATCATTCTATATGCTTTCTAAAGAGGAACTCTTACTAATTGTTTATTTTATAGTGGTCATTTTATTCTTGGTGAGTTTCGCCATTATATTCTTTATCACATTTCAGAAGAGAAAAAATAAACTGCTTCACGAAAAATTTGAGGCAGAAAAAAGATTCGAACGCGAATTGGTGCAATCCAAGCTTGAAATTCAGGAGCAAACCTTAAAAAATGTCAGTTGGGAACTGCATGATAATATTGGGCAGTTGCTTTCTGTTGCGAGTATGCAGCTAAATATACTTTCAGGCATTATAGATGAACCTTTGCAAACTAATGTCAGGGATATAAAAGAAGTTGTTTCCGGCTCGCTGCGTGAGGTGAGAGCGCTTTCCAGATCTTTGAACAATGAGGTGGTGGAATATGCAGGTTTGGAAACTTCTGTCAGGGGGGAACTCTCAAGATTTGAACGTTTAAATATCATTAAAACCTCCTTTCTTTCAGTTGAAGATCCTTTTGAGATCCCTCAAAAAGACGCAATTATTCTTTTCAGGATCTTACAGGAATCTTTCTCTAACGTAATAAAGCATTCCAAAGCGTCTAAACTGGATGTAGAATTCCGGTATTCTGAAAATGATCTTTTTATTAAGACTACCGATAACGGAAAAGGTTTTAATCCGGAGGAAGTGGAAAAAAGTTCCGGCATGTTTAATATGAAAAGCAGGGCCGAACTTATAAAAACAGACTTCATTTTAAATTCTTCAGATGGTAACGGAACTTCTTTATCTTTACGTTATCCAATAAAAACCCTACAAAATGAGTAAAACGATCATTATCGTTGACGATCACGTATTATTTGCAAAATCCCTGTTAGGCCTGGTCAATTCATTTCATGGGTTTACTGTTTTGGAGGTTCTTAAGAACGGGCAGGAATTAATAGATTATTTACAAGCCAATAAGGTAAAACCCGAGCTTATTCTGCTGGACATAAAAATGCCTGTTTTAAATGGAATTGAGACTATGACCTGGTTGAGAAAGCATCGGCCGGAGCAAAAGGCCCTGGCTTTGAGCATGGAGGATGATGAGAATTTTATTCTTAAAATGATACGTTTGGGTTGCCGGGGATATTTGCTTAAGGATATTGAACCAAAAGAATTTTTGAAAGCACTAAACGAGGTTATAGAAAGCGGGTATTATTTTAATTCTGAGGTTTCAGAAGCTTTAAATAATAATAATAATATCGAAGAAGTAGCATTTGAACCCCTTACAAAGCGGGAAATGGAATTCCTTCAATATGCCTGCTCTGAGATGACATATAAAGAAGTGGCCGATAAAATGTGCTTGAGCCCTAAGACAATAGACGGATACAGGGAAAATTTATTCTCTAAGCTGCAGGTGAAAAGCAGGGTAGGGATGGTAATATTTGCAATTAAAAATGATATTTGCGAGGTTTAAAAAATCTGTTTGTTGTTTATGGTTTGTTGTTAAAAGTAACAATTCCCAATTTGGTAATTCGTTTTAATTCGTGAAATCTGTATTTTTCCAACCAAACTCCAAACTCCAAACTCCAAACTCCAAACTCCAAACTCCAAACTCCAAACTCCAAACTCCAAACTCCAAACTCCAAACTCCAAACTCCAAACTCTCGATATAATAAATCTCTCTTAATTTGCTGGTTTTTTTTTAAGATAAGTGAATTCCTCATTATCTTCGCATATAATAAATTAAGAAAACAAAGTGATAGATTCAGCAAAAATAGAACTTCGCAATCTTCGGGCTAAAGATTATGAGGAATTAAAAATTTCCATGATCGAAAGTTACAGCGGCCTGGCCAATGCGTATTGGAGCAAAGCGGATATTAAAACCCTGGTAAACAAATTTCCCGACGGACAGTTTTGTATTGTTATTGACGGAAAAATTGCAGGTTGTGCCTTATCTATTATTGTGGATTACGATAAATTTGACCAGGACCATAAATACATCGATATTATTGGAGGCGAAAATTTTGCGAACCATACCAAAGAGGGCAATGTTTTGTATGGGATAGATGTGTTTATACATCCGGAATACAGGGGAATGCGATTGGGCCGCAGGCTTTATGAAACCAGGAAGGAACTCTGTGAACAACTAAATCT
>Ga0307487_1000246_pt1 | contig 44781 bp, 40 predicted proteins | sample CBIW12metaG_FD_203665 | JGI IMG/M metagenome (GOLD analysis project Ga0307487, IMG submission 203665) | Sea-ice brine microbial communities from Beaufort Sea near Barrow, Alaska, United States - CBIW 1.2 | ecosystem: Environmental > Aquatic > Marine > Coastal | place: USA: Alaska | collected... | reverse complement strand
CCGCGCCGAACTTGCCGACCTGGGTCGCGAGACTCAGGAGGCGGCTACGGTTGATCGAGACTGTCACACGCATCCGTTCGTCGATCGTAAAATTACAGTTGCTGTGCAAGCAGCTCGCAGTCTATGTCGAGCTCGATTGCGCAACCTGAGAATCAACCTGTTGGCTGAGCGTCCGCACGAAGGAATGGTGAACACATGGCTTTGACCGTTGGTGTGATTGGCGGTGGCCAGCTGGCCCGAATGATGATCCCCGCAGCCGTGGCGCTCGGGATCGACCTGCGGGTGCTCGCCGAGCATGAGGGCATGTCGGCCGAACTCGCGGCGAGCGGCATCGGCGACTACCGGGACCTCGACACGGTCGTGGCCTTCGCCGACACCGTCGACGTGATCACGTTCGACCACGAGCACGTTCCGCAGGAGATCCTGCGCGAACTCGTGCGGCGAGGCGTGCAGGTGCACCCGGGCCCGGACGCCCTGCTCTACGCCCAGGACAAACTGCTCATGCGTGCACGCCTCACCGAGCTCGGACTGCCCGTTCCCGACTGGGCTCGGGTCGAGAACTCCGAGCAGCTCGGCGCCTTTCTCGCCGAACACGGTGGGCGCGCCGTGGTGAAGACCGCCCGCGGCGGCTACGACGGCAAGGGCGTGCGCGTCGTGGCGCACGAGCACGAGGCCGATGACTGGTTCTCCGCGCTCGCCGAAGACGCCAACGGCGGGGCGCTGCTCGTGGAGGAACTCGTGGAATTCCGTCGCGAGCTCGCCCAGGTGGTGGCGCGTCGTCCCTCCGGAGAGACGGCGCTGTGGCCGGTCGTCGAGACGGTGCAGCGCGGCGGAGTGTGCGCCGAGGTCATCGCCCCGGCCCCCCGCTCGGCCGGGCGCGTCGCCGACGTCGCCGCGGACATCGCCCTCGCCGTCGCCGAGGGCATCGGCGTCACGGGTGTGCTCGCGGTGGAGCTGTTCGAGACGACGGATGATCGTTTGCTCGTGAACGAATTGGCCATGCGTCCCCACAACAGCGGCCACTGGTCCATTGACGGGGCCACGACGAGTCAGTTCGAGCAGCACCTGCGCGCCGTGCTTGACCTTCCGCTCGGCGCCACGGGTGCCAGGGACATCTGGTCGGTCATGGTGAACGTCTTCGGCGGGCCGGCCGACGGCACCCTGGGCGACCGGTACGGGCAGGCCCTCGCGGAGCATCCGACTGTCAAGGTGCACAACTACGGCAAGGCGAGCCGCCCCGGTCGCAAGGTCGGGCACGTGACGACCGGCGGCGACGACCTCGACGACGCCATGTATCGCGCGCGCGCCACTGCGGCGTTCTTGCAGGACTGAGCCATAAGATCGTCTCCGTGCCAGACAACTCCGCGTCAGACCTGCCCGAGACCACCGCTCCCGCCGATTCGGGGCCCCCGCTCGTGGGCGTGGTCATGGGGTCTGACTCCGATTTCACCGTGATGAGTGCCGCTGTGCAGGTGCTGCGCGATTTCGGCGTGCCCTGTGAGGTGCAGGTGGTGTCGGCGCACCGCACGCCGCACGAGATGATCGCCTACGGCGAGACCGCTCACGAGCGAGGTCTCCGGGTGATCATCGCGGGTGCCGGCGGGGCCGCCCACCTTCCCGGTATGCTCGCCGCCGTGACGACGCTGCCCGTTGTCGGCGTTCCCGTGCCGCTCGGGTTGCTCGACGGCATGGATTCGCTGCTGTCTATCGTGCAGATGCCGGCCGGTGTGCCGGTGGCGACCGTGTCGATCGGCGGCGCTCGCAACGCCGGGCTGCTGGCCGTGAAAATCCTCGCCACATCAAACGACTCCCTGCGGCTCAAACTTGAAGACTTCATTCGCGGCCTCTCCGAACAGGCCAGGCAGAAGAACCGCGACTTGCAGGCGCGCCTATGAGCCAAATAACGAACCCCATTCGATACCCGGACTTCGGGTCGACAGAAACAATGACCAAACGGGCCTGGTGGCTTGTCGTACTCAACGTGGCGTTGCCCGGTTCGGTGCAGGTGCTCGCCGGAAACCGCCGCCTCGGCCGTTTCGGCCTGGGCGCCACAATCGCCTTCATCGCCCTCGCCGCGGCGACACTTGCCGTGTACAAGCTGCTGCCGGAACTCTTCCTGACGATCTTCACCAGCACCTACGGTCTGTGGGCAGCCGCGCTCGCGCTCGCGTTCTATGGGGCGGTCTGGTTGACGCTGACGCTGGACACGCTGCGACTCCTGCGGCTCGTACGCACCGGTCCCGGCGCCCGACCGACCATCGCGGTCTTGACCACCGCCGTCATGCTGCTCGTCAGCGGCACGGCCGGATACGGCGCGTATGTCGCGGTGTCCGCGAGCGGGTTTCTGTCCTCGGTGTTCGTCGCGGGGCCCACGGAGCCGCCCGTCGACGGCCGATACAACGTGCTGTTGCTCGGCGGTGACGCCGGAGCCGACCGCGACGGGCTCCGCCCGGACAGCCTGACCGTGGTCAGCGTCGACGCGACCACCGGACAGGCTACGACGATCAGCCTGCCGCGCAATCTGCAGAACGTACCGTTCTCGGCCGGGTCCGCGCTGGGCGAGTTGTACCCGGAGGGCTACGGCGCCATCGACGGCTGTGACACGGACGCCTGCCAGCTCAACTCGATTTACACCGAGGCGGAGCTGAAACGGTCGTTCCTGTACCCCGATGCGACCGCCCAGGGGAGCAGCCCGGGGATCCAGGCGACCATTGAGGCGGCGCAGGGCATCACGGGGTTGACGATCCAGTATTTCGTTTTGATTGACATGCAGGGCTTCTCCGACCTGATCGACGCGCTCGGCGGGATCGATATCGACGTGCAGAACCGGGTTCCGGTGCACACCGACGAGACATTCACGAAGGTGTTGTTCTGGTTCGAGCCGGGCGAGCAGCACATGGACGGCTATCACGCGCTCTGGTTTGCGCGCTCACGTCATGGAACGAGCGATTACGACCGCATGCAGCGGCAGACACAGATGCAGGAGGCGCTGCTCGCGCAGGCGAGTCCGGCGAATGTGCTGACCAAATTCCAGGCCGTGGCGCGGGCCGGTAAACAGGTGGTGAAAACGGACGTCCCGCAGGGAATGCTCGGGTATTTCGTGAACCTGGCGGCCAAGACAAAGAACCTGCCCATCGTCTCGGTCCCGCTGATCCCGGCCAACGGGGTGGATCCCGAAAAACCCGACTACGCCGCCATCAAGGTGCTCATCGACACCGCACTGGCCCCGGCCCCCACTCCCACGCCGTAGCGGCGGTCGGGGGCCGTCGGGCGTCAGAGGTCGGCGTGCAGCTGCCAGACGCGCTCGGCGGAATCCCGCCAGCTGAACGCCTTGGCGCGGTCGCTGCCGAAGATGCGCAGGCGCTGCTCCAGCTCGGTATCGGTCAGGACCCGTGACAATGCGGCGGCCAAACCGTCGGCGTACCCGTCGGCATCCGCCCGCGCCACGACCAGGCCGGCATCGCCGGCCGCCTCAACGAGCGCGGGCGCGTCGGAGTGCACGACCGGTGTGCCCAGGTGGAACGCCTCGATGATCGACAACGCGAAGCCCTCTTCGAGGCTCGGGTACACGAACACCGCGGCGCGGGCGATGACAACGGCGAGGTCCTCATCGCTGAGTCCCGACATCGCCCGCACCCGGCCGGGCTCGAGCCCGGCCTCGTCGGCGACCGATGCGATGTTGAGTTCGCCCCAGGAATCGGGGCCGATCACGACCAGGGGCAGATCGGGGGCGCCGGGTCGGCCGAGCGCCGTGATCAACGCGGTGATGCCTTTGCGGGGATCGAGCGATCCCGTCGCCGCAATGTACTCCGCCGGAAGCTCCAGGGCGGCCGCACGGCTTGCCGCACGCGACTCGGGCGGGACAACCAGTCCGCGGCCCACCGCGCCGCCAATCACGCGCACACGGTCGCCGAAGTCCATGATCTCGCCGAGCTGGGTGGCGACCGCGTGGCTGGGCACCACGATGGCGTCGGCGTACTTGCGGGCGCGTTTCGCCATGGCCTTCGTCCACGCCACGGTGGCGGGCGTGAGCGACTCCGGATGCGTCCACGCCAGCACGTCGTGAATGGTCACGGCCACCTGCGTGCCGTCGCTCATCCGGTCGTGACGGCGCAGCGGCGCGAGCAGCGACGGCGCATGGATCATGCCCGAACCGGCCGACGCCGTGACACCGAGGCTCCACGCCACGGACAACTCCCGCCGAGCGAGGGTGGTCTTGGCGAGCGACACCAGGCCGGGCAACGCGGCCTCGATTTTCTCGTACTGATCGGGGGGAGACGACGAGACAATGCCCTCCACCTCGCACCCGGCCGGTGCCGTCGCGATGAGCGCGCGGGTGAGTTCCTCGGTATAGCGGCCGACGCCACCGGGAACGGGCGCGACCATCTGATCGACGACAACACGGAGAGTGATCATTCGGTTCGGAGCGCTCCTTCGGTGGCGGCCTGGGAGAGGGCTTCCTCCCACGGGCGCATCGGTTCGAGGCCGGCAGCGCGCCAGGCGTCGTGGCCGAGCACGGAGTACGCCGGACGGGGCGCGGGGCGTACGAAGGCGGAGCTGTCCGTGGGCAGTACACGCGCGGGATCGAGGCCGGCCGACTCGAAGACGGCTCGTGCGAAGTCGAACCACGTCGTCTTGCCGGAGTTGGTGCCGTGGTAGATGCCGGCGGGGGCATCCGCGTCGAGCAGGTACACGATCTGGGCCGCAAGGTCGCTGGTCCAGGTGGGCTGACCGAACTGGTCGTTGACCACGCTCACCGTGTCGTGCGTTTCTGCCAGCCGCAGCATCGTCTTGGCGAAGTTGGGGCCGTGCTGGCCGTACAGCCAGGCGGTGCGCACGATGTAGGACGCGGGCGCGTTCTTGGCCAGCACGAATTCCTCGCCGGCGGCCTTCGTGCGCCCGTACGCGCTGATCGGGTCGAGCGGCGAGTTTTCGGCGTAGGGGGTGGTGGCGCTGCCGTTGAACACGTAATCCGTTGACAGCTGAACGAGACGCGCACCGGCGACGGAGGCTGAAACGGCCAGGTTTCTGGCCCCCACCGCGTTCACGGCGTACGCCGCGTCTTCGTTCGTTTCGGCGTCGTCCACCTTCGTGTACGCCGCCGCATTGATCACCACGTCCTGACCCTCAACCGCGGCCGTGACCGCGTCGAGGTCGGTCACGTCGAGGTTTTCGCGCGCGAGCGCGGTCACGGTGTGTCCGGCCAGGGCCGACTGCAGATCGCGGCCCAGCATGCCGGATGCGCCGGTGATCAAATACTTCATAGAGCTCCTCTAAACAATGAAAACGGTGGATCTACCCGTTCGAAAATACCGCGAAAGCGGAGTTGACGGGGGCTAGTTGTCCAGGGCGGCGCGAGCCTTGAGGGGCTCCCACCAGCTGCGGTTGTCGCGGTACCACTGCACCACATCGGCGAGGCCCTGCTCAAACGGAACCTCGGGCGCGTAGCCGAGCTCGGCCTGGATCTTGGAAATGTCCACCGAGTAGCGCAGGTCGTGGCCGAGACGGTCGGCGACGCGGTCCACATACGACCAGTCCTTGCCGGTGGAGTCCAGCAGCATCTGGGTGAGCTCCTTGTTGGTGAGCTCGGTTCCGCCGCCGATGTTGTAGATCTCGCCGGCGCGGCCGTTCACGAGCACCATGGCAATGGCGCGGGTGTGGTCGTCGACGTGCAGCCAGTCGCGGATGTTGTTGCCCTCGCCGTAGAGGGGAACGTGCAGGTCGTCGATCAGGTTGCTGACGAACAGCGGGATGACCTTCTCGGGGAAGTGGTACGGGCCGTAGTTGTTCGAGCAGCGCGTGATCGACACGTTGAGGCCGTGGGTGCGGTGGTAGCTGCGGGCGAGCAGGTCGCTGCCGGCCTTCGACGCGGAGTACGGGGAGTTGGGTTCGAGTGCGCGCTCTTCGTTCCACGAGCCTTCGGCGATGGATCCGTAGACCTCGTCGGTGGAGACGTGCACAAAACGCTTCAGGTTGTTGCGCAGGGCCGCGTCGAGCAGCTGCTGGGTGCCGAGCACGTTGGTCTCCACGAAAATGGAGGCGTCGCGTACCGAACGATCAACGTGCGACTCGGCGGCGAAGTGCACGACCGCGTCGATGTCGGGGAACAGGGTGTCGAGAAGGGCGCCGTCGCGGATGTCTCCGTGCACGAAGGTGTAGCGCGGAGAGTCGGCGATGGGAGCCAGGTTCTCGAGGTTTCCGGAGTACGTGAGCGCATCCAGCACCACGACCTCGGCGCCTTCGAGGCCCGGGTACGTGTCTTCGATCGTGCGTCGGACGAAGTTGGAGCCGATGAAACCGGCGCCGCCGGTGACGAGGATCTTCATATGTTAAATACCGTTCCGTTCGCTTAAGAGGCGTCGCGATTCTACCGGACCCCGATTGATAGACTCCCCAGTGTGCAGATTCGCGAACTCTCCATCCCAGACTCCTACGAGATCACTCCGAAGCAGTTCGGTGACGACCGGGGAGTGTTCCTCGAGTGGTACCGCTTCGACAAGCTTGAGGCCACCATCGGGCACTCGCTGAGTCTCGCGCAGGCCAACACGTCGGTGTCCAGGCGCGGATCCGTACGGGGCATTCACTTCGCCGATATTCCGCCGAGTCAGGCGAAATACGTCACCGCAGTGCACGGCGCCGTTCTCGACTACATCGTCGACATCCGGGTGGGCTCGCCCACCTTCGGCCAATGGGACAGCGTGCTGCTGGATGATACCGACCGACGGGCCGTCTACATCGCCGAGGGGATCGGCCACTGCTTCGTTGCGCTCACCGACGACGCCACGGTGAGCTACCTCGTGAACAGCACCTTCAGCCCCGGGCGTGAGCACGGCATCAATCCCCTGGATGAAGAGATCGGTCTGGTCTTCCCGCCCGAGGCCGGCGAACTCCTGCTGTCTGCCAAGGACACGGATGCACCGGGCCTGTCGGCCGCAGCTGCCGCCGGAATCCTGCCCACCTGGGACGCAGCCCGCGCCTACTACGACTCACTGAACGACAGGAAATAGACACATGCGCGGAATAATTCTCGCCGGCGGCTCGGGCACACGCCTGTGGCCGATCACCAAGGGCATCTCGAAGCAGCTGATGCCCATCTATGACAAGCCGATGATCTACTACCCCCTGTCGACGCTGATGATGGCGGACATCAAAGAGATCCTGATCATCACGACGCCCGAGTACAACGAACAGTTCCGCGCGCTGCTCGGCGACGGGTCGGATCTCGGCATCAGCATCGAATACGCTGTTCAGCCGTCGCCGGACGGTCTCGCGCAGGCCTTCATCATCGGTGAGGAATTTATTGGAGATGAGAGCGTCGCGCTCGTGCTCGGCGACAACATCTTCCACGGCGCTGGCCTCGGCTCCGCGCTGCGCGGCAACGCCGCGATCGAGGGGGCGCGCATCTTCGCGTACCACGTGAGCAATCCGACGTCTTATGGCGTGGTCGAATTCGACGAGTCAAAGACGGCCGTCTCCATCGAGGAGAAGCCGACAAAGCCCAAGAGCAACTATGCCGTGCCGGGGCTCTACTTCTACGACAACTCCGTTGTCGCCATCGCGAAGACCATCGAACCGAGCGCGCGCGGCGAACTCGAGATCAGCACCATCAACGAGCGATACCTGGAACAGGGAACGCTGCACGTGCAGGTGCTCGACCGCGGCACCGCCTGGCTCGACACCGGCACATTTGAGTCGATGATGCAGGCATCCGAGTATGTGCGTGTGATCGAGGACCGTCAGGGCTTCAAAGTGGGATGTATTGAGGAGATCGCCTGGCGGGCCGGCTGGATCAGCGACGAGCAGCTTGCCGCCCTCGCTGCACCGTTGGTGAAGAGTGGCTACGGCCGATACCTCGCCAGCCTGATCGCGGCCTCCGACTGACCTTATTCGGACCTGGTGAAGAGGTGGGCCCTCAGCCGAAGGCCCGCCTTGAGCACCCAGCGTATGGGGGCCAAGTACGGAGCCGAGTATTTCTTCTCCAGGTAGCGATAGGCGCTGTCGTGGTGCGCGCGCAACATTTTTCCTGCTTCGGCGCTTGTGGACGCCGCTCCGGCATGAACGACCGAGGCGCTCGGTGTGTAGATGTTCTTCCAGCCGGCCTTGCCCAGCCGAAATCCGAGGTCGACGTCCTCAAAGTACATAAAGAAGCTCTCGTCGAATCCGGCCAGCTGCTCAAACGCGCTCCGGCGCACGAGCAGGCACGACCCCGATAGCCAGCCCACCTCGCGGCGGAAATCGGCGCCCTCGGATTCGGCCCGGTAGGTTCGGCTCCAAGGATTCTGCGGCCAAATGTGGCTGAAGAGCGCGTGACCAATGCCGGTTCGAAGAGAGGGCAGTTCCCGCCCCGAGGGATATGTGGTGCCATCAGAATTGAGAACTCGCGGTCCGACGGAGCCGACGCGCGGGTCCGCAGACATCTCATTCAGGAGTGCGCTCGTCGCCAGGTGCCCGATCTTGACGTCCGGATTGGAAATCAGGACGTACTCGACTTCGCTGGGAAGCGTGCTGACGGCGGCGTTAATGGCGCCGCCGTAACCGCGATTGTTCTCAAGCGCGAGGAGGGTGACACCGTGCGACGCCGTAATGCCGCGAGTGAGGGCGACATCGTTCGAGTTGTTGTCTGCGACGACACAGGCCAGGGCGACCGTCTCACTCGACGTAACCGAACTGAGAAATTCATCAAGCTGCGCGCTGGAGTTGTAGGTCACGGTGACCACTGCCGTGGAATGAAGGAGTGGACTAGACATGACTCTTCAGCATAGTCGTGGTCACTTCACGATAATCCGCACGTACCGCGGGGACTCAGGCTGGGCGGTCTATCAGTTGGTACACTCAGCTAGCTATGCGCATATTTCTGGGTCTACATATTTACTCGGTGCGAACAAGGGAGACTTTTTGAGCGTGTTGGAGAGAGGCGTCCGAATTCTGCGCACTCACGGACCGAAGGTCTTCCTTCAGCGGGCCACCCATGTGGTTCTGCGCCCCATTCGCATCGCGCGGGCCGAGGGAACGCGTGCCTTCGCGGCACGCAGCTTCGCCAAGGCGAGTTCGATCCTGACGCCGCAAACGGCCACCATGCTGGTGGCAACCGAAGACGCGGAACAGCTCGACTGGACCGAGCCGGCGCCCTGGCAGGCGGATCCCGTCAGCGTTGAGCAGGGACCCGTTGACATTGCATGGATCATGTCGCCTCCGGGGCTCGAAAGCGGCGGGCACCAGAATCTCTTCCGTTTCATTGACCTGGCCGAGAAGGCCGGTCACCGGTGCTCGATCTACCTCTACACAACGAGTAGTGCCCCCGTGAGCTTCCCGGATATTCGCAGTATGCTGCGAACCGCGGCGGCGTACCCCGAAGTGTCTGCATCCATCGAAATGTATGACCGGGACGAGGGGGTTCGGGAAGGCACGCAGGCGATTTTCGCTACCGGGTGGGAAACCGCCTATCCGGCATACCTCGACAAGTCGAATGCCCGCCGGTTCTATTTTGTTCAGGACTACGAAGCGAGCTTCTATCCCCTCGGAACGGAATCGCTGCTGGCCGAGAACACGTACAGGTTCGGCTTCCACGGCATCACCGCGGGCGGCTGGTTGGCGCACAAACTGTCCACCGAATTCGGAATGACAACCGATCACTTCGACTTCGCGGCCGACAAAACGCACTACAGCGTGACGAACTTCGAGCGACGCAACGAAGTTTTCTTCTACGCCCGACCGGTCACGGCCCGCCGCGCCTTCGAATTCGGTCTGCTCGTGCTCGCCGAGTTCGCACGGATCAAACCAGACGTGCGCATCAACTTCGCCGGATGGGACGTGTCGAACTGGGCCATCCCGTTCGAACACACGAACCTCGCGAGCCTCGACATCTCGGAGCTCAATGCCGTCTACAACCGCTGTGCGGCCGGCCTCGTGCTGTCGCTGTCCAACATGTCGCTGCTGCCCCTCGAGCTCCTGTCGAGCGGCGTGACCCCGGTCGTAAACGACGGGCCGAACAACCGCATGGTGTCGGACAACCCGTACATCGAATACGTTCAGGCATCGCCGGTGGCCATTGCCCGCAAGATGGCTGAGGTATTCGACCACCCGGACGCCGTCGAACGCTCCGTCGCGATGTCCGAATCCGTGGCGAGCACCACATGGTCGGACTCCGGTGACCAGTTCCTCGCCGCCTTCGAGAGGGCCATGCGTGGCTAAAACTCTGGTCATCGGGGGCAACGGCTTCATCGGTTCGCACCTCGTTGATGCCCTCGCCCACGACGGTCATCGCGTCACCGCGTTTGATCGTTTCGGGTCGCGCAACCCGACGTTCAGCGCTCCCGACGTGTCGGTGCTCACGGGAGAATTTCTCAGCCGAGCCGACCTCGACGAGGCCGTGCAAGGGCAGGACTATGTCTTTCACTTCCTGTCGACAACGTCGCCCGCGACAGCCGAAAGCGACCCGACGCTCGACATCCGCACGAATGTGGCGCAGACCGTCGAGCTGCTGGAATCCTGCGTGGAAGCCGGAGTGAAGCGTTTCTACTTTGCGTCTACGGGGGGAGCCATTTACGGTCCGCAGGGTCAGGCCGACTACTCCGAAACGGATCGCGCCCTTCCCATCTCCCCATACGGGATCGGCAAGCTCTCGATTGAGCACTACCTGCACTACTTCCAAACCAAGCACGGACTGCAATCGACGTCGCTGCGAATCTCGAACCCGTACGGCACACGGCAGAAGGCGAACAAGAAGCAGGGCCTCATTCCGATCGCCCTGCGGCAGATTGCACTCGATCGCCCGGTCATTCGCTTGGGGTCGGGGTCTATGGTGCGCGACTACGTGTTCGTGCAAGACCTCGTTCGAATGATTACTCCGATGGTCGGCGTGGACACCGAATTCGACCTCTACAACCTGGGTAGTGGCATCGGCCACTCGGTGACAGAAATTATCGAGTCCATCGCGCGTGTCGTAGGCGATGAGTTCGCCGTGCTCGAGCAGCCGGTCCCACCGACGTTCGTTGATCGAGTCGTGTTGAACACCGCGCGCTACACGTCCGAATTCGGCAGCATCCCCCTCACGCCCCTCGACGAGGGAATCCGTCTCACACATGAAGAAATTCGAGGACAGATCAATGGCTGAATCGCCCCTGGCCACCGTCGCCATCCTGACGTACAACGGCGAGGTGTACCTCGAACGAATTCTGCGAGACGTTCTTGCGCAGGAGCTCGACGGCGATTTTGAGGTGCTCGTCGTCGACTCCGGTTCCACGGACGCAACGCTGGACATCGTGGCGCGGTTCCCGTCTGTGCGACTTCACGAGATACCCAACACGGACTTCGGCCACGGGAAGACTCGCAACCTGGCGGCTCAGCTCGCGACGGGCGAGTTTATCGCCTTCCTGACGCATGATGCCATCCCGGCGTCAACTCAATGGCTCCGTGAGCTCCTGAAGCCATTTGAGCTCGATGACGGCATCGTGGCCGTCATGGGCAAGCAGGTTCCCCGAAGTGGATGTTTCCCCCTCCTCAAGTATGAAATACAGGGAGTGTTCGCCGGGCTGGGACCGGACTTTGGCACTTCCGTCTTCTATAAGGACAGCTTCGTGCAGAGCGAGGGCGTGTTGAACGCCATCAGCTTCTATTCCGACGTTAACTCCGCCGCCCGGCGGGACTTTCTACTCACGACGATTCCGTACCGGGACGTGCGCTACGCCGAGGACCAGCTCTTCGGAAAAGACCTCATTGAAGCGGGCTATCGAAAGGCATACGCCGGCCGCGCGGCGGTCGAGCATTCCAATGACCTGTCCCTGCAGGAGTACCGCCGGCGAATCTTTGACGAAACGGTCGGACTGCGACAGATCGGGTTCCCCATTCCCGTTCTCGAGCCACGGGGGCAGCTGCGCCTGACCCTGCGCGGAATAGTCGGTGACAGCCTGCGTATCCTGCGCGATTCTGACTTCAGCTGGAAGAGAAAACTCTACTGGATGGCCGTCAACCCGGTCTTCCAGATTGAAAAATGGAAGAGCTATCGCGCATCCACGCTCGTCGATATCAACGACGCCGAAGCGGTTCGTTCAGGATCGCTTGAACACCGACGCAAATCGGCGTAGTTCGCGTCTAACGCGGCGGTAGAACCGGTTGGTGAGTTGTTGGTCCCGTCGCTCTAGTTCCGCCTGCGCCGCTTCTTGAGCGGTACGCGACGCGATCAGGGCCTCGCTGAGGATGGTCGTGCGCTGCTGAAGGCCGAGAACGATCTTCCTCGATTCAAGTCGTCGTGATTCGGAGTAGGCCAAAGCCAGATCACGGTCGCTGATGACCTTCTGCGCTTGGTCGAAAAGCACGGCCTGCTGGCGTGCCGACGGAGCCGGATCGGAGGGTGGCACGAATTGCGGCTCAGTAGCGCCCAGAATATTCGCGTAGTGATCGAAGGCTTGATTGACGCGACGGACGTCAAGGGAGATCTGTTCCGAAAAATCAAACGTCTCCGAATCCAGTCTCGACAGCATTGCCACCAGCTCCCGATCGTCCCGGACCAGGTGTGAACCGAGCGCCCGATCCTGAAAGTAGTATTCAGCCTTCTTCTGGTGGATTGAGGCAAAGGGAATATTTTGGCTGTAGGCGTAGATGGACGCGTGAAGCGAGGACACCACCACGTAGTCCATCTGGCGGATCACGGAATGCAGCTGCAAGGGGTCGAGTCGGTCCAGCACAATGCTGTTCTCCCGATTGAACGGGAGGGTGTTCATGAAGGACTCGTCGCCGTTGTAGTGCGTGAAGGGGATGAAGACCTTCTTGTGCGGAATTGCGTCGATGATCGGGATCAGGTCTTCGATGAGCCGGAGCGAATGGGGCACCATGTGTATGCCGACAACGGTCTCGCCCGGCTCGATCCCGGGGATCTCGAAGTGGTCGCTCTGGAGGAGTGTGGTTGCGCACGGGAGCACGTCGGCATCGGGCACGAAGGAACGCAGCACATCCACCTCGTGCTCCGAGCGCGCAGAGACATAGGAGTAGTCCTTGAGGTATCCCAGGTCATCTGCCGACGACCACACGCCGGCCGCGTTGAGGATGTGGCCGCCCCGTTGACGGTAGGCGTCGTAGAAGTCGTCTCCCTTTGTGCGGATAAGCTCGCCCCCACCGATGATCAAAGGGCTGGGGAAGGCCTCATCGAACGGATTCGCGATCCGTGAGGTCAATCCGCGCGCAGCGAAAAGCTGTTCGGCGGCAACGCCGATCGCGATGTCGCCGGTGTTTCTGCTCACTGAGTCGAAGAGCAGGTTGGCTACGGGAGCGGTCACGGTCACGCCACCCGGGGGTTGATGTCGAGCCGCGGTTCCAGACGCAGAATACCGGCACCGAACACATCACTGGGCATGTCGAAGGCAGCGGCGCTACCGCGTCGGTCGATCGTCTCTCCCGTTGGCAGGCCGAGACCGACGCTGATGAGGTACTTGCCTGCTCCGAGTCGGATGTCGGGCAGGGTTACCTCGACGACGTGGCGCCCGCGAGTCGAAGGGAAGTCGGTGCCCATCGTGAAGGTATTCATTGCGTAGAGGCGCAGTCCGAGCGGAGTGTCGATCGCCACGCCGATTCCCCAGCCGGGTGTGGGCTCGTGCACATCGACCGTTGTGCGGACGATGACATCGGTCTGGTCGGATCCGACAACGGTGCGTGCTTCGACTTCACCCACGGTCAGCCTCTTGGCTTCGTAGGCTTCCGGCGGAGCCGCCTTGATGTGGTTGACGCGATCCTCTTCATACCCGTCGCGGAGCACGCGAATTCCTTCGGCGGGGTCGCCATCATGAATCATCGAACCCGCATGCATCACCACGACGCGGTCGCACAGGCGTCCAACCTGATCGGATGAATGGCTCACCAGAACAATCGTGCGGCCTTCGGCCTGAAACTCGGCGATTTTGTCCATGCACTTGCGTTGGAACGGCTCGTCGCCGACCGCGAGAACCTCATCGACCAGGAGGAGGTCGGGATCCACGTGTACGGCTACCGAGAAAGCCAGACGCACATACATGCCCGAGCTGTAGAACTTGACCTGGGTGTCGATGAACTCTTCAATGCCCGAGAACTCGACGATTTCGTCGAAGTGAAGGTCGGTTTCCTGACGGTTGAGACCCAGGATCGCCGCGTTGAGGTAGACGTTTTCACGACCGGACAGATCCGGGTGGAACCCGGCACCGAGTTCGAGAAGCGCGGCCATTCGGCCCCGTCGCACGACGGATCCGCTCGTCGGCTGGATGATTCCGCCGACCACCTTGAGCAGAGTCGACTTGCCGGAGCCGTTGTGGCCGACGAGTCCGACGGTTGTGCCGGTCTTGATGTCCAGGCTCACGTCGCGCAAGGCCCAGAACTCTTCCGCCTGCTTTCGCGCTCGGCCCATGAACATGAGGCGCTCTTTGAGCGATTTGTCCTTGTGGAGCATAAATCGCTTCGACACGTCGTCGACCTGGACAATGCTGGGGGAGATCGTCATGGCTTACAGCTCCTGCGCGAAATTGCCCTGCAACCGCGAAAATATTCGTTGCCCTACCCAGAGCAGCACTGCGCTGATCGCCAGGGAGATCCAGAGACGAACGATGAGGTCCGGGGGAAAATTCATTTGTGTTGATTCGGTCGTGCCGGCGAGCCAGAAGGCCTTCTGCATCCCCAGGACGCTCAGGGTCACCGGGTTGGCCAGATAGATCTGCTCCAACCACGTGCCCCCGATGGCGGCGTTCACGAAAGAGTAGGAGTAAACGATGGGGGAGCCCCAGAAGACCACGGTCAATGCGACCTCAACGAGGTGCTGAATGTCGCGAAGATACACGGTGACGGCAGACAGGATCATGGCCAGGGCGGTGCCGAACAGAATGACGTTCAGGACCGCGAGCGGTGCCACGGCGAGGTCTGGTGTCAGCGGAATCTGGCCCATCGCGATCGTGGCGCCGATCAGAATGATGAGTTGCAGTGAGAAGTTGAAGAGCCCGCCGCCCAGGCTCCCCAAGGGGAAAATCTCTCGCGGCAGGTAGACCTTTTTGACCAGACCCGAGTTGTTAATGATCGACATGGTGCCGCTGGAGACAATTTCGGTGAACAAGCCCCAGATGGTCAGACCGACGAAGACGAAGATCGCAAAGCTTGGAATGTTGCGCGCCAACCCAAGGACCTGCCCGATGGCGAAGTAATACACCAGCAATTGCGACAACGGCTTGACGAGGCTCCAGACCAGTCCGAGTGAGCTGTCCTTATACCGAGCCTTGATCTCGCGGCGAACGAGAAGCCCGAGGAGCTGGCGGTGCGCCCAGATCTCCCGAATGGATGCTCCGGTGCCGGTGACGAATCCCGTGGACTGGCCCACAGGGAGGAGCGGTTCCTGAGCAATTCGCAGGGCTCGTTCTTCGGCGTTCAGGCGGGACATAGATCACTTTCGGTCGTGTCGGAGGGACATCTGGAGTCTAGGTCAAAAGTCTGAGAGGCCGAGAGCTGAGCTTTGCGGCTGAAAGGGGGTAAACTAGCAGTCTTGTCTGGCAATTTGATCGGTGCTCTCGAAAAGTGAATCATGCAGCTCCTGAAGTCACGCGTTCGTGGGTAGCGCTCCTTGTCCTTGTCGTGTCCATGGGAACAATGGTTGCGTGCAGCCCCATTGCCGCTCCAGCGGACGGCAACATGTCCCCACCACCACCGGCGTCGACGGATAAACCCAACGCAACGCCAACGCCCACGCCCACACGTGAAGCTGTAATCACGGTAGCGGGTGTGGACGCGGACGGGCTGAACGCCTCTGCGTCCGGCTACGTGTCTGGGGTTGTCGAAGACGGCGGCGTATGCACGTTCACCTTCACCGGCGTTGAAGGCGAGACGACCGCCACGAGTACCGGGGCGGCCAATCCTTCGACCACATCCTGCGGTTTCGTCCAGGTGCCGATCGGTGATCTCGCTCGAGGTACCTGGCAGGTTGTTCTCACCTATTCTTCCGACGCTTTCATCGTTTCGTCCGCGCCTACGACCCTGGAGATCCCGTGAAAATCAAGAAAGCACTCGGCGCGGCATTGGCTGTCGCGCTTACCGCTACGCTTCTCGTCGCGGTTGCGCCCGCGACGCAGGCCGAGGCGGCCAACGCCTCCCTCTTTGACCCGGGAAACATAATCAGCGACGCCGCGTTCTTCGACGGAGGCACCATGAGCGCAAGTTCGGTGCAGTCGTTCCTGAACGAGAAGGTGACCACATGCCGGGCCGGTTATACCTGCCTCAAGGACTACCGCCAGGACACGCCCTCAAAGGCGGCCATCACCGGGCGGTGTGCCGCGTACGCCGGGCGTTCCAGCGAGAGTGCAGCGGACATCATCGCCAAGGTCGGTGCTGCGTGTGGAATCAGCCAGAAAGCCATACTCGTGCTGCTCGAAAAGGAACAGGGAATCGTATCGGATACCTGGCCGACCAGCCGCCAGTATCGGAGTGCCACCGGGTACGGCTGTCCAGACACCGCAGACTGCGACGCCTACTACTACGGCTTCTTCAACCAGGTCTATGCGGCCGCACTGCAGTTTCAGTATTACGCGGCCAACCCGACGCGCTGGAACCACGTGCCTGGCCGAGTGAACGCTGTTCGATATCACCCGAATTCTGCATGCGGTTCAGGTGACGTCTTTATTCAGAACCAGGCCACTGCCGGGCTGTACAACTACACGCCGTACCAGCCCAACGGCGCGGCTCTAGCGAACCTCTACGGCACGGGGGACGCGTGCAGCAGCTACGGCAACAGGAACTTCTTTCGCATTTTCAGCGACTGGTTTGGGAGCCCTCTGGCAGAGTCGTCTCTTGTGAGAACAGCGGGCAACCCTACCGTCTACCTGATTTCTGGATCCGTAAAGCATGCGGTGCCTGATTGGGACACTCTAAACGTCTTGTATCCACTGGGCGCAGTCGGGTATGTTTCCGATTCGTATCTTGCGAAATATTCGACCGGCGCGGTGCTCGGAAGAGTTATTCGCTCGTCTGCTGGAAAGGTCTTCTTCTTCGACGCTGGAGCCAAGCTCCAGTTCATGTCGTGCGCGGACGTCTCCAGCTACGGGGTCGAATGCCAAGATTCAATCGTTCTTACCGACAAGCAGATCAATGCTCTTCATTACGCCAGAGGGTAAGAGGTTCCTGATCGAGCGGGGAGCCAAGCGCGAGGTTCTCGATGATCTGGCTTTGGCAGCAGTGGAACACCCAACAAACACCGTCACGCTCTTTGAGTCGGCAATCGCGAACTTGCCGTATGGGGTTCCGATCGTGCGAGATGGCGCCGCAGTCCGGACCAGAGGATCCGGAGCCCTTGGCTTGATTGCCGGCAACCGTTTCATGGTGACAGATGCCAGCTTCTACGACCAATCTCCGCTTAAAGCATCGTCCCCGGCGGCGGCGCTTGATGGCCAGAGCGTGGATAGGCTGAGCGCCGCCCCAGCGTTTACCGGCTACATGCGTGAGTCGGACGGGCGGCTGTCCGTGCTCACGTCAGGTGGACGGATTGTTGTTCGTAAGGCCGAATATCCAGAAACTGCCTTCGCTGAGTCTGAGGGGGTGGTGGCAAAGCTGCCGGTGGTCGCGACGACTACGGGGCCTCATTTCATGAAGGAGACGAACTCGTCGGCTCTCTACCTCGTCAAAGAGGGGAAGAAGCAGCGCCTACTGTCGTGGGCGCCCTACGAGTATTCACTCAAGCAGGGAGTCCCCGCGACGATCTGGACCGTTCCTGACGGCGTGCTCGCGACCGTGCCAACCGGCGCCAATCTGACCGTCAATTTGGAATCCGGACAACTCGTAAAGTCGGCGTCCAGCCCGCGGGTATATCTCGTTGATGGCACCCGTCTGCTGAGCCTGTCTGCGTTTGGGATCTCCATGGGACTGGGCTTTGGCGCGGCGTATAAGACCGAAGACGAATCGACCATCAACGCCTACGAAAAGAGTCAGTGGATCGATTCGCTGGGTGTCAAGTGCGGCCCTGACTTTTACGCGGGAACCGGGGACCGGTCGACACCGATCTATGACCCTGCTCTTGTGACGGCGTTGGGGCTGGACCATCTCGCTCTGAGCCCACAGACGTGTGCAGTCATGCCCAAGTCTGGTACGCCATTGACGTATTTCCTCCGCGGCGGGGACGGAAAGATTTACTGGTTGGACGCGGGGACAAAGCGCCCGATCAACTCCTGGGCGGAGCTCGTCAGGCTTGGGGGAGTAGACAACTGGGTTCAGGTCAGCGGGGATTTGCTTTCCGAGGTGCCGACGGGCCCGCCCACTGCCAAGTAACGCGGATCGTCAACGCGAGTAGGCACCTCCCCTATTTTGTTCCATGCCAGACGCTTGTGGCCTCGAGCTGAAAATGGGGGAGGGCCTCCGGTGCCTGACGGAGCGAAAGGGTGCAGATCGACGACCACGCCAAGGTGAACCATGTGCTGGGTCCCGACTACAGCACACCTGAGCTGGGTCCTCGCGTTTCTCCGCCGGTACGGCCCCATTCAACGCCGGGAGCACGGAGTTGACCTGAGCGACCTTCCGGAAGCGCCACAAAGTCTGGCCCTATGCCCACCGTGCACGGCCAGAACTTTACCGCTGAAGCGCTAGGCCAGCAACGGTGCGGTGACGAGAACGAAGGTGTAGAGGGCGGCCGAATACGCCAGGAGGAGGCCGACGGCCCAGCGATTCCGGATCGTGAGACCGGCCAGCAACAGGAATGACCCCAGGATCGAGGCCCCGTATCGGGGCGGAAGCGGGAAGTAGTTGCCGGTCGTCAGGTGAATCATGATTGCGAGCATAGGCGCGAACAACAAAGCGGCCATGGTCACGGACACCACGATGGGAGCGAGTTTCGAACGCCTCGGCAGGGTCCAAAACGCACCCAGAACTCCGGCAACGCAGATCCACGTTAGCGGCGCAACCACGAAGCCGGGAATCGCGTACGCGAGGTCGGTCGAGCCCGTCACGTTGACGTTGGAGACGATCGTGCCGGGGAGGAATGTCGCGACCTGCGAGACCAGCTCCCCGGGCGTGAGTGGAATGCCGATCGCTTGATCGACGGGGACGCCGACCGCTTCGGATGAGCGGTAAGCAAGCCAAGCCAGCTGGGCCGTCACCGATGCACCGAGCGCGAGGACGGCGAAGAAGACCAGGCCGAGCGATGAGCGGTTCTTCTGATGTGGTCTGCGCGTCTTCCATCCCGCCCACTGGGTCTCTTTCCGCTCCAACAACCACAGTATGAGCAGGTACAGGGCAGCCAGACAAACGGCGAGAACGTTCGTCACCTTAAACAGCACCGCCACCGTCGAGAAGACGGCGAGCCACCACCCGGACCACTGGCCCCGGCCGATCTTCACGGCCGTGAGGAGGATAAGAATACCGAAGGCGAGCGAGGGAGCGTCAGTGCTCACATATGTATAGGTCCACCATGCAAACGGCGATGCAATCATCGCCAATCCGAGGCCGAGAATGACCGGGCGTTTGATACGCCATTGTCGGAGCAACAGGTAAAGGAGTACGGACGCCAGCCCGAGCCAGAGCGCCCCGGTCACCCGCCATGACGAGAGTTGGCTGATGCCCGTGACCGCGTGGACGGCATCGCCGACCACGCGCGTCACCGCGAAGTAGGCGGGAGTGTAAGCATCGGCGGACGTGACGCCCTCGTACGGGAACGATGACAGATCTGCAATGCTGCTGCCGCACTCAGGGCCCATCGGGCCGTAGGGCTTGACCCCGTCGCACGACATGATGACGAGGGCTTCCTTGCCGATTTTCTCTCCCTCGTGCACGAGGCCCTGAACGGGGAGCTTAAACAAGTAGTCCACGTAGACCCACTCGTCAACGGGGGAGAGTGCCGGGCCGTGGTTCGCGGTTACGACTGCTGACATCCCGATCGAGGCCATGACGAGGACGACCGGAACCCACATCATTAAAAAGAGGCGCCTGCGCCGCGTAGACGGCTGGGGCGCAGGTTTGACAGTTTGCTCGTGTGACACAGTCATATCAATCTCTCGGATGCGGTCCGGATTCCGTCGAGAATGCCGGTAACCCCGTTGTTTGGAAGACGCAGGGGGCGCCCGCGGTTGCGCGAACCGTCTAACGGGCCGCGTACCATGGGTACTTCGACCTTAGTCGGGAGCGGAGATATTTCCCGGCCGGGGAATCGAACGATCAGAAGGACGAATGGCACCATGACAGCAGTCGGCGAATCCTTCGAACCGATCACCGTCGTGATCCCTGTCTATAGCGGCGTTGCGCCAAGCCATCTGCGGAGTGCCCTCGTCAGTATGCGGGATCAGACACTCCGCGCCGATGAAATCTTGATCGTGGAGGACGGGCCGCTGGGCGCGGGCCTCGATGCGGTCGTGGCCGAACTCATCGCCTCTGACAGCACGGTGCGTCGAATCTCTCTGTCGCAGAATCGGGGAGTGGCCTACGCCATGCAGGCCGGTATCGAAGCGGCTAGAAATCGCTGGGTCGCCCGGATGGACGCGGACGATATTTCCCTGCCGAACCGGCTAGCAGCGCAGGCACAGGCCGCCGCCGGCGGCCGGTACGCGGCGATCGGCGCCGCGATGCTGGAATTCGAGGGCGACGAGGAGAACATCGTCGGCCTGCGTGTCATGCCCCTCACGGAAGAACGCATCCGGCGGTATGTTCTGACCAACAGCCCGATCAACAACCCCACCCTCTTCCTGGACCGGGACGCGGCACTGGCGGTCGGCGGTGTGCGTCACATCCCCAATATGGAGGACTACGACCTGTTCGCCCGGCTCGCTGCCGGGGGTTACCCGATGTTGAATCTTGCCGAACCGCTGGTCCTTTTTCGGGCTGACCCGGCAATGTTCAAGCGTCGGTCCGCCAAAGGGATGTTCGCCGCAGAGTTGCAGATGCAGCGTAACCTGCGCTCTTACAGTTTGATTGGAACGCCCCGAATGTACGTGAACCTGCTTGTCCGAAGCGCGTTCAGGGCGCTCCCGCAACGCGCACTGAGAATCTCGTACGCGCTGTTATTTCGAGTCCGCCCCGCACGGGGCAAGGGCTTAGGCTCGAAACTGAACGGGAAGGGCACCGCCAAGTCCGATGGATTATGAATCAAATGATACGACCAGGGGCGGCAGCCCGATGAGTACAGGGATGAGCGCCGCGGACCGGGCGATTGCTGAGAGAACGTGGCTCGTCATTCCGTTGTTCAACGAAGCAACTGTGGTGGGAGACGTCATTCGTCATGCCACGGAAACGTTCCCTCACGTGGTCTGCGTGGACGACGGAAGCACCGACGACTCGGCCGACGCGGCGCGGCGGGCCGGTGCTCACGTCGTGCACCACCCCATCAACCTGGGGCAGGGGGCGTCGCTGCAGACTGGGTTGCGGTACGCACTCAGCGACACGGATGCCGAGTATTTCGTGACCTTCGATTCCGACGGGCAGCACCGTGTCGAGGACGCACTGGATATGGTCAGGCGGCTGGCTACGGAGCCGGTGGACATCGTGGTGGGGTCACGCTTCCTCGATGGCCGGACGAAGCCCGGCGCGATCAAGCGACTCGTCCTGAAGGCTGCCGTCGTCTTCCAGAACGTCACGTCCGGAGTGCGGCTCACCGACGCGCACAACGGACTTCGGGCCCTGTCCCGCGACGCGGCGAGTTCGATTCGGGTGACGCAGAACAGGATGGCGCACGCCTCGGAGATCGTCAATGAAATCGGGCGGCTGAAGCTCCGGTACGCCGAGCAGCCGGTGCACATCATCTACACGGACTACTCGAGGTCGAAGGGGCAGTCCGTCTGGAACTCCGTCAACATCATCAGCGACCTCATCTTCAAATGACCGGATTGCGAGGGACGGAACCCCATGGACGCTAATCAAATCCTGATCAAGACTGTTTTGATCACAATCTTCGCCGTTCTGGGCCTGGTGATACTGCTTCCCCGTCGCGGTGCGCGGGGAATGGCGATCCGTCGCCTGACCCTGTTGCTGGTCATGGTGAGTGCGGTCATCGCCGTCATTTTCCCGGACCTGACCAACTCGGTCGCCGCCGTGCTCGGTGTCGGCCGTGGAACGGATCTGCTCCTGTACGGGCTGATCGTGGTCTTTCTTGGCTTTGCTGTCACGTCATCCGCTCACAACCGGAGGCTCGACCGGCAGATCACGGACCTCGCCCGCCAGATCGCACTGACGGATGCACACACCTCGCCCGACACGCAGAAACCGACCGAAGACGTCAATCCCAAATGACTACCCTGGTGACCGCGCCGCACGTGGTACTTCACACAGAACGCCGGCGGCCTGGCCAATCTGTTGACGGCCATGGGCGAAGCGGGGGTAGTTGGAGCGCCCAGGAATCATTCCGGTGAGCGAACCCACCCGCAGCGGGCGGCGGGGAAAGCTCAGCATTGTCCTTATTGGGGGAGCGACCGTCGTGGCCGGAATTTCCGGTTATCTTGTCACCCTGGCGGTAGCCCAGCAGGCTGGCTTGGCGGCCTATTCCGTTTTCGCGGTCTTCTGGGCCGTGCTGTACTTCATCGTCGGATGTCTCTTCGGCCTCCAACAGGAAATGACTCGAGCAGTGTCGGCGACGGCCCGTGGCGCACGCACGACAGCGCCCGGACAGCGCCGCGTTCCGGTTCCGAGATTCGTCCTGCTCACTGCGGGGATTGTCGGCGTCGTGATCGTGGTGAGTTTCCCGCTGTGGGCGGTCTCTGTCTTCGGGGCGGACCAGATCGGCTTGGTCGTCCCCCTGGCCATTGGAGCCGTGGTGTGCGTCGCGGTCGCCTCGCTCAGCGGCGTAATCTCCGGTCTCGGCCTCTGGGCGCACCTGGCTCTGATCGTGGGCCTGGACGGGGCTCTGCGGCTCGCAGCGGTCCTGACCGTGCTCGCGCTGGGCGGGGACCAAATCTGGCTGGCCTGGGCCGTCATCGTGCCGTTTCCGGTGACCGTGGGAATTGCCCTCGTGGTTGCCCGAAGGCGGCTTGCACATGCCCGGTATATCGACGGCACCTATCGCGGTCTGCTCTGGAACAGTACGCGAACGATGCTGGCGGCAGCGGCCATGGCGGCGATGGTCACCGGGTTTCCTGCGCTCCTCGCGCTATTCGCTGACGGAGTCGATCGGGAATATTTCGGCGCGCTCATCCTGGCCATCACACTTCTTCGGGCGCCCCTACTCGTGCCTCTTACTGCGTTCCAGAGTTACCTCTTGGTCTTCTTTGCGTCTCGTAGAGCGAATATCATCCGCGCTCTGCTCTTCTTCCTCTCGGTGGTTGCGATCGGCACAGCGGTGTTCGCAGGGGCAACGGCTCTCTTTGGCGAGCAGGTCTTCGTCTGGCTTTTCGGGGACCAAGTGCGGCAGGTGAGTAACCTTCTGGTTCCGCTGGTGTTCGCGTCGGGAATGATAGCCGGGCTCTTCGTGACCGGGCCGGCGGTGCTTTCCCAAGACCGCCACGCCGCCTACACGACAGGCTGGGTCGTCTCGGCCGTCGTGGCCATGGGCGCGGTGCTGATGCCCTGGGCCATCGGGGATCGCGTGATCGCAGCGCTTGTCATCGGGCCGGCCGCCGGGCTGGTGATCCACATCACATCCCTCGTGCGCGGGGGGTCGCAGCGGCGGCGACACATCACGGGGAACGTTGATTGAGGTCACCGTAGTTCCACACCGAGTGGGCCCGTCAGCTTCCGCCGGTCGGGCATAAAACAGGAGTCTCGTAGACTCATTCTGTGAGTATTTTGGTGACCGGCGGAGCCGGATATATTGGGGCCCATGTCGTTCGACTGCTGCGGCAGCGAGGCGAAGAGATCGTTGTTGTGGACGACCTGGTCACGGGCGACGAGCGTCGGCTGGATGGCCTGGCCGTCACGCAGCTCGACCTCGCGTCCGAGTCGGCCGCGGACACGGTTGCCCAACTCATGCGCGAACAACGGGTGACATCGGTCATTCATTTCGCCGGACGTAAGCAGGTCGGCGAATCAGTTGAGCGCCCGGCTTGGTACTTTCAGCAGAATGTCGGCTCCCTGGCAAACGTTCTGATGGCCATGGAACAGGCCGATGTAAAAGAACTGGTTTTCTCTTCGTCGGCGGCGGTCTATGGGGCTACCGAAGGCGCTCGCATCCCGGAAGACGCGACGACAGCACCGGTTAATCCCTATGGACAAACCAAGCTCGTCGGTGAGGAACTGATCGAGTCGTCGACTCAGGCACTGGGACTTCGGTCAGTCAGCCTCCGGTACTTCAATGTCGCGGGAGCAGGCTGGCCGGACCTGGGTGACAGCTCGGTGCTGAACCTTGTGCCCATGGTCTTTGAAAAACTTGATGCCGATGAAAGACCAGTGATTTTTGGTGACGATTACCCCACCGCGGACGGCACCTGTATCCGGGATTACATCCATGTTCTCGATCTCGCCGAAGCGCACTTGGCGGCATTGGACTACCTGAGGCGGGCGGATTCCGCCCACGATATCTTCAACGTCGGGACGGGTCACGGCACGAGCGTTCGGGAGATGATCACCGAGATCCTCCGGGTTGCGGATTCGAAACTGGTACCTGAAGTCCAGGCCAGACGTGCCGGCGATCCGGCCTGGGTCGTTGCGTCCCCGGAGCGCTTCGAACAACGACTCGGATGGAAGGCGACCCGTGGCGTCAAGGAGATTGTGAGTTCCGCGTGGGCCTCGCGGGCGGGCTCCACCCGCACTGCGGATCGCCTTCCGTCTGCCTGAGGTCGCGCACGCTATGAGCCAGATCTCGGTTGCCCTTTGTACCTACAACGGCGCGCGCTTCGTGGAGGAGCAGCTTCTCAGCATTCTGCGCCAGTCGCGGGCCGTCGCGCAGATCATCGTCTCGGACGATGGCTCAAATGACGAGACCGTAGCGGTAGTAGAACGCACGTTCTCCGAGTGGTGCGCTCGGCATCCTGATCACCAGGTCGCCGTGAACATTCTGCGTAACTCTCGTGCGCTTGGAATCACAGCCAATTTTGAGCAGGCGTTGACCGCCTGCACGGGAGAGCTCATCGCATTGAGCGATCAAGATGACGTTTGGGCGGAACACCGTCTGGAGCGCATGGTCGCCGAGTTCGAGACCCGCCCTGCACTCCTGATGCTTCATGCGGACGCTCGGCTGGTGAATGCCGACGGGGCGCCCCTGGAATCGACGTTGTTTGAGACCCTGGGAATTTCTCCCGGGGAGCTGGCACTCGTTCACGGAGGCCGCGCAGCCGAGGTGCTGATGCGCCGCAATATCGTCACGGGGGCGACGGTGATGGTGCGAAGCGCGCTTGTGGAACGTTCACGGCCGTTTCCCGCCGCGTGGGTGCACGACGAGTGGATGGCCATGGTCGCCGCGACCACAGGACGGGTGGATCTGATTGAGGAACCGCTGACGGACTACCGCCAGCACGGTGGGAACCAGATTGGCGTGACGAGCTTGGATATTGGGGGGAAGCTTGGGCGCTTGCGGGCGCCGCGAAGCGCACGGAACGCACGGCTACTTGCCCGAGCAGAAATTCTGCACGAGAGGGCGTCTTCCTTTGATCCGCTCCCGTCCCTCAGAATTCTGAACATGATCGACGCCAAGCTGGCTCACGAACAGATGCGCAGCGCCCTTCCGGCGAGTCGATTTGGCCGCGTCCTGCCGCTCGTACGTTCGTGGCGCGCTGGGAGCTACGCCAAATTCGGTCTTGGCCTGCAAGACGTTCTTCGCGACCTCGTGCAGCCGGTCTAGCGCGTCAGGCTCAGCTCGGGTCGGGTTTGAACGCGAGTGCGCTGCGCCAGCTCATACTTTGGGCGGCCTTGACCGAGCAGATGCACAGCAGCAGCCAGCCGAACTCCACGAGCACGGTGCTTTCGGCGGCGCTGGTCACGAGCAGCACCACGAGAATCAGCGCGGGCCATACGTAGACGAGGGAACGCTTGTTGCTGGCCAGCAGCCAGGAACGCACGAGAGCGAGGGTGACGAGCACCAGGAAGGCCAGGAACCCGATGAGGCCCACCTGGAAATACACGTCGATGTATGCGTTGAGACCCGAGGCGTGCCCGCGACCGGTGGTGAAGTCGAGCCAACCGTAGGGGCTCACGTTGCTCGGCCAGATACCTGCCCAACCCCAGCCCTCAAGCGGGTGGAGCTTCACGAGGCGCCACATCTCCGTCCAGAGTTCGGAGCGCACCTCGAATTCGCTGCCGGCGTTGAGTTGGGTGATGAGCACGCCGCGTCCGAACCACACGCCCAGCAGGGCGAGCACGGTTGTCCCGAGCAGCACGAGCTGCAGGCGCCAGCGAGAGCCGGCCGACGTGCGGCGCAACCAGGTGAGTGCGAGGGCGGCGAGCACCACCACGAGGCCCACGACCACGATCACCGGTGAGCGGGTGAAAATCAGACAGATCGCCGCAAGCCACAACGATGCGATGCCCCTGCCGCGGGGGATCGACCGGGCGCGCAGCTCCACGGCGAAGGTGATCAGTGCGATGAGGGCCATCAGGCCGAAGACATTCCGCGAACCGAATACGCCCTGCAGCGGGCCGAGCTCGGACATGTCACCCCGTATCGCGAGGAAGGTGATCGGGAGGTCGAGGAGCACTCCGGAGAGAACTTCGAGCGCAATCGACAGTCCCAGCAGTATCCGCAGCACATCGCCGGAGGCCCGCACGACCTGGAAGGTGTCGCGCACGAGGGCTACGTAGATCGCGAGAAAAGCGAACGCGATCTGGTAACCGACGCCGGCGAGCGTGTGCAGCGTGTACCCACTCCACACGAGGGAAATCGCGCACCAGACCACGAACACGATGATGGAGATGGGGAGCAGGCCGTGCCACTCCACAATCGGCCGCCGGGCCAGCAGGGAGAGCGTCGCGAGCAGCACGAGCCCCACGATGATGCCGTCGAGGCCGGCCCAGCCCATCAGGCTGCGGAGCAGATGCGTGGAGAATGCGACCCCGACAATGACCAGGGTCAGGGACGACGCGAACTTGGGCGATGCGAGCACGCGTTTGATCGCCTCGGGGAGGACGGGGGGAGTGGGGCGTGGCGACGTCATGGATCTACCAATTTACCTGTCTCGGTCGGCGCTACGGCATCGGCGCGGGCGTGCCCTGCTGCCGCTTGGTCATGACGGCCATCACGATAAGCAGCAGCCATCCGTATTCGATCAGCAGCCGGCTCTCCGCCACGCTCTGCGCCAACAGCGCCGCCATGATCAGCACCGGCAGCAGGGCGGACGCTCGAAAGGGTGCCGTGTTGGAAACGCCGAGTCGCGGGCGGTCGATGGCGAGAAACCAGGCACGCCACATCGTGGCCGACACGAGCGCCGCGAACAGGACGAGACCCACGATGCCGAGCTGCAGCCAAACGTCAAGCCAGGCGTTGTGTGCCTGCAGGTAGGCGACTCCGTTGCGCACGGCCAGACCCTGGAACGGTTCGACCCAGGGCACCCAGTACCCCACCCAGCCCCAGCCGAACCCGGTACGTTCGGTCGCGAGCTCGGTGACGCTGCGCCAAATATCGAAGCGACCCGTGAGGTCCGAGCTTTTGCCCAAAAGCTGCGTCAACAGGGGGAAGAGCGTCAGCACCGCGCCCGCGCCGACCACAACGGATGTCGCGGCCACGAGATACACCGGCCGTCGGGCCTGGTGGTGCACGCTTCTCGCCCAGAGCGCGAAGCCGAGCACCACGAGCACGAGAACGGCAGCAAGGGTGACCGTGGCGGACCTGGTGAGCAGCAGCATGGCCACGGCGAGGGTCAGCCAGACAACGCCCCAGCCGCGTTTGACGGTGCGGGCGGCGAGCTGCACGGCGAACACGATCACGGCGATCAGCGCCACGAAGCCGAGAAGGTTACGGTTGGCGACGATTCCCTCGATGGGCCCACCGTCGAGCAGCAGCCCCCGGGACCAGTAGAACGCGAGCGGTATCTTGCCTTCGTACTCCACGAAGAAGGGAAGAACGGGCTGCTGGATCACGACGCTGACGAAGAGTTCGAAGGCGAGGGACAGCGCGAGGATCCACCGCAGCGCCACCCCGAGCGTGCGCAACAGCTCGGCCCAGGTGAGCACGAGGGCCACGAATAGGGCGGCGACGGTCGCGCTCCACTGCAGGGCGACGCCGAGAAGGCTTGCCCCCTGGTAGAACGACCACAGGATCGACAGGGTCGCGAGCAGCATGAAGAGAATCAGGGATTTGGGGAATCGGCGCCATTTCCAGTCGGGCTTCTCCAGGATCAGGCCCACCACGCTGCCGGCGACCACGATCACGGCGATGGCGCCAAACCCCCACCAGCCGCCCAGATTGCGCCAGAATTGGCCGGCCAGCACCGTGAAGAGCACAAACGTCGCAAAGGTGCGAACGACGAAACGACTGCGAACGGCGGGCATGGTCCTAAGGTTACCGGGCTGGTTGGTTCCGGCCCGTTCGGCTCCTATGATTTGTGGGGTCGGCGGGCAGCGAGGTGGCCGATTCCGCGCCGCCCTGCTCAGGCGCGCCCCTCGGCGAGGTAGGCCAGTCGCTGCAGCGTCTCCACGTTGCGCACGCGCAGGGCGGGGTCGGTGATCGCCCGGGGAACCAGGCGAGCCGGCCCGGCGGTGCCGACCTCACGGATGCGGATGACGCATCCGTTCTTCCTCTGCTGCACGTCGATGGCGACGCTCGCCTCGCCGAGCGGCCAGCCGCGGGCCTTCAGGAGCGCGTGACGGGGCGGATCCCACTCGAGTACCGACGTCGTGTCGTCGAGCACGAGGGGCCAGACGCCCACCGAGTGGTGCAGGGCGCTGCCCGGGGCGGGCCAGGTGGCGTCCACGCTGCGCATGCGCGTGGCCCCCACGACCCAGCTGGGGTAGAGCCAACCGTTCGCGAGTACGGCGAAGACGTCGGCCGGCGTGCAGGAGACAAAACGGTAATTGACGGCCACGGGCGTGCCCTTCTCAGACGTGGGTGGGGGACAGCCGCGGAGGCTCCTGCACGTTGTACTCGTGCCGGAGGGCGCTGAGGGCGGCGCGGTAACCGGCCAGTCCGTGCACGCCTGGCCCGGGCGGCGTGGATGAGGAGCACAGGTACACGCCCGGCAGCGGAGTGCGCCACGGGTCGGGTGTGAGCACCGGGCGGGCGACAAGCTGCAGCATGGACACATCCCCGGCCGCGATATCGCCGCCCACGTAGTTCGGGTTGTAGTCGGCCATGTCGTGTGCGGTACGGCTTGCCGAGGCCAGGATCAGGTCGCGAAAGCCGGGTGCGAAGCGTTCAATCTGCCGGGTGATGGGCTCGGTCTGATCGTTGTCGGAGCCGCGTGGCACGTGCGTGTACGCCCAGAGCACGTGTTTTCCGGCCGGTGCGCGCATGGGGTCGACGATGCTCGGCTGGGACACGAGCACGTAGGGCTCGGCGGCATGTTTGCCGCGTGACACCTCGTTCTCGGCCCGGGCGATCTGCCCCCGGGTGCCGCCCACATGCACGGTGGGGGCATTGCGAAGTTCGGCTGCGCTCCACGGCACGGGACCGGAGAGGGCGAAGTCGACCTTGGCCACGGCGTTGCCGTACCGAAACCGGGCGAGTCGGCGCGCGTAGGCGGTCGGCAGGGTGCCGTCGGCGAGCTCGATGAGGGCCCGCGGAGTCACGTCGAGCAGCACGATCCGTGCCGTCGGCAGGTCGCTCAGCCGCCGAATGTACGTGTCGGCACAGATCTCGCCGCCGTGCGCGAGCAGGTCATCGACCAGGGCGCCCGTGATCGCGCTGCTTCCTCCGATCGGGATGGGCCACCCCCTCGCGTGCCCGTGCGTCGCAAGCACGAGTCCGGCTCCCGCGGTCGAGAGACTCGGCAGGGAGCGTATGGCGTGCGCGTAGACCCCGGTGAGCAGGGCCGGTGCCCGGTCTTCGCGAAACCGGGCGTTCCAGAGCGGGCTGCCCTGTTCGAGCACCCGCAGGCCGAACCGGGCCGCGGTGAGCGGATGCCGCGGCACCCTGAGCAGCTGGTTGCCGATGAGCTCGGACACCTCGTCGACGTGGCGAACCAGCGGACGGAACAGCCGCAGCCACTCCCGCCCGTCAACGCCGAGCCCCGCTGCGGTGCGCTCGAGGTCGCGGTAGGCGACGGCGGCCTCGCCCTGTGGGAGCGGATGCCCGTAGGACACGTCGGGTGTGACGAGGTTGATGCGCTCCTCGAGGCCGAAACGCTGAAAGAACTCCGAGGAGAGCGCCATCGGATGCACGGCGGAGCACACGTCGTGACGAAACCCCGGCAGGGTGAGCTCCGCGGTTGTCGCACCCCCGCCGACCAGGGAGTTCTTCTCGTACACCCGTACCTTCAGGCCGGCGCGCGCGAGCGTGACGGCGGCGGCCAGGCCGTTGGGGCCGGAACCCACGACGATCGCGTCGAGGTCGTCGTCACTCAACGGATGACCGGGTCGTCGGTGCGGGACTGCCCACGTGTGCCATACCCGAGACGGTAGTACCTGCGCATCCGCTTGTGCAAGCCGCCCGTGCGCCCGCGCTCGGCCGACCGGCCCGCCGCAAAACCGGTCTATCTGAGACACGCCTGACCGATCCGCCCCCGAAACCGGTCTGTCACGAAAAACACCGGTTTTGCGGGCGGGGCGGGCGGGGCGGGCGAGGACGGAGTTAGACGAAGGCGGCCTCACCGGTGATCGCGCGGCCCACGATGAGGGTGTTCATCTCCTGGGTGCCCTCATAGGAGTAGAGCGCTTCGGCGTCGGCGAAGTGCCGGGCCACGTCGTATTCCAGGGTGATGCCGTTGCCGCCGAACAACTCCCGGCACCACGCCACGGATTCGCGCATCCGACTGGTCGTGTAGGTCTTCGCGAGGGCGGAGTGCTCGTCGCGCTGCGTGCCCGCGTCGAGCATCTGCGAGACCCGCACGACCATTCCGAGGCTCGCGGTGATGTTGCCGAGGCTTTTGACCAGCAGATCCTGCACCAGCTGGTGGGCGCCGATCGGCTTGCCGAACTGCATGCGCGTCGTGGAATACGCGACGGCCGCGTCGTAGGCACCCACCGCGTTGCCCACGGCGGACCACGACACCTCGGCGCGGGTGAGACGCAGAACCCTGGCCGTGTCCTTGAACGAGTTCGCGTTCTGCAGGCGCGTGCTTTCGGGAACCGAAACGTTCTCGAGGGTGATGTCGGCGTTCTGCACGGTGCGCAGGCTGATCTTGCCCTCGATCTTCGTGGCCGTGTAGCCGGGGGTGTCGGTGAGCACCATGAAGCCCTTCACCTGCTCGTCGGCCTCGTCTCGTGCCCAGATGATCGTCATGTCGGAGAAGGTGCCGTTGCCGATCCAGCGCTTGGCGCCGTTGAGCACCCAGGTGTCGCCCTCGCGCCGGGCCGTGGTCTGCAGGCCACGCGCCGCGTCGCTGCCCGATAGCGGTTCGGTGAGACCGAACGCGCCGATCAGATCGCCCGACGCGATCTTCGGCAGCCACTCGGCGCGCTGCTCGGGCGAACCGCAGGCCGCGATCGAGCCGGCGACCAGTCCGTTCTGCACGCCGACGAACGTAGCAACGGATGCGTCGACGCGCGCAAGTTCGAGCGCCACGAAGCCGCGAAACACGGCCGAGTTCTCGAACGGGACGGTCTCGGGCCACGGGAAGGAGTACATGCCCAGCTGCGCCAGCGGCTTGATGATCTGCCGGGGAAATTCGGCGCGTTCCCAGCATCCGTTGACGATCGGACGCACCTCGGCGTCGAGGTAGGCGCGCAAGTCGTTGAGGGCGGACTGCTCGCGGTCGGTCAGCAGATCCTGATATCCCAGGAAGTCGCTCGTGGTCATGTGTTGCTCCATCCGTCGGGTTGGCCGCGGTCGCCGCTCATCAGGCGAATCACGCTGGCAAATGCGTGCGAGCCTAAGGCGGCGCCGAGGTGCCGCCAAACGGATTGGTAGTTTGGTCTAAACGCCGAGGGAAAAGAGTCAGCAATGTTTGTGGGCATCACCAATACACCGCGCAACTATGCCTGGGGATCGACCACGGCGATAGCCGACCTGCTGGGCCGGAAGCCGTCAGGGCAGCCCGAAGCGGAGCTGTGGCTCGGTGCGCATGCCGGGTCACCCGCGGTCATCGCCGACCCCCAGCAGGTGAACGGTGCCACGAACCTTGCCGAGTGGATTGCCGCCGCTCCCGACGTGGCGCTCGGCGCCGCGCTGGCCGGAGGCAGCTCTGCGGGAGCCGAGGGCGCCGCGCCGCTGGCCGGCGGGGCCGGGGCTACCGCGGCGTCGCCGCGTCTGCCGTTCCTGCTCAAGATTCTTGCCGCCGACCATCCGCTCTCCTTGCAGGCGCATCCCACGCCGGAGCGCGCGCTCGCGGGCTTCGCACTGGAAAACGCCTCGGATGTGCCCGTGGATGCCGGCAACCGCAACTATCGCGACCCGTTCCACAAGCCTGAGCTCATTTTTGCGCTGAGCGACACCTTCGAGGCACTGAGTGGATTCCGCGACGTGTCCGAGGTGCGTCGCCTCATCGACGAGCTGCGCGCACTCGACGTGGCGACCGAAGACCCGCAGGCCAGCGCCCTCGACGCGCTCGAGAACCGACTGACCGGTCCCGATGCGGTGCGTGACACCGTCGACTGGTTGCTGCGCGATGGCCGAGGCGGCGACTCCGGTGAAGTGAAGTGGCTCGTGGAGCGCGTGGTGGCGCTCGCCGAATACTCGGTCTTCCTCGCCGAGGGCGGTGCGGTGATCAGCTTCGCCCGCGAACTCGAAACCGTGCGTTCGCTCGCCGCCGAGTACCCCGGCGACCCGGGTATCGTGATCGCCCTGCTCGTGAACCGGGTGTCGTTGAAGCGCGGCGAGGCGTTGTATCTTCCGGCCGGCAACATCCACGCCTACCTCTCCGGTCTGGGTGTGGAAGTGATGGCCGCGTCGGACAACGTGCTCCGCGGTGGCCTCACCCCCAAGCACATCGATATCGACGAGTTGCTCGCCGTGCTCGACTTCACGCCCGTTGCACCCCCGTACCTGGTGCCAACCGAAGAGTCGGCGGGGGTCTCGGTGTTTCGTCCCGACGTGCCCGACTTTCAGCTCGTGCACATTGTGGCGGAGGCGACAGTCGATGCCGCGGTGCCGGTGATGCGACAGTTCACGCTCACCGGTCCCGGCATCGCGGTCTGCACGGCCGGCGGATTTCTGGTGGCGGGAGCGGGGGCATCCGTGAAGCTGAAGCGTGGCGAATCTGTGTATGTGACGCCCGATGAAGGCACGCTGACCTTCGCGGGCACGGGCGAGGTTTTTCTCGCGACGACCGGCGTCTGACCACTAGCTGCGCAACCGGCACCCGCCCCGCGAAGACCGCGCGATAGTCTGAAGGCGCGTCGGCATGCGGCTGCGCACGAGTTTGTTGCGAGGGTGAATATGGCCTGGTTGGTCACTGGTGGAGCCGGATACATTGGATCGCACGTCGTGCGGGCGTTTCTGGCCGAGGGAATCAAGGTCGTCGTTTTGGACGACCTGTCGAGCGGTCACGCCAACTTCGTGCCCTCGACGGTGCCGTTTGTGCGCGGAGATGTGCTGGACGGCACGCTGCTCATGAACCTGTTCGCCGACCACCAGATCGACGGGGTCGTGCACGTGGCGGGATTCAAATACGCCGGGGTGTCGGTGCAACGTCCGCTGCATACCTACGAGCAGAACGTGACGGCCACCGCCAGGCTGCTCGCCGCAATGGAGGCGTCAGGGGTCGCCCGCATCGTGTTCTCGTCCAGCGCCGCCGTGTACGGCACGCCGCACACGGATCTCGTGACGGAGGACACGCCCAAAAGCCCCGAGTCGCCCTATGGGGAGTCGAAGCTGATTGGTGAGTGGCTGCTGCGTGATCAGGGGGTGGCCACCGGGCTGCAGCACACGTCCCTGCGTTACTTCAATGTCGTCGGCTCCGGCGCACTCGACCTGCGCGACACGAGTCCGCACAATCTCTTCCCGCTCGTGTTCGCCGCCCTCCAGGAGGGCCGCACTCCCCGCATCAACGGCAACGACTACGCAACGCCCGACGGCACGTGCGTGCGCGACTACATCCACGTCGCCGATCTGGCCGCCTCGCATGTCGCTGCCGCCCGACGACTCGCCGCGGATGAAGCGATTGCACCGGTCTACAACCTGGGCAGCGGCGACGGAGTCTCGGTCGGCCAGATCATGACGACGGTATCCGCCGTGACGGGCATTGATTTTGAGCCCGACCTGGGCCCGCGCCGGGCCGGAGATCCGGACCGGATCGTCGCCTCCGGGGAACTGGCGGCTCGCGACCTCGACTGGAAAATGCGTCACACGCTCGAGGACATGGTGCGCAGCGCCTGGGACGCGGAGCAGACGGCAACCACGGCAGCGCCACAGGCAAACGCGGGGCCAGAAGGCGGAGATTTCGTTCAGTCGGAGTCATAACCTCCCGAACGACCAACTTTGATTGTTTGGGCGCGTCGCAACTATCGATCGAGTATTGAGGGTTTACGATCTGCGACTTGACGAATTGGAACTACAACGGTGTAATTAGGGGGTGGCGCGCAACCGGGGTGTCACCTGATCGCTGGGAGACGATATGGCTGAATCCGATTATCGTTCTGGGGTCCCTGAGGACTGGTTCGTTGACCCTGTCCGACTGGGTGTTCCCGGTGTACGACCGGACGAGGGCGAAGGTAATCCGCTCTCCTGGCAGACGGATTCCCTGTGCGCCCAAACGGACCCGGAGGCGTTCTTTCCGGAAAAGGGCGGATCGACCCGCGACGCCAAGAAAATTTGCGCATCGTGCGAGGTGCGGGCGCAGTGCCTGGAATATGCGCTGGCCAACGACGAGCGCTTCGGCATCTGGGGCGGGCTGTCCGAGCGCGAGCGTCGCAAACTGCGCAAACGCGCCTGACTCAGCGCTGTCCACTGCGCGCTGTCCACCGCGCGCGCTTTTCACCGCGCGCGGCGCGTGTTGCTCGCGGGCTCTGGGTACCCAATTTTGAGGCGCGCCCTCCCACATGACCCCTGTCGGCGATCGCCGACCTAGGCTGTCTACGTTATGCAACCGCGAGTCACTGTCATCCTCGTCGCCCGGAACGGTGCGAAGCACCTCGAGCGAACTCTAGAGGCGCTCGCGCGCCAAACCCGTCAGCCCGATATCGTGATCACGGTCGACGGCGGGTCAACGGATGCCACGGCCAAGCTTCTCGGTGACTTCGGACCGACAAAAGTCATCGCAGCATCCGCCGGTCTGAGCTTCGGCGCGGCGATTGCGGCCGGGGTGCGCGAAATCGCGCCGCCCGAGCACGACCGCGAGATGCTCTGGTTGCTCGCGCAGGACAGCGCCCCGGAGCCGGACGCCCTCGCGGCGCTGCTGGCGCAACTCGAGATATCCCCGTCGGTGGCCGTTGCCGGGCCCAAGGTGATGGAGTGGGAGGCCCGGCAGTATATTCACGACTTCGGCCTGACCATGACGCCTGGCGGAACGACGGTGTCGCTCGTGGAAAGCGAACTCGATCAGGGCCAGCACGACGGCGTCAGCGACGTGCTTGCGGTCAGCGCCGGCGGCATGCTCGTCCGCCACACGGTATGGAACCAGCTTGAGGGCTTCGATCCGGCTCTGCCCGCTGTCGACGACTCGCTGGACTTCTGTGTGCGGGTTCGACTCGCCGGATTCCGGGTGTCGGTCGTTGCCGCCGCCCGCGTCGCGTCGGCGGGAGACGGCGTGGCCGGCCCCAACCAGTCCTCTCGCGGACGCTTGCGACGCCGCCGCGTGCGCGCCGAACGCGCGGCACAGCTGCACCGACGACTGGCGTATTCGCCCGGCTGGGCGCTGGCCTTCCACTGGCTCTCCCTGATCCCGCTCGCTTTTCTCCGCTCCATCGGGCAGCTCCTCCGCAAGGAACCCGGCGCTGTGCTGGGCGAATTCGCCACCGCGTTCGGTGCGGCCTTTCATCTGGGACGAGTCGTCAGGGCTCGCCGGCGGCTCGCCGCCACTCGCACCCTCGGCTGGGCGTCGATCGCGAGTCTGCGGGTGACGAGCGCCGAGATGCGGCGGCGCCACGCGCTGCAGCGTGAAGCGAGCCTCGCGGGCATCCGCGGTGACCGTCCCGAGATCCGCTTCTTCGCCAGCGGCGGCGCGTGGACGCTGCTCGCCGCCGGCTTGCTCTCGGCGATCGTGTTCGCCCCGCTGCTCAATGCCCGCACCCTGACCGGTGGCGGGATGCTCCCGCTCTCGGCGAATCTGACGGACCTGTGGAGCAGCGCCGCCTACGGCTGGCGCGACGTCGGCCTCGGGTTCGTGGGCGCCGCCGACCCGTTCGGCGGGGTGCTCGCCGTGCTGGGTTCACTCACCGCCTGGGCCCCCTCCTTCTCGATCGTTCTCGTCTACCTGCTCGCCATACCCCTCGCCGCCATCGGGGCATGGATGGCGTCGACGCGTCTCACCGAGCGTGGCTCGTTGCGTGCCCTCACGGCCGTGATGTGGGTTCTGGCGCCCACGTTCCTGAGCGCGCTTTCCACCGGGCGCCCCGCCGCGATCCTCGTGCATCTGCTTCTTCCCTGGCTGTTCTTCGCCGCATTCTCCGCTGCGCGCTCCTGGTCGGCGTCGGCATCCGCCGCCCTGCTCTTCGCCGCCATCGTGGCGTGCGCCCCGTCGCTCGCGCCCGCGCTTCTCGTGTTGTGGGTCGTCGCCCTGGTCACCAGCGGACGCAGCGTCATGCGCTTCATCGGCATCCCCCTGCCGGCATTGGCGCTCTTCGGGCCGCTGATCATCGATCAGGGCCGGCGCGGCAACTGGCTCGGCCTGTTCGCGGACCCGGGACTGGCGGTGTCCACCACCCCCGTGAGCGGTGCGCAGCTTGCGTTCGGCTTCCCGCTGGGCGAGTTCGGCGGATGGATCCCGCTGCTCGACCGACTCGGACTGTCGGCCGTGAACGCCGAGCTTCTGGTGCCCGTGTTGCTCATCCCGCTGGCGCTGCTGGCCCTCATTGCGCTGTTCCTCACTGGCGCCCGCAGCGGGGCCGTTGCCCTGTTGCTCGCCGTGCTCGGCTTCGGCACCGCTGTCGCCGCCAATCAGCTCAGCCTGGTGTCGGTCGGCTCCGAAACCATCGGCGTGTGGTCGGGTACCGGCCTCAGCCTGTACTGGATGGGTATTGTCGGCGCTGCGATCATCGCCCTGCGCGGCATGCGCCGCGTGGCACTTGCTCCCGGCCTCACCGCCGCGTTTGCCCTGACGCTCGTGGCTGTTCCTCTGCTGGCCGCGTACCCGCTCGGCACGTCGGTGGTCGAGAAGGGACAGGGGCGCACGCAGCCCGCGTTCGTCGACGCCGAGGCCCAGATCAACCCCAGGGTCGGCACGCTGCAGGTCACGCCGCAGGCCGACGGTGGCATCCGTGCTGCTGTGGTGCGAGGGACCGGAGCAGTCCTCAACCAGCAGTCGACGCTGGAGAACACCGACCAGACCCCCACCGCCAACCAGCGTGAACTCGCGGCACTCGCCGGCAACCTGGCCTCTCGGAGCGGCCTGGACTCGGCCCAGGGACTGGCCGATTTCGGCATCCGTTTTGTGGTGCTGCAGGTCGAGCCCGGAGCCGAGAACGGCGTGGTGGCCGCCGCGAGCCCCGCGGCCGCAGCCACGGCTATTCGCACCGAGACTGCGCTCGACGGCAACGCGGCGCTCGCTCCCGTCGGCGAGACAAGCTTCGGGCGCCTGTGGCAGCACGAAGCAACGTCCGAGGACCCGGGAGCATCCCAGATTCCGGCGAACGCCGGCGGGCTGTACGGCCTGCTGGTGACGCTGGCGGCCCTCGTCGTGATCGGCGTCACCGTATTGCTCTCCATTCCCACCGGCGCCGGGCGGGAAGCCGTTCGCCAAGCCAACCGTGAAGCGATTCGGCGCGCTGCGCGCGAGAATGCCAAACGGGCCAAGCCCAAGCGGCGCATTGGCCGCACCAGGGTTGTGACCTCGGATGTCCCGGTGTCCGCGGCCGCCCCGGTCACCGTCACCGCTGTCGCGGCTGAACCCACCGACTCACCGTCGGGCGCGCCGTCCGCGGGGGCATCGCCACGTGTCTCTCGAGCGGAGTCGAAGGCGGCCGCGAACGCTGCGAAGACCGCCATGAAGTCCGACGCCATCGCGACCAGGTCGGCGACCCGGACGGACGCCAGCGCAGCGAAGGTCGCCGCGACGGCGGCGAAGATTGCCGCACAGGACGAAACAGCGGCCGGAAAGGCCGCGACCAAGACGAACGCCAGCAGGGCGAAAGCTGATGCGGCGGCAGCGAAGCAGGCGGCGAAGACCGCGGCCAAGGCGGCGAAGGTCGAGGCCAAGGAAGCGAAGACCGCGTCCAAGCGCAACGCCCTCGCAGCCAGGGCCGGAGCCAAGGCGGACGCCGCCGCGGCCCGGGGCACGGCCAGGGAGGAACCCACGTCCACGGCGCCCGCCGCCGCCTCGAACGACCGGGCGTCCGAAGCCGTCTCGACGGCCGGCGCCGCGACGACCGATGCGGCCCAGAACACTCCGCCGGAGCCGGCCGCGGCAGAAGAAGCACCGCGCAAGGTCGAGTCGGTGACACCCAACACCGACAGGTGGGCACCGCCCGCACGCGAGGCAGCGAGTCCCGAGGAACCCGCGCTGCCCGCCGGCCCGCGCCGATCGACGTTCGAATCGCCGGCCGACAGACTCGAGCGCAAACGGCAGCAGGCCTTCGCGCCGCCTCAGCGTCCGCAGATCGCCGACGAGGACGCCACGAATCCGGAAGCCGGCTCCGACACACCCCCGACGAAGCCCGAGGCGACCGACAATGCCCAGTAACTCCTCACCGGCCCGCATCGGCAAGCGTGCAGTCACCGCCACCGTCGGCCTCATCGGCGCCGCCCTCGCCGTGGGGATCGTGGGCGGCGGCGTCACGGTGCCGTGGCCGACGATCACGGCAACTCCGGTAGCGGAACTTGTCACGCCCATGCCGAGCGAGCAGAAGCGGGTATGCCCGGGACCTGTGCTGCACCTGGCGGAAGATTCCAGTCAGGCGCAGTCGGCGACATCCGTTGGCGAAGCAGCGTCCGTGCACACCGCACGCACCACGGCCGCGAGCGACGATACCCTCCCCGTCACTGCACGGGACCTCACCGCGGTCGACAACTCCTCTGGAGACGCCGCACCGCTCATGCTGAGCCTGCTCGCCGAGAACGGAGCGACGGAAGCGCCGCTGATCGCGGGCAGCCAGTCGCAGAGCGTGGCGACCGACACTCTGGCCGGATTCACCGCGGCCGCCTGCGCCGAAGCAACCAGCGACGCGTGGCTCGTCGGCGGCTCAACCGATGTGGGCCGCACGAGCCTCGTGCTGCTGAGCAACCCCACAACCGTGCTTGCCACCGTTGACATCAGCGTGTTCGGTGAAGCCGGCATCGTCGATGCACCCGGAGCAACCGGCATTCTTGTGCAGCCGGGCGAGCAGCGCGTCGTGTCGCTGGCCGGCCTCGCGCCGAACCTCAAGTCTCCCGTCGTGCACGTGCAGTCGAGCGGCGGACAGACGACGGCCACGCTCGAGCAGAGCAGCATTCGCGGCATCGAACCGGACGGCGTGGAGCTCATCGCGCCGTCGACCGGTCCGGATGTGCGCCAGCTCATTTCGGGCGTGCGCCTGTTGGCGTCACCCGCGGCCGAAGCCAACGGCACGGATGCCGGAGTGCCGGAGGGGACGCCGAGCGTGCGCGTTCTCGTCACCGGCATCGAGCCGGCCACCGTGCAGGTCGGCGTCGTCAGTACGACCGCGGGCACCGCGGGAACGTCGACCGAGGTGCAGCTGGAACCCGGCATCGCCACCGACATTCCCCTGCCGTCGCTCACCGAGGGAACCTTCTCGATCGAGGTCACGTCGGACCAGCCCGTCGTGGCCGCCGCACGCACCGAAACCACGGGCACCACCAGCAAGGACTTCGCGTGGTTCACCGCCTCGGAGGCCCTTGCCGACGACTTTCTGTTGAGCGTGGCGCCCGGCCCTGGTCCGGTGCTGCACCTCTTCAACCCCTCCACGACGGATGCCCGCGTCACGCTGGCGCCGGAGGCCGGTGGCCGATTGACCATCGCCGTGCCCGCAGGTAAGCCGGTGGACGTGCCGCTTCTCGCCGGCACGAACTACGCGGTAACCGGGCCCGACGCCATCGTCGCCGCCGTGGGGTACTCCGGCGACGGCGCGCTCTCTTCCTTCGCGGTACGGCCGGCCGGTCCGCTCGCGGCACCCATCACCGTCTACGTGCACTGATCCGTCCGCGGTGCCGGTCGCCGCGCGGCGACCGGCCCGACTGATACACGATCTGGCCCTGTGGATAACTCCCCGGGCGTTCCGGAGTGTTCTACATTGACCGCATGCGCGCTTCTACTCGTGGGTTTCTGGCCGGATCGATGGTGATGACGGCGATGACCCTGGGCGGATGCGCTGCTGCCTCCGTTCCCGCCTGGACGAACGACCCCGACCCGGTCGTCGCTCCGGTCTTCGCTTCGAACGACGAGGCCCTCGCCGCGGCCGCGGCGACCTACGGGGAATATCTGGCCATGACGGATGAGATCAACCATGACGGCGGCGTTGACTCTGCGCGCATCTCGCATCTAGTGACGCCGGAACACGACCCCGTCGTGAAAAGCGCCTTTGCAGATTTTCAGTCCGCTGGTGAGAAAACGCTGGGAGCGTCGAGCTTCGACACCCTGTCTCTGACCCGATACCACGACGACGCGGCCAATCGCGCCGTGGTCACTGTCTATCTATGCGCCGACGTGTCTGGAGTCAGTGTTCTGGATGCTGAAAATGCGGATGTGACGCCCGCCGGCCGAGGAGACCGCTTTGCACTTCAAATCTCCTTTGTCTCGAGCAGTCAAGATCCGATCAAACTTCTGGTCGACGAGGAGGAGACATGGGACGGAAAGGACTTCTGTTAGCAGTTCTCGTGGGGTGTCTATTGCCGTTATTCCAGGTCATAGCCGCCGGTGCAGGGGATTGCATAGCCGCGTCGCTGGCGAAGAATTGCTCAGTCAGGGGCGCGGTCACCGATCACGGGACGGTCGACCTGTCTGCCGGTTGGAACACGTCGACTCCTGGCACGGGGGCGTCCGGCGGCTCGCGCGGCGGGGGCCAGGAGGGCGCGAGTCGTGGCGGCGGTCAGAACCGCCAAGGTCAGAGCGGCCCAGGTCAGGGCGGCGGCGGGAACGCGTCGGGTAACGTCACCGTCGCGCCGCCCGGTTTCGTCCCGGCGAGGTTCGGAATCGGCGGATCCTTCGGCGCACCGGATGCGGTGCCCGCGATCCCGGTAGCGGCGGTGCCGGGTTGTGCGACGTGCACGGCACCGACGATCACGAGCGTGAGCGATCTTGCCGGGTTCGCCCCGCTCGCCCCGACGCAGTCCATGGAGCCCAACGGGGTGGCCCTGGTGGGATTGGCGGCGAACTTCGTGGGTGCGGCATCCGTGCATGAGGTGTCTGGAACGTTGCTGGGCAGTGCGGCGCAGGTTCGATTCACACCGGTCGCGTTTCACTGGGATTTCGGAGACGGTGGCCGGCTCACGTCGGGGACCGGCGGCGCGACGTGGGCGGATCTCGGCGTTCCGGAGTTCTCGGACACCGACACGAGCCACATCTATGACGTGCGCGGGGATGTCCTGGCAGGCGTCACGGTGGAGTACCGGGCGCAGTATCGAGTGGGCGGTGGCTCGTGGACCGCGGTGGTCGGCACGGTCGCGGCGGCCGCGCCACCCTTACCGGTGGCCGTGCGGCACATCAAGACGGTGCTCGTGGCTCACGACTGCCTGCAGAATCCCGCCGGCATCGGCTGTTAGTGCTCAGTGATTGCGGTGGTCGACGAAAGACATTCGCGGGCCGTGCCGGGGCTTCTGCGCGGTGCCGCTGGCTTGCAGCAAGCGCACGACACGATAGCGGTGAGGGCGCCACTTCTCCATGGCCTCCACCATCTGCTCGTCGGTGAAGGGACGCCCGAACAAGGAGTGCCCAATGACTCCGGACAGATGATAGTCACCCACCGACAGTGCATCGGCATCCCCGAATGCGCGCTGCGCAACTTCCGCGGCCGTCCACGCTCCGATGCCCGGCACGACACGGAGGCGAGCAGATGCATCCGCTGCGCTCAGCAGTGTTGCGGCCTCGAGCTGGCGGGCAAGGCCGAGGCACACCTGCACGATCCCGGCGCGACGCGGATCGACGCCCGCCGTGTGCCATTCCCAGGACGGGATGAGCTGCCAGGCGCGAGTGGACGGGACGACCATCATGTTCAGGGGCGCCGGCCCGGGAGCCGACGTGCCGTAGGCGCGAACAAGTCGGCGCCAGGACGCGGTCGCCTGCACCCCGATCACCTTTTGTTCAAGCACGGCAGGGATGAGCGACTCCAACACCCGGCCCGTGCGCGGGATGCGCAACCCCGGCCAGCGTCGGTGCGCGTCGCTCAGCCGTGCATCCCCGGGCCGGAATGTCGACGGATCGTCGAGGGCGCCGACCATTTCCGGCGCGGCGTCCACCGCGGCACGGGCGCCGTGTCCCCATGACTCGCACCGGATGCTGTGCGGCCCGTTCTGGGTGAAGCGCAGCGACGCCGGCCCGTCGTTGGTGAGCGTCGTGTGCCACACGGCGCCGTCGCCGGCCACTTCGTGCGTGGGGTCGGACATGCCATGGCGCAGGCTCGAGAGAGTGAGCACGAGATCGGTCGCGAACGGAGCCTCCCACGTGGAGGAGGCGTCGGGCGGCGGGGAGGCGAGCATCTGTCCTTCGAATCTGTCCTTCAACAATAGGCACCGACGCCGAAATAGCACGGCCTCGACCCCCGCAATAGCCGACGGACTGCCACCCGGCGTGAAAGACTGAATCCACACAATTACGACTTCTGGGAGCCATCTGTGACCATCACCACCCCCGCGAAAGCGGAGGTCGCCGTCATCGGCGGCTCGGGACTGTACACGCTCTTCGACTCGAGCCTGTCCACCACGCATGAGATCGACACGCCCTACGGAACGGCGCAGGTCACCATCGGTGAGCGCGCGGGCCGCACCGTCGCTTTTCTCCCGCGGCACGGTTCCGGGCACAGCGAAGCACCGCATCTGATCAACTACCGCGCCAACATCTGGGCTCTCGCCTCGGTCGGTGTGCGCGCCATCATCTCGTCCGCGGCCGTCGGCGGCGTGAGCCCGGAGTACCCGCCGGGCATGCTCGTCGTGACCGACCAGTTCATCGACCGCACCACCGCGCGCGCCGACACCTTCTTCGACCAGGGATCGGTGCAGCACCTGGCCGCAGCAGACCCGTTCGACCCCACCCTGCGACGCATTGCCATTGAGGCGCTCACCGCGCTCGGCGAAGACTTCTCTCCCACCGGTACCGTCGTTGTTATCCAGGGCCCGCGCTTCTCGACCCGCGCAGAATCCACCTGGTTTCGTTCCATCGGGGCGCACATCGTGAACATGACGCAGTACCCCGAAGTGGTTCTCGCCGCCGAACTCAACATGGGCACCGTCAACCTGTCCTTCGTGACCGACGCGGATGCCGGTCTGGCCCCGCTCGAGGCGGCCGAAGCCGTCTCGGCATCGCTCGTGTTTCATCGGTTGAGGGCGGCGCAGCCGCGCATTCTCACGGCGATCGACGCGATCCTGCGTGGACTGCCCGAGAACTTCGAGCCGCGAGAACTCGTCGCCAGTGCCGAGGTGAGCGCCGCGTTGGCTCGCGGCGTTGTGCGCCCCGTGGCGGTACCGGCCCGTTTGGCCACAGAATGACGCATCTTCTCGTCACCGGTGGCGCCGGATTCATCGGTGGTGCCATCGTGGAACAAGCCCTTGAACGTGGCTGGCGCGTGCGTGTGCTCGATTCGCTGCGCGCCGATGTGCATGGAGCGCCGCCCGCGATGGACGCGAGAGTGGACTTCATTCACGGTGATGTCACCAATCCCGACGATGTGGCGGACGCCCTCGCCGACGTCGATGTGGTCTGCCACCAGGCCGCCAAGGTGGGCCTGGGCGTCAACTTTGCGGACGCCCCCGACTACGTCACGAGCAACGAGGTGGGTACGGCCGTGCTGCTCGCGGCCATGGCCGTGGCCGGGATTGATCGACTGGTGCTGGCCTCATCGATGGTCGTCTACGGCGAGGGGAGCTATGTCGGACACCACGGTCCGGCCCGCCCCGGACCCCGCCGCGCGATCGACCTCGATGCCGGCCGCTTCGACCCGGTCGACGAGGTCACCGGGGACCGCCTGCACCCGGCCCTGATCTCCGAAGATGACCCGCTCGACCCCCGCAATGTCTATGCCGGTACGAAGCTCGGCCAGGAGTACATCGCGACCTCGTGGGCCCGAGTAACCGGAGGACGTGCCATCGCGCTGCGCTACCACAACGTCTACGGTCCGGGCATGCCGCAGAACACGCCATACGCCGGTGTCGCGTCGCTCTTTCGCTCGGCGTTGGAGCGCGGTGAAGCCCCCCAGGTGTTCGAGGACGGCGCCCAGCGCCGCGATTTCGTGCACGTGCGCGACATCGCATCCGCCAACCTCGCCGCGATCGACTTCACCGAGGATGCCCCGGAGGCCCTGTTTCGCCCGTTCAACGTGGGCAGCGGAACCGTGCATACCATCGGCGAAATGGCCGCGGCGTTGAGCGCGGCGTCGAACGGTCCCGCACCCGTGGTCACGGGGGAGTACCGGCTCGGCGACGTGCGCCACATTACGGCGTCATCGGAGCGCGTGCGCCGGGAGTTGCAGTGGATGCCCGCCGTCACCTTTGAAGACGGCGTGCGTGAGTTCGCCTCGGCTCCGCTCCGCGCCGCCGTGCAGCACTAGCGCGCCGCCGCCGGGGATCCCTCCGACCCCGCCCGTGGTTGCTAGTTCAGGAGATCCTCGGGCTGGTGTCGGCCG
>Ga0307487_1000244_pt1 | contig 45088 bp, 57 predicted proteins | sample CBIW12metaG_FD_203665 | JGI IMG/M metagenome (GOLD analysis project Ga0307487, IMG submission 203665) | Sea-ice brine microbial communities from Beaufort Sea near Barrow, Alaska, United States - CBIW 1.2 | ecosystem: Environmental > Aquatic > Marine > Coastal | place: USA: Alaska | collected... | reverse complement strand
TCGAATCTGTTTTAGGGATTATTTTTGCCCCGCTTATGTGGCTTATTGGAGTTGCGAAAGAAGATATGATGCTGATGGGACAATTGCTGGGAATAAAACTCGCCGCCAGTGAATTTGTGGGCTATATTCAATTGGCCGAATTAAAAAACCCTTTAAACGCCTTGAGCTTAAATTACGAAAAGTCGATTATCATGGCCACCTATATGCTGTGCGGCTTCGCTAATTTTGCTTCAATAGGAATTCAAATTGGCGGAATTGGTTCGCTCGCGCCCGGAAAACGAAAAACCCTTTCTGAATTCGGAATGAAAGCCCTTTTAGGAGGAACAATCGCTTCCCTGCTATCTGCAACTATCGCGGGGATGCTTATCGGGTAAAAATTATTTTTGCCTTTAATTATTATCAATAATTTCATCGATTCAGGTTCAAATTAAACTTCAATTCCATATTTTAGCATTAATCAAATTTGACATTTGAACAATCAAGATGCTAATTTAAATCAGGATCTGCTCCAAAAAAGCAACCAATAAAGTGTTATGAAACAATATCACGATCTATTAAAACACGTTTTAGAGAACGGAATTCAAAAGGGCGACCGCACCGGTACAGGCACCAAAAGTGTATTTGGATACCAGATGAGGTTTGACCTTAACGAAGGTTTTCCAATGGTTACCACCAAAAAACTCCATTTAAAATCTATTATTCACGAACTGCTCTGGTTTTTAAACGGCGATACCAATATTAAATACCTTCAGGAAAACGGGGTGAAAATCTGGAATGCCTGGGCAGATGAAAACGGGAATCTTGGACCAATTTATGGCCACCAATGGCGTAACTGGAACGGCGAGGAAATAGACCAGATAAAGGAAGTTGTGGAAACATTAAAACAAAATCCCAACAGTCGCAGGATGATGGTTTCAGCCTGGAACCCTTCGGTTTTACCGGACACTTCCAAATCTTTTTCAGAAAATGTCGCCAATGGGAAAGCAGCATTGCCGCCCTGTCATGCTTTTTTTCAATTTTATGTGAGCCCGCCGCTTCCTGAAGCTGGAGAAAATGCAAAACCGCGTTTATCGCTGCAATTATATCAACGTAGCGCCGATATATTTCTGGGAGTCCCATTTAATATCGCCTCCTATGCCCTGTTTACAATGATGGTGGCGCAGGTATGCGGTTATGAACCGGGAGATTTTATTCACACCTTTGGAGATGCCCATATATATAACAATCATATTGAACAAGTTGAACTTCAGCTATCAAGGGAATTCAGGTCATTGCCTGTTATGAAGATCAATCCAGAGATCAAAGATATTTTCAGCTTTAAATTTGAAGATTTCAGTCTGGAAAATTATGATCCACATTCACATATTAAAGGCAAAGTCGCCGTTTAAACCTACTTATGAAAAAAATTATTTTAGTTTCAGCCATTTTCTTATTTACCAGCTTATCCTTTGCCCAGGAGGGAGTTAAAGTTGAAGGCAATTCCATATCAACGAGAGAAATCGCTCCTGTTTGGCCAGGTTGTGAAGGCAGTGAATTGTCTTCAAAAGACTGTTTCAATAAAAAATTAAACCTGCATATCAAAGAGAACTTCAAATATCCGAGGGATACCAAAGGAGGTTTTATAAGGGGAAAATCGACAATCAGCTTTTCCATAGACGAAAACGGGAAAGTTGCCGATGTATCGGCTGTTGGACCGGAAAAGGCCGTAAATCAGGAAGCCGTTAGAATAGCCAAATTATTTCCAAAAATGAAACCAGGCTATGGTGGCGGAAAACCTAAAAAGATTCAATATAAAATGGCTTTTAACTTTTAAATTAAGGGCCTTCCCTACTTTAACTTTGCATTAACTTTTGACCATTTATATGGCTCCCAAAAAATTGTAACTTTGATTGGAAATCTTGAAATCCTAACAGTTTTATGATCTCAAAAGACAATTTATTAAGTTTATTCATTAAAACCCGGGCGGACACCGAAATTATATGTTCCTTCCTGGAAACGGAAGATTATGTTGTACAACCCATTGTCGATGTTTCTCCTCCCAAATGGCATTTGGGTCATACCACCTGGTTTTTTGAAGAATTTGTGCTGAAGAAATATCAAAAAGATTATATCCTTTTTGAGGAACACTCAGCTTACGTTTTTAATAGTTATTACGAAAGCTTGGGCGATAAAGTTGTGCGCACAGACCGTGGAAATTTATCCCGCCCTACTGTTGCCTGGGTTTACAAATACAGGAACTATGTAACTGAGGCACTTTCAGGTTTCTTTGAAGGATCAAAATCTTTATCTGACGAAATTTTAAAGGTGATAGAAATTGGCTGTCACCACGAGAAACAACATCAGGAGCTGCTTTATACAGATATAAAATATATTCTGGGAAACAATCCGTTATTACCTAAATACAACGATGAGTTTAAGGAAAATCCCATTCGGAATTTTAAACAGGAATGGATAAAGATTTCTGAAGGTATTTATCAAATTGGGCATAAGGGTAATTCGTTCTGCTACGACAACGAACTGGGGCTTCACAAAACTTATGTGAACAATTTTGAGATTTCCAATAAACTTGTCACCAATGCCGAATACCTTGAATTTATGGAAGCCGGGGGTTACAAGGATGTGCTTTTATGGCATGCAGAAGGTTGGGATTGGGTAAATAACAATAAGATCCGGGCTCCGTTCTACTGGCATAATATAAATGGAGAATGGCATCAATATACGTTACAAGGGCTTAAAAAATTAAATTACAACGCTCCACTTACTCATGTTTCCTATTACGAAGCTTTTGCCTTTGCGCAATGGAAAGGCCTGCGCCTGCCAACAGAATTTGAATGGGAAATTGCCCAAAAGCATTTTGATTGGGGAAGCCGCTGGGAATGGACCGAAAGTGCATATTCCCCCTACCCTGATTACAAAAAAGCTGATGGCGCCTTAGGTGAATACAACGGTAAATTCATGGTAAATCAAATGGTGCTTCGGGGTGCTTCTGTTGCAACTTCAAAAAACCACACCCGCGCTACTTACCGCAACTTTTTCCACCCACATTTAAGATGGCAATTCACCGGTGTAAGATTGGCTAAATAATCCGAATCTTGAACAATGAAAAATACATTAAAGACAACTTTCACCTCTGCTTTCGAGGAAGACGTTTATAAGGGCTTGACCAATCATCCTAAATATTTATTTTCAAAATACATTTACGATAAAAGAGGCGATAAATTGTTTCAGGATATCATGAACCTACCGGAATATTACCTTACCAACTGCGAATATGATATTTTAAAAAACCATGCAGTAGAAATTGCAGGGTCTTTCAATGCGCCTAATGGTTTCGATCTAATTGAATTGGGGCCGGGAGACGGTAAAAAAACCAAGGTTTTGCTGCGTCATCTGGTTGAAAATAAAATAGATTTCGAATATTTACCCATCGATATCAGCCAAAATGCTTTGAAAGAACTGGAAACCTCGCTTAAAAATGAAATCCCTCGATTAAAGGTGAAAATCCAGCAAGGAACTTATTTTCAGATCCTTGAAAAATTAACCGAATTCAATTCGCGAAAAAAGGTGATCATGATGTTGGGATCCAATATCGGGAATCTGTTGCATCAGGAGGCCATCGATTTTCTGAAGCATGTCAATGCAGCAATGAGCCCAGAGGATATGCTCTTTATGGGGTTTGATCAAAAAAAACACCCGCAAACCATCCAGGATGCATACAACGACAAAACCGGCGTTACCGAAGCATTTAACAAGAATCTCCTTGTTCGTATAAATTCTGAATTGAACGCAAATTTTAAACCGGATGCTTTTATGCACTGGGAAACCTATGATCCCGAAACCGGCACTGCCAAGAGCTTTTTGGTTAGCCAAAAAGAACAAGAGGTAAAAATAGGGGAATTGGGACTTAAGATACATTTTGATGCCTGGGAAACCATACATACCGAGATTTCCCAAAAATATGATGATCATATAGTGGATTGGCTGGCAGATCAATCGGGCTTAAAGGTTTCCGGCTCTTTCACCGATGAGAAAGGCTATTATAAAGATTATATTTTCAGAAATAATCAATAGAAGGTAGAAGTACGAAGTAAAAAAAAAAATAGAACAGAGAGAAGAGACTTTTTAGGTAAGTGAATAAAGCAAAAAATATTTACAATTTTATAAAACAGAACAAGTAAGAATACCTTATGAAAGCGACCTGGAACAATACCGTAATAGCAGAAAGCAACGACACTAAAATTGTTGAGAGCAACCATTATTTTCCGCAGGATTCCATCAAGGAAGAATATTTCAAACTGAGCGACACACATACCCGCTGCCCATGGAAAGGCGAAGCATCCTACTTCAACATTGAGGTGGAAGGGAAAGTTAATCAGGATGCGGCATGGTATTACCCGCAAACCAGCCACGCCGCAAAACCCATAGAAAATTATGTAGCATTCTGGAAAGGGATCAAGGTGACCGTTTAATCAAGCTTTAAATATTGACGGAGGGTTTTTATCAAAAAATTCAATTCCTCTTCGGTATTAAAATAATGAAAACTCAGCCTGATGCCCGTTCCTCTTTGGGAACAAATGATATTTTCATTTCTCAGGAAATCATATAATCGAGTATCGCCTTTTATATTGAATATGGAAGAATGTTGACTTCGCTTTTGGACCATTTCTTCCAATAGATCCAATTTCGAAAATTGTTGTTTCGCCAGCTTGCTTAAATTTGAAACCCGTTCTTCTACCAACTCCATCCCTATCTCCTTCAAAAAAATTAGAGCGGTTTTTAAACTTCCAAAATTGAGCGTATCCAGATGTCCCGGTTCAAACTTCCCAATAAAATTACCTTCGTGCGCTTTGTATTTTCCCTGCAGGGAATTAAATCCGCAGCTTTTGGGGGAAATTTTTTTCGGCACCATTTCCTGGAAAAGAATAAATGCATTTCCGTATCCTCCATTCAGCCACTTATAACTGCTGGCAATTAAAACATCCAGTTTAGACGCATCAAAATCGAATTTTTCGGTACCGCAATATTGGGTGCCATCGGCAATAAAGAGGGTGTCCGGGAATTTTTCTTTTAAATTCCGAAGAAAATCAATGCTGAGCTTGATCCCGCTGATATATTGTACAATGCTAAAAGCAAAAACATCCGGTTTGTGACTCTCTAAAGCTTCTTCTATATTCAGTTCTATATTTTCATCTATCGCGGCAGTACACACCTCAAACTCCCGGGAAGTTACCGCCCAGTTTATGGAGGGATAATCTCCTTCAAGCAAAAGCACTTTCTTGGATTTATCAATTCCTTCCATCAAGGTATTAAAACCAAAAGAAAAATTTGGGACCAGCGCCACGCGATTAGGAGCACAATTAAAAAAAGAACCGACAGTTTCCCTGACTTCGGTTAATAATTCGCCTTGATTTTCTTTCAAAATACTTCCAGATATCAGGAAATCCAGGTCATGGTCTTGCCTGAATTCCAGGACTTTTTCAGACAAAAGCCCGGATGCGGCAGTATTCAAATAAACATATTGTTTTAAAACTGGAAAAGGTTTTCTTAAATTCTTCATAAGCACTTTAACAATAGAATAAAAAAATCAGTAAATTTGAATCACCACTAAAGTACTTCAAATTATGTTTTCGAAAAAGAAAAACACTTCCAAACTCGAAACCGATCAGCGCGAATTATACGAATTTGCAAGGCGAAGAACCGTTCAAAAAAGAAGGTTGTTCCAACATTTCGTGATTTTCCTGGTGGGTGCGGTCCTTCTGATAATTTTGAATGTCGTGATAGGGTACAGACAGGATTTCACGCCTCTGGGCTACGACTGGTTTGTATTGGCGATTTTAATCTGGACCTTCTTTATCCTTGTCCACTTTATCAATGTATTTGTGACCGACAGTTTTATGGGAAAGAAGTGGGAACAACGCCAACTTGAAAAACTGGTGAGAAAACAAAAAGACAGGATTGCCGAATTGCAAAAAAAAGTAGATTTAAATTATCCGCTGCCTTCAAATATTGATAAAAAACCCACTTCTGATATTATTGAGAAAAATAAGCTTGGAATCACAGATATGCCCATAAACGACTAAACAGGATGCTGACAATAATTGCTGCTGCCGCAGAAAATAATGCGTTGGGAAAAGACAACCAATTAGTTTGGCACTTGCCAGACGATTTTAAACGTTTCAAGAAACTGACCTCAGGACATCATATCATCATGGGCCGCAAAACTTTTGACTCCTTTCCAAAACTTTTGCCCAATAGAACCCATGTGGTGATCACCCGCCAGGATAATTTCAGGAAAGAAGGTGTTCTTGTTGTCAACTCCCTGGAACGGGCAATAGAACTGTCTGCAGACGATCCTCAGCCTTTTGTAATAGGTGGTGGAGAAATATATAGGCTGGCAATGAAGCTGGCTGATAAAATTGAACTCACAAGAGTGCACGGCACTTTTGAAGCAGATACTTTTTTCCCCGAAATTGACAAAAATGAATGGAAACTGGTTTCAGAAGAATTTCATGAGAAAGATGAAAAGCATAATTACGCTTTCACTTACCTTACTTATGAGCGTAAATAAGATTTTAATTCATAAAATTTGAATGCTTCAATTATTTTTTAAGAATTCCTTAGCTAAAAACAGTGCCGAAGATGACACCTGGTTCAGGGATGCTGATGAGTCAAAATATTCTGCTATTAAGATAGTTCCCAAAGAAGCCTATTTCTGGGATTCCAGCGGAAATACCATCAACAAATTATTCAAAAGAGGACTGGCCAGTGCTAAAGGTGAAAATCCGGATATTATTGAAAAAAAAAAGGGAAAATTAACTTTGTGAAAAAGAAGTATTTAGCGTTAAAAAAAGACCTTGTAGCATCAAATTGTTATGAGGTCTTTTTTTATTTCTATTTTAGCCATATAAAATTTATTGAAAATGAATGCATATATATTCCCCGGTCAGGGGGCACAATTCACGGGAATGGGATTAGACTTGTACGAAAAGTTTCCCGAAGCCAAAAAACTGTTTGAAAAGGCAAATTCCATTTTAGGCTTTTCAATCACCAATATTATGTTTGAAGGCTCTGCCGAAGACTTAAAACAAACCAAAGTTACCCAACCGGCCATTTTCCTGCATTCGGTGATTTTGAGTGAAATTATGGGCGACTCCTTTAAGCCTGATATGGTCGCGGGACATTCCCTGGGAGAAATTTCGGCTTTGGTCGCAAATAAAACTTTGGATTTTGAACCTGCTTTGAAATTGGTTTACAAAAGAGCACTTGCCATGCAACATGCCTGCGAACTTCAACCTTCTACAATGGCAGCTGTTTTAGGGATGGAAGATTCCTTAGTAGAAGCTATTTGTGCTGAAGTGGAAGGAATTGTTGTAGCGGCCAATTACAATTGTCCCGGACAACTGGTAATTTCCGGAGATGTAAAAGCGGTTGAAGAAGCTTGTGAATTGCTGAAGGAAAGAGGTGCCAAAAGAGCATTGATCTTACCCGTGGGCGGCGCATTCCATTCCCCTTTGATGGAGCCTGCAAGAAAAGAACTGGCCGAAGCAATTGAAGCTACTGTCTTTAATAAACCAATTTGCCCGGTGTACCAAAATGTGAGCGCTTGTGCGGTAACAGATCCTTCCGAGATCAAGAAAAACCTGATGTTGCAATTAACTGCTCCTGTGAGGTGGACCCAATCTGTTCAAAATATGATCAAAGATGGAGCTACGCATTTTATTGAAGTTGGTCCCGGAAAAGTATTGCAGGGCCTTGTCAAGAAAATTGACAGGACTGCTGAAACTTCCTCAGCTTCCTTAGTGTAAAACCCCTTATTTAGAGATTGCCCGTATTTGCCTCATTTCTAAGGTAATTATGGTTCCAATCAAAAATAAAACAGAAAATCCCTGAACTTTCGGTCAGGGATTTTCTGTTTTATTTGCCAAAATGAAGAAAACACAAATTAGATCTTCTTAAAAAACAGGATTACTTATTTACAAAATCAATAATCGTTTTGGTAATATAAGCAATTTGCTCATCGTCCAATTCGGTATGCATTGGCAAAGACATCACCTCCTTCACTAATTGATTTGTAACAGGGAAATCAGCTTCATTATAGCGACTGTCTTTGTATGCTTTTTGGCTATGCAACGGGATCGGGTAATAGATTCCATGCGGAATTTGAAGCTCCGCCAAATGTTTTCCAAGGGCATCCCGCTTTCCGTTGGTGATTTTTAATGTGTATTGATGGAACACGTGGCAATCGCAGGTAGAACAAATCCCTAAGTCCTTGTTGCAATTTTGGTTAGTTTCCACTTGCGGGGTTTGAATGTGCTCACAATTTTGAAATGCTTTGGTATATTTTCTCGCAGCTTCCTGCCTTGCCTTGTTATAGTCGTTTAAATTAGGCAATTTCACTCTTAAAACCGCGGCTTGCATAGAATCCAATCTGGAATTCACTCCAACCACATCGTGGTAATATCGCTCGTACATCCCGTGATTTACTACCCCGCGAAGTGTGTGGGCAAGGTCGTCGTCATTTGTGAAAATTGCACCGCCATCGCCAAAACCACCTAAATTCTTGGAAGGAAAAAAGGAAGTCGCCCCAACGTGACCTATTGTACCAGCTTTTTTCTTGGTTCCGTTTTTAAAGGTATAGTTGGCACCAATGGCCTGGGCATTATCTTCAATAATATACAAGTTGTGTTCTTCGGCAATGGCAAGAATTTCATCCATATTTGCACATAGTCCAAAAAGATGAACGGGTACAATGGCCTTGGTTTTCGGGGTTATTGCTTTCCTGATGGCATCGGTATTTATATTGAACGTATTGGGATCCACATCCACCAAAACAGGGGTAAGTTGTAAAAGGGCGATCACCTCAACGGTTGCCGCAAAAGTGAAATCGGCCGTTATTACCTCATCCCCGGGTTGCAATCCAAGGCCCATCATTGCAATTTGCAAAGCATCGGTACCGTTGGCACAGGGAATTACATGCTTTACGCCTAAATATTCTTCCAATTCCTTCTGAAATTTTTGAACTTCAGGTCCATTAACATAAGCGGAAGTTTCCATAACCTCCTGCAGGGAACTGTTAATTTGATCTTTTATTGAACTATACTGCCCCTGAAGGTCAACCATTTGTAGCTTTTTCATCTGTATCTAGTATTGTTTTTTAGCGTACATATGTAACATCCAGATAATCATTCTTTTGTGCGAGTGACTTTTTCTCATGGATGTTTCATCTGTTTTTTATTGTAGTACCCCAAAAATACAAAATATCGCCCCTTCTACCTATGCAATTTTAATGAAAGAGCTATTTTAGCATTTAAATAAAAAGATTTGCAACTACTATATAACATATCGGTTTGGCTGGTGAATTTTTTGCTTCCGCTTACAAAATATTTCAGCCCAAAAATGAAGAAATTTATAGATGGGCGGAAAGAAACCTTCTCGATCCTCAATTCAAAACTAAAAAGGGAAGATGCCGTGATATGGTTTCATATGGCGTCCCTGGGAGAATTTGAACAAGGCCTGCCAATTATTGAAGTGGTAAAAAAACTGTTTCCCCAGCATAAAATTTTGGTGAGTTTTTTCTCTCCTTCCGGCTTCGAGATCAAAAAAAACTCCCCGGTGGCAGATGCAGTGGTGTATTTACCACTGGACACCAAAAAGAACGTCAGGCGGTTTTTGGATGCCGCACATCCGGAGCTGGCTATTTTTATAAAATATGAATTCTGGCCAAATTATTTAAATGAATTAAAATCCAGAAACATCAGCAGCCTTTTGGTTTCCGGTGGGTTTAGGGAAAACCAGGTGTTTTTCAAATCTTATGGAGGCTGGATGAAGAAGTCTTTAGGAACTTTTGAGCACTTTTTTGTTCAAAATCAGATTTCAAAAGAGTTGTTGAATTCCATAGGGTTCCAAAATGTATCTGTTGGTGGCGATACCCGTTTTGACCGAGTGACAAATCAAATAGGACAGGACAACAGCCTGGATTTCATAGAAGCGTTTAAAGACAGGAAATCCTGTGTGGTGGCGGGCAGCACCTGGCCGGAAGACGAGGCCCTGTTAGAAGATTTTATCAACCGCTCTTCGAATGAAATTAAGTTTATTATTGCTCCCCATAACATTAAACCCGATCAGATAAAGAGCTTCAAAGAACGACTGAATAAAAAAACGATCCTCTATTCTGAAAAGGAAAATAAATACCTATCCAATTATCAGGTTTTTATAATTGATACCATCGGGTTGCTAAGCAAGATTTACAGCTATGCCGATATTGCATACGTTGGCGGGGCGGCAGGGAATACCGGTTTACACAACATACTGGAGCCGGCAACTTTTGGATTGCCAATAGTAACGGGAAATAATTTTGATAAATTTCCGGAGGCAAAACAATTACAGGAACTTGCCGGATTATATTCGGTAGGCACGAAAGAAGAACTTGCTCAAATTTTATCAAAACTGCTTACCAATGACGATTTTAGGGCACGGACTGGACGGATCGCGGAACATTTCATAAACACCAACACTGGCGCCACAAGAATTGTAGAAAGATATTTAAAAAACAATTATGTTAAAAAATCTTAATTTATCCCATAATATTTAAGATTCTCTTTAAAATATCTTAAAATATTCTAAAAATAGAACCGCTCTGTTTAAATTAGTAGTAATTTCGCTCTTTTAAAACCTAAATCTAACAACTATGAAACGTATTATTTTATTATCTGCCTTATTTCTTTTCACGGCAACTTCACTTATCTCTTGTAGGGAAACTACTAAAAAAGAAACTGTGATTAAGGAAGTCCAGGTAGAAAAAGCCGCGCCTGCGGAAGAAAGAAAGGGAGCTTTAGAAAGAGCCGCTGAAAAGGCAGATGCCGAAGTCAACAAGAAAATAGACAAGGAAATTGATAAAATCGGTGACTAAATAGTCCTTTTTTTAAACGAATAATTAATTAAAATCGAAATTTATGAAAAAGTCAATTTTGGTGCTGGTAACCGTTTTTATGTTTACTGCTTTTTTCACCTCTTGCAGGGAAGAAAACAAAGAAAAACACGAAATGGAAATGAACGATGGCATGAACCACATGGATAATGATCTTGAAGATGCCGCCGATGATACCGGTGACGCTATTAAAAAAGCGGCCGAAGATGTTGAGGATGCCGTTGAAGAAGGTGTTGATGAAGTAAAAGAGCATACCGACACCAGTGGAACCGATGATATGTAGATTTTTTAATCTTTATAATTTTTTACAGATTTATAGCTATATTTAAATTCAACCAATAAACCTTAAATTATGAAAAAACTGGTTTTATTACTGGCACTTACTTTCACTACAAGTATAGTGCTTACTTCCTGCAGGGAAAAGTCCGGAATTGAAAAAGCAGCCGATGATGTAGACGATGCAGTAGACGATGTGGTAGATTAACAATTTAATCTACCGGCTAAACTTAAGAGATCCATCCATAACCTGGGTGGATCTTTTTATTGTTTAAAGGTTTTAAATTCGCTTTTAAGTTCATCCATGGATTGCTGAAGTTGCCTTAGCAAGCCGGTTTCCGAGGTGGCATCCACACTAAAGGTGAGTTTGCTGTTTACCTGCCAAAGTTCCTGGATATCGCTTATCACGACCTCAAGGGGTGCGTATTCTTCATTTATTGAAACCAGCAATATTTTATACGGATCGTCCAGCTTTTGGATCTTTTTTACCAATACAGAGTCATACAGTACTGCCACATAAATTTTACTGTTGCTTACCTCTCCAATACTTGGAACGGCTTTTCCCAACACCCATTCCCCCGGAAGCAAATTCGGCATCATGCTATCACCTTCTACCTGGAAACCGCGATAAGTGGCATTTCGATATTCCGGCAATGGAATATCAAAAGCCGGCAATTGCTGGTACCATCCAACATCCTGAACGTTTTGCGGATAACCCGCCGCGGCCTTTTGGTTTACCAGCACGATATTTTCCTGCTCCCCACTGTTCACGGTCACTACTTTAGGGCTCACATCTCCCTTGTTTACAGAAAGGTATTTCTGGCTGCTCTCGCCAAATAACCATAAGGGGTTTACCCCAAATTGCCTTAACAATTCCGATACCAGTTTTCCCGATAGTTTTGTGCGGCCACGCTCTATATCGGCAGTGGAATTCTTAATACCTAACAGGTCGGCAAACTCCGCCTGCGTAAAATTATGGTCATCGCGAATTTCCTTGAATCGCCTGATCTCGAGTGTTATATCTGTTCCCATACACAAATATAACTTTTTTTGGAATAAGTCCAAATTTAAGTTTGGATTATTTCCTATTTAATGGAATAATTCCATAATTTTGTATATATTCCTAGTTAAAAAAAACAAGAGCCAAGCCTGATAGCTATCGGGGAAGAGACAAGACCAGGGAAAAGCTTTTTTTAAGAGATTCAAAGTGATGCAGTAACGAAGTGACGTTGTGATGAAGTAAAAAGAAGAGTGAAAAGCGGCGCTGTTTATCATCCTGGAAAAACAGGTGGGTTCGTGGCTAAAAAACAGGGGGGAAATTATAAATTGATTATGACAAAAACAGTGCTCCATCTGGATCTTGACACCTTCTACGTTTCCGTGGAACGGCTGATGGATGCCCGCCTTCAAAACCGTCCGTTATTAGTGGGTGGCACCAGCGACCGCGGGGTGGTAGCCGCTTGCAGTTATGAAACCCGTGCTTTTGGGGTACATTCCGGGATGTCCATGAAAATGGCCCGGCAGCTTTGTCCCGAGGCCATCATAATAAGGGGAAATGCAGGCACTTATACCAAATATTCAAAAGATGTAACCGATATCATCAAAGCCGATGTCCCACTTTTTGAAAAATCCAGCATTGATGAATTTTACGCCGATCTTACGGGGATGGACCGGTTTTTTGGTTGCTATAAATACGCTTCGGAATTGCGCAAAAGGATCATTCGGGAAACCGGATTGCCTATTTCCTTTGGCCTTTCAGTGAATAAAGTGGTCTCAAAAATTGCTACTAACGAAGCCAAGCCCAACAATCAGTTAAAGATCGATTCGGGATTTGAAAAGGAATTCCTGGCGCCGCTATCGGTCAAAAAAATCCCGATGGTGGGAGATAAAACCTATCAAATCCTCAGGAATTTAGGCGTGCGCCAAATTAAGACCATTCAGGAAATGCCGCTGGAAATGATGCAAAAAGTGCTGGGAGCCAACGGAACTTCCATCTGGCATAAAGCACAGGGCATAGACAATAGCCCTATAATCCCCTATTCTGAAAGAAAATCAATCTCTACCGAGCGCACTTTTGACCGCGACACCATAGATGTGCAAAGATTACAGGCGATCCTGATCGCAATGACTGAAAATATGGCTTACCAGCTGCGCCGTGGCGACAAACTCACTTCCTGCATCGCGGTGAAGATCCGCTATTCCGATTTCAACACCTACACCAAACAACTTAAAATCCCATATACCAGTGCCGATCATATCCTGATCCCGCAAATCCAGGAATTGTTCAAAAAATTATATAACCGTAGGTTGCTGGTACGATTAATAGGGATCCGGTTCAGCCATCTGGCCGGCGGGAATTACCAGATCAATTTGTTTGACGATAATGAAGAAGTGCTTCATTTATACAGCGCGATGGATAAGATCCGAAATCGTTACGGAGACCGGAGTGTGCTGCGGGCAGCTTCCCTGGGAGCAAAAACCATCGGCCGCATGACCAATCCATTCAACGGAGAACCACCGGTGGTGCTGGCACACAGGAAACAGTAATAAAGATGTGAGATTTTAGATATGAGTATTGAGATAAAAAAAACAAGAATCAAGAAGAAAGAGAAAAGACCAAAAAAAAGAATAAAATTCAAATTCTCAACAAACTATAAACCATAAACACAATTTTACTCAACACCTCAATACTTAATACTCAATTCTAATTACTCAATACTCATATCCAACATCTCAATTCTAATTACTCAATACTCATATCCAACATCTCAATACTAACGCCGTGTACCTCAATAACCACACATATTACAGCCTGCGGTTTGGCACTTTTTCAGAAATTGAATTGCTGGAACTGGCCCGGGAAAACGATGTTAAGAAACTGGTGCTTACAGATATCAACAATACCTCAGGCTGTTTGAATTTTGTTCGGAAAGCTGCGGAATATAATATAGAACCTGTACTGGGAATAGATTTCAGGAACGGGGCGCAACAACAATTTGTGGGGATCGCGAAAAACAATGAAGGTTTCAGGGAATTGAACGAGTTTCTTTCCCAGTATCTTCAGAAAAAATTACCTCTTCCCGAAAAAGCGCCACAATTTAAAAATGCATTTGTTATTTATCCCTTTGAAAAAGTGATGGTCTCTGAAATCAACCAATTCCAGCCTCATGAATTTATCGGGGTTTCGGCAGATGAATTGAGGAAAATCCGGTTTTCAAAACTTCGGGAATTAACCACAAAACTGGTGGTATTGCAGCCCGTTACTTTCAGGAATAAACGGGATTTCAACGCTCACCGACTGTTGCGCGCCATAGACAACAACACTCTTTTAAGCAAACTCCCCCCGGAAGAGGAGGCAGCGACAGACGAGCAAATGCTTCCTTTGAAAAGTCTTAAGGATAAATTTGAAGATTTCAGTTTTATCCTAAAAAACACTCAGGACCTGTTGGATCAATGCAGCATTCACTTCGATTTTTCAGCAGAAAGAAAACCGCAAAATCAGCAAATCTTTAAAGGAAGCAGGGAAGAAGACGAAAAACTGCTGGAGGAATTGTGCCAAAAAGGCCTGGCCCTTCGCTATCCCGGAGCAGCAAAAAATGCTTGCGCGCGGATGACTTCCGAATTAAAAGTGATCAAAAACCTGAATTTTGTCTCTTATTTTTTGATCAATTGGCGCATTTGTGAATACGCCCGGGAGAAAGGTTATTTTTATGTAGGCCGGGGCAGCGGAGCAAACAGTATTGTGGCCTATTTACTGCAAATCACCGAGGTGGATCCCATTGAACTCGATCTGTATTTTGAGCGGTTTATCAATGAATTTCGTACCAGTCCGCCCGATTTTGACATCGATTTTTCCTGGAACAACCGTGAAGACATCATGCGTTTTATTTTTGAAGAATTTGAGCACACCGCATTGCTGGCTGCCTACAACACCTTTCAATACAAGGCGGTTATCAGGGAACTGGGAAAAGTTTTCGGTTTGCCAAAAGAGGATATAGATAAATTGGGCGGAGGTTATATTCACGAAAAAGATCTGGACAATACACATAAAATTGTGTTGAAATACGGCAATCTGATCCAGGGAATGCCAAATTACCTGAGCATTCACGCCGCCGGAATCTTGATTTCGAACAAGCCCCTCACCTGTTTCTCGGCTTTGGACCTGCCTCCAAAGGGTTTTCCCACCGTACAATTTGATATGATCATTGCCGAAGACGTAGGTTTGTACAAATTTGATATCCTTTCACAACGCGGCCTGGGGAAAATACGCGATTCCCTGGATATTATCGCACAAAACCAACCGGATGCCCCGGCCTTTGACATTCACGATGTCAATAAATTCAAACAGGATCCCAAAATAAACGGTCTTATAAAAGAAGGACTGTGTGTAGGCTGTTTTTACGTGGAATCCCCCGGGATGCGGATGCTGCTAAAAAAACTGCAAACCGATACTTATTTGGGATTGGTGGCGGCCAGTTCTATCATTCGTCCCGGCGTGTCAAAAAGCGGAATGATGCGGGAATACATCCTGCGCCACCGGACTCCTGAACGCCGGGCCAATGCACATCCGGAACTGGCCAAAATTATGCCGGACACTTACGGGATTATGGTATATCAGGAAGATGTGATAAAAGTCGCTCATTATTTTGCCGGACTCAGCCTGGGAGAAGCCGATGTGTTGCGCCGCGGAATGAGCGGAAAATTCCGCTCCAGGGAAGAATTTGCGCAAGTAGAGGAAAAATTTATAGCCAACTGCCGGGAGAAAAAGATTGAAGAAAAAACGATTTTTGAGGTGTGGGAGCAAATTAAAAGCTTTGCCGGCTATGCCTTTGCAAAAGGCCACTCGGCCAGTTATGCGGTGGAAAGTTACCAGAGTTTGTTTTTAAAAACCTACTATCCACTGGAATATATGGTGGCCACCCTTAACAACGGCGGCGGGTTTTACTCTCCCGAACTCTATGTGCACGAGGCAAAAATGTGCGGTGCCATCATAGAACCTCCCTGTATTAATGAAGGTGATTTCCATAACACCATAAAAGGAAACCATATTTACCTGGGCTTTGGTCATTTAAAAGAGTTGGACCAACGTACTGCCCAACGCATTATAGAAAACCGGAATTTTTACGGCAGGTTTAGATCTTTTGAAGATTTTATAAACAGGGTGACTATCAGTATAGAACAAATAAGCATTCTCATCAGGATCAATGCCTTCAGATTTACCGGGATCGATAAGTACAAATTGCTGTGGGAAGCACATTTTAAACTCGCAAAAACCACCAGAAAACCAAACCAATTGCCGCTTTTTATTCAGAATTATAAAAAATTCACGCTCCCGGACTTGCACACCACCGAATTGGAAGCCGCTTTTGAGCAAATTGAATTGTTGGGATTTCCGCTTTGCAGTCATTTTGAATTATTAAAAGAAGAACCCAAAACTTCCTACGGCCAGAAAGACCTAAAAGACTTTCTGAACAAAAATATCCTGATCTACGGCTATCTGGTAACCGTTAAAAACACCCAGACTGCCAAGGGACAACGCATGAATTTCGCGACATTTACAGATAAGTATGGTCATTTTTTTGACACTGTCCTGTTTCCGCCGGTAGCAGAAAAATATGAGTTTAGGGGACTTGGAGTGTATGCCCTCTTTGGAAGAGTGACAGAAGAATTTGATTTTTTGAGTATTGAAATCAGCAAAATGAGAAAAGAAGCTTACATCACCGATCCACGGTTTTCTGAAGAAAATCCGGCAACCGGTCACAAGATGGAAAAAATGAAAAACCTGGAAGAAAAGAAAGATTTAAAAACATAATGACAAAATATGAAGGCCTGCATATCAGGAACAAACATGGGTTTTCACATGAAACGGGTGTAAGGAAGTCGGTGAAAATATTTAACTGAAAAGAGTTCATTGCAATTTTAAAAATTAGTTTAAATTTGCTGTTCAACTAATTAAACATATTTTACAATGAAAAAAATATCATTATTATTATTGGCTACAGTGTTCACTTTATCTATCTATTCTTGTAGAGAAACTACAGAAGAAAAAACAGAAGATGCGGTAGAAGAAATCGGAAACGATGTGCAAGAAGCTACTGAAGAATCTGTAGAAGCAGTAGAAGATGCTACCGAAGAATCTGTAGAAGCAGTTGAAGGAACAGAAGATGTTGATGCTGACCAAGAATAGTCATTCCCATGAATATTTTAAAAAGCCATCCAATCTCAATTGCGATGGCTTTTTTTTTAGTTTAACCATATAAACCACAGTTATGAAAAAATTATTTTTATTGTTAATGATCGCAGGAATGACAACTTCACTCTATTCCTGCAGGGAGACCACCCAGGAAAAAAGTAAAGAAGCGGTAGATGCAATTGGCAAAGATATTGAAACCAATGTCAAAAAAGCCAGCGAGAAAATTGAAGAAGGCGCCAAAAAGGTGAAAGAAGAAGTGCAGGAAAAAGTTGAAGATGGTAAGAAAGCGACAGAAGATATGAAATAATCACTTTTATTCTAAATATTAAACCGCCCCTACCGGCGGTTTTTTTTTAGTTTTACACTTCAAATTCGTCACATGAAATATTTATCAATTTTATTGATCCTGACATTTTTAATAGGCACAAATAAAAATCCACAAAACCAACTCCCGGAAGGTTTTGTGTATGTAAAAGAGCTTATTCCCGATATCGCCCTGGATATTCGATATGCCGGGTCGCATAACTTTGTTGGAAAACCAATTCGTGGTTATAAGCAGTCCAGGGCAATACTTAGCAAACCCGCGGCAGAGGCTTTGCATGAAGTTCAGCAAGAGCTGGAGAATGTTGGTTACTGCCTTAAGATCTTTGATGCTTACAGGCCACAACGTGCAGTCAACCATTTTATGGAATGGGCAAAAATTGAGAATGACACGTTGATGAAACGGGAATTTTATCCGGATATAGATAAAAAAGACCTGTTTGATCTTGGTTATATAGCCACAAAATCCGGCCATTCGCGTGGAGGAACAGTAGATTTAACCCTGATTGACGCAAACACCGGGGAAGAGCTCAATATGGGAGGCACCTATGATTTTTTTGGAGAAATTTCCCATCACGATACTTCACAGATCACTCCGGCACAAAAACAAAATAGGGAATTGTTCAAAAGGACAATGAGCAAACACGGTTTCAGGCCCTATCCCCAGGAATGGTGGCATTACACCTTAAGGATGGAGCCTTACCCTGACACTTATTTTGATTTTGAGGTGGAGTAAATTAAATTTCCGTTAAAAATCATACATCCTTATTTTCCATTATAAGGCATCACTATTTTCTGCTACCAGTACATATTTGTGTTTTGATGACACCTTTCCGCTTTCAAGGACATAATACTCGGATTTCGGCAATTCCTTATTCTTTCTCATTACAACAAAGAACAAAATCGTTATTAAAACAGCAATCACAATTCCAACAATATCCGAGGTTACTATGTCCATTCCAAAACCTATGGTAGGATCATAAAAAAGATAAGACCCGAGAACGGATGTTATGAAAAATGCAGGTACTAACGCGATAATATAAAGGGTTTTCCTTTGGTATAAATAAACGGTTCCAACCCATAAGGCAATTGCCGCGATGCTTTGATTTGCCCAGGAAAAATATCTCCATAGAAGTTGAAAATCTATTTTAGTAAGAACAAAGGCAATTACAAAAAGCGGTATCGCAATCATAAACCGGTTTCTAAGAGCCTTCTGGTCAATTTTCAGATAATCTGCAATAATCATTCTCGCCGCCCTAAAGGAAGTATCCCCGGAAGTTATAGGTAAAACTATAACACCTAAAATAGCAATTGTTCCACCAATAGTTCCCAAAAATACCGTTGCAATTTTGTTAACTACTCCGGGAAGCCCTTCATTTGCAAGCAATACACTAAGGTCTTCGCCGCTAACGAGGCTCATTGCAGCTGCAGCCCAAATCATAGCTATAACTCCTTCAACGATCATCATCCCGTAAAATATTTTTCGACCGTCTTTTTCATTTTTAACGGTCCTGGCGATTATTGGAGATTGGGTTGCATGAAATCCGGATAAAGCACCACAGGATATTGTTAAAAATATTACCGGGTAATACGGAATATCTTTAGGATGCAGATTTTCCAGAGTCAATTCCGGGATTGGATTTCCATACATAAACATCCCAATTGCAACGCCTATAGCACTCAACAATAATAATAGCCCCAGAACAGGGTATATTTTCCCGATAATTTTATCGATGGGTAAAATAGTGGCGATGATATAATAGATAAAAATGGCCAATACAATTAAGGTTAGCATATTTAGATCACTGCCTATAAGGTCATTTATCATACTTGCCGGTGCGGAAACAAAAACCGTTCCCACCAAAAGAAGTAGCAAAACAGTGAAGAAATTAACCACGTGACTAAAGGATTTTCCTAAAAATCGTGACGCCAAAGCAGGTAAGTGAGCACCCCCATATCTCATGGAAATCATCCCCGTTAAATAATCGTGAACAGCTCCTGCAAAAATGGCACCCACTACTATCCAAAGGAAAGCTACCGGCCCGTATAATGCTCCTAATATTGGTCCAAAAATTGGTCCTACCCCTGCAATATTTAAAACCTGAATCAAGGAATTTCTATTGCTGTTCATGGGAACAAAATCTACTCCGTCTGCATGGGTGTAGGCAGGAGTAGCTCTATTTGCATCGGGTTTAAATATGCTTTCAACGAATTTACCGTAAAAAACATATCCCAATACTAACAAAACTATGGCAGTGATAAATGTAATCATAATGCTGTATTATTTTAATTAAAATGTTCGAAGGGCCATAAGATAGTGTTATTAATAATAAATCAGTGCTTTTAATGTATTTATTATAATTTAAAAAAAATCTTTGACAGCAAATAATGTAAGAAAAAGAGTCTAATCCTGTAATAAATTAAATATGAAATTGGCTCAAAGTGATATCGCCAAGAACCAAATAAAGAAATCAGGAAAAGTATTTTTTTACCTCAGATTCAGGGATACTATCGCTTCCAATTTGGTTGATGATTTACGCTGTTCATACTCATTGACATTGGTCTAAAAAATTATAAAATTTAAAACCGAATAGAATCCCTGGGTTTTACATTTTAAAACAAGGAAATCGATTTCGTTAATAATTGGGATATTATATTTTTTAGACTTAATAAGTATTTAATTTTGTGCAATTAAATTTGAATCGATGGAATTATTATCCAACAGTTATTTTGCCTTGTTCCCAATCATTAGCCTGCTTTCTGAATTGGTTTTAACCAGACTATTGCTGAATAAAAAACATTTTTATGAAGATTGAAATTAACAGATGCCTGGAGGGAACCAAAACTGCTGACGGGGTTACAGTAGTTATTGATGTATTCAGGGCAAGCAACACCATTATTGCCTGTCTTGCCGGTGGCGCTGAACACATTATCCCGGTGGGAGAATTAAAAGATGCGTATCGCCTGAAAAGGGAGAACCCGGATCATCTGCTTTTTGGAGAAAGAGGCGGGATCCCACCGGAAGGTTTTGATCATGACAATTCTCCTGCTAAAGCGACCAAACTGGATTTAAAGAAGAAAAAAATAATCCTAACAACCTCTGCCGGCTCCCAGGGAATTGTACATTCAAAAAATGCAGAAGAGATATTGATCGGGAGTTTTGCAAACGCACGGGTGATCGTCGATTATATAAAAAACAAAGATCCGGAGAAAATAACCCTTCTCGCCATAGGCAACCAGGCGATCGAACCGGCAACAGAAGATGAGGAATGTGCCAAATATCTTAAATCCCAACTTGAGGACAGGAAAATGGATCTGGATCAAATGAGAGACGAAATCCTGAAATCGGATGGGGCAAACCGCCTGAGAAGATTAGGGCAGGAAGACGATCTGGAATTCTGCCTTAAACCGGATACTTATAAGGTCATTCCAAAATTTGACCGGAAGACCGGAAAAGTAACGGATTGTAATGTACAAACATAGAAAAATCAACTCCTAAAACATCGGATAAAATTTAGATGTACTTTTAAACTGAATTTATTCTGATTGAGATTTTAAAGGATTTGTTCCGGTGTTCAAAATAATTTCAGTTCTAATTTCCATGAATCCCTGCCTTTAAGTTTTAGGACTCAATTACCCTTATTGGTTCATTGGTGTATACACATTCATAGAAATTTCCATTTGATGTTATACGGTTCAGCACGAAGATTATTACAATCTCGCGTCCTGTATCTTTGGTCAAAATAATTACATTTCCCCCAACTACTTTCTTTCCGTGTTCGGTAATTCCAAAATCATAGTACTTTGCGTACCCTTCTACTTCTTCATAATAATATGTTTTCCCCCTTTGCATTTCCATTATTTCTGAATTTTAAGGTTCATTCCTGGGAAATTGACTTGAATGTTTATTTTAGTCTAGCTCAATAGGTGCCATAACTGATACTTCAAGCATTAAATATACAAAACGACCGAAAACTATTGACAAAGTATGCATTTCCAATCATTTTTTCAACCAACTTTTACAAAGTTTTCGAACTATGGAAAAGTTAAAAAAATATGAGAGCCGGTTATTTGATATAATCTCAAAAATAGGTAGATGGCAAGATAAAAATCACTCTTTATAAATTTTTATGTCCAAAAGTGAAAACGGCAAAAAATGTAGATTAAAAATGGTTTGTCAAATGTTTGTCAAGTAGACATAAAAAACCTGTAATTACAAAAGGGTTAATTAGTATTCACTATTAAAAAATGTTCTTAATTAACCCTAAAAATCCCTTAATTATTCCCGTGCGTACAAATGAAGATTAACAAAACCAAAAAACCCTGATAATCAATAGATTAGCAGGGTTTCAAAGTACTCGGAGCGGGACTTGAACCCGCACGACCGTTGCGGATCATTGGATTTTAAGTTATACTTATTCGATTATACTTTTATAAACCTCTGAATTTCAGTATAAAGATAATTTAAAAATCTCGATGTTTTGTGAAATTCGTGTTCGTTTTTGGGTTCCGGTTATTTTACTTAAATTTTAATTTTTTTTTATTATTCTATTTCAATTTTATCAATCTCCTTCATCAATCTATCCGTTTCCGATAACGCAACAATTATTTTTTGATAGTGTAAAATGTCATCAAACTCTAATTTTCGGTTTTTACGGTCTTTCAGCCATTTTTGAGCAGGTTGATAACCACCAATATAAAATTCCCAAGCAGTTAATGGAATGTTATCGAAATATTGTTCTTCGTTTATCCAAATTCTGCCTAATTGTTTTTCGGTATCAAATAACTCCCAATCTTTTATACCAACTTTAGTGGTAATTTTATTATCTCCATCTTTTGGATAGCTTGTAATATAGTCTTCTACTTTTGGGGATTCTAATAAATGTATTTGACGTATTTCACCACCCAATTTTATCAATTGCCAAAACGTGTCCTTGTCTTTTGGATAAGGTACTCTCGGAAAATCTATTTTTAAAAATTCTTTGTATTTTTCACGGTAGGTTGGCGAATGTAAAACAGCATAGATGTAATCTAAAATGTCAATTGATGCAAAAGTATTTTCTGTTGCTTCTTTTTCATTGGTAAAAATCAAACCTAATGTATCTGCTATTTGAGTTACTATTTCTATGTTTAAATTTGGTTTTCTAGCAGAATTGCCTTCAAAGGATTGTTGACCATTATTGATTGGATAAACATAAAGAGGAAAAAATGATGTTGAATCACCAGCCGTGTCAAGTATATGTCTTTCTATTATTGTATTAGAAATCCAAAAATACCCTAAACTTTTTTGTCTATTTAATCTTGTTGCTATGAGCCCAATATTTTCTTTTTTGTAGAAATGCTGCATAATCTCCCATCGAGGATAACTAAAGAACCCTTTTGTTTTACTACTATAATGTGTGTATCTAAAATCAAATGGGCGATAATTAACCTGAGTAATATTTCTATCTTTTTTGGATTTAATATCTTCTATTGCGCCTTTAATTGTCCAATCTCTAGAATCAGGTCCAAATAAATGAATAGCTCTAATTTCTTCAATTTCAGCAGATTCTAAATTATTCAGTAAATCCTTTACTTTACTTTTTTCTAAATGAATTAATGATGAATCTCTTGCTGCCGTAAATCCCACATTATTTATCTTAAAAAGCTCGCTTAATGAAAATCCAACTTTATATTTATCCCTCAATTCATAATCTGTATAACAAAAAGCATAGTCAGGAGCATTAACTTTCAACTTCTTCCATTGAATTGATTTTAAACTATTTTCTAATAATTTATTGTACTTATAATCTCTTTTGCCTTGTAAATCATACTGAAATAATTCAGCTAGATCCCTTTTGTTTTTCTCACCTGTTTTAATAAAAATATTTATTGATACTCCTTGCATAATATCAAATACATTTTGATCGGGAGAACCATCAGGGCAAACTTCCTGTTTTTTTGAATTACCGTGTAAATCTAAAATGTAAATTTTATCAAAGGTTTCTAATAAACTTTTCCTCATTTGTCGAAAAACAACCCCATCAATAAAACTATTGTTAGATATATAAGCTAGAACGCCTTCACCATTTTTTTGAATAAAATGTTGCCCATAACGTATGAATTTTACATAATCATCAGACAGAGAATTATAACTTTTTTCTTTTAAATCTTTTTTATAATCAGCAGTTAAACTTTCAATCCATTCGCCTTTATTTGTACTACTAACAGCATACGGTGGGTTTCCAATAATACACATTACGGGTGTATCACGTTTTATATAATTGGCTTCATTGGCTTCACTACTTAACCAATTGGCAAATAATGTACCCGTGTCTGGGTGAAATTCTTCTAAACTGTTGGTTAAATAAACGCGTGTTCGTTGGTTTATGGTGGGTTTGAAGCCAGTTTCTTTTAACAATAAATCGAGTTGTAAATGTGCCATTGCGTAACTTGCCATTAATAACTCAAAACCATTTAAACGTGGTAATAAATTATTTTCAACATAACTACTCCAAATACCTTCTTGCCCTTTAAACTTTTTGTGTACGTGTTTAATTACTTCGGCTAAAAACGTTCCCGTACCCGTTGCAGGGTCTAAAATTTGTACTTTGTGTACTTCTTGTTCAACTTGTTTGTAACCCGATTTAAAGTTTTTATCGGGCATTTGCGTGTTTACCTTAATTTTTGTTTTAGAAGTGTCTGCCAAACCTTGCGGTAAGTCAAATTCCCTTTTTAAAATATCATCTACCGCACGCACAATAAAATTTACCACAGGGGCAGGAGTGTACCAAACACCACGAGCCTTTCTTAATTTAGGATCGTACTCACTTAAAAAGGTTTCGTAAAAATGGATGATTGGGTCTTCCATTTTTGTAGACTTTCCGTAGCTTTTTAAGATTCTTTCAACATTGCACGCTAAAAATATTTCGGTTAAGTTATCTACAATCCATTTAATACGGTCGTCAATATCGGGACCTGCAATGTACCCAAACAGTTTTCTTAAAAACGGATTGGATTTTGGAATGAGTTCGGCAGCTTCTTGTCGGCTAAAAGTTTCTAAAGTTGAGTCGTGCAAACGAGCTGCAAACATACCGTAAGCGATAGTTTGTGCATATACATCGGCAAATCCTTTGGGTGTAATATCGTGTATTAAAATATCTTTAAAAGCAATCATTTGCTCTTTAAGTGTGCTATCTTCATTATGAGTTTCATCACTTGTCAAAGCCTTCTCAATAACATCAGAAAGCAGACGGGCTTTACCTGCCATCATTTCTGCTAATTTTTTGGAACTCTTTATGGTTTGCCCAACGTGTGTACAAAAATCTTTGATTAGATTTTCAAACGTTGCAAAATTCTCGGGGATTGGATTAATTCCTTTTTCGGTAATTTCTCCAATAGAAATTTTGGTAATAAATACACCATCGTTGTATAAATGGAAGTTTAAATAGTCTGTGAAAATTAGATTATTCAGCGATGCTTTGTATCGGTCGAATTGTTCTTTGTTTCCAGTTTTCTTTTTGCCATCTAAATCTTTGTCGCCAATATCTTTTGCCTCAATAAAACCAACAGGAATGTCTTTTTTTGTTAGAATGTAATCGGGAGCTCCACAAGATTGTCGTTTGGGTTCGTTGGTTGCTCTAATTTCTTTGACTATACTTTCAACCAGTTGTTGTAAGTCTCCTCTAAAAGTGTGTTCTGTTGCATTTCCTAAAAGGTAGCGTTGGTTTACATTGTCAAGGTATTGTTCTATCGTCATTTATTTTTTGGTTTTCTTTTGGAACGTTAGCAAAAAAAATGGCTCATTTGTGTGTTAGCGTTTTGTAGGGATTGGGCAAAATGTATCGGCTTTGAGACTTGGAATTTCTACTAAAATACTATTGAGATATTCTTCTTTATTAGATTCCTCCTTAGATTTTGATTTAAGTTTTATAGCTCTGTTTCGCCTTGTCGCTAACATACTTATAACTCCTTAATTGCGAAGTAACTAAATAGAGTCGCTATTATTTAATTTTAAAAAAATGAAAATCATGGGTGCAATTGTGTATAAAATTTTAGTTTCGCGGGCTCTTAAAACCTTTGAAAACTACAGTTAGGCTGTTTTGCTCCTATCATCTGTAATATTCAACCGCTCTTTATAATGTTGCACCTGTTCCCTTAGCAGGATAATGTTTTCTTTAAGCACGGTTATATAATCCTCCTGGTCTTTCACCATTGCAAGTTTTTGCTTCAAGGCTTCATTTTCTTTCCTTAAAATACTAACTTCTTTATTTTCAACAGTTACTTCACTATTGCCAGCCATTGAAAGTCGCTCTTCTTCCGGTAAATACTCCGCAAATTCATAACGGATCAATTTTTTTATGGAATCGGTAATGTTTCCACCAGCTTCAAATTTAGTTATGCTTTGGGATGTCAATCCCAGCCTAGATCCAAAATCTTTTTGAGAAAGCCCAGTCCTAGATCTTAATTGCTTGATATTCATTTGAATAAAAATATTAACTATATTTTTTTACATTTAATCACTTGATTAGTGATAAATTTTATAAGTTTGCTGTGTAATTATTTATTAGTTAGTATCAATAAGTATTACTAACCATCAATAAAAAATCTAAGATAGTAAATAATGATTAGTAAGGAAGATAGAATATGGCTTAAAAATATTTCATTAGATAATTATGGAAAAAATATAGCCGATAAATTGAATTCTAAAGGTATAAAACCAATAAAATCTGAAATCTACACTCCTACAACTGTTTCAAGAGTTCTCCGTGGGGAGCAGGAAGATATAAATGCAGAATGGGCCATTTTTCATCACTATCGAGAAATCCATTTAAAAAAAATAGAAGTAAAAGAAATAAGAAGTAAATATTTAAAACAACCTGAATCCACAGATTTGGCAAACACTAAGTAATTATGTCTAAAAAAGAATTAGTAGAAAAAATAATCCACCTGGAAGACCAAATCTATCAAATTGATATTTTTAAATATGGCATCCTCAACACCCTGAAAATCGCAGCCTATTACACCAACTGCATAAATAAATACATTACCGCACTATAAATGAGCCAATTGACTGCACATATAGTATATGCCACTTTTAAGGCCCTGGACCGGGATGAAAAAGCGGCTTTTGTGCGGTTAATAGAAAAGGAAATGGATAGCAATTTAAAAAAACCTAAACCTAATAAAAAAAGTGGTTATGATAAACTGCCGGCAAAGTTTCATCCAGATAACGTGGAAATGCTTGTTGCTGAAATAATGTATCAATAATACCCGGAAGCAATTCCAAAAATGGGCGTGTGTTTAAGAATAGGCCGCGTCCATTTTTTATTAAACCTGAAACCTATTACGATAATCAACATTCCCCAATTAGTAGATCAACAAATAGAAGAAAACCCGAAATTATGAGAGTAAAATATGAATTCGATGTACATGTTTATTCTGATCTGGAAAAATACATTCCATGGGCCGTTGAAACCTACAATATGGCATACGTTTTAAAAATAAAAACCTTTTCAAAAAAAGCAACACGGTGGTATTTCATTGTTGATTGTGATTTTCCTAAAGAATTATCACCTGAAGAAGTCGATATGATGAAGTCGGACACCATTTTTAGAATGGGATATTTTATTAAGTGTATGGAGTAAAAAAGAAAGGAGGGCACCCCTGCCCTCCAACTATAAACAAACCCTAATCTAATAGAAGAAATGCAAACATACGATAAAAACAGAAACACTCCCCATGTTAAATAAAGCAATTTTAGAGCTTAACGGGATTTTTAATGTAAATAAACAGCCGTTGCAACGGCTGGCAACCGTAGCCGTTGCAGAGCCGTTGAAAGCCGTTGCAACGGCTGAAGTATTGTATGTAACCCCACATATCAACAATGAAGACTTCAAAATTTCGATGGAAAATTATCGAACTGCCGTGCATCATTACAACAAAAAGGTAGAGAAAGCGAATGCAGAAACGTTAATTTATAATACCGAAATAGAATTAGCACGAGAAAAGAACCCATTGACCAGGGAACAGCTATCTATCCTTATCAATTTCAACAAAATGATAGCGCATTTAACTGTTTGGGAGCGAAATGAGCGAACCGTTGAGTTCAATCGCTGTAATGGCCCAAAATCCCCACAGGAAAAGATACAAACCATCAAGTACCAAACAGAGCAGGTTTTTGCATCTATACTTTGGCACTATAATATGCAGCTTAATTTAAGGGAAAACCGCTACAGAGGTATTGATATCCCTTCTCCACTTCCACATATCAGCTTGCACACAGGATGGATAACAAGCGCAAAGGTAAATGAGGTAGTCAGACTTGGAATTTGCCAGAAAACCTTTAGAAATCACCGCAGGAGATTGTCGGAAGCTAATATCCTCCAAGATTATATATTTGAAGGAAGCGCAAGGCCGGTAAAAATGAAAATTAATCCCGATATTTTATCTATTACCGACAAATTTTTTAAAGGAAAAGCTTCAACTGATAATCAGCGTTTTATACCAGACGGGCGGAAAGAGTTACCGCATAACAATGTTTCTATTGGAACCCTTGTAAATAATATTAAAATAAAAGCGAATGTGAATAACATTCAAAATGAAAAAATAAGGAGTTCGGGCGAAAAAGCCCTCACGACACATGATTTTTCTTTCTATAAGAACACCCGGAAGCAATTACAGAAAAAAAATGATACCAGGGGCAAAAAAAATATAAGCCAGAGCGATATTTTATTGAATAAAATTGAAGATCCCGCTGATTTTGTTCAAAATTTGGCTTCTCACCACTACGATAACTATGTTGCCATTCGAATTGAAAAATTAGAAAAGGAAGTTTCTTCTGGAACCCTGGACCGGGACGAATTTAAAGAATTGGTTTTGCAGGATCACTTCAAAACAGCCGCCAAACTTTGGAAAGGCAAAACACCTTACGCCGGGAGTTGGGGAAATGCCTATAACACCTGGAAACGCGAAAAATTTGTAACTCATAGCGGGGAAAGCAGCAATAAACACATCACATTGGCCAGAATTCCACAATTGAGGTGGCGGGTGGCAAAAGTTGGCAGATATATAAAAACACACCCCGATTTTCAATTATTATTTCCCGGAGATTATTTTGATGTTACCAGAACTACATCCAAGGAAGGTGGTTTTGAATACACCATGAAATTTTTGAAAAAACACGAAGCAGACTTAAAAAGAGGGAAATCCAAGAAAAAAACAACCATTTCCAAGGAAAAAGCTCGAAAATTGAGAATGACCGATATTCAAAAAGTTCACAAACACGTATCGGGGTATATCAGGGATAAATTTGACCTTGCCGAATTAATAACCAAGGTTGAGCAAATTGGAAACCGGGCATTAACCCAAAAATTACCCGAAATAGTAAACAAAGCAGATATTTTATATCAATCCAAATTCAAATAGTAGAGATTATGAGCCAACCAAGATCAAAAAAATGTACCTGCGGAAACAAACAAGATATTTTCTGCAACAAATGTAGCAAGATCCAAATGTCATTATTGCTAAAAAATGGCAATGACCACTTAAAATTTGAAAATTACAGGGGACACAAATCTAATCCCGTATGGTATTCAACTTTAAAACAAAATTGGAAGCCTGATGCTTTTATAATTGAAGGAATGTTGCGAAGATATTTTAGTTCAAAATTGGCAGGATCAGCCAATATCTTAAAATTTTATGAGAACGGAACTAACAATGAAATATATAGCTATACCTGCAATTAATTATGAAACCAAAAATTATGAATTTAATTATCCAACTAAAGAAATTACAACAAAAGGATCTTAATTTATTCAAGATAGTACTGGACCATCATTCTACAACTATGCAATTCTTGAATGAAACACTTCCAGACAGGAAATATGCAAAAGACATGAGTATTGCAGTGGAAACCTGGTATGAATTTGAAAAGAAAACAGTTGGTCAATTTCCGGTAAAGGAATCCAATCTTAAAATAAGCCTTCATAAGGCCTATGTTTTATGTGATGCTCTTTTTGAATATTCCAGGGAAATCAATAATGAATATGAAGAAAGCAGATGCCGCAGGTTTATAATGGCAATAGATGAACAATTACCAACTGCAGCACAATTAGCCATTAAAAACTAAATTATGATTATATCAAGCCAACCACAAAAATGGAATGTACAATTAAAACTATCCCAATTATGTTGAATGAAAAAACCCCATTAAAGTTGTTACCATATCAAACCTCAAAAGGTCGCATATTCAAAATGTACCCTGCACATCCAGATGGTAATTTGAGATTGTTAATCCAGGAGATTCAAATACAAAGCAATCCCTATATTTCTGAATACGTTGTAAGACAACAACAGAAAGTAAACCATGGTGATTGGGTAAAGCTATTAGAAGTGATTGACTTCCCGAAAGGGTACAAAAAAGAGTTTTGATTAGTAATAGTTTCCCCGTTGCAATGGGCAATTCATAATTAATCTACCCGCCAAAACTACCTTCCACACAGGTAGTTTTTTTATGCTCAAATGTCAAAGTTTGAAGGTAGTAGTGCAAGTGTAGGTTACCCGTACGACACCTTTAAATGCTAAAAACCCTTCCAAAACCTTCTCAAACTTTCTTAAACCTTTTCTAACTTTCGCCAATCTTTAAAAATCTTCTCAAACCTACCTAAACCTAGAATTCCTCTCTATTTCTTCCACATCTTAGCAGTCCTAAACAAGTTCATTAACATTTTGATAGTGGCTAACAAAGTAGAAATTTCAGCAGGATTAAAACGCAATTTGAAGATTGGAAAAGAGTATAATAAACTCATTCCTTCGGTAAAATGCGAACGCACAAACTTCGGTGAAGGCGATACCTTTAAAACTGTGAACTGGATGAAGGACTGGATTGAAAAATACAGTTATCAAACAGAGAAACTTTCCCCAATACTTAAAGGCCGATCCTTACAGGAAACGGTAAATAATATTTACCAGTTTTTGTATGATCACGTTCAGTACACGGCTGATGGGCCATTGCAACAATTGAGATCCCCAGCCTGTACCTGGGCGCAAAGAAAAGAAGGGGTTGACTGCAAGAGTTATTCAGTTTTTGCGAGCAGTATTCTTTCAAATCTTGGAATTAAGCACTTTATACGGCAAATTCGCCAGGCTTATTTCTACCCGGAGGAATTCACTCACGTGTATATTGTTGTGCCAGTAGATCAAACCGTTAGTAAATATCAAAAAAATACTCCCACGTATGTACTGGATGCCACAAAGCACCAAAATACGGAAAGTAATTATCTAGAAAAAGCAGATGTACACATGGTAAATTTGAAAAACATTGGATTGAATGCACCGGTCACACAGCAGGATGAGCGCACAAAAAACATCACAGAAAATTTTGAAACATTTTCAAAAGATCTAATCGCTAATGGAATTTCATTAGAAATTGTCAATTCAATTCGAGAACGAATTAATCAATACACAGCTGCCGGGAAAGATCCGAAGGTGAAAATTGTAAAAGAAGGGATTATTATTGAAGGAAAATTATTTGTTATTAAGTTTCCTTCACAAAATGGTCTTGGGATTGTCTTTACTGCCGCTGTAGGTGCTGGTATTGCTGTTATGAAAATGATACCGCCAGGATTTATAGGTGATACTTTTGGCGCTGTTTTCGCCAACAAATTTAATCTAAGTTGTTGGGGATCGGCAACTTCACCTTCCCAGGCTAAAGGAGAAGTCGCACAGGATGGCCCTGAATTATACAAGTTATCTGGCCTAGAACAAAAAATTGACATTCACAACATCAATACCTTTTCAATGTTCATGCAAGGCTATATTGCTAAGAGGACAATATGGGCTGCACGAACCAATAGGGCGCAATGTACTTTAGATGGTGATGCCACAGGAGCCGGGTTAATGAATGAGTTTTATATGAAGGTTATGACTACCATTCGTAAAAACTTAAAGACAAACGGCCTTCAATTAGCTACCGATAGGATAAAAACAATGACCGTAAGGTTTCCATTGACCGGTGATTACTTTAATGACTTCAGTCAACCAGACGTAAGGGTTTCAGTTTTTAAAATTGAAAGTGATCCTAATTTTGTTGGTAAAAAAGAAAACATTTCAAGTGCTTCAGGAAGCAACAATGCAAACGCTTCAGGGGGTAATAATACAGGCTTAATTATAGGAGGTGTGGCCCTAGCAAGCATACCTTTTCTATTGACGATGAAAAAGAAAGATGTTGCAACGGCAGTTTCCACAGCTAAGAAACCGGCTGCAAGAAAAACGCCTGTTAGAAAACCCAAAAAGTAATGAGTACTAAAACAATAGCCGGAAATTTTCAAGCATTTTCAAAACGCTTGTTACAAAATGGTATTCCACTCTATACGGTGAATGCGATTCGTGAACGGGTGAATAAATTTACCGGAAAAGGGAAAGATCCAAATTTTACAATTTCACGTAAAGGGATTGTTATTGAAGGAAAATTATTTGCCTTGAATTTCAAGCCAAACGAAAATAAAGAGCCAGGTTTAGGATCTGTAGCATCTATAGCTGATATTTTCGGAGGTGGTGGCAGTGTATGGGATAAGGGCAAAGATATACTCTCAATGATACCTTCTACCAGTGGGAAAACTTTTGGTGATGTTTTTAACGATGGCGGTGGTTATAGTTGGGATAATGCTGAAAAACCATCTACATCTACTAATCAATATCCAGGAAGTGCAAATGTAAGTGTTGAAAAACCAGAGGGCCGAAGAAGCTATTCCACAACGCCAATGCCAACAGCAACAGCAAACACAACGCAGCCGGTAAGACAAGTTCAAACATCTGTTAGAAATACTACTACAACGGATAAAAAAAGCAATACAGGACTTCTTATTCTGGGGGGGGTGGCCCTGGTTACTTTGCCATTTTTGTTTTTAATGAAAAAATCTCCGGAAGCCCCGGTAATAAAAGCTACTTAAATAATGGAAACGAATTGGTACCATCACTTAAAATGTAAACTTGAAATTACAGCCGCAGGAATTGTAGCCGCAACACTTCATACATTCTTTAGCGGCAATCAATTTCAAAAATTACCGGCAACCAGGGATTTAGATTCTAATATTGAAAAAGATGTTACCCAATGGTTCAACGGTAGTTTTAACCCCTGGTTTAGCAAGTTATCAGCCGGTCTAACAGTGAACAATACCGTTACGGAATTGACAGCTTCAAGTTATTTAGAAAAAATAAATAGCATCATTACTGCCTTGTTTGTTGCTAGGACATATTACGCAAAACAGGCAGATAGCAGCTATATCACCTCATTAAAAAGCGTTGCATTATACAAAGCTGCAATGTGTGAGGAACTTGCAAAAGCTATTGGAGCCGCTTACCAATATGAATCAAATAAGTTTGGTTGTGAAATAATAGAAAAAACAAGCATTAGCACTATTGCCAGTACATACGAAGGAAGCGGTCCAGTAAATTATAAGTGGGATGGGGAATACCTGGTAAATCATTTTCAATACAAAAAAACAGGAGTTATGGAAGAAACCAAAGACAAAAAAACAAAGGATTATTTACCCTGGGTAATTTCAGCAGGGTTTTTCCTGATTGCTTGGAGCTCAGCAGCCGCAAAAAAAGCAATTACATAGAAAAATAAAAGCAACAGCAACGTAAACTAATAAGTAATAATTTTAATTCAATTTTTATGAAGTTCGGAAAAATCACTTCTCAAAATGTTAGCACCAATGCCCTATCATTGGGTGGTGCGCTTGCAGGTGGAGCCATTTCCAACGGTCTCATGACATTTGTACCGGAAAAGCAAGAGTTACTTGCCAGGGGTGGAATGGCATTTACAGGCTTGTTGGGAGCAGCATCTGTAAAAGGTACAAAAAGTACAGATAAAGTAGTAAAATTCCTTTTGTTAGGAATTGGAATTGCGCAGGGCACAGCCCTTGTTAAAAAGTATGCCGCAAAGGCAATTCAAGTTGATGAAACAAGTACAGCTTCAGAAAAATTTGTTGCAGGGATGGTAGGACTTGGTTGTCCTTGTGAAGGAAGTTACCCTGCATTGGCTTCTCCGATAATTAATTTTGCCGCTTTGGATAGTCCTTCCGCAAATTATAATGATTCTCCGGTAAAAACAGGAATGGGAGCATTTTAGACATCCAAAACAGATATTTTTTAATCACTTATTCATCAATTTTTAAATCAATTTAATATGTATTCAATACAAAACAATAAAAAAAAGTTACTTGAAGCAATTGAGTTTCTTCATGTAATTTCAGAATCACTTTCAAACGAATTAAAGTTACTTGTTACTAATCCTGGAGAAATCTTGGTTAGATTAACACGCCACACAGTATATGTGCGTACAGATGCTTCCAATGCTGCAAGTAATTGGAATATCATAGATGAAGAAACCATCAAATCAGAAGGGAAATCTTCAATTTCAAAAACGAAGTTGCCAAAAAATCAAGTCCATATTTTTGATAAAATTGCCCTTGGTTATGCTGAAGGAGCCGCAACCGGAAAAGAAGCAGCCTTGGATTATTCATTAGTGGCACCTCCCGCAGTTTTGAGGAATGCTACCTTGTTAATTATCCAAAATGGCCGTGAAGTCTTAGAATTGCCTGTTGCTGATATAGTAAAAGGACAATCCAGTAATTCAAGTGATGATAATTATCACGATTTGGATGGCTTTCATTACTTGGTAGATGATAGTCCAATGCAATGGACTTTAAAATTCCCTTCAGGTGAAACATTCACCCCGACAGCTACTAAGTTCAACTATATTGAACTAAGAATACAAGGATTCAAAACCTCTCGAAAACAATAACAATAACTTGGTTGATTAATTGTGTAAAAGCCCTTACCTGTTTGGCCGGGGAGGGCTTTTTTTTAACCCCATAAATAAAATCACAATGGAAAAAACCCAATGGAAAACGTTAAAACTATCCCTGGCAGTAGGGGAAGAACAAACGGCAAAAGATATAATGCTTGAAAAAGGGAAACGAATAGTTTCGGCAGTTGCAAAAAACAGGGAAACCGCAGAGTTAGTAAGCCTTGGATTATTTGAAGCTAATCAAGAAGTTTCTACCCCAATGAATTTATCATTTTGGGAGCGAAGCAATTCAGGTCAGTATTTAGATGGTTTTAAACCAATTGAATATACGGGTGGGTCCGAAATTTCAGTTCGCCTGGCGGCTAATGCACCTATAACAGTTGCAGCCCTGGAAGTAGAAATAGCATTTGGAATTATTAAAGACGAGATCACATGTTAAAAGCGACACTTGGTTTCAAGAAAGTAGTAGAAGATATTGATAATTTCAGCCTAACAGGTATGATAGAACCAACGTTTTACAATTTTGGAGATCAAAATGTTCATGTGCTTTATTCAGTAGTGAAACCTGGTGAAAGTTTCTTGGCCGGAGTATCACAAATGGTAATGGAAGGCAATGTGATTATCAGATTTGAAGGAAATAATAAAACAGGGAGGAATCTCATGGTGTACTATGGCGCCCCCGTACAAAATTGTTAAATAATGGAAAAACCTGAATTAAACGATCTAATCTCCTGGTTGCATAATAATGAGTACAATCGATTTGAAATTTACGATGTAGATAGGGGTAGATCCCTTGAAAAATGCGCAAGCTTTATTGATTTATCAAAGAAATTTAACTCCCCGGAAGGTTATTTCAAAAATTTAGCTGATGATGGCGTTCGCACAATTCAAATTGCGCAAAAGCGTAAAAATGGATCTTCCTATATTCGTGAAGAATGCACCTGGAATTACGGTCTTAGTATTAATGGTAGTGCCATACAAAACGTTGCTGCAAGTGGTACGTCGGCTAGTCCGGCGGCCACGCCGCAACAAAACTCAGTGGGTCTTGGAATGCCCGAATTAGGACTTAGTGGTGCTGATATTAGAAGGATGCAAAGTCAGTCTGATAGATATGACGATAAGGAACGGGAAAATACAGCCCTTAAATTAGAAGTTGCTGAACTCAAACGAGAAGCAAAAACAGATGCTGAATCTTCCAAAAAATTAACGAGGGAAAACGATAGGCACGAGATAAAGGCAGAAGTTAAGACGCCAGATTATAAGGAAATCCTTTTAGGACTTGCCCAAAACCCGACTATTATAACAACCTTCATGCAATCCATTATGCCAACGCGAGCAGCTGCGGCTGCATTGCCGCCAGTAGGAGGACTTAACAGCCCACAATTAAGTAATATCAAAAGCACCTTTGTAGATGTTATTTCCAATAATCCACAGGTGACAGATGATCATGTTCAGGCAGCTAATTATCTTTTAAACGAAGCATTAAAAGGTAATAAACCCTTCTTGCAGGAATATTTTAAACTATTAGAAAATCACAATTTAACACAACCTAAAAATGGCAGCAACAACCATAATAATAACAGGAACTTCTAAAGAAGAAGTTTCTAAAAAAACAAAGGCTTTACAATACCAGGCCAATAATTTAACTCTTCTGGAAATAGAACGCCTGGAAGAAATGGCACGATCACCAAAAGCCAGGGCTATGCTAAATACGAATTGGGGTATGCTGAAATCATTCATTTAAAATGATCATCCCCCTAACAATATCATCTATGGCACTATCTACAATTCCAATTCTCAAAAGTACAGGTTCCAAAATAGCAAAAAATGCAATCCCAATAATGGCAATAGTTGCCGTTGGTGGGGTTGCCTATGTTGGTTATAAGTTTTTGAAAAAAGATGAACTACCAAAGCTAAATACAAATCCAAATTTACCAAAATCCACATTAAGCGATGTGAAGGTTAAGGTAATTTCAGAAAGATTATATACCGCAATGAAAGGTGTTGGTACTGATGAATCGGCTATTTATTCCGCACTATCAGGATTGTCAGAAAACGATTTTGTAAGGGTTTATAAATCATTTGGAAAAAAACAATATTCCCTTTTTTGGGGAAATGTAGGAGACCCAATTACAAGTGGAAATCATCATTTAATTACCTGGTTGACTAATGAATTGGGCAATGCTGAAATTAAGGAATTGCAAAAGGTAATTCCAAATTTATTAACGGTTTAAACTATGATAAATACTGGACTGATCACTAAAAATACATTCGTAGTAGATGAAATGAACAGGCCATTGAGTCGAGTTCATTTAGCCTGGGGTAATGGCGGAGGCACAACAACAGATGACAATGGACAAGCAACTGTTATAGCACCGCCAAACCAACGGGTTAAAATTACATATTTAGGTATGGAGCCAGATTATTATAACGTGCAAAATTTGCCGAAAAAAATAATACTTATGACTAAAACTGAAAGCCTGGGTGAAGTAGTAATTAATGCTAACCCAAAGAAAGTTTCTACCCCAAACTATATTTTTCCTGCCCTGGGAGCCGCTTCGCTTCTTTTAATTTTAATGTCATTGGGGAGTAGTACCCCAAAACAAGTAACCTTATAAAAATATGGCAATCTTCAATAACTATTTGCCCCTTTTACAGCAAGTAGAAGGAGGTTTTCAGAATAATCCAAAAGACCGGGGAAATTATAATTCCCTAGATCAGCTTATAGGAACCAATTTCGGAATATCAACGGGTTTCTATGAAGGAGTAATAGGCCGTCCGCCAACTCTTGCCGATATGATGGCTATCACAAAAACCCGTGCTGCTGAATTGTACCGGGTGTATTTTTGGAACGCACAACGAGCAAGTGAGATCAATAGCCAAGCAATTGCCAACACAATAATAGATCACCAGGTCAATGCCGGGAATGGCGTTTTGGTTGCTCAAAAACTTCTCAATTCCCGTTTTGGTTTTTCCTTGGCAGTAGATAACCGAATGGGGAATAATAGTTTAGCCGCCATTAATAGTGTAGATGTAGGCCGTTTCGTGACACTATTCAATGAGCAACGAGCTGAACATTACAACACACGGAGTAACTCAGATGAATTTGCCGATGGTTGGCTGCGAAGGTTAACAAAATTTGCCGTTGAATATCAAAAACCTATTTCATTAATCACCATTGGAGCCGTTGCAACAGTGGGATTTATATTTTATAAATTTTATTTAAAAAGTTAAAAACTATGCCTGGATTAATTGTAGATAAAGTTGGAGGGGGAAATGGCAGTAGTAGTTCAGCACCTAAAGAAATAAACTTTTTAGAACTCAACACACTTAAAGATGAAAGTAAATTAGTTGTAGGATCAGAATATCTACTTACTGATTATTTACACAAATATTTTATCGAAGGATCTGATTCAGCCGGTAAGAAAACCTTTTACACTATTTGGGAGAACGTTTCCGGTTGGGGTAAGGTTGGTTATAGCTATGATTTAGTTCCTGGAACCGTTGTAAAAGTAACGGGATTACCTGATTGGTATGCCGGGGCAGTACAAGTTGGAGATACCACAACAGTAAGTTCCCAAAGTTCTTACTATTACTTCACTTTCGCTAATGGTTTACATTGGGTAACTGGTGCAACATTTTCATTGGCAAAGGATCGCTACACAAACATTGCGAAAGATATAGAAGTGAATGATGCCAACGGAAGACCGGTTATTAGGCCAGGAGGACTTATCAATACGGAAGTTCATGATGGCGCAGCTTATATGGAAATGACCGCAGAAGAAAATCACGCAGTTATGCCTGAACAATTAATTCTAACAGCCGATTCTGTTAATTCATTTTTAGTAAATGCTAAGAGTGCCACTTATCCAGGTGATGAAGTAGAATATTACTATGATGATTATAATGAAATTTATAATGATAATGGCGAATTGATAGGAACTCGTAATGGCTTCATTTTTAAGAGAAGTAATGAATGGCTTAACGTTAGTTTAAGTATAGACTGGCGTGCTCAACGATATAGGAGGTGGTGTTTAGACTTAGATTCCAGGACTAAATTTATCAATCAACATTTAGACGTAAATACCACACGTATAGGGTATCAGGGTAAAAATCTATTTACATCGGCAGTTAGAACTAAAGAAGAATTAGCCCCATTTTATATAGGTAGGGTTCCCGAAGGAAAATTGATGTGCCTGGATGAAAACGCAATGAAAACTGAATTTCTATTCGGGGCAGAAGGAATTGCTATTGCTAAGGATTTTCCGGTATTCCCATTAGATGAAAATTTTGATCCTGTTGGTGTTGACCAATGCAAAATAGAGTTTTTAAGTAATACTGTTTTTCAAATTAAGGATACCACAGACCAGGGTGATTATTTAGATATTGAAGCCTATTATGCTTACGATTCAACCTTTTATTCCACATTATATTGTTCTTCACAAAATTCAAGGATCTATCTAAATACAGTAATTGCTTTAGATTATCTTAATATATCGGCAATGAAAATGGATTTTGACCAATGTAATTTTTTGTCATTTACACAGATTTCCAACACTACTAATTCAATGTTTGAAAACTGTATTTTTGGCTCAATGCAAAATGGGGTGAGAATTGATGGGTATAGCCTACTCCCGGTAGTATGGTGGCTTTTTGTAACTGCTCAAAATACTGTGAGTTTTAATTCTGTCTTTTCAGGTGTTATGCCATACATCTATTTAGAAAATTCAAAGATTGTAAATTCATCCTTCTTCTTTTATCATTCATTTAATCAGCCAGGAACTCAGAGAGATGGTGATTATAGGAGAGAGGTTATAAAAATATCTTCAAGTATCTTATCAAATGTTGGTTTTCGAGTTACAGGGCTATGTGACCGTATTTTTATGAATAACATGATGTTTTTAGATTCTAACCCAAATAGGGTAAATGGCTTATACATATATGACTATCTAACTTCACTTTATAATAAGGATCTTAAAAAGAACAATACGACAGATGCATTGTATTATGAGGATATGGATGCTGATTATAACAGAACCTTTATAGAATTATCTTCACAAAAAGAAAATCCAATTGATTTAACCGTTGGTATTGTGGTTGATGATGCGGCACCGATAGTTGGAAATAACGTAATCTTCACAATCACAGCAAGCAACAATTTTACCAATGCCGCAACAAATGTAATTGTAAACTCTCTACTTCCTGATGGGTACACCTATGTTAGTGATGATGCAGCCGGAGGTTATGATGATATTACCGGTATATGGACCGTTGGGAATCTTGCTATTAGTGCAAGTGATGTACTTAACATTACAGCAACCGTTGAAGCGGCCGGAACATATTTGGTAGATGCTACCATTGCGTGTGATCAAACAGAAAATGCACCGGGAGATAATGCAACAAGCGCAACTACAACACCAGTAGCAGCTATTAATGATCTATCAACAACTATTGATGTTGATAACGCAGCGCCTACAATTGGAAATAACGTAATCTTCACAATTGTTGGAAATAACAACGGGAATAAACCGGCTACAAATGTACTGGCCACTTCACTACTTCCTGCCGGATACACGTATGTTAGTGATGATGCCGCTGGAGGTTATGTTTCAGGTACAGGTATTTGGACTATTGGCAACCTGGCCATTGGTGCAAATGAGATCATAAATATTACTGCAACCGTTGAAGCAGCTGGGCCATATCAGGTAGATGTTTCGATTGATGGATCTGAAGCTGAAGATATGCCAGTAGATAATACAGATTCAGTTACACCGGTTCCAATAGCTTAATAACAATCAATTTTAAAAGTTTCGTTATGAAAAATTTTCAACAAATAGTAGAAAACACAACCTGGTATAACCAATTTTTGTACGGCCTTGTTTTGGCCATATTTTTTGGTGGCTCAACCTTATTAAGTGGGTTCCATCCTGTTTGGGCTTTGGTTCAAATTATGGCAGTTGCAGTTTTGAGGGAGTATTACATGGAACATGTATTTCTGCAATGGAATTGGCGTAATTTCTTTTTTCTCCAACTCCCGGCACTTCTAATCTATATTTTTACAACCCTTTAAAACCCTTATGATGAAAAATTATTTAATTGGCCTTAGCCTTTTTGTTACCGTTTTTTCAGTTGCGCAGGTATCTGTAAAAAATCGCTATTCCGAAGCTGCAAAGAAAGCAAGAATAGAATTTGATAGTGTTTATGCAGATGAACTTGCAGAATTGACAGATACGAGTGATCTTCAAAGGATTTACAAAACTTTAGATCCTTCAGCTACCCCGGTAGATAATATTATCACCAATGATGCAGCACTACCACAATTTCTAACAGAATTTTATAACAGCGCAATTTATCACCGGGTAGATTATGCCAGAGAGTTGATTACCCTGCAAAAAGTTGTACTGATAGAAGCAGAACTAAATTTTTTGGGCAGCGTGGTAGAAATTGAAGGAGGTCAGGAAGTATGGCTAAATTCAAAACTACTTCTATACCCGAATTTGATGCGTGCAATATTTTACCATGAAATGGGAGTTTTATACGATATCCCGGAGGATAAAAACAGCCAAAATCTTGATTTTATGTCAGACCGTTGGGAAATTAACCCAAAATTTGAGCATTGGGCCTACAACCGCAGGCAGCGATCTACCCAAAAAGGAACATTCTTTGAAAAGTTGCGCAAAAAGCATCCGCTAAAAAAACAACTTTAATTATAACATAAAACTACCCGATTTATGAGCGCATTATTATTCCTTCAGACAGCAGCTGACGTAAAAGATTTATTATCCATACAAAGTGTTAGTGTCATTGGTCTAATGATCTTCTTCATGGTGTATTTAATCTGGCAAAATAGCATCTTGAAAAAGAATATAATTTCCCGGGATGATAAAATAGCCGAAATTGTAGCAGAACACACAAAGGATTTGAAAGAGGGAAATAAGGATATTATTACCCTGGTAAATAAATATCACCAATTCGTTGAACAGCTAAACAATATGAGCCGTGGACACCGATAAACCTTATAATGCAGAAGTTGAAAAATACCGCCGCCAACGATGTAAAATAAGAGAGTTGATGGAATATGTGGATCATAAAAAAGATCAGTTGTTTGCCCAAAATTTAACCCCTTCAGGAAAATTTTAATAAAATGAAATTCCTAAAAATAGAACATATCATCATTGCCATTTTAGCCATACTCCTTTTTTTTAAGGGGTGTGGCCGTGATGGTTCCGGAGATACGACTATTACAAAAACCGTTGAGAAAGTTACTACACAAATTGATAGTTCCAGGGATTCAGGAATTAAAAACCGGGAGCCTGAAAAAATAAAGATCATTGAGTACCGGGATAGGATTATTAGGGTAGATGAAAAGGATCTTCCAATAGATGAGCGCAAAAAAGTTAAAGAAGTCAACCGCTACCAGGACACTACAATTTTGGAAAATGCCCGTATTTTTTCCGATATTATTTCTAAAGGGAGGATATTGGAAAAAAACATCATTGCTGAAATTGACCATAAAGAGATTACCACAACCATCATTAAAAATGCAAGTGGTTTATTTATTTCTCCTGGGCTGGGCTACTCACCTATTTTTGGAATTGAAGCCCTGGAATTGAATTTAACGTATATCAGCAAAAATGATCTGGGCATAAGTGCAGGGGTATATTATAACCCAATGAGCAACCACACAGGATTTAAAATAACACTTCACAAAAGAATTTGGTAATGAGCATAAAACTAATATTAGGGGCCGCAGCCATAGCCGCAGGAGGATTTATTTATTTTGGAAAAGACAAATACGACAAGTACAATTCGGTTTTGACCAATTTACAATTCAAAATTAAGAGCGTTAAGAAAGTAAACATGGTCAATGGCATTATTGTCTTTGATGCGGACATAGAAGTTCTGAATCCGACTAACATGGCCATTGATGTACCTGGCAATCAAATTTTGCTCAAAAACATACATTTTTATAGCAAGTCAGGGGCTTATCTTGGCATAGCTACCCCAAACATAGCAGACATTCAATTACCGGCTAATGGCAGCCGATTAATCACCAATATTCCCGGAAAAGTTTCCCTGAAAACTATTGGCAATTCCTTTTCAGAAATTTTGGGAATAGTTTCAAACCCTGAAAGCCTTCATATCACCGCAGACATTGAAGCTTTCGGACAGTCAATTACCGTGTAAATGACAGATAAAGATCAAATAAAATCTATTTTGGAAAAATCTTCATTGAGCAATGAGGAAGCCGCTATTTTGGAGAATTATGAGCCAAGTGATGGGCAAAATAGGCTTTATTCTTTCTTTACTCCGGTATGGCTTTGTGAGGTCATGTATAAGTTGGCCAAACGGCATGGGTTTCCTGAAAACGGAAAGGTATTGGAACCGGCTTGTGGCACGGGGAATATGATAACAGTCCTGGACCATCCGCAAAATTGCACCGCATTTGAACTAGATCCATTAAATTTTGAGATAGCCCAAAAGCGGAACCCTAAAGCAAAATTTTATAACCAATATTTTGAAACTGCATTTTTAGAGCAGCCCCGGTTAACCACAAAATTAAAAAAACCGGTTTCCTGGTTAAAGGATTACCCGTTTGACCTGGTAATTGGGAACCCTCCATACGGCAAATCCACTAATTTATATTCAAGCTTTTTCAAATCGTTAAAGATTAAACAAATGGAAATGTTTTTCATGTATCAATCTTTATTGCTACTGAAGCCAGGGGGATTGATGGTTTTTATTACCGGCCAAAATTTTATGAGGAACAATAAAACCTATTCCAGAGAAAAGGAAATGATAGGTAAGTATGCCGAATTTGTTGATGCGTACCGAATGCCAAAGGTTTTTAAAAATACAGGAGTACCAACCGATATTTTAATATTCAGAAGGAAATGAAAAAGCTAAGAGATCAAATTTTTGCAGAATTAAAAAAAGTAACTCCCAAAACTGCCGGGAATGTTTTTAATGCAATTCAATATGAACGTGGCTATAAAATGGTTGAAGAACTAATAATAGAAATGATGGTAGATGAGCAAATGAGCATATCTGGCTGTATACCCAATGTTAATAGAGAGATATAATGAGCGAATTTCTCACCATTACAAGTGATAATAATTGGTTTAAAAAGCACCCTGAAAAAATAGGTGGTGTTGAATTTGAATCTACTTCATTCTTTTTCCCTATACAAATTAAAGGAACAAAGGAAGATGTTCTCAGGGTAACGGGAATGAACGATACGACAGACAACGATAAAACAAAACGATTACGAATAGCCAGGGTAAAAGCAAAAGCAATATTAATTCAATTAGAACTTAATAAATGAAAAGATATACCGGTAAATTAGACAGTAAGATTGAAGATTTAGTTAAAGACAATCTTCATTTTATCAATGGATTAATGGGTGCAAATGTGGGGCTTGGAAAATCAACTTCAAAAACCTTCTCCATTGATGAAACCGTTGCCATGTACAATCCGGGTATCACAAAGGAAGAAATAAAAGCTTGGGTTTGGTATCGCAGAAGCCTTGGTGTACCTATGACAAGTTGGAAGTCTTATTTTGTGCGTGAATCCAAAACCCTCATTTTTGATTGGGTAAAAGCCGGTGTTATATTTTACGATGCCGCAGCCAATGGGTATGTGCCTTATCCTGTTTTTGTGTTCGGTAATTTATACACAAAAATTGCCAAGCTGAAAAAAGAGAAGGAAATAATTATTGAAAAGTTTGGACCAGGAATTTATGAAGATCACTTGGCAACCCTTGAAAAATTAAAGCCTAATGTACTTTCTATTTCAAATCCCGTTGAATCTGAACGGCCTATTATTTTAGCAATTTCCACTTTCCCTACAAAGTTTAAAATTGATAATCTAAAGGAATCTTCCGGAGTTATTCTTGAAGCTGAATCAACATTGAAGGAAGCTTATAAGGATTGGTTAAGAAATTTAGCCGAAGAAAACTTAAAAAAAACAAGTTCGTACCAGGTAATTAATTATTATCTGGAAAATGAAAACAAGCCCAGGAACATTGACAAAATCGAATGGAATAAAATAAAGAAGGTTACCAGGGAAGAAGGAGAAAGATTATTTAAGGTATTTCTATATGAAGCCCTGGAATCAAAAGATCAGTTAGCTATTGATGCACATTATAATAGCCAGTATAATTCAACAGCTCCATTGCAATACCAAAAAATACCTATTGGTATTGAAGTTTCCCGTTCGTTTATGGGAAATTCCTTAGAGGTGCGAAAAGCACAAAGGGAAGGTATCGCATTTATGGAGTTGGTAGGCTCCGGAATTATAGCCTATGATGTTGGAGTAGGGAAAACTATCACCGCAATAATTGAAGTTGTTACGGCCTTGAAAAATGGAAAATGTACACGACCTTTAATTGCAGTACCTAACCCAACCTACAAAAACTGGATCAAAGAAATGGTTGGTGATGGCTATCTAGCAGGAGTACTTACCGGAACAGGCATAGAAGTGAATGATTGGTTCAATTTAGGGACCAAGTACGATCATATTAACCTGGACAAAAAAGTAAAAGAAAACACAATTACATTGGTTTCTTACGAGGGAT
>Ga0307487_1000239_pt1 | contig 45520 bp, 43 predicted proteins | sample CBIW12metaG_FD_203665 | JGI IMG/M metagenome (GOLD analysis project Ga0307487, IMG submission 203665) | Sea-ice brine microbial communities from Beaufort Sea near Barrow, Alaska, United States - CBIW 1.2 | ecosystem: Environmental > Aquatic > Marine > Coastal | place: USA: Alaska | collected... | reverse complement strand
CGTTAGCGTGGCGACGAGGACGTCGGAGGCAAATGGTCGTCAACGCACGGAGTGGAATTAAGCCATGGATGGATTAATTCTTTCACGAGTACGGTGACTCGCTGAATTTATAAACTAAAAAGGGGAAGTTTAAAAACTTCCCCTTTTTAGTATAACTTAGCTCATTATTAATGAGCGATAGGTGTTTCTGTGAACAAATAATCTTTTAATTCTTTATCAAAGCGTGGATCTTTACGGCGAATCCACTCCAACACCATCGCAGCATGCTCTTTTTCTTCGTCTCGATTGTGACTCAAAATAGCTCTTAATTCATTATCTTTGCAAGCATCAACTCGTTGGTTATACCAGTCTACAGCTTCAAGCTCTTCCATTAGCGAAGTAATCGCTCTGTGCATATCTCGTGTTTCATCGGATAGTTCATCGATGGGCTCATGATAACCTTCGTTCGCCATATGATTTTCCTTTTGATTTAAAAAAGTAATTGGTGCGGCATTCACTTCAATAAAGTGACTGATGTTTTGATCGTGTTGTATTAGAATAATGTAGGCATTAAGCTTAACATTCTTTATTATCAAGGACGATAACGCACGGTCATATTTAATTCAAGCTATTAAGCCTGAATGCGTGCGAAGGATAACAATTGATATTATCATTAAATATCTTGCCAAAAAATCTATACCTTGTGATTGACGTGGCTTTGATTATTTTTTTGACTCAGTGCAAATAATTGAGCGTGTTTATTTTCAACTGCTCTAGCTTTCAGTACGTGGTTTTGAACGGCGTTTATTACGTGCGTTAAGATTATCTAAAAATAAAGTTATGTGTTTTTCGCCCCACGCTTGAGCTTCTGCTTCAGAAACAAAACCATCTTGTTTTTTCGATATCACTGTTCTTTGCGAAGATACGCGACGAGTGATTTTTGCAGACCAAGTGGCGCCATCTTGTTTGATCTTAAAGTTATATTTTTTACTTGTGGCCATTGCTGATGTGTCCTGTATATGAATTGGGGTATTATTGAGCTAATATTAAAACTCTGTTAATTTTTCAATCAAAGTGATCGCTATTTCGACCCCAATTAGAATAATAATGATCCATTCGAGTGTTGATGAGTGGTGATGTTTTTGTTCATCAGCCAACATCTCAAGCAATACGTGAATAGTTTCTAGCTTTTTTGACAAAATATTAGTGCGTTGAGCCAGTTCTAAATAATTAGCCATTTGAGTATATAACGTCTGATATTCAGGATATTCCCAAAAAAACTCAGGTATATCTAGTAAATCGAATTTAAGAATTATGTCGCTATTGGTAAGAAATAATTGCCCCCGAATCTTAGCCAACGCCTTTTTAGATAAATTAATTTTGCCTGTTTTAGCTAATGATTTAGGTAAATGTTTTGTCGTTTCAATGGTATCTTGTGCATGCTTTTCAAATGATGAAAGTTTGATGGATTGCGCCATCGCATGGGAGACAGCCACTAAATTTTTGTTTTCAGCATCTGATGCCAATTCAATACAATCGAATTGTATGCGATGTTGTTCGGCATTAACTTTGTAACTGAAATTATCTTCCTCGATTATTTCGTGGATATCCGTGGCAAATTCTAAAAGTTGAGTCTGGAGCTTTCGTCGATCATCAAGTGACACATTCCAGTGAACGACAACGCCATAAGGAAACACCATAGAATAGCCATTGTCATGATCAATTAACAAGACATCTTTAAATAAGTTGGCTCGTCTGCTTGCGAGTAATCTTTCACTGAGCTTTTTAAAGTCAAATGCATTAGCTAAACAAAGAGTAATGCAGTGCATCGTTGGTTGGTTCATTGTATTGTCCGTCATTGTAATGTGAGCAAATTAAATCTGTTGCTGTAAAAATGTAAGAGAGATTAATTTAATCTGCTATATCATCCACATCTGTCTGCCCTGACATTCGACGTCGAAGATGCGACCAAGACATCCCAGTAGCCAATATAGCGGCTAAAACGAATAGAGAGACATAGGTTATTGCTGATACGCTCTCAAGACCTAATAGCCCTAAATCAATGAACCACCAGACAATAATGGCGAAGAAGGCAAAGGCTAAAAACAAGCCCAGCGCGCCTAATGCGAGTAATGTCGCCCGAAGATAAACTGACCAGCCAATAAGTAATATCACTGCCGCCATGGCAAAAGGAGGTGTTATCGCTAAGTGTTCGCCCACTATGGCTACTTTTGCCCAGTGATAAAAGCTATAACCACTAGGATTATAGCTGGCATAGACTAGCGCAACAGCAAATATTAAGCGCAGTAAAAAACTTTGTAATGTGAAACGATGCCTCGCCATAAATCTGTTTCCTTTGCTTTTGCGATTACGCTAGATTTATTCCCACTCAATCGTTGCAGGTGGTTTGCCTGAAATATCATAGGTAACACGTGAAATACCTTCCACTTCGTTAATGATGCGGTTAGATACCAACCCCAAGAATTCGTATGGTAAATGTGCCCAGCGCGCCGTCATAAAGTCGATGGTTTCTACTGCACGTAATGAAACAACATAATCATAACGGCGACCATCGCCCATTACACCGACTGATTTAACGGGTAAGAACACAACAAACGCTTGGCTGGTTTTATCATATAAATCGTGCTTATACAGTTCGTCGATGAATATTTTGTCGGCTTTGCGTAATAAGTCGGCATATTCTTTTTTAACTTCACCTAAAATCCTCACTCCTAAGCCAGGACCTGGAAATGGATGGCGATGCACCATATCACGTGGTAGACCTAGTTCAACGCCTAATTTACGCACTTCATCTTTAAATAGTTCGCGAAGAGGTTCAAGTAATTTTAACGTCATGTGTTTTGGCAGGCCGCCTACATTATGATGCGTTTTGATGACGTGAGCTTTACCTGTTTTTGATGCTGCGGATTCAATTACATCTGGATAAATTGTGCCCTGCGCTAACCATTTTACATTGTTCAATTTGTTAGATTCTTCTTCAAAAATTTCAACAAATACCCGACCAATAATACGGCGTTTAGCTTCTGGATCATTTTCGCCAGCAAGTTGATCCAGAAAACGTTGTTCGGCATCAACACGAATAACCTTAATGCCCATATGTTTAGCAAACATGGCCATAACTTGGTCGCCTTCATTTTCACGAAGTAAGCCGTTATCGACAAATACACAGGTTAATTGGTCACCAATGGCACGGTGTAATAATGCCGCCACAACCGACGAATCAACGCCTCCCGACAAACCTAATAAAACATCATCGCTGCCGACTTGTTCGTGAATTGTTTTAATGCTGTCATCAATGATTTGAGCAGAAGTCCATAATGTTTCGCAGCCACAAATTTCAGTAATGAAGCGTTCAATCATTCGTTGACCTTGAACGGTATGAGTCACTTCTGGGTGGAATTGCACGCCGTAGAATTGTCTTTGTTCGTCAGCCATACCAGCAAAAGGCGCGCTCTCTGTACTAGCGATAACTTTAAAACCTTCTGGGATTTTGGTAACACGATCGCCATGACTCATCCATACATCAAGCAGGCCGTAACCCTCTTTAGTGGTATGATCTTCAATATCGCGTAAAAAGGCTGAATGGCCACGAGCACGAATTTGCGCGTAGCCAAATTCACGGTGTTCTGATGATTCAACTTGTCCGCCCAATTGCATTGCCATGGTTTGCATGCCGTAACAAATACCTAAAACAGGGATTCCTAACTCAAAAATACATTGAGGTGCGACAGGTGCTTCAGCACCAATTGTCGAATCAGGTCCACCAGAAAGAATAATACCTTTTGGATTGAATTCTTTGATTTCTGCTTCGGTAATTTCAGGGTTTCTCAATTCACAATAAACACCCGCTTCGCGGATACGGCGAGCAATTAGCTGAGTATATTGTGATCCAAAATCAAGAATAAGTATTCGGTGGTCATGGATGTCGTGGTTCATAAGATTCTCTGAAAATACGGTTTATTAAGGACAAAAACCAGAGCTGCGAAATCGCAACTCTGGTTTTTAATTGCAAATGTTTTTTAGCTAACGCGGTAGTTGGGGGCTTCTTTAATAATAGTGACATCGTGCACATGACTTTCATTCATGCCAGCTGAAGTAACACGAACAAACTCAGGTTTAGTACGCATTTCTTCTATATTTGCTGAACCGGTATAACCCATGCTGGCACGCACTCCACCGAGTAATTGGTGAATAACCGCTGACACGGAGCCTTTATAAGGTACGCGTCCTTCAATTCCTTCAGGTACCAATTTGTCGACTTCACTTGATTCTTGGAAATAACGGTCACTAGAACCTTGTTTCTGCTGCATAGCGCCCATAGAACCCATGCCGCGGTATGATTTGTATGAACGACCTTGGAATAATTCAACTTCACCCGGTGCTTCTTCAGTACCTGCAAACATGCCGCCTAACATAATCGTGTGTGCACCAGCTACCAATGCTTTTGCAACATCGCCTGAATAACGAATACCACCATCTGCAATTAATGGAACTCCGGTACCTTCAAGTGCTTTCGCAACATTGCTGATAGCCGTTATTTGTGGTGCACCAACACCGGCAACAATACGAGTCGTGCAGATTGAACCTGGACCAATACCCACTTTAACGGCATCAGCGCCGGCTTCAACCAATGCTAAAGCAGCTGCGCCTGTTGCAATATTACCGCCAATAACTTGTACTTGTGGATAAGTATCTTTAACCCAACGTACTTGATCTAATACGCCTTGAGAATGACCATGAGCAGTGTCAACCACAATCACATCAACGCCTGCTTCAACTAATGCTTTAACACGTGCCTGACTTTCTGCACCGATACCGGTAGCAGCACCAACTCGTAACCGTTGTTGATCATCTTTAGAGGCTAAAGGATTATCAGTTGATTTTTGAATATCTTTGACGGTAATCATGCCACGTAAGTGGAAATCATCATCAACAACTAGAATTTTTTCAATACGGTGAGTGTGAAGTAAATACAAGATTTCTTTGCGATCAGTATTTTCTTTAACCGTGACTAATTTTTCTTTTGGGGTCATGACTGAAGATACGGGATTTTCAAAGTGTGTTTCAAAACGTAAATCACGACTGGTCACTATACCGACGAGATTATCGCCATCGACAACGGGCACACCAGATATATTATTAGCGCGCGTTAATTCAACAACCTCGCCAATTGTGGCTGTTGAGCTAATTGTAATAGGATCTCGAACCACGCCACTTTCAAATTTTTTGACTTTACGCACTTCGTTGGCTTGTTCTTCAATGGTCATATTTTTATGCAATATGCCTAAACCACCTTCTTTTGCTATGGCAATCGCTAAGCGACTTTCGGTCACAGTATCCATTGCCGCTGATAATAACGGAATATTAATGTTGATATTGCGAGTCAATTTAGTGGTCAGATTAACATCACGCGGCATCACGTTTGAATAGGCTGGAAGGAGTAAAACGTCATCAAAAGTAAGGGCTTCTTGAGCAATTCTCATGGGGCAGGTTCCTGAAATTACTGTAATATAATCGCGTAATTATATCAGGATCTTTAGGGTTTATGGCATCACTTGTTTCATCCGATAGCAGTAATACATTAGCAACGCGTCAAGTGAAAGAAATTTACGCGGTATCAAGGCTGGTGCGCGAGGCCCGTGTTGCCTTGGAAGGCTCATTTCAATTAATCTGGGTTGAAGGTGAAATATCTAATTTAGCAATGCCTGGCTCTGGTCATGTTTATTTCACCTTGAAAGATGAAGCGGCGCAGGTGCGCTGTGCAATGTTTAAAACCCGTAATCGTAATGTGCGATTTACGCCCAAAAATGGTATGCAGGTTTTATTGCGAGTTAGAGTTACGTTGTATGAAGGACGCGGCGAATTTCAACTGATAGTTGAACATATGCAAGAAGCGGGAAGTGGCGCCTTGCAACATGCTTATGAAGCGTTAAAACATCGTTTAGGTGAAGAAGGCTTATTTGATCAAATTCATAAAAAACCGTTGCCGTCATTACCTGAACGCATTGGTATCATTTCATCACCTGACGGCGCAGCTGTTCACGATATCTTGACGGTATTAAAACGTCGTTTTCCTGCCGCTAATGTCATTCTTTATCCAGTTGCAGTGCAAGGTGGCGATTCTGCTAAACAAATTGCCCATGCGATTAGTTTGGCTGATATGCGACAAGAATGTGATGTGCTGATTGTTAGTCGTGGCGGTGGTTCTTTAGAAGATTTGTGGAGTTTTAATGACGAAAAAGTAGCACGCGCTATATTTGCCTGTGTAATACCGGTTATCAGTGCGGTCGGACATGAAGTTGATTTCACCATTGCCGATTTTGTAGCTGACGTAAGAGCGCCCACACCTTCAGCCGCTGCCGAACTTGCTGTCCCCGATGCTATTCAATGGTTGGCCCAGATCCAAGGCCATAGTCGACGTTTGCATTTATTAATGGCGCATCGCTTACAAAATGAACGACGTCATCTTAGTTATTTGCAACATAGGTTACCACAACTGCAAGTTACCATTAATCAGCAAATGCAAAAACTAAAGCAGTTGCAGCAACAATTAAACCGTAATTGCTTACACATTCTTAATGATAAACGTCAGCGATTAGATTATTGGTTGGTTAGGCTGAAACATCCGCAACAAAAAATTGCAGTACAACATTATAAAGTTGCGACCTTATCGAGCCGATTACATCAAGTTATCAACAAAAAATTGGAACGTGAGCAAGCTCAGTACAAAGACTTGAAACAACGCTTAAAGTTAAAACTGCCATTACCGATGATCAATCATCAGCAAGCAACTATAAGTCAATTACAAAAGCAATTAAATACGGCAATGGATAAAGGGTTCATGCAGCATAAAGCGAAATTGACTCAACTAATGCGGACGCTTGCCGCAGTCAGCCCTTTGAAAACCTTAGAGCGAGGTTATAGTATTACGACGATGGTAGATTCTGGACGAGTATTACATCGGGCAGATAAAGCCAAACCAAACCAGCATATCAATGTCCGTTTAGGAAAGGGTCAATTGGTGTGCGAAATTAAAGAGGTCAAAAATGATTAAACTTTTTTCCTTAGCATTCGGTATGTTAATGACGATATCGGTTTCTGCTACGACATTACCACAACAGTCAGCTGTACCGGGTGGTGTGGTCATTGTGCCGGTTGCTGATGCAATAGAAGCCAAACCAATGGTGAAATATAACAATCATCAAGTGATGGTCTTAAAACAAAATGATCAATGGCTTGCTATTGTGGGGATTCCTTTGTCTGCCAAAATAGGCTCACAAATATTGGCGGTAAAGTCCGCAGGAAAAACGACCAGAATAAGCTTTGTCATCCTAGATAAAGCATATCCAACCCAGCATATTGAAATTAAAGATGATGGTAAGGTGAATCCAAATAACTATGATATGAAACGTATCAATAGTGAAAAGTCAGCCATTAATGCTGCACTAGAACATTGGACAGAAGGCGATGTAGCGCTGAATTTTGCATGGCCAATTGAAGGGCGAGTCAGTGGCTTATTCGGTCGGCGTCGTGTATTTAATGGTCAGCCCCGTAATCCACACAGTGGGATGGATATTGCTGCACCAATAGGTACTGAAATTCATGCTCCAGCAGATGGCATAATTCGTAATACTGGCGATTATTTCTTTAATGGCAATACGGTCTTTATCGATCATGGGCAAGGCTTAGTAACCATGTTTTGCCATATGAATAAAATCGGTGTCAAAGCGGGACAAGTTATCAAACAAGGTGAAGTAATTGGTACCGTTGGGATGACGGGAAGGGTGACGGGACCGCATTTACACCTTGGCGTTAGCTTGAATGACACACGGGTTGAGCCTCGACTATTCTTTCCTGAGAGAGATACTGTTTCTGGTGATGATAACGAATAATGTTTATTTAGGTTCAGCAGCGTTGCGTTGGAGATTTTCTCAAGATAGCGACAAATTTAAAAATGCTTATTCATCAATCTTAAACTGCTAAGTAACTCAGTGATATTTCAGACTAAATATTCACTGGTTTATTGGGCAGCCACTTCTAAAATCTGATCTTATTCGCTTAGACGTTATGATCAATTTTTTGCCAATTATGACTTAGTGATGGTTTAAAGCCTGAAATCTCGACCCAGATATACACTCAAAACACGCTTGTCTTTCAGTATTTCATCTGGGGTACCTTTAGCGATGACCTCACCTTCATTGAAAATATAAGCACGTTCACAAACGTTCAGTGTTTCGCGGACATTGTGATCAGTTATCAGAATGCCGATACCGCGTTCTGCTAGTTCTTTGATAATGCCTTGAATATCTAGTACTGAAATAGGATCAACACCGGCAAAGGGTTCATCTAATAAGATAAATTTTGGCTCCATGGCTAAGGTTCGTGCAATTTCAACTCGTCTCCGTTCACCTCCAGATAGTGCCATACCTAACGATTTACGAATATGATCGATGTGAAAGTCAGACAGCAGACTTTCTAATAGATCGTGTTTAGCGGCAGTATCGATATCTTTTCGTGTTTCGATAATGGCATATATATTATCTTCAACCGATAACTTTCGAAATACTGACGCTTCTTGTGGCAAATAACCAATACCGAGTTGAGCGCGTTGATGGATTGGATCCCGCGTGAGCTCAAGTTGGTCAAGGAATATGGTGCCACTATCAACGGGAATTAAACCAACAATCATATAAAAACTAGTGGTTTTACCGGCACCATTTGGGCCTAGTAGGCCAACAATTTCACCACTGCTTACTTCTAAGGAAATATTTTTTACGACTTGGCGGGTTCCAAAGCGCTTGGATAATTGCTGGGCGGATAATGTACTCATGCGGTCCCTAAAATTATGGTTTTGTTTCAATATAACGGCGATTAACCCAGCCAATGATAACTTGGCCGTCTGTTTCGCCTCTGACTTGTATCCATTCTTTTTGTTCGGTCAAAATAATTACTTCGCTGTTAGGAATAAACACGCCAATTTTGTCATATTGAACGCCTGGACCCGTACGAACGTTGAGAGTAGTAGTGATTACAGCGACAGGATGCTCAGCAGAATTGTCATCTTCGATAGTAGGTGGAGCCACATCGGTTTTGGGTACTATTATAGGTGCTGTTGCTTTATTTTTACTGCCTGGTGGTTGAATAATGATATGAACTCGACCACTTTGTTGTTTTTCACCAGCAACTTCGACTGGTTCTGAATTGGCATTCACCACATTTTTGTTAATATCGTATTCTATTTTATTGCCACTAAATTCATCACCGTCTTTCCAGACATAACCTTGTCCAAGTAAATATATTTTTTGTGATTTAGCGTGATACTCCATTTGCAAAGCGCGAGCACGTACAGGCGCTTCGCCTGGTTTTTGGACCTGTTGGTAAGTTGCTAAATTGCCTTGTGCGACGGCTTTTGTGAGTTGTTTGGTGTCATCATAATAAAAAGTGATGATATCACCCTCGATACGTAATGTGCCTTGGGTTAACACTGCCTTACCTTTATATTGAGTAATGCCACTACTGTCATCAAGCTCGGCGTGATCAGCTTCAATGTCAATGGCTTGCTCCCGATCACTCGGTAGCGCCCATGTTAGTGAAGGCAGACAAACAATCAGTGTGATTAAAATTTTAGTTTGTAGGTGGCGCATCGTAATGTCCTTTCACTCTGGAGTGCAGGTTAATAGTTTTTTCTTGAAGGCTGGCATGAAGTCCAACCGAATTTGTCGTGCCGTGAGGAGATTTCATGCTGACGGCGAGATCGGTGTATGCATTATCGCGAACAGTATCTAAATTAAGTTTCTCAGTACGTAACTCAATATCAGTATTGTCTATTTGAGTGATAATAACATTGCCCGTTAGTAGAATATCTTCGCCTTTACCTTCTGTATAGGCTTTATTGGCAGTGATTAGCCAAGTCTTTTTACCTTGTTCCAGAATTTGAGCGATTGGCGCAATGATTTCAGTACTATCATTAGCTGGATAATGCGACATTGTTTGACCAGTTACTATACGTGACGGTTGACCCAGTTTATCCATAACCGTCATGGTGAAATTAGACATCGCATAATCACTCGTTCGAGCTATAGCGTTGGACTCAATGAGCTTTTGTTTGGTGTCGCTACTGAACAGCAGCCAAAAGGAGATAATTGCCACTAAAGACAATACGAGTTTGGCTATAAAAGAAAGATTAGAAGTGACGTTCAATTTGATCTTGCAGGGTACCCTGTCCTTCCATAATGAGTTCACACACTTGACGAGCTGCACCTTTACCACCATTGGAGGGTGTTATCCAATGCGCATGTTTTTTAACAAGCGCATCAGCATCTTGCACAGCAACAGCTAATCCTACACGGCTCATAATGGCTAAATCTACCCAGTCATCACCTACGTAGGCGCATTGTTCAGGCTTAAGCTTTAAGCGTTTAATAAGATCTTCAAAAGCAGGTAATTTAACTTTCTGCCCTTGATAAATATGATTGATACCTAAACTCGTCATGCGATGTTCAACTACTTTTGAGGTGCGGCCTGTAATAATAGCAATATCGACACCTGTATATTGTAAAAGCTTCATTCCATGACCATCACGTGAATGAAATGCTTTATATTCTTCACCATCATCACCAATAATAATACTACCATCGGTGAGTACGCCATCAACATCAAATATGACCAGTTTGATATCTTTAGTACGCGCGAGAATATCTTGCATTGTGGTTCCTTATTATTCAAATGGCTGTGATAAGTTCAGATTTTACACGACACCAGCGCGCAATAGATCATGCATATTGACGGCGCCAATGAGTTGCTGATCACTATCTGTTATAAGTAAGGCGTTAATTTTATGACGTTGCATTAACGTTAATATTTCAGCAGCTAGCATTTCAGGACGCCCTGTTTTGCAGTTAATCGTCATAAAATCAGCAAGTTTGGTGGTGTGTACATCAACGCGTTGGGCAATGACACGACGTAAATCACCATCGGTAAAGATGCCGACAACCTGTCCGTCGTTATCCGTCACCGCTGTCATGCCCAGACCTTTGTTAGTCATTTCGATTAATGCATCACTAATGAGTGCGTCATTATCTACGTTGGGTATAGTGTCACCGGTATGCATAATGTCACTAACACGTAGTAGTAATCGACGACCAAGATTACCGCCTGGGTGAGATAAGGCAAAGTCTTCAGCAGTAAACCCTTTTGCTTCTAATAATGAAATAGCTAATGCGTCACCCATAACAAGTGCGGCTGTGGTGCTTGATGTGGGAGCCAATCCAAGTGGACAGGCTTCTTTGGTCACACTAACATCAATATGGCTATCTGCACAGCTTGCCAAGGTTGACATCGGTTTGCCCGTCATGGCAATAAGGGGCACACCCAATCGCTTAATTAACGGCAAAATGGTCAATATTTCACTGGTTTCCCCCGAATTTGATAATGCGATGACCACATCATAATTAGTAATCATTCCTAAATCACCGTGACTAGCTTCGCCTGGATGAACAAAAAATGCAGGACTGCCAGTGCTAGCAAGCGTGGCTGCAATTTTGCCTCCAATATGACCCGATTTACCCATCCCAATGACGACAATCCGACCTTTACACTGCAGTAAATACTGACAAGCTCGGACGAAAGCATCGTCAATACGATCACGTAAACCAGCGATGGCTTCCAGTTCAGTATTGATGACAGCAAGTCCAAGCGTTTTTAATTTCTCAGATTCAGTTTGTACTATTTTTGTCATCGTTTTTTATATGCCATGGCTACTTTGAACCGTAAGTAGGGCGTTATAACCGATATAGCTGACTAACATTAAGCTACCCGCTACGCGCCCAATACGGCCATTTTTGCCGAAATAAGAAAAGAGAAATAAGGCGATAGTAAATGCTATCATCACCGGGAAATCACGTAAAAGGATCATAGGATCCAGTGCTGATGGTGCAATTAATCCTGGCATAGCTAATACGGCTAATAAGTTAAACATATTTGAGCCTAATACATTACCGACTGCAATATCATGCTCATTTTTGAGCGCAGATATGATGGATGCTGCAAGTTCTGGCAGACTGGTTCCAATCGCAACTATTGTAAGACCAATAATAAGATCGCTAACACCTAGTAATTGGGCAATTCCTGTTGCTCCCCATACTAATGCTTTTGAACCTACTAATAATGCAATTAAACCAATAATAAAGCTTAATATTGCTTTTTTAGTGGACATATGGTGTTCGGTGAACTCTTGTTCGAACTCTTGGGCTAATGGATCTTTAGCAGAGCTTTTCACAGCAAGATAAGCCATGCTAAATAAAAGGATAATGAAACCACTAAATAATAGGATACCGTCTAAGTGACTGAGCTCCAAATCCCACATTAGGTATAAAGCGAAAGCCATAATTAATGTCAACATTGGAAATTCACGCTTCAAACTGGCTGAGTTTACGGTTAGTGGAGTAATCAGAATAGTGATACCTAATACTAAACCTATATTAGTAATGTTCGAGCCAATTGCGTTACCTATCCCCATTGCAGGTGCGCCATCATATGAAGCTAAGGCCGAAACGAGCATCTCAGGTGCTGATGTACCAAAACCAACAATCGTTAGACCGACAATTAAAGGTGAAATACCAAAATTAGTTGCAATGCTAGCTGCACCATCAACAAAGCGATCTGCACCCCATATTAAAACAGCAAAACCAGCAATAATTGCAAGAATAAAAAGTACAGTTGTCATAAATAGTTAATAGCCATGTAGCGTAATTAAAAAAGCCGAGCTAGTTGCTCGGCTTTGTATTATATGTTGCTAACAACATATTGTCGTGAGTGAGATGGGTCTAATCGGCAAAAACATCAAAATCATCTTTCGGTGGTGCACCATCGTAAACAAGATTTTGACGACGTTGTATATAAGCATTTCGAACATAACTGTATTCGTCTACTGATGCTTCATCAAGGACATTTTTTATGTTTAAATAATTAGCGCGAGTATCAATAACACGTAGAACAATCAGGCCGTTACGAGCACCTGCATCATCAAGATGATTGACTGGATCGGTATACATATCACCTACTAAACCAAACGAATCGCGAACATTACGTGGTCCAAAAAAAGGTAAAACGACATAGGGACCAGGTTCAAAGCCCCAAACACCAAGCGTTTGGCCGAAATCTTCATTATTTTTTCTATGGCCAGCCATAGTGGCAACATCTAATATTCCGGCAAAACCAACGGTCGTATTTAATGCAAAGCGGCCTGAATCGTCTAAAGCTTGATCAAATTTAAACTGTAATAAATCATTTAAAATAACCGTTATATCATTCAAGTTACTAAAAAAGTTGGTGACAGCTTGACTAATACCAGTGGGCACGACGGTATCATAGCCTTTAGCTACTGGTCTGATAACATTACGATCTAAAGAGCTATTAAACGAGTGCATTGCGCGATTATAACCTTGTAATGGGTCGTTGACGCCATCAACTTTATTTGCCGTCGCACAAGCTGTTAACAGCAAAATGCTAGTTAAAATGCTGGCTTTAATGAATAATGTGATTTTAGACACTTGTTTTGTCCTGATATTTTGAGGTTATTATGGATGAGATAATCGCATGGACAGCGTTATTGAGCAAGCAAGAGTGGTATTTTATCCTCATCACTATTTTTGTCGTTGTATAATTACCACAATAAGTAGCTGCTGGTTTAAAGTTCTAGTCACTAGAATTGATGGCTGCTGATAATATCATTCGAAAACAGTTTGACGTGATTGTCATACATTAGTTCAGCAAACAATTGTGTGCAGACTTGCCAACTACGTTGTTTAGCAAAATCAATGCAGTCCAATTTATTCATATGTAATGCATTCATAACGGCAGTTTTTAAGTCGTCATCCAAGTAGCCAATTCGACCATGGTCAATAATATCCTTAGGGCCTGTTACGCGATAGGCTGCAACGGGCACGCCGCACGCTAGTGCTTCTAGTAATACTAAACCAAAAGTATCCGTTTTACTGGGAAAGACAAATACATCTGCGGCAGCGACCCAAGAAGCCAGTTCTTCACCAAATTTAGCACCAGTAAAAAGTACCTCGGGATATTTTTTCCTCAGCATATCAAGATCGGGCCCATCGCCAACCACAATCTTACTGCCCGGCAAATCAAGTGATAAAAAAGCTTCAATATTTTTTTCGATAGCAACTCGACCCATGTTGAGGCTAATCGGTCTAGCAAGGTTCAAATGTTGGGGATTATCAGGTTTAAATATTGTGGTATCAACGCCACGTCCCCAAATATGTACATTATTAAATCCATGGGATTGTAAACGCTGTTGTTGAGATTCAGTCGGCACTAGCGTGCGAACCGCTTTATTATGAAAACGCCGTAACCAAGCATATGTCCAGCTGAGTGGTATAGGCAACCTAAGACGCAGATATTCTGGAAATTGAGTGTGATATGAAGTGGTAAATTGCACCTTATTTTTGATACACCATCGACGAGCAGCCATGCCTAAAGGCCCTTCAGTAGCAATATGCACTGCATCAGCGTTGATGTTGATTAAACTGCGAACTATTTTTCTACTAGGAAATAGAGCCAGTGCAATAGAAGGGTAAGAGGGACATGGAATGGTGTAATGATCTTCAGGTGTCAGTAAAAAAACATAGTGGCCCATTTCGATAAGATGAGCATAAGTTTGTTTGAGTGTCCGTACGACACCATTTACTTGCGGTTCCCACGCATCAGTGACAATGACTATTCTCATTTACGCGACCTTGCTAAGGATATTGGCTTCATTGATAACATCAGTCCATTTCAGGATTTCAATTGAACCATCGGGCCGTTCAATTAACGCGGTACAGCTTTCTACCCAATCGCCACAGTTGTAATAATCAATATCATGCAAACGGGTAATTTCGGCGCGGTGAATGTGACCGCAGACTACACCATCCACCTTTTGTCTAGCCGCTTCATGAGCGACCGCTTCTTCGAAATTACTGATGTATTGCACGGCATTTTTTACTTTATGTTTTAAAAAGGCAGCCAGCGACCAATAAGGAAATCCGAGTTTACGACGTATTAAATTGACCCAACGATTCGCGCGAAGTAAATAGTCATATAAGCGACTGCCTATTTTTGCGATAAGGGGGGAACATTTAACGACACCATCAAATTCGTCGCCGTGAATAATAAGCAGTTTTTTTCCGTTCGCCGTGGTGTGAATGGTTTGGTTTTTTATTTCAACATTCCCCATGATAATGCCATCAAAGTCACGTAACATCTCGTCATGATTACCGGGAATATAAACAACTTTGGTGTTATGTTTGGCTTTACCGAGAATGGTGCGTATAACATTATTATGGGCTTGCGGCCAAAATAGTCGTTTATTCATTTCCCAAATATCAATAATGTCGCCGACTAAATATAAATAATCGCATTCCACGTGATGAAGAAAATCAAGTAAAACATCAGCGCTACAGCCTCGAAAACCTAAATGAATATCTGATATCCAGACGCTTCGTACTTTAACTGTTTGTTGTAGGCTGAATGGGGTTTGCATCATACTCACTCCAACTTAATATAGTATGACTTACGTTACCGAACTGTTATGACAAAACAATGAAAAATTTATGTCAGTATGATGACGACTTAACGTCACTGGGTCGCTTAACGTATAATCAATCTATTATTCATCACTATGTGAAAAATCATGACTAATCCACTATTAGAAAATACTGTATTACCCGCTTTTTCAGGTATCAAACCAAAGCATGTTGAGCCTGCATTGAATCAAGTGTTGGAACAGGCCAAACAAACGGTTAAAGACTTGCTCAAAGATCAGCAACAACCGACATGGCAATCATTGGTGCTGCCGATGGAGGCGTTAGATGCCACCATCGATAAAGTATGGTCGCCGGTCAGTCACCTTAATTCGGTGATGAATTCAGAAGAATTACGTGTCGCCTATAATGCATGCTTACCTAAGCTGAGTCAGTTTGGCACGGAGTTAGGGCAAAATGAGGACTTATATAAAGCTTATAACGCCTTAGCAAATAGTCCAGCATATGAACAATTAGATGTTGCACAAAAAAAAGTGATTGATAATGCCTTGCGTGATTTTCGCTTGTCAGGTGTTGAGTTGTCACAAACTGACCGTGATAAGTTTAAGCAAATTTCACAACAACTTACTGAACTGACGGCCAAGTTTGAAGAGAACTTAATGGATGCCACGCATGCGTGGAAAAAACACATTACGGATGAAGCATTATTATCTGGTTTACCCGATTCTACCAAGGATATGGCCGCTCAGTTTGCTCAACGCGATGAACTAGAAGGCTGGTTATTTACCTTAGATTTTCCTTCGTATATGCCGGTTATGTCTTATGCCGATGATCGCGCATTTCGTGAAGAAATATATACGGCCTTCGCTACAAAAGCTTCAGATCAAGGTCCTTATGCAGGTCAGTGGGATAATACTGAGATAATGGCGAATATTCTTAAGTTACGTCATGAACTAGCTCAATTGATAGGCTTTGCGAATCATGCCGAACGATCTTTAGCCACCAAAATGGCCCAGTCACCACAACAAGTGTTAGATTTTTTAAGTGATCTAGCCGCACGTTCTAAACCCATTGCCGAACGAGAGTTTGCTGAGTTAAAAGCCTATGCTCATGAGCAAAATCCAGAGATTAGCGAATTAGAATCGTGGGATGTAACTTATTATGCTGAAAAATTGCGTCAACAACGTTATTCAATTTCTCAAGAAGAACTAAAACCTTACTTCCCTGAAGATAAAGTGGTGTCAGGCTTGTTTGCGGTTGTTAATCGCCTTTATGGTCTCGATATTAAAGAACGTCACGATATCGATGTGTGGCATAAAGATGTACGTTTTTTTGATATTTTCGATGATAAGGGCGAGTTACGCGGCCAGTTTTATCTTGATTTGTACGCTCGTAATCATAAACGTGGTGGTGCGTGGATGGATGAATGTCATGTTCGTCGTCAAACAGAAGCGGGTATTCAAACGCCTGTGGCTTTTCTGACCTGTAACTTTTCTGAGCCTTTAGGTGATAAACCCGCTTTATTTAGTCATGATGAAGTAACTACCTTATTCCATGAGTTTGGTCATGGCTTGCATCATATGTTGACTAAAATTCATCATGCAGGTGTATCAGGCATTAATGGTGTGGCGTGGGATGCCGTTGAGTTACCTAGTCAGTTTATGGAAAACTGGGCCTGGGAACGTGAAGCGTTAGATTTAATATCAGGTCATTTTGAAACGGGTGAGGTGTTGCCGCAAGATTTATTCGATAAAATGATTGCTGCGCGAAACTTTCAATCAGCGATGATCATGCTGCGTCAATTGGAGTTCTCATTATTTGATTTCCGTCTCCATCTTGAATTTAATCCTGATCAAGCAAACCAAGTCGACAAAATATTAGCCGAAGTGCGTGACCAAGTTGCGGTAGTTAAACCACCAAAATTTAACCGATTTGCTCATAGTTTTTCGCATATATTTGCGGGAGGTTATGCGGCGGGTTATTACAGCTATAAATGGGCTGAAGTATTATCGGCAGATGCTTTTTCTAAATTTGAAGAAAATGGTATTTTTGACCGTGCTACTGGTTTAGCATTTTTGCAATCCATTTTAGAGCAGGGCGGATCGCGTGAACCGATGGAGTTGTTTATTGAATTCCGTGGTCGCGAGCCAGAGATTGATGCGTTATTAAGACATTCGGGCATTGCAGCATAGGCGGTAATTTATACTTTATATAAAAAAGGCGACTCTTGTTATAAATTCATATTATATGACTTAATCATTATGACTTATATATTTTAAAGAGTCGCCCTTTCTTGTTGCTGAAATTATGGTTTAATCATTGGCTGATGTTGCACCCAGCAGATGAAGTAAACTAGTGAATAAGTTAAAAATAGATACGTACAGTGTTACAGTTGCCATAATATAGTTGGTTTCACCACCGTTTATAATATTGCTTGTTTCATACAAAATCAGTCCAGCCATCAATAACACGAAAATCGCAGAAACCGCTAATGATAATCCAGGCATTTCAAAGAAGATCGCACCTAAGCCGGCAACAAAGGCAACCAAAATTCCCACCACTAAAAAACCACCCATAAAACTAAAGTCTTTACGTGTTTTTAGTGCATATGCTGATAAACCAATAAACATAGCGCCAGTGGTTGCCATGGCGTTCATCACAACCTGACCACCATTTGGTAGGGCTAAATAGCCACTTAAAATAGGGCCTAAGGTGTAACCCATAAAGCCGGTGAGGGCGAATACTGCTGCCAAACCGGCTGCACTGTTACGATACTTACTGGTTAAAAACAATAAACCAAAATAGCCGGCCAATGTCAAAATTAGGCCGGGGTGAGGCAAGTTAAGCGTCATTGAAATGCCCGCCACTAACGCACTAAATAATAGAGTCACTGACAGCAACATATAGGTGTTACGAATAACTTTGTTAGAGGCAAGCGTAGCAACTTGTTGCTGGTCTGAATAAAGTGTATCTGTCTTGTTCATTTTGTTTTATTCCCTAATAAAAATCTATACCATTAAGTGAGTTCTTAACGGCAAACTATGCCTATGAAAGGATTTTTTGCGGGCCACCTTACGTGTTACGGCTAAGCTGGCTCGGTGGGTCGCTTTATCAATCGCTGCATACATGTCATTTTCAGTATCCTCAATAATGACATCAGGCATACCGGGTAATACCACTTGAATATGACAATGTTTATCGTCACCACCTCGTGGACCATTAATATCTGATAATCGTACTACTACCCGTTGAAATCGTTCTTTACAGCCAGATAGTGAAGATTTTAATTTTAGTTCTGCATACTTTCTCAAGGCTTTCGTTAACGTAAATGATCTAGCTTGAATATCAATTTGCATTGTTCTCTCCTCGTTGAAAAAAGTTATGGTTGAATAATAGATAAAATAAAGACACAATAAAATTCGATTTTTTAATATAGATTGTTCGGGAAAAACGAAGGGTTATATGATGAACTATAAACACTTACACTATTTTTGGATGGTAGCTAAAGAAGGCAGTGTTACTAGAGCTAGTGAGCGATTGAACATTACACCTCAAACTATCAGCGGGCAATTGAGCCTGCTAGAAGACTATTACGGCGTAAAGCTGTTTAATAAAGTTGGTAGGAGTCTTGAACTATCGAGTATTGGCGAGCAGGTAATGAGCTATGCCGATGAGATTTTTTCACTTGGTCACGAGCTGGAACAAATGTTACAGGACTTACCTAGCGTACGGCCGCAACTTTTAAAAGTTGGGATAGTTGATGTTATCGCTAAATCTATTGCTCACAAAATTTTATTGCCAGCGGTAAAACAAGCCAATGTAATTAGAATGGATTGCCGTGAAGCAGATCTTGATACCTTGCTAGCTGAATTGACTTTGCATCGTCTAGATTTAGTGATTTCAGAACGACCCATTCCAGACACAGTTAGCATGCGTGGACTTAGCAAAAAACTGGGTCAATCCTCGGTTAGCTTTTTTGCGACCGAAGGCTTGCAAGCCCAGCTAAAGGGAAAATTTCCACAATGTTTACATAATGCTCCGATGCTGCTTCCTAATAACCGCAATCATCTGTGTTCATCTATTGAAAAATGGTTAACCAAATATCGTATTAGACCTAAGGTTATTGCTGAGTTTGATGATAGCGCCCTAATGAAAGCATTTGGGCAAGAAGGTGTTGGTATTTTTGCCGCTCCTACCGTTATTCAGCAAGAAGTTGAACAACAATATAAGGTTAAAGCAATTGGTAAAACGGATGAAATACACGAAGAGTTTTATGCTATTTATATTGAAAAAAGGGTTAACCCACCTATTGTTAAAGAGATTATTGAAACAGCCAGAAAATCTTTATTTTCTGTATAGCAGTAGGCAAATTTATTTTAGATAAAATATTAAAACTCACCTTAAATCGGTGATAGTGTAGGACGTATAATGAAATTAATATAACGTTTTCCCTGAGCCTAATTTATGAAATACACCGATTTACGTGACTTTATTACCCACTTAGAACAACGAGGAGAATTAAAACGCATTAGCGTGGAAGTGGATCCGGTTTTAGAAATGACCGAAATCTGTGATCGGGTACTGCGTGCTGGTGGGCCAGCATTACTGTTCGAAAATCCTAAGGGCAGTGACATTCCAGTATTAGCGAATCTATTTGGCACGCCCCAACGCGTCGCATTCGGTATGGGAGAAGAATCAGTTGAAGCATTACGAGAAGTGGGCCAATTATTAGCTTTTTTGAAAGAACCTGAACCCCCTAAAGGCTTGAAAGATGCATGGAATAAACTACCTATCTTCAAACAAGTACTGAATATGGCACCAAAGGTGGTGACGTATGCTGCTTGTCAACAACAAGTGATTGAAGGCGATACCGTTGACTTAAGTCAATATCCAATTCAGCTTTGCTGGCCAGAAGATGCGGCGCCGCTGATAACATGGGGTTTAGTGGTGACTAAGGGTCCCCATAAACCACGGCAAAACATGGGGATTTATCGTCAGCAAGTTATCGCTAAAAATCGCGTAATTATGCGATGGTTATCACATCGTGGTGGTGCTCTTGACTTTAAAGAATGGCAAGCCGAACATCCTAGTGAGCCGTTTCCAATCAGTGTGGTTTTAGGTTGTGACCCAGCTACTATTTTGGCTGCTGTTACGCCCATCCCAGACACCTTATCAGAATATGCGTTTGCTGGCTTATTACGTGGTTCGAAAACAGAACTAGTGAAATGTATTGGCAATGACTTGCAAGTTCCGGCAAGTGCTGAGATTGTATTAGAAGGCTTTATTTATCCTGATGATATGGCAGAAGAAGGGCCATATGGCGATCACACGGGTTATTATAATGAAGTCGATCGCTTTCCGGTGTTTACCGTTGAACGAATAACGCAACGAAAAAATCCGATTTATCATAGTACCTACACTGGACGACCACCCGATGAACCGGCGATATTAGGCATAGCTTTGAATGAAGTATTTGTGCCTATTTTACAAAAACAATTCCCTGAAATTATTGATTTTTATTTACCGCCTGAAGGTTGTTCATATCGCATGGCGGTGGTCAGTATGAAAAAGCAATATCCAGGTCACGCCAAGCGAGTAATGATGGGCATTTGGTCTTTTTTACGACAGTTTATGTATACCAAGTTTGTGATTGTGGTTGATGATGATGTGAATGTACGTGATTGGAATGATGTTATTTGGGCGATTACGACGCGAATGGATCCGGCTCGTGATACCACGTTGATTGAAAATACCCCGATTGACTATCTTGATTTTGCATCTCCGGTATCGGGTTTAGGTTCTAAAATGGGTATGGATGCAACGAATAAACTACCCGGTGAAACTGACCGCGAATGGGGACGACCTATTAAACGTGATCCAGCAGTTGTAGATCGCATTGATGAGATTTGGCATTCGCTAGGTCTTGACTGAGCCTGTTCACTAAACGATTAATATAGAGGATAAACTATATGAGAATGTTACATACCATGTTACGTGTTGGAAACTTAGAACGTTCTATTCAATTTTATACTGAGGTGTTGGGAATGATCGAATTACGTCGATCCGAATATCCAGAAGGTAAGTTCACATTAGTCTTTATCGGTTATGGTGATGAAACCTCAAATACAGTGATCGAGCTTACTTATAACTGGGATACTGACCATTACGATTTAGGTAATGGTTATGGTCATATTGCTATTGGGGTCTCAGACGCTGCAGCTGCTTGCGACAAAATTAGAAACCTTGGTGGCAAAGTAGTGCGTGAAGCTGGTCCGATGAAACATGGCACCGAGATTATTGCGTTTATTGAAGATCCGGATGGCTATAAAATTGAATTAATTGAACGAGATTAGAGATTTCCAAAACAGTACAAACACACTGAATACCGCAAGGCTATTCAGTGTGTTTGTACTGTGTAAGTTATATAGCTTTCTTTTTGAATAGATCAGGAATACTGATAATCACTAATACAATTGCGCCTATGACTATTCCAGCCAGACCCTTTATTAATAGCGGCACGATTGCTGAAAAAGCATTGCCAATCACTGGAATATTTAATGCCAACTCATCAATATAATCAATAATATGATGAGTGTAGGAAACACCATGTAACACTATGCTTCCGCCAACTAAGAACATCGCCGCAGTACCAACAATAGAAAGTGTTTTCATCAACACCGGGGCGAACCACAACAGTACGTGGCCAAACCAGCGTTTAAAATTTCCCCAGCTATTTTTGGATGTTGATTTTATCAATGCCAAACCGCCATCATCTAATTTTACGATACCAGCAACTAATCCATATACACCAATAGTCACGACAATTGCGATAGCGGATACAACGATGACTTGGGACGAGAATGCGGCCTCTTTAACAATGCCTAATGCAATCACAATGATTTCGGCAGATAAAACAAAATCGGTGCGTATTGCACCTTTAATTTTTTGTTTTTCCAGCGCGACTAAATCGATGTTGGGATTATTCGCTGCATCAACTATTTTTTTATGCTCAGTTTGCTCTTCAGTTCTATCACTAAAAAATTTATGTGATAACTTTTCAAAACCTTCCAAACATAAATAAGCACCACCTACCATTAATAATGGGGTTATCAACCAAGGAATAAACGCACTAATAGTTAACGCTACAGGCACTAGAATAAGCTTGTTTTTGAAAGAGCCTTTGGCAACCGCCCATACCACTGGTAACTCCCGGGAAGCTTTAATGCCGGAGACTTGTTCTGCATTTAATGCCAAGTCGTCCCCTAATACACTAGCCGTTTTTTTAGCGGCTACTTTGGTCATTAAAGCCACATCATCAAGCATCGTTGCAATATCATCGATCAATGCTAAAAGGCTACTTGCTGCCATAATGAATCCTTAATTTAGTTAATTAAAGCATATTCGCTTGGTTTACTACAGTTTGAGATTAAACGTGTACCACTGTCTAAGAAGATCTTATTAAGATACTGATATTAATGTTTTTGTTTGATTTTCGTAAAACAGGCATGTTTCATGCTAATTCATATTGTAAGTAAATTTGCTGTCAAAAAGAAGTCATTTAAACGTTCTGATAATGACAACCCTAAATTATTGCAATACAGAAGGAGAGAACAATGAATGCCATTGCTCAACGTAAGGATGCCTATGATGATGCGCCACTTTATACACAACTTAAAACGCATTACGATGCTAAGTATAAAATTGGTTGGTTTTTAATGGACGCCGCACCCAGACCTTGTTTCACGCCTACGTTATTGAATGAAATTGCATCTTACTTTGATGATGTCAGAACTGAAATGACAATGACAAATAATGAAAAGTATGACTTTATTGTGTTGGGATCAAATGTAGCTGATACTTTTAATTTAGGTGGCGATTTAGATTTATTTGCTGCGAAAATTTTACAAGGTGATCGCGACGCATTGCTGAAATATGCCACAGCGTGTATAGATGTTTTATATGCAAATATGACACATTTAAATGTTGAGGCTGTCACGGTGTCAATCGTAAAAGGTGATGCTCTGGGCGGTGGTTTTGAAGCAGCATTATCAAGCAATCTGTTGATAGCTGAACGTGGTGTAAAAATGGGTTTGCCAGAAGTATTATTTAATTTATTTCCTGGCATGGGCGCTTTTTCATTATTGTCCCGTAAGATTGGTACTGCAATGGCAGAAAAAATGATTTTCTCAGGCAAATTATATCTTGCCGAAGAATTATACGAGATGGGTGTGGTCGATATTCTGGCAGAGAAAGGTGAAGCTGAATTAGCGCTGTATAAACATATTCAAATCGTCAATCGATCAGCTAATAGTTATAAAGCAATGCAAAAAGTGAAAGATATTTGTAATACAGTTAACTATCAAGAATTGTTTGATATAACCAAAGTGTGGGTCGATGCCGCGCTTAATCTAAAAGATAAGGATTTGAAGATGATGGGGCGACTTATCACTAGACAAAATGCAAAATTGTTAATTTAACCGATTAGCCATAATTCACTATTTTGCACGTTGTTGATGTTCTTTTGTTATTGTTGCTTCGAAGGCTAATAGTGTTTTGTTAAATGTTGTTTCAATTTGATTGTAAAGTATTGAGATACGAGGTGTTGCCATTTCATAAGGTTTAATTTTTTCTGCCTCGATACATAAAGTCACGAGCTTTGAAGCGCCCAGTTCTGTGGCAGAACCTTTTAACGCATGCAAGCTTTCACGATAACCTAAGAAATCATCTTTTGCTGCTTGTTTAAGAAGTGCAAGGTGTTTCATACCGTCCATTTTAAAACTATGGATGAGTTGTTGTATGAAATTATCACCGCCCAGTAATGAAAGTTCATTAATGACCATTTCATCGAATAACGGTGATATTTGATGATGATTTTTTTTAAGTGAAGATATTGGATTGCTACTCCCAACGGGTGATAGTTTAGCCACTTGTTCGAGTAATGCTCTCGCATTAATTGGCTTAGTTAAAAATGCACTAGCACCGGCATTGAGCGATTTAGTCCTAGTTTCTGGTGTTGCATCAGCGGTCAGTATGATAACTGGAATGGTGTTTGCAGTATCCATATATCGTAGCGCTTGCAGAACTTCGAATCCCGATATTTCAGGCATATTCATATCTAAAATCAACATATCTATATTGTCGATATTTTCTGCCAGAATATCGAGTGCTTTTTCACCTGAATCAGCGACAAGGGTTTGGTGCCCAGCATGATGTAACACACCTTCCAAAACTTGTTGATTTACGCGGTTATCATCCGCAATTAGAATCTTAAGTGCTCTGGCATTATGTTGTTGGTCAAAATACTCGGCCAAAGTGACAACGTTATCGTCATCGAAATTGACACTTTGAGCTGCATGAATAGCGTTAAATAATAAACGAGTTTCAGTTAAATCGTAGATGGCGGAGATGTAATATTCACGTATTTGAGAATTGTATGCCGATGAACTTGCAGAATTAACTAACACTAGTGATAAATGGCTCAGACTAGGTTCAGCTTTAATCATTTGGGCATATTGAACAGGATCAATATCAAATATGCAGGACTGATCGACTAACATGATTTTATATTCATTATTATCTGCAACTGCCTGCATTAATAAAGATAATGCACGGACTGAAGACGAAACGTGATCATAGCTAACTCTCCATCCATCGAGTGTGGGACTTATGATAGAAGTTGTTTCGTCACTGGCCAGTAGTAATAGATGCTTATCAGACAATTTTAAGTGCTCATTTGGAATTAATGTAAAGGGTAATTCAAACCAGAAGGTGCTACCTATAGCTGGTTGGGTTTCTACGCCAATTTCTCCTCCCATGAGTTCAATTAGTTCTTTAGATATTGTTGTGCCTAATCCTGTGCCACTTATAGAACGATTAGCACTCGATTCGACTTGTGTAAAGTGATCAAAAAGTGTGGCTAAAGCAGCTTCGGGTATACCGATACCAGTATCTTGAATTTCAAAACGTATCCTAGGTGTATTTGGATTGTTATCGGCAGGCCGTATGAATAGTTTAACAGACCCTTCATTGGTGAACTTAATGGCATTGCCCATTAGATTGATCAATACTTGTCGAAGATGTTGCGGATCGCCTTGCAATGAAAATGGAGTATGTGCATCAATGTGGCTTGTAACCTGAATATTTTTAGCTCTACCCATTGGGGTTTGCATCTGCATCATCATGTTAACGAGTTGATGTAGATCAAAATCATCATGCGCTATAATAATTTTCCCAGCTTCAATTTTGGATATATCAAGTACATTTTCTATCAGCCCCAGTAGTGTATTTGCAGAAGCATGCATAATGTTCACGAACTCACGTTGCTGACTATTCAAATCGGTTTCGCGAATTAAATCTGCGATACCAATCACGCCGTTTAATGGCGTTCTTAGCTCATGCGACATATTAGCCAAAAAACGACTTTTTGCTTCATTGGCAAACTTTGCCGTGACGATCGCGGCATGTAGTTTATTAATGAGGAATGCAGCATAAAGTGGCACAACTACAATTAGTATAATCAGGCTAAGACCGAAAGGTTGATGGTTAACATCCTGCCAGTATTGTCCCCAAGTGATGACAATACCAAAACCAATCAGGCCAACTAGTAGCGAGGTATAAAGGTAGTTAATGCCGAATCTAAAGCCATTCCCCAAAATCACCCACAGGTAAAGTGCATACATGAAGACACTTTCTTCTCCAGCAAAAAACATTAAAATAGATAGCGACGTTAAATCAAGGAAAATACCTGCCACTCGGCGAAGGGGCGATCTAACGGGATTAAGAATTATGGACGTGGCAATCAGCAGTGTGCCAGAAAAAAAACTGAGTGTTATCAAGCTGGCATGAGAGAACAGTGTCTCGGTAAAGGTGCTGTCTTTTTGCCAAGGTAAACAAAAATAAAGTACTAATAATAACGCTATAGAGAGTCTGATTTTGATTGCTTGTTCGGGTTCCGAGTCTCCAGTACGGGCCAAATGTTGTTGCAATTTATCTAGTCCTAAAAATCCCTTTTTTTTCAACGGAAGCACCGATCTTTATACTTGTTATTATTCTGGTTCATCAAAATAGTCAGATTGAATTTTTTTGATTTCGTTAATTCGAGAGAAAAATGCCTCAACACATTGTGGATCCATTTGTAAGCCAGATTGTTGTTTAATGTAGTCTAAGGCTCCTTCAGTTGACCACGCTGGTTTGTATGGTCGAGTTGTAACAAGTGCATCAAATACATCGGCGACTGTAACAATTCGAGCAATAAGAGGAATCTCTGTACCTTTAAGCCCATTAGGATAACCTTTACCGTCAAAACGCTCATGATGATTCAAAGCGATAACGGCGCCAATTTGCATATATTTGGATTTACTGTTGGAGAGAATCGAGTGGCCAATCGCACTGTGCTGCTTCATTATTTCCCATTCATCGGGATCTAACTTGCCAGGTTTTAGTAATACCCTATCAGGAATACCGATTTTACCGATGTCATGCATTGGTGCTGCATATTCCAAATCTTTGCATTCTTCTTCAGTAAAGGTGCCTAAAGCCTCAGCAATTATTCGAGAATATTTAGCCATTCGCAAAACATGATTTCCAGTACCTTCATCACGATACTCACCAGCTTTAGCAAGGCAAATGATAGTTTCTTGTTCTCGTTGTACTATTTGTTGTGTGGCAATGTCAACTTGGTGAGCAAGCCAGTTGGCACGATCTTGGATAATTAAATGTTGTTGATGTAGTTGGAGTAAATTTCGGCAACTTGTTCGGCATTCAATTTGATCAATGGGTCGGGTTAAAAAAGCCGTTGCTCCAGCTTCTAGTGCTTCATATCGCACTTCTTTTTCGCTAACGACAGTAATCATCATTATAGGGATATTTTTACAACGTTCTTGCTTGCGTATATTCCGAATAAAATCAAGACCATTCATTTCCGGCATTCTGTAATCGGTAATGATTAAGTCAACATCGTTAGTTTCGAGCCATTTTAGTGCTTTTAGTGGATCGCTAAAATCTGAAACAACTATGTTATCAGATACTTGAAGTATTATTTTTTCAAGTATCGCTCTACCTGTTGATTGGTCATCAAGGATAAGAACCTGACTTTTATTCTTTATGATATTGAGTCCGTGAGGGTATTCATAAGCATTAATATCGTTGTTATTTATTTCTTCGATAGTCAAAAAATATACCTCGTTAAATATGACGTTGCAACCTGGTTTGTCCTTCCTGCAATAGGTTATATTTATTCAGCTGAATTTAAAACGGTAATCGCTATTACCCATAAAAATAGTACTCGGATCTTATCACGCCTGATAATCGTGATGTTCAATTTAAAAAAGTAGGAAATTGCAGTAATTCCTCCTGCTCGATCATCTACCTAAGACAAGTAAAGTCTATTCATTGTCAACATTGGTTCTATCTTACTTGACTGAGGATCCAGCTACTGTTCTAAATTTAAGGACATAGGTGTAATAAAGTTTTGTTATCTCATTGCTATACTTTTCCTGTAACTATTTTTAGCTTATTAAGCGTGATTTCCATGTTTGGTAAAAAGTGGTTCATAACAAATAAAAGTTTTTATGAACCACGGTATAAAAGCATGGCGTTGAATTTTTTCGTTATGTGTTGTTTAACAACTATTAGGAAGTAATTAATGAAAAAAACAACAATCTCGGTAGCAATGATGAGCATGACGCTGCCACTTTATGCTGTAGCGGATGGTTTAAATACTATGCAAAAAGATCCTAACCAATGGGTCATGTCAGCAGGTAATTATGCTAATCATCGTTATAGTGAATTGACAGACATCAATATAGATACCGTCAAAGATTTGAAAATGGCTTGGTCTTTCTCCACCGGCGTTTTACGTGGTCATGAAGGTAACTCGTTGGTCATTGGCGACATCATGTATGTACATACGCCATATCCAAATATTGTTTATGCTTTAGATTTAAATAATGATGGCGCAATCAAATGGAAGTACGAGCCAAAGCAAAGTTATGATGAGACTGTTCCCGTAATGTGTTGCGATGTTGTAAATCGTGGCCTTGCATATGCTGATGGTAAAATATTCTTAAACCAAGCGGACACAACGTTGGTTGCACTAGATGCCAATACAGGTTCATTAATATGGTCTGACAAACGTGGCGATCCTAAAAAAGGTGAAACCAATACCGCTGTCCCTCATGTATTTAAAGATAAAGTACTAGTCGGCATTTCTGGCGGTGAGTTTGGTGTTCGTGGTTATATTCAAGCCTATGATCTTGATGGTAAAGTTTTATATCGTGCCTACAGTACAGGTCCAGATGACGAAATGATGATGGATCCTAAACGAACCACTTCAATGCTGAAACCCGTAGGGAAAGATTCTTCATTAAATTCATGGAGTGGCGATCAGTGGAAAATTGGCGGTGGTACGACTTGGGGTTGGTACTCTTATGATCCTGATTTGAATTTGTATTATTACGGAACAGGTAATCCATCTACTTGGAATCCAGCACAACGCCCAGGCGATAACAAATGGACAATGTCTTTGTTTGCACGTGATTTAGATACTGGCGTGGCAAAATGGGTTTATCAAATGACACCACATGATGAGTGGGATTATGATGGTGTTAATGAAGTTATCCTAGTAGATCAAAAGGTTAAAGACAAACTACGTAAAACAGCGGTTCATTTCGATCGTAATGGTTTTGGTTACACGATGGATCGTAAGACGGGTGAGCTGCTGGTGGCAGAAAAATTCGACCCATCGGTTAATTGGGCAACGAGTGTTAGTCTTAAAACGGGTCTTGCTGATCGCGTGGCGAAATATTCACCTGAAGCTAATGGCATGGACAATAATACATCTGGAATTTGTCCTGCGGCACACGGCGCAAAAGATCAACAGCCAGCGGCTTATTCGCCAAAAACGGGTTTGTTCTATGTGCCTACTAACCATATCTGTATGGATTTAGAACCGTTTGAAGTTGAGTATGTGGCGGGTCAACCGTATGTTGGTGCTGTCGTAAATATGTATCCTGCTGAGCCAAATAATATGGGTAACTTTATTGCTTGGGATGCGCGTGAAGGTAAGATCGTTTGGAGTGACAAAGAACGTTTTTCTGTTTGGTCTGGAGCACTTGCTACTGCTGGAGATGTTGTTTTTTACGGTACGCTTGAAGGCTATTTGAAAGCCGTTGACGCTCAAACAGGTCGTGAATTATGGCGCTTTAAAACACCTTCAGGTATTGTAGGTAACGTAAATAGTTATAAACATAATGGTAAGCAGTTTATATCTGTACTTTCTGGTATTGGCGGATGGGCAGGTATTGGTATGACCAATAATCTTGAAAATGATTCTGATGGTTTAGGCGCTGTAGGTGCTTACAAATCGTTGTCAAGCTGGACAGCACTTGGTGGGGTATTGAGTGTATTTAGTTTGTAATATGTTTAAATTATGATGTAACGCATCTGAATGCTTAATAAAAAAGCCGTAGAGATTAATTTCACTACGGTTTTTTTATATGAAAATTATATTAGTTGCTGGTGGGTCGATAAAAATAAGTGTCAATTAATTTTAAAAAAAGAGATGGGCATAGTACTAAAGTACAATAGGAATGATAAAAATAATGTAGTAATCTATCCACTAGATTAGATAAAATAATATCCAGTCGAAATCAGTCTATAAATAATAATTGCCAACCTTAGTGTGAACTAAGTTACGGAAAGCCACAGAACTCTTGCTTTGGATGAGTTGGCTGGGTTGTTAACCTTTAGGATGTAGTATGAAAATTAAATCAGTTCTGGCTTTAACATTATTCGCATTATCGACGCAAGTTAATGCTGCGGGTATGAATTTAGTAGTAAATGGATCTTTTGAAAATCCAGATGTTCCAGCAGGTTCATACAATATTTATGATACCATCCAAGGATGGACTACAGCTGGTGCAGGTGTAGAAATTAGAGATAATGTGGTAGGCACAGCTTATGAAGGCGATCAGTTTGCAGAGTTAGATTCTAATTCTAATAGCTCTATATTCCAAAATATTGCTAACACAGTATCAGGACAATCATACCTTTTATCATTTGCTTTCTCACCACGCATCGGTCAATCTTCTTTAACAAATGGCATCAGTGCTTTTTGGAATGGTGTATTAGTTGACTCAGTAACGGCCAACGGCGGCAGCAGCAACAATTGGACAATGTTTCAATATCTTGTAACAGGTACAGGAACTGATACGTTACAATTCTCTGCTATCGGCGACAGTGATTCTTTAGGTGGAAATCTTGATAGTGTATCTGTGAGTGCAGTTCCATTGCCAGCAGCAGCATTCTTATTTGCACCTGCATTATTAGGTTTTATGGGTTTACGTCGTAAAGCTAAAAATACAATCGCTTAAATTTTAGACTGTATAAAAGCCGTAGTGATTAACTTCACTACGGCTTTTTTGTATGTTTAACAGTTCAAACTAGTTGCACATCGCTACTAATTCTTAGCTTAGAAATATGTTAAATGCAGTGGGCTCGGCGTTACATATTCATTTTTAAGTCTGGCGATATCGAACGTAAATGCAAATCACGTTGAGGGAAAGGAATCTCAATGTTATAAGCTTTAAGTGCTCGATTCATCGCTAACGCAATGTCGCTCTTAATGGTTATATACTCATCATTATCAGCAACCCATGCTCGAAGCGAAAAGTTTAAGGTACTTTCACCAAAGCCATTAAATATTATTTGAGGTTTTGGCTCACTAAGGATGCCATTTTGCTCTATTAGTGCACTATTCAGTGCTTCAATAACCATATCCGTATCTGTGCCATATGCAACGCCTACCGGTAGCTCTATTCGTCGAATTCGATCTGACATTGTCCAGTTTGTTACAGAGTCGGCGAGAAGCGTCCCATTCGGTATAGTAATATCGGCACCGTCAAAACTACGAATAGTACTCGCGCGAATACCAATGCGAGTAATCGTACCTGCTACGGTTCCCACTTCGATTGAATCACCTATATGAATTGGGCGCTCAAATATTAGGATCATCCCTGATACAAAGTTGTTGACGATAGTTTGTAAACCAAAACCAATACCCACACCTAAAGCGCCCAGTAGAATGGTTATCCTATCCATACCAATTCCGAGAGCACTTACAGCTAATAGAAAACCGAAAAGAATGATGCCGTATCTTATAACTGCTGAAATGGCAAATGAAATACCGCGTCCCAGACTGACTCGTTGGTAAACATCTTCATCCAATACCGTAGTAATAAATCGCGATAAATAAATAGCGGTAAAAATGGTTAAGATAAAAGCCAATACATCGGCAAGTGACAGTGCAACCGTGCCAGCATTTAATTCGGAAAATAAAACGGTATTGGTAAAGACGATGACATAATCTAATAGGGCAAATAATTCTAGCGTGGCAACACCCCATATAAAGACAATGATGACACTGAGTAAGCGTTTAATGTTGTACCGAATAGTGTCGGTTCGACGACGAATTAGATTGATGTTTTGTACAACGTGACTTCGAAGTGCGAGGGCAATACTGCTGTCTACGGCACGAATAAGTGCTGCAAGTAATACTGCTAAATAGGCGCTATTGAGCACGGCATGGCCAATTAGGACAGAAAGACGAACATAACCAATCATAGCGTCAATTGCTGCAATGGCCAGTAATATAAGTGCAACATTGAGCCAAAGTCGAATAGGTTTCTGCCAACGACTATTACTGCCATGTAGGGCTTTTACGCGATTTAACCAAATTATCAAGCCGATTGCTGTAAGCATCTCAACAATGAATATAATACGTGCAATAAAGGGATCTGCTTCGACTAAATCGCGAAACCAATCAATCACGTAAAAAAGCGCCAGAAAATATAAAACTGGTCGAATGGGTCTATTTAATAAAGGTAAGACGATCCATAAAACAGGAAATATAAGTAATAAGCCAGCCGCTTCGGCTAAAACTGAGGAGCTAGATACATAGATCCACGGCGTTAACATTAACGCGAGCAACATGGCGAGAGCAATGGGTGTGTCAAAAACTGAACTACCTACGACTATCGAGGGATTCGCCGCGAGTATTGTTCGTTCTGCTTTACGTACCCGGTAGAGAATAACCGATGTTGCAATTAAAATAAAAACTTGAAGAGCCAGCATCCACGATTCATTACTAACAATACTAATAAGATTGGACCACCAGTTATAAAGAGCATGACCTATTTGAGTAAAAAAGACATATAGAATGGCACCTGTCCCATTTACTTTTTCATGCCATAAAATTGGCCTTTCGCGTTGTCCCAAGTTCTTGAGGAGATCAGCTTCTTCTGCTTTGATGATATCTAAAGCTTCTTGTACACCACGATGTGAACGACCTATTTTCCCTTGCAACTCTAAAATTTGATTTTGCATTTTTTGAACAGCAGTATATAAAGTCTCTATGTCACTTGCTGTGATTCGTGCGAGCTTGACTATGTCTTCAGGTGCCTTGTCTTTCTGTGCTTGGGCAACAGTCCTTTTCCACAAATCAAGACTAGTCTTAAGATGGGTAATTTGTTGGGCAATGACTTCAGTTCGATCGTGTAGAGTCGACTCTGCGTTTGCCATTTTGCGATCGAACTCTAGCCATTTTCTCTTTATTTTAGAAATTGCATCGCGTGAAGAAGCGGCTGCCAGTGCAGTAGATAGTGAAGGTAATGCTAATATTATTTCCTCATTTTCTGTAATAAGATTTTGTTGAATTTGACTAAATTTCGTCGACTCTGCCAGGACTGATTCTGCTTGATCTAACATAGGCCGTTCTGCGGCTGACTGTGAAGGAATGTCCGACAGCGCAATGGTTGTGGGTGGTGTTGGTGAGTTAACGGCTTCAGGTTCTTCAGCACTAAAACAGTTTGCTGATAATGAAAAAATCAACGACGCTATTATTAGTTTACTGCTAGTGCTGCAAATCCCACGGTAGACGTGGAATAGTTTCGTAAAGTATTTCATCACTTACCGTATTCTCCTTATTATTATGAAATTTCTCATCTGAGATAAGTTCAAAACGCCGCTTTAATTTTAGACTGATCATCAGCATCAGCTTTTGCAAGATATTATCTATCATCCAGCTTAGATAAACAGCTGTTTATAAATGTTGAGTCATGGATTAAAAATATCATCGTGTTTGATCAATAACAATTTATCTTAAAAATACAAATAACTTAATATTGCATCACAGCCAATAGAGCATTTAAGTATAAATTATAGATATAGATATACGTAATTTGACTGTCTACGTAAATGACTAAGAGTGAAGAGCTAAGTTAATGTGAAATGTATTTTAAGTAAGGTAAAACATATTCTGCGATATCCTGTAAAAGCTATGGCTGGAGAAAAACTACAGCAGTGCTACATTAGAGAGCAAGGATTAGTGAGATTAGTGGGATTTGAATTTAAGCTTCGTGAGGTGTTTTAAAGCCAGACATTCAAAAGACTAAAATTAGACTGTCGTTATTGAGCTGTATCGTTAAATGTCGAAATGAAAAAATATCCCATGACTGGCAAAGTAGTGATTACTTTTTTAGATGATTAGTTTAATGTCAATGGTGTACGAGCAACATATCAATCATTAAATGTACTCATATAAAAAATAATCATGAACAGCAGACAAGGATAGATTAGTTGAAAATCTTCATTCGGATGGTAAGAGGCAAACATATTGTCTAGCCTTAGCAAGTATGGGCTAATAACAAGAAGTATTATTAACAAGTTTAGTCTCTTACTTAGTGGACTTGTCTAATACCTTGACAAATAGTTAGCTGGCTAACTATAATGTTATCATGTTGAAATTAAAACATTTACCAAACTTAAAAGTATTAACCAAGTTTGCTGAAAGGTATCCCGAAGCGAACATTAATGGTGTAATGCATTTTCTTACTTTATTACGGGTAGGTTCTGACCTATCAGATGTTCTAGACAACTTTTTAGGCCAATATGGTCTATTACAAGGGCGTTGGTGGGTATTAATCTTGTTGATGCGTGAGCAGAATTTAACCTCCACACCATCATTGCTTGCAGGAAAAGCAGGCGTGTCAAGAGCTACAATGAGCGGGCTCATTGATGGCCTAAATAAAGAAGGCTTGGTTGTCCGAGTGGTCGACGGCGCTGACAGACGTAAATTTCACATCAAACTGACTGCTTTAGGTCAAGCAAAGCTTGATCAAGTGATGCCAGAATATTATCGTCGTGTTGATCGTTTAATGAGTATTTTATCGCCAGAAGAGGGCGACGCGTTAACATCTTTACTTGTAAAATTACAGAACAACCGTGACGTATTTAAATAGTGTTAACTAACTAACTAATTAGTTAGGCAGCTAATGAATTGCCTCAATGCTGATAGTAACTAAAAAGTTGCTATTCATATTAAATTTAAGGAGTACGAACAATGAGAAAATTTTTATCAACACTTACTTTGTGTAGTTATATTATTGGCGGAAGCGTAGGTAGTGCTATGGCAAATGAAGATGATGCTACAAAAATCTTAGCATCCGTTAATGCAACTTGGAATAAAACATTCAATGCTGGCGACAGTGCAGCATTAGCTGAGCTATATACTGAAGATGCGACACTGTCACCTGGTAATGGTGAGATCCTTGTTGGACAACAACAAATTGTAAATTTATTTAAAAGCTTTATTGATAACGGTGTTCACAATCATTCTATAGAAACAGTTAACGCTTATCGCAACCAAGATCAAATTGTGCAGGTTGCCAAATGGCAAGCTGATGGCGTTAATGATAAAAAAGAAGGCATAACTTTTGGAGGCGTTTTGATGACTGTTATCAAACAAAATTCAGATGGCAAATGGATAACACAATCAGCCGTGTGGAACATGGGCAGCTAGACAGTAAAATAAACAGAGCTCGAGTTCAATTTAGAAGCCGTAATGATTAAGTTTGTTACGGCTTTTTTAATGCGAAAAGGAAAATTAATTACAATATGAATGTTATTTAAATGATTTTTTAGTAGTTTAATAAGCCTTTATTGAGAGTAAAATTTAGAACGAATTTTATTTTTACTATTTTGTAATCGCTCGTAAAAAATTAGTAAGCTTTCAGCATGATTTACTCAGGCTGTGTTCAAAATCGTGCAACTCATCCAGTGTTAATTTTCTTAGAAAACAAGCTGCTTACAAAGGCAAGGCTAAAACAAGCTAATAATACTTTGTAGTCTAAAAAAGACGCTTAATAATAGAGATTAATCATCTAGATAAAAAAGTAAAAGGCTGACTAACATTATAGATATCAGTAATTGCCACCATGCATTTCAATGAGATATTATAATTATTAATCTTTTTTTCAGCTAATTACATGCTCTTTGCGTAATGTTCCACAACTAAATGAACTTCTACAGGAAATGGCACTTCGTCCGCTTCAGGTAAACGGGTTATCTTTGCTGTGAATGTCTTTGGATCATAACTTAACCACTCCGGACGATCTAAAGAAGGCGTTTCAATAGAGTGATCTATCAAAGTAATAGTACGAGAGCGTTCACGTAAAGTCACTTCATCGCCTATTCGTAAACGTATAGATGCAATATTAGCGCGTTTATTATTCACTAATATATGACAATGGCTAACGAGTTGTCGTGCCGCCGGAATAGTCGGCGCCCATCCGGCGCGAAATACCACATTATCTAGTCTGCATTCTAGCATCTGCAACAACAGATCTCCTGATGGGCCAGCTTTGCGACGAGCTTCCATCATCAATGTCCGTAATTGACGTTCACTCACACCATAGTTAAATCGTAATTTCTGTTTTTCGATCAGAGCAAGGCCATATTCTGATTTTCTACGCCGAGCACTATTAACGCCATGTTGGCCAGGTGGATGAGGACGGTTTTCGATGCTTTTACGCGATAATCCAGGTAAATCTATACCAAGTGAGCGCATTATCTTTAGGCGTGCATCAATTTGGATTGACATTTTTTTCTCCTTTAAAATTTAATATAATTAATGCCGTGTTTGCGGCCAGCCAACCTGAGACTGTAATGCATGTTTTTGATTCATTAAGCGAGCTTGATCATCTTCCACACGTTCAAGCACATCTAATCCTTCAGTTATCGTGCCCCATAACAATTGATATGCTTCACTCTTTAGATACAAGATTGTGTCATCCAAGTGAACTCGTATAATGCGAGAACTAGATCGATATTCGATAAGCCACTGTCCATGTTTAGCCAGTGGCTGCCACTCATTTTCTGCCTTGTTACTCATGGTAAGTTCCTTCCTGAGAGTTATATTTAGTCTATTCAAGTGAGAGCAAATGTAATAATTGAACTTGATGCTAATGATAATCATTCTCATTAAGATATGCAATAATTATTTTGACTATTTATAATTTTTAACATTGTGATTTCGAAGAAAGTGTACACACCGAAGTGATTAATTTTGACTGAAACTTATTAGGTGCAGTGCTAATGCTAGTAACGTTTATTTTATTCTAGGGTAGGTCGGAGATGGATTTTGAATGATGAGAAATCCATTAATAAATTATATTTATTATGATGTCGTTAAAAACTCAAAAATAGTAGGGTCATTGACAAAAAGAGGGTAATGATCGTGAGGTAGCAAAGATAGTAGGCTATTGAATATCTTAATGGAGTGAAAAGCATATATTAAGATAAGTTGTTGTGCAAAGTAGGCTGTTAGTTGCTCTTTTTTGAACTAGGTTTAGTATCTAAAAGATATAAAGTCAACCTTCTAGTACTAAGGTACTATAGACAAACTACCGTCCTTTAAACTATCGTTTAGTGTAGATTGTATTTTTAAATCTCATAAACAAGCCAACCTTGGTGTGAGCCAAGCACGGAAAGATTCAGATCTTTAGTGAACTACTAAATGATGGCTGGGTTGCATTTTTCAGAAGATAAACATCATGAAATGTAAAGGTACAACAATGTTCCTTTTAGGAGCACTAGCACTAGGCTTATCTGCTCTAAGTTCGGCCGCTACACTTACTGCCGATGCAGGTTGGAAAGAATTTACCTTTGGTGGGCCGGGTATTGCCTCCTGGAAGGACACTTACAGCTTTAACATTAATCAAGCTTCTACGTTAACAGTTACTGATGCATTCCTATCCGGTGACATTTTTCATGTGTTTTCTGGGGCAGCAAGCTTAGGATTCACATCGCTTCCAACTAGTTTCACTAGTCAAATATTAAATGATTATGATGCCGCAGCAGCTTCTAGCAAATGGTCTACAGGAATGTGGACTCTTCTTGCGGGTTCTTATACTATTTCTGGAATCGCTATCGTCCCTTTTCAAAATGGGCGTGGAGCATTAAGGCTTGATACAATAGCATCACAGGTTTCAGCCGTTCCAATTCCAGCAGCAGCATTGTTATTTGCACCTGCATTATTAGGCTTTATGGGCTTACGTCGTAAAGCTAAAAATATAATTGCATAAATTTTAAACTTTCAATTTTAAAAGCCGTAGTGATTGAGTTCACTACGGCTTTTTTGTTTGTATGCTAAAAAGGTTTTGTGTCGTTTTTAATCAGCGATTTATTAAGCGTGAGAGCTAAAAATCAGCGCGGAAGATAAAAAATATGATTAGAAAAATGCACTATTGTATATATCTATAATTATGTTCGAAGCCGGATTGTAATTATTTTATCATACTAGAAACAACCGCCAAAATAGCAAAAGATAACTAATTGGCTAAGCGATGCTTGTTCTTAAGGTAGGTTAACATTCCTTATTAACGTCTAGAATCTGATTGCGATGCCTTTAAAATTTATAAAAATGTGGAAAATGATAACAAGTTATATTAGACAATGTATTTTTATTTGATTAATATTGTGACCGAGTCGAGATTTTTTCTCAACTTATTTTCGCCAAGCTTAGTGCGAGCTAAGTACGGAAAGCCACAGGGCTCAGTTTTCAGAGTCGGCTGGGTTGCAGAATCTATAAGGAAAACTTCATATGAAACTTAAATTTATATTTGCGGCTAGCTTGTTTGCCTTAGCATCACAAGTTCAAGCTGCTCCTGTCAACTTGGTGGTCAACGGCTCCTTTGAAGATACACCAAGCACTGTTGCACCAGGAACGTTCGAGACTTTTAGCAATATTACCGGTTGGACTACTGGTGGTAACGCAAATGGTATTGAAATTAGAAACAATAGAGTAGGTACCGCTGCTGCGGGTGATAATTTTGCAGAACTTGATTCAACAGGCAACACTAATATATTCCAAACATTATCAACAACAGCAGGCCAAGCTTATACACTGTCATTTGCTTATTCTCCTCGCTTAGATCAGCCTTCTGATACCAATGGCATTAGCGCACTTTGGAATGGCAGCATTATTAGTGTACCGGCCATAATCACGGGTAATGGTGCAGGTAACGTGGATAACGTTTGGACAACTTATGTATTCTCAGTTATTGGCACTGGCAGTGATATTCTTGGCTTTAGTGCAGCTGGCATAAGTGATACATTTGGTGGCGGCATTGATTCTGTTTCTGTGAGCGCTGTTCCAATTCCAGCCGCGGCATTCCTATTTGCTCCAGCATTACTAGGATTTATGGGTTTACGTCGCAAAACTAAAAACTTAGCTGCTTAAATTTATACTATTCAATAAAAAGCCGTAGTGATTAAATTCACTACGGCTTTTTTTGTTTTTAAATAGGCTAATAATGTTACAAAAAGGTGCCTGAAATTAGTAATTTTATTCTTAAACTAGTTGTGCGAATATCGCCCTGCTATAATGTTCTGATCGGAGTCTACGTAGCTCAGCTGGATAGAGCATCCCCCTCCTAAGGGGAAGGTCGCGCGTTCGAATCGCGCCGTGGACACCATTTATGTTGTTTTTTTTCAATGCCTTATGGTATCGTGTGATTATTTTCATTCGTGTAGCTATGTCATTTGTGACAGTTATGGGACAGTTGTAACGTGATGTGTACGTTATAAAGGATTATTTACGATTATGGCGACTTATACCAAACGCGGTGAAGGGCAGTGGCAAGCGAAGATACGAAAAACTGGCTATCCGACGCAAACCCAAACTTTTCGTAACAAAGCCCTAGCTCAAAGGTGGGCAATTCAAATTGAAGCTCAAATGGATAATAAGATTTTTATTTCCAGTTTACGAGCTGAATCAACAACATTTCAGCAATTGGCTGACCGCTATATAGCCGAAATTCTACCTTCTAAAAAATCTGCCGATAAAATTGAGTCAACGATTCGCAATATTTGCTCTTACCTAGGCGATTACAGTGCGATCGCACTCACACCTGAAGTATTAGTGGGGTATCGGGATACACGTCTTAAAACAGTCAAAAATGATACCGTCAGAAAAGATCTGCTCAGAATCCGGCGAATACTCGTTATAGCAGCAAAAGAGTGGGGAATTTATCTGCCTCATGGTAACCCTATTGATATGATTACCATTCCTGCACAAGCGACTAGAGGTAGGGATCGGCGATTGGAAGGTGATGAAGAGGAGCGGTTGAGATTAGCTGCAAAACAATATGGTGGTGAAATCCTTTCGGTTATGGTCTTTGCTACTGAAACAGGAATGCGACGAGGAGAAATCGTTGATTTACGATGGGAAAATATTAATCGTATAAAGAAAATAGCTAAATTACTGGATACTAAAAATGGGGAGGATAGAACTATTCCTCTTTCACCTAAGGCATTGAAAATAATTGAAAGCTTGCCTATTAATATCAGTGGTAAAGTTTTTTCAATGCGAGGTGATTCGATAAGTCAAGCATTTGAACGGTGTTGTAAGCGTGCAAATATTGTTAATTTAAGATTCCATGATTTACGACATGAAGCAACAAGCAGATTTTTCGAAATGGGGTTTAACCTCATGGAAGTCTCTTCTATTACAGGGCATAAAGATTTGGCAATGCTAAAACGTTATACGCATTTAAGAGCCGAAGACTTAGTTAAGAGGCTAATAAATTTGCAAAGTTAGGTTTTGATATGTTTATGAGCAAAGGCAAACGTTATACCGAGGAATTTATTATATGAAATATCCAGTTGTTATACATAAAAATGATAAGAGTTGCTTTGGTGTAACAGTGCCAGATTTTAAAGGCTGCTTCTCTGCTGGTGATACGTTTGAAGAAGCGCTTGTGAATGTAAGTGAAGCGATTCAGTTCCATATTGAAGAATTAAATGTGACAGGGGGCTTAATTCCTACTCCAACTGCCATCGGAGATTTAAAAAACAATACAGATTTTGATAGTGGTATTTGGGATGTTATTGATGTGGATATTTTATCATCTCAGATAGTAACTAAATAAGTGATGAAGCAACTCATTTAGTTACCAGTGCTGAATTTGATATAGAGATAATATTGAGTTTAAGATGCTATATTTGGTAATGGTATTATTCCACCTATGCTGCTTTTGAAGATCTGTCCGCTTTCCCCATGAACTCAACCATTGCCCCAGCAACTGCTCGGATCACATTAATACAAACAGAATTACCAAACTGTTTATATATCTGACCTTGCGAAACAGCATCAACGATGTAATTCTCAGGAAAGCCTTGAATCCGAGCACATTCTCTGGGGGTTAGTTTTCTTGGATTTTTACCTAAGTCTGATTGATCAATCAGTATTTCAGATCCATCCTTATAATATCTGGCACTAATAGTATTCGTATATTCACTATCTTTTGTGAATAAAGAATAGCCAAACCCATTCCCTTTTACTTTATGACCTAATTTTCTTCTTTGATGTCCTTGCCATAATTTATCGGAAATAGTGTACTTGTCCTTATCATCAGAGGGTTGAGATAAATCTTCAAGTATATCTCCGACTTTAGTTTTGGTTTTATATGCTTCTGGCCATTTAAACATGTCAGCAATATCTTTCTCTGAATAATAATCTTTATTAAAACCAATAATAAAAATTCGTTCACGGTTTTGGGGGGCTCCAAAATCAGTTGCTTTCAAAACCTTAAAGTCGACCCAATAATTTAATTTTTCAGATAAGGCATGTCGAGTTTCTTCACTGAGTAAAACATCTGGTGGTACATCTGAAGAAAACTCACCTTTTAGAATCGCTAAGATAGTTGCCAGAGTGCGTCCTTTATCATGCCCCTTTAACTGTTTAACATTCTCTAAAAGAAAGGCTTTAGGTCGCTTATTTGCAAGTATCCGCTGAATCTCAAAAAACATGGTTCCTCTGGTATCACTGAATCCTTTACCTAAGCCTGCCTGACTAAAAGCCTGACATGGAAAACCGCCTAAAAGAACATCATGATCTGGAATATCTGTTGCCTTGATTTTGGTGATGTCACCATCAGGTATTTCACCAAAATTAGCTAGGTAGGTTTTTTGAGAAAATTTATCCCATTCTGAAGTGAATACACATTTCCCACCAAGCTCTTGAAATGGAATTCTGATGCCTCCTATACCTGCAAAGAGATCTATAAATTTATAGTTGGTGTTTGAAGTTGGTGTTTTAAAAGGAGCATTTTTCAGAGCTAGTTTAAGCTTATCTTCAAGAGCTAAGATAGATTCGACCTTCATTGCTGAGGGTTTATGTTCCTCTTCCTCCCATCCTCTAACTGTCCTCTCGCCCTGATTTCCAAGGCCTAATAGGTTAGCAAACTCTGTTCTCCCAAGACCAAGTTTTTTGCGTATACTCATGATTTGATGAGCAGTAAGAATTTGGTTGTCTTTTTTCATGAGTTCACTCTTGAATATATCCGGTTTTAGTCCCGGCCAGGGTATCACTGAATTGAAAAACATGCAATAGATTAAGGAGAAAACACTTTGAGTTTAGAAAACCTAGAGGAGCTAATTGAAGAATGTCGAAATCAATTTGATAGTTTAGCTTACAGATCAGACATAAAGTTAAACACCCAATTAGCTAGAGTTTTAAAGGATGCACTGAGTTCTATTGACAAGAATTCTGAAATTATAATCTCCGCCTTCTCAATTGAGTTTATGAATAAAGGTTTGAGAGCGACAGTTCCCTCATCATCTCTTTGGTATGCTAAATGTTTTTGGCCGCTCTCTGCCCAATTAAAGGAATATCTTAAAATATTGGCACTTATTAAAAGAGGCTTAATAAATAAGAAATACACCACTACCGATTTGAATGCATATCTCAGAACGCTCCCATCTGAAAGAGGTTTTGCTTCAATAGAACAGATAGCTGTAGATTTTCGGACAGAAATAGACGATCAAATTTCAGATCTAGTTCAGCGAGATTTATTTATAAAGTTCGTTACAGACAATGATTGGTGGTTCAAGACTGCTAGACAAACAGAAGCTGTCTCTGGAAAACCTTTAGATAGATCTGATGTAGATGATTCTGCACTGTCATTAGCATGTAGGCTCGTGGTTGCTAATTCCGCCAAGTTATTAAATATTATCAGGGCTTTTGAGAGTTCTGAAGCATTGAGAAATTGCTTTGACGCCCAGAAATTTGAAGAGTTTATGCTGGAGGAACCTGGTAAAAATGAGAGTGTCAGCACAACAATAATAATAGGCGAGAATGTTATTTTTTATGGTGCTCCAGGTGTTGGAAAAAGTCATAAAATCGAACTTCTTTGTAATGGAAAAAAGACTATCCGAACGGTTTTTCATCCTGACTCTCAATATAGTGACTTTGTAGGATGTCTTAAGCCCAAAATGTCTGGCGGTAATATTGTCTATGAGTTTAGACCGGGGCCATTTACATTAGCTTTGGTTATTGCCTCTCAAGGTTCAGAGCATGTATTTTTGATTATTGAAGAAATAAACCGTGCCTCATCGGCCGCTGTGTTTGGTGAATTATTCCAATTGTTAGATCGGGATGACGCTGGGGTAAGTCAATATTCTATTACTTTATCTGATCCAGATCTGATTGAGTATTTAAACAAACATGCACCAAGTTTATTGAGTAACGATGAGTTACGAATTCCAAATAACTTATCACTCTATGCCACGATGAATAGTAGTGACCAAGCTGTAATGCCCATGGATACAGCCTTTAAGAGAAGGTGGTTATTTGAATATTTGCCTGTTGATTTTAGTTCGCGTCCTGAAGGGCTGATTCCTATTCCCACTGATAATCATGGAGTTATCGATGTTGAGTGGTCTCAATTTGCTCAAATTATCAATGAGACTCTTGAGGCTGAAAGTATTCCAGAAGATAGGCTTCTTGGTCCATGGTTTCTGAGCACACCTGAACTAAAGGATAGCAGTACAAGCTTTAATTCTTTGAAAGGGAAGTTATTGTTATATCTTTGGGATGATGTTCTGCGTCATAGGGAAAAGAGCATTATCTTTCCAGAGTCTATCTTAACATTTGGCCGTTTAATATCTAACTTGACTGAGGGTAAATCCATATTCAATGAGACACTTGAATCTGAATTTTTAAAAGTTAAGAGCAAAGATCCTGTAACAGCCGAGTTACCTCATAGTCCTGAAACAAGTGACGAAGATTTGAGCATTGTGACTCCAGATGAATTATAGGCTCAGCTAGTGAATTGGAATGTTTCTTATTTTCTAGATCGATGTTCACTTGACCAGCTTCCTCCTGACCTACAAGAGTTGATTAGGGGAAGAGGGCTATTAACTTCAAACGGTAGTCAGATCGGCAATAAAGTTAGCTTTTGTGGGCTGATTTCTAGTCGAGATAAAAACTATGTCTTCTTACCAAGAAAAACAAATAAAGAGTCTGAGAGAATAATTCAGAAAAAATATGCTCCGGCTCTTTTTAGAGCATTAAGAAAATATCACCGAGAAGTATCTTCCCTCCTAAATCTAAATGAAAATGGTGTAGAACTTGAAGGCACCGATAATTTATCTTTAATTTATTCGCTCATAGATGACTACAGAACAAATGGTCTTTATAGTAAAAGACGTACTCATCGAAATAAAAATAAAGGTAAACCTGATTGGCCTCGAACTATAGCTCGTCACCAACCAGCATTATCAAGCATTGGTCCTGCCTACATAGACTACGAAGGAATTCAAAGGAATAGCTCCGTTGACTCTGAAGTGTCGAGGATACATGCGTTCATAATTAAAGAAATTGATGATAAGTTTGGCGAAATCCTCATGGGTAATACTAGCTACATGCATGATGGTATTAATATTCCTCAAACTTTAGAAAAAAATTACTTTATTTCCAAACTTGAACACGAACTTCGTAATGTGTATTCAGAACGAGATATATTATTAATTAGAACATTGATTGATGTTGTAAATAAAATCTATCATAGCCAAGTGGAACAGACTGTTATTGGAATAAGAAGTTTTCACACAATCTGGGAACACATGATTAATAAAGTGCTTACAGGAAAAGTTGATATTAGCAAAGAATTTTCATTTCCTACGTATGTTGATGCTGAAGAGAACAAGTACCCTGCAAAACAAAAAGGTCAGCGTACAGATACGATTTTAGAAAATCCTGAAAAAAATCAATTTTCAGTAATTGATGCCAAATACTATGATGCCGATTCATTAGGAACGGCCCCTGGTTGGCCAGACCTTGTTAAACAATTTTTTTACGCTAAGGCAGTTGAAAGTCTTAAACCTGAAGCTTCAGTGAAAAACTATTTCATTTTTCCTGGTAGCAGTAATCATTTTGATCATGCATACATGTCAAAGGATGCTATTCTTGCTGCGGATATTCAATATCCTCCAATATTCTGCAAATACATTGAGCCTACTGAAGTAATAAAGGCTTACATTTCTGGAGTTAAACTTTTTCGACTTAGTGAAGAGCTATTGACCTAAAAGCTTAATTATTTCAGTAAACAAACATTTCTAAATTAAACTTAGATACTTATGAAGAGTATAAATTTACTTAATTTAATAAATGCCAATTGCATGTAAGCATCAAATTGTTCTGCCAATCATACCTGCTCCTCTCTCTAAGATTAGCAGGTGTAATGGTCAAGTTTTAATGAAGTAACTTTAAGCCACTTTTTTCAATTCTGCCATTTTTTGCACAGGGGTCCTGTAACCAAGTGACGAATGTAATCGCTTGTAGTTATAAAAATAAATGTAACTCT
>Ga0307487_1000238_pt1 | contig 45526 bp, 37 predicted proteins | sample CBIW12metaG_FD_203665 | JGI IMG/M metagenome (GOLD analysis project Ga0307487, IMG submission 203665) | Sea-ice brine microbial communities from Beaufort Sea near Barrow, Alaska, United States - CBIW 1.2 | ecosystem: Environmental > Aquatic > Marine > Coastal | place: USA: Alaska | collected... | reverse complement strand
GGCCACCGCGAAGATGCCGAAGTCATACGGCGAGATGATGCGCACCACGAAAATGGTGACGATCATCCCCGCAACCTTCGTCACGAGGGTGTTCACAAAGCTCCAGCTGACCCCATGCTTCAACGGGCGTCGCGCCCTGCCATCCGACACGTCCTCAGCCACGTCATTCCCGTTCACCGGCACCCCCTCGACTCGCCTGCCGGACCGAGCGCAGCGGTTGCGCCGGGATTCCGACCCAGGTTTGTCGGGGCGGCACATTGCCCAAGACCGCTGCACCCATACCGATCGTCGCGGCCGCGCCGATCATCGACCGCTCTCGTATGCTCGCGTTCATCCCGATATAGGCCTGGTCGCCGATCCAAACGTCGCCACCGACAGCAACCCCGGCACAGACGGTCGCGAACGAGCCCACTCGGTTTCCGTGCGTCAAGGTGGCATTGGGCATGATCACGACATGATCGCCGAGGTGCACGTCGGCCGTGAGAACAACGCCGGCGAAGAGGATGCCGCCCACGCCGACGTGGCACGTGTCCGGTACATCAACGGACGGATGGATGACGCTGCAGTACCGGTCGGGTGTCACCCCCAGGCCGGTCAGTCGTGCCACGATGGCGGCACGGGCCGCGCCTTGTCCTACGCACACGAGCAACTCGGCCCGGGGACGGTTGGCAACTTCCGACAGTCCGCCGATAACAACGGCCCCATTGACCGTGGTGCCCGCAAGCGCGCTCTGGTCGTCAAGGATGGAAACTGAACGTGAGTCGCCGGTGCGGCGCAGGACGCTCAGAACCTCTCGGGCGAGGCCGCTGGCCCCGATGAGAAGGAGTTCAGGCATGCCAGGCCACGTTCATGCTGCGCCTTGCTTGTGGGCGGATGCCACAGCGACGAGGGCGTCGATCACGCGGTCCTGATCGGCGACGGTCAGTTCGTGGTAGAGCGGCAGGATCAAAGTGTTGTCGGTGAGGTATTCGGTAACCGGGAGCGGAACATTGCCGTCATGCCAGTCGCGATAGGCCGGCTGGCGGTGTGCCGCCATGATGCCGCGGCGCGCCGAGATCTCAGCGTCGGCGAGTGCGGCCAAAACTCCTTCCCGATCCAGTGCGAAATCGGGCTGCACGTCGATCCAGAATGACTGGAAGTTGCCCGTACCCCAGCCGGGGTCGGCGACGGCTCGGAGTCCGGGAATATCTGCGACGGCGGATGCGTAGCGCTCGGCGATTTCACGGCGCCGACGTACGATCTCAGGCAGACGACCGAGTTGGACGATTCCCAGCGCCGCCTGCAGGTCGGTCATCCGATAGTTGTAACCGATCTCCGCATACACTTCGGGCGCCGCCAGCAGGCTCCCCTGCCGGTCGCTCGCGGATACGCTCATCGCGTGTTCGCGCAACCGGCGGGCGCGCACCGCCCAGTCCCGGTTGTTTGTGGTGAGCATTCCACCCTCGCCCGTCGTCAGCAGCTTGCGCGGGTGGAACGACCACGCGGCGATATCGGCACCTGCACCGACCGGATGTCCGCGGTAGGTCGATCCGGCACCGCACGCTGCATCTTCGATGATCACGATGCCGAGCCGATCGCACAGCTCGCGGAGCGGAGCAAGATCGACCGGTACCCCGCCCTGATCAACGATAATGACGGCCTTGGTTCGCTCGGATACGACCGCAGCAACGGTCTGGGCTGTGACGTTTCCGGTCGTCAGGTCAACATCGGCGAAAACGGGTCTGGCTCCAACATACGTGGGAGCGTTCGCGGTGGCGATGAAGGAAAAGGAGGGAACGACCACGTCGTCTCCAGCTCCGACGCCGGCAACGATGAGGGCGAGATGTAGGGCACTCGTGCAGCTGGACGTGGCCACAGCGCAGTCGGCTTCCATCTGCGCGGCGAATTCAGTCTCGAAGCGGGCGACCATCGGTCCCTGGGCAACCCATCCAGACTCGATGACCTCGGTGAGCGCACGAATCTCCTCGGCGCCGAACCACGGCTTCATAACGTTGATCCGGCTCATACTCGCACCAACCGGGCGGCGGCGATTTCTTCCCGCAACGGCGACCACCACTCAACGAGCTCGCGAAGTCCGTGCGCCAGATCGACTTCGGCTTCGAAACCGAACGCGGCCCGAGCTGCGGAGGTATCCGCCAACCGCCGGGATACGCCGTTGACCGCCCGTTCGGGACCGTGTTCCACGTCCTGATCGGAGCCCATTGTCGCGAGGAGCTCGCGAGCCAGCTCCAGCAGGCTCGTTTCCGTTCCGCTGGCAATATTGAAAACGCCTTCATCGATATCGCTCGCCGCGGCGAGAAGATTGGCGCGGGCGATATCCGTCGTGAAAATGAAGTCCATGGTCTGTGCACCGTCTCCGAAAACCAGCGGCGGGCGTCCGTCCTTGATCCGTTCCATCCACCGAACGAGCACTTCGGTGTACAGCCCGTGCACGTCCATCCGCGGCCCGTATACGTTGAAGTAGCGCAGGGCTACATAGTCCAACCCCTGCATGGCCTTGAAGCTGCGAAGCATGCCCTCATTGAACGATTTGGCGGCGCCGTAGAACGTGTCGTTGTGCTGGTGGTGGTGGATTTCAGGGGTCGGGAACTGGTCAGCCAGGCCGTAGACCGACGCGCTCGACGCGGCGACGATCTTTTCTACGCCGCACGCCGCGGCGGCTTCCAACACGTTGAACGTTCCATCCACGAGCACTTCCAGGGCCAGTCGCGGCTCCTCAGCGCACTGGGTGATTCGAATCGCTGCTTCGTGGAAGACGAGGCGTTTTCCCGCCGTGACATCGTGGACGAGTGTGCGATCCCGCAAATCTCCCTCAACCAGGGTGACCCGTCCCGACGAGAGCGCCCCATCCAAATTTGCCGCTCGTCCCCGGACAAGGTTGTCGAGTACGTCGATGTGCTCGACCCCCGCCAGGAGCAGCTGGTCGACAATGGCTGAGCCGATCGTGCCTGCACCTCCGGTCACGAGTACATTCGCCCCTCTGAGCTCGGTCACAGTGTTTCTCCAATCAGTACGCGCTCGACACCAGGCAGGGGTTCGGCGGCGTGCGGCCTGGCCAGACTGCGGCTGGCCGCCTCAAGCACCGCGAGAACCCGCAGACCGGCCTCCCCATCGGTGATGGCCGGCCGATTCTCCCGGATGCACGCCGCGAACTCGGTCGCCATGGCCCCGAGGGCTTCGCGTTCCGGTAGCGCAGGAGACCAGGTGTCACCCAGTCGATAGGAGACCGTCGAGGCCTTTCGGTCCGCTTCCTCCAGCACGTTCAGGTTCAGGTCGACGCCGCGGTCGTAGACGCTGATGCGCTGTTGCGGGTTCAAATCGTCCCAGACCAGGGTGCGTCGCGTGCCGCCGATGATCATCTGCCGAATTTTCGTTGGACTCAACCAGTTGACGTGCACGTGCGCAATCGCCCCACCGTTCAGGGGAAGAACCAGATAGCCGACACAGGATTTGCCGGCACCGAGCGGATCGGCACCGTGTGCGGTCACCGACAGCGGCCTCAACCCACCCGGAAGGACAAAGTCCATGATCGACAGATCATGGGGGGCGAGGTCCCAGAAGACGTCCACATCGGGCTGGATCAGACCCAGATTCACCCGAACCGAATCGATGAACAAGATATCGCCGAGGGCTCCCTCGCGCACCAGCTCCCGCATTTTCAGCACGGCCGGCGTGTAGCAGTAGGTGTGATCGGCCATGAGCACAAGTCCAGCCTCGGCGGCGGCTCGCACCATCTCTTCGCCGCGCTGACCGGTATCTGCCAACGGCTTTTCCACCATCACGTGCTTGCCGGCGGCGAGGGCAGCGCAGGCAATATCGTGGTGTGTAGCGGCCGGTGTGGCGATGGCCACGGCGTCAATGTCGTCGACGGCCAGAAGTTCACTGAGCGTGGTGAAAACCCGCACCCCGCCATGGCGGTCGGCAACAAGTTGTGCGCGTTGACGGTCTCGGTCGCAGATGGCGACCAAATCCCACTCAGGGCTGGCATCGAAATTTCTGGCAAGATTCGGGCCCCAGTATCCGGCGCCGATCACGGCGATTCGAAGCTTTGAAATGAGCGTTGCCCCTCGTGTCGAATTCTCTGCGGGGCAGTTGAGCCAACCCCGTCGCTCCCCGAAGCGGGGAGCAGCGTCATAAATTTCAGGTTTGGGTGCCGGCCGTAGTCAGACCGGTACCCCATGAGATTTCCTCACACACGCGACCTTGGCATAGGCCTCCGGTGTGCGCCTGCCCCCGAATTGGGGGCGAGCCAGTACTCGATCCGCCATGGCACAATCGGCTGTCTGTAATTTTGCGCGGGCACGCAACCAGAATGTTTCCGGCATGGTCCCCCGCAGGATGCCGGTCCCCCGCGATCCAACTCCGAAAGGTACGTATGCCCATTCGTCGAGCCGTGATCGTTGGTGGAGGAATAATCGGCCTGGCCGTTGCTGAACAGCTCAGCCGACTCGGAACCCACGTGACGCTCTTGGAAAAGGAATCGCACTTCGCGGCCCATCAGACCGGCCACAATTCGGGCGTTGTTCATGCCGGCCCGTATTACGCGCCGGGGTCGCTGAAGGCGCTCCTGTGCACTGCCGGAAATAGGTCCATGCTGCAATTCGCTGCAGACCACGGCATCGCCCACCGTCGAACTGGAAAGCTCATCGTCGCCGGCAACGATCTCGAGGTTTCCCGGCTGCGCACTCTCCACCAGCGGGCACTCGCCAACGGAGCCGCCGCCCGCCTGATAACAGCGGCGGAATCACGAGAATACGAGCCGAATATTCGGGCTGTCGCCGCCCTTCGCGTAGAAGCGACGGGCATCATCGATTACGTCGCTGTCACGAATGTGCTGGCCGAGCTGGCACGAGCCGACGGAGCCGAACTTCTGCTGAATACCCGGGTCAGTTCGATCAAGGTCACCGACCGAAACGTCACCGTGCGGCATTCCTCCGGCACCGTCGTCGCCGACGTGTTGATCAACTGTGCCGGACTCTACAGTGACCGCATCGCGCTCATGGCCGGCCTGACTCCCGAGGTGCAAATCATCCCCTTTCGCGGCGAATACTTCGAGCTCCGTCACGACCGGCGCCACCTGGTGAACGGTCTGATCTATCCGGTTCCCGACCCTAACCTGCCATTTCTTGGCGTTCATCTCACTCGAATGATCGACGGCTCTGTGCATGCGGGGCCCAACGCCGTGCTCGCGCTGGCCAGGGAAGGCTACTCATGGCGCCAGATGAATCTGCGGGACACCATCGACTCGATCAGTTATCCAGGATTCTTGAAACTCGCGGGCCGCAACGTCGTCTCCGGAGCGCAGGAGATTGCCCGATCACTGTCGACGCAGCTGTTTGCCGCGAGCCTGGCCCGTCTGGTTCCCGGCATCACAGCCGACGACATCGTTCGGGCCGGCTCCGGAGTGCGGGCACAAGCCATCACACGAGACGGATCGCTCGCCGATGACTTCATCATCCAGCGGGCACCCCGCCAGATTCACGTGCTCAATGCACCATCACCGGCCGCCACGAGCGCCCTGGAGATCGCCAGGCACATCGTCAACAAAGCTGCACCCGAGCTCGCCCTGCACGTCAGCTGAACGCGCCTGCTGGACATTCACTGCCGCGTGTCGATGTCTCCGTCAGGCCGACAAGGACTGTTCGGCGGCCTTGACCACGTTGGAGAGCAGCATGGCGCGAGTCATCGGGCCGACTCCGCGGGGGTTCGGCGACAGGTGCGCGGCGACCGTGGCTACGTCGGGGTGCACATCGCCGGTGAGGCGGCCCTTGCCGGTGACCTCGTCGTGCACGCGGGTGATTCCTACGTCGAGGACCGCTGCTCCGGGTTTGACCCAGTCGGCCTGAATCAGGTGCGGGACGCCGACGGCGGCCACGACTATGTCGGCGCGGCGAACCTCACCGGCGAGGTCGACGGTGCGTGAGTGGGTCAGGGTGACCGTCGCGTCGAGGCCCTTGCGGGTGAACAGCAGCCCGAGCGGGCGGCCGACGGTGAGCCCACGACCGACCACGACGACCTTCTTGCCTACGATCGGCACGTCATAGCGGCGCAGCAGCTCGACAATTCCGGCCGGGGTGCAGGGCAACGGTGAGCGCAGTTCGCCCTCGATGCCGAGCACGAGGCGCCCGAGGTTGGTCGGGTGCAGGCCGTCGGCATCCTTCGCCGGATCGATGAGCTCGAGCATCGCGTTTTCGTTGTGCCCGACCGGCAGCGGCAACTGGATGATGTATCCGGTCACCGCACGGCTGTTATTGAACTCATTGATGGCGGAACGCACGTCGGCTGAGGTCGCCGAGCCAGGAAGGTCGATGCGCAAGGATTCAATGCCGACCTCGGCGCAGTCGCGGTGCTTGCCGGCGACGTACGTCTCGGAGCCGGGGTCGTTGCCCACGAGCAGGGTGGCCAGGCCGGGAACCACGCCGTGCGCGCGCAGGGCGGCAATGCGGTCACGCAACTCGGCCTTGATGTCGGACGCGGTCTTGACCCCGTCCAGTGTGATTGCCGTCATCATGATTCCCTACTGTTGCCGTTCAGGTCGGTGCTGTCGTTCGGGTGCGCGCACGCAACCGGGAGACGAGGGATGCCGCTGGCCGCAGTGGCCGATGGCATCCCTCCTCTGGTATCGCGTTACTGCTGCAGGCCGGAGTAAAGCGGGAACGCCTGGGTGAGCGCGTCGACCCGGCTGCGGAGCGCGGCGATGTCGGCGCCGGGCATGAGGGCCTCGGCGATGACGTCGGCGACCTCGGTGAACTCGGCGTCGCCGAATCCGCGGGTGGCCAGGGCCGGCGTGCCGATGCGGAGGCCGGAGGTGACCATCGGCGGCCGCGGGTCGAACGGGACCGAGTTGCGGTTCACGGTGATGCCGACTTCGTGCAGGGCGTCCTCGGCCTGCTGGCCGTTGATCTCGGAGTTGCGCAGGTCGGCGAGCACGAGGTGCACGTCGGTTCCGCCGGTGAGCACGTCGATGCCGTGCGCGCGCGAGTCGTCGGCGGTGAGACGGTCAGCCAGGAGGCTGGCACCGCGCAGGGTGCGCTCCTGGCGTTCCTTGAACTCGGGCTCGCCGGCGAGCTTGAACGCGGTGGCCTTGGCAGCGATCACGTGCATGAGCGGCCCGCCCTGCTGACCGGGGAACACGTTCGAATTGAGCTTCTTGGCCAGAGCCATGTCGCGCGACAGGATGAAGCCCGAGCGCGGGCCGGCGAGGGTCTTGTGCACTGTGCTCGACACGACGTCGGCGTAGGGCACGGGCGAGGGGTGCAGGCCGGCCGCGACGAGACCGGCGAAGTGGGCCATATCGACCCAGAGCAGCGCACCGACCTCGTCGGCGATGGCACGGAAGGCCTCGAAATCAAGTTGACGCGGGTAGGCCGACCAGCCGGCGATGATGACCTTGGGCTTGCTCTCGAGCGCCTTGTCGCGAACGACGTTCATGTCGACACGGAAGGTTTCCGGGTCGACTCCGTAGGCGACCGGGTTGTACAGCTTGCCAGAGAAGTTGAGCTTCATGCCGTGGGTGAGGTGTCCGCCATGAGCCAGCTCGAGGCCCAGAATCGTGTCGCCGGGCGTGGCGATGGCGGAGAGTACTGCGGCGTTGGCGGTAGCGCCTGAGTGCGGCTGCACGTTCGCGTATGCGGCACCGAACAAGGCCTTGGCCCGGTCGATAGCGAGCTGCTCCGCGACGTCAACGTACTCGCAGCCGCCGTAGTAGCGACGCCCTGGGTAGCCCTCGGCGTACTTGTTGGTGAGCACCGAACCCTGGGACTGCAGCACGGCGCGCGGAACGAAGTTCTCGCTCGCGATCATTTCGAGATAGTCGCGCTGGCGGCCGAGCTCCTGCTCAAGCACAGCGGCGATCTCGGGGTCAACGACCTCAAGGGGTTCGTTGAAAGTTGACTGCACAGCGTAGTTTGACTGCACGGTGGTAGCGGAATCAGGCACGGAGTTCTCCTTCTATGTGGATGGGCGGCCCAGGCGTGCGGCCACTAACCGTGTCAGTCGCTCCCCGATGGTGACCCATCTTCGTGCTACGCCAGTTGCGACCTGTCCAGCATATCAGCCGCACCGTCCCGCGCGGGATGGCCTGCAATTCGGAATCTCCACGGGCGAGGCGTTAACCGAGAACGCCCGCGTCACGGCCGGTGCCCCTGCAGCTCGTCGACGATGAGCAGGTCGGGGCGCAGATGCTCGGTCGTATAGGCGGCCCGCCCGACGAGATGCGCGGCCATCGGCGCGGTCAGGGCCTGGAAGACCACGATGGCGACGCAGAGTGTGACGGTGCCGACCGAGAAATTGTTGATCGCGACATCCGCTGTCACGGCCATCAGACCGAAAATCTGCGGCTTCGTGGCGGCGTGCAGGCGTGACAGCACGTCGGGAAAACGAACGAGGCCGATTCCGGCCGCGAGGCACATGGCACCACCGGAAAGAACCAGAACTGCCGTCAGCAGATCGAGCACAGTGGCACTCATGCGCTGTCCCGAGCGGGCAGAAAACGGGCAACGCTGAGCGATCCGAGCACGGCGAACAAAGCCAGCACGAGCAGCACCGGCAGGGTGTCGGTATGCCGGTTCAGTGCCATCTCAGCGGCGAGCGCGCAGATGATCGTCGCAACAAGCACATCAGAGGCGATGACTCGGTCGAGCACGCTCGGACCGACGACGATGCGGTAGACGGCCAGAAGAGCCGCGATCGCGAACATGATCGACGCGACCACGGCCACAGTCAGCAACATCATGAGGTTCCCTTTCTCGTCCTTCGTGCGACCCGGCGAGCGGAGAGGCCGTTCTCTGGTCGAACCCCGCGCATCCGCTCGACGTCTTCGTGGGAGCCGAACCCGCGCACGATGCGCCGCTCGGTGTCAAAAACACGCCGCCGGAAACGCTCGATATCGCCCGCACTGTGCATGTTCAGAACGTGCAGAAACAGGATCGACGATTCCCGGTCGATGTCGATCACGATGGAGCCGGGCACGATCGAGGTGGCCACGGCGGTCCAGGTGAGAATGAGATCGCTGCGGGTGCGCAGGCGAATCTCCAGAATCGCGTTGCGCGTGACCAAACGGGGCTTCACGGCAAGCCAGGACACGTCGATCGACGCCCGCACAATGTCCACTACCAAACGCACGAAAAAGATCACGGTGTGCAGCGGATGCAGCCGCCCGCTCAACTGCACCGGCACGAGAAAGAACGCAACGGTCACGACGACACCGACGACGAATCCGACGAGCAGGTTCAGCCAGGAGAATTCGCCCCAGAGCAGCATCCACAGCAGAATCAGTGCGACCAACGGCGGGATCTGGTTGCCGACTGCTCCCAGGCGTTCGCGCGGCGTGCTCATCGCGCACCGCCCTCGAAGTTGGTGCCCACGTTGCTCTCGGCGATCGACCCGGTGCCGTTTGGAAACACGGCGTCAATATAGGTCGACGGTGAGCGAATGTTCGCCGCGGCCCTGGTGGACAGATCGAAAATCGGGCCGGCGAACACTGTCAGGCCGAGCGTGAGCACGAGCATCGACAGTGTCGCACCGACCATGAGCGGGGATATGGTCTTTTTCAATACCATGCCCTCGTCGTGCGGGTCCTCGACGAGCGGCACCGACATTGACGAGGTGTAGTTTTTGATCTGTTTCTTCGGCCGCCAGAACGCCATGTTCCAGGCCCGGGCGAGGGCGTAGAGAGTGAGCAGGGAGGTCAGCGCGCCGACCCCGATCAGCACGTAGATGACCGGGTCGCCCACGATCGTGCCGGCTTGGAAGAGGGCGAACTTGCCCAGAAATCCCGAGAACGGCGGGATTCCGCCGAGGTTGAGCGCTCCGACGAAGAACAGGACGGCGACGAGAGGCGACGACTTGAGCAGCCCGCCGAGGCGCGACAGCGAGGTCGTCCCGCCGACCCGGTCGATGAGGCCCGCCGCCAGAAACAAGGTCGTCTGAACTGTGATGTGGTGCACCACATAGAAGATGGTTGCGGCCATGGCGAGCGGCGTTCCGATGGCGATGCCGAAGAGCATATAGCCGATATGGCTGACCAGGGTGAAGGACAGCAGACGTTTGATGTCGGCTTGAGCGAGCGCGCCGAGAATTCCCACCAATAGGGTCAGCGCGGCGACAATCATCAGCGGCGTCGAAAATTGGTTGTCGGGAAAGAACAGGGTCTGCGTGCGCAGGATGGCATACACGCCGACTTTGGTGAGTAGCCCGGCGAACACCGCGGTGACCGGTGCTGGTGCGGTCGGGTAGGAGTCTGGCAGCCAAAACGACATCGGGAATACGGCGGCCTTGACCCCGAAGGCGATGAGCAGCAACAGGCCGAGGATCAGCTGGATGTCTGCCGGGAGGTTGGGCATCCGTTCGGCAATGAGGGCCAGGGTGACAGTGCCGGTGGCACCGTAGATGAGGGCGATCGCGCTCAGGAACAGCAGCGACGACACCAGGCTCACGACGATGTAGGTGATGCCCACCCGAATGCGCGCGCCCGTGCCGCCGAGCGTGAGCAACACGTAGCTCGCCGAGAGCAGCATTTCGAAGCCGACGTACATTGTGAAGAGATCACCCGCGACGAAGGCGTTGAACAGTCCGGCGGCGAGCACAAGATAGGTCGGGTGGAATATCGACACTGGAGTTTCGGCATCACCGTCGACGACGCCCTGGCCGACCGCGAACAGCAACACACCGAGCAGCATAAGCGCCGAGATGAGCAGCATGAGCGCCGCAAGTCGGTCGACGACAAGCACAATGCCCCACGGGGCGTCCCATCCACCGACCTGCACAACCGCCGTCCCGAATCTGTCGACCAGCACGAGCAGGACGCCGCTCATCACAGTCGCCGCGGCGAGGCTCAGAACGCTCACCATGACCTGCAGGCGGCGGCGCTGGCCGAGCATGAGGGCCGTCGCCGCGCCGAGCAGCGGCAGGCACACAACGAGGGGAACGAGGGCGGTCATCGCTCGTCCCCCGCAGCAGGAGCGGATGCATCCGCCCGGCCGACAGCATCCGTCGGCCGCGCGACTTGAGCGTTGCGGCCATCGGTGTCCTCGTCGCTCGTAGCGCCGTCGCCGCGCTCCAACTCGTCGAGGGATTCAGCGATGGCATCGTCGTCGTCTGACGAGGAGCGGAAGGTCGCGTCGGCCTCGTCGGGGCTCTCGGTGGCGTGCTCGTCGGTGAGCGTGTCGCCCTCATCGCCGAGCCGGGCCAGCCACCAGGAACGATAGATGAGCGCGAGCAGCAGCGCGGTGATGCCGAAGTTGATCACGATCGCGGTGAGCATGAGCACCTGGGGAATCGGGTCGACCATGTCTTGGCCGCTCGTGCCGGTGACGATCGGTGAGCTGCCCGGCCGGCCGCTCATGATGAAAATGAGCAGGTTCGTGGCGTTGCCGACCAGCAGAAAACCGATCAGCACCCGGGTGAGGCTGCGTTCGAGCATCACGTAGACGCCGGCCGCGTACATAACCGCCATCAGAACAACGAGGGTGAGGGAGGCGCTCATCGGGTGACCTCCTCGATTGTCGTCGTGCCGCGCGCAGCGAGATTCGGCGCGGTGACCTCGATCGCTGGCTCGGGCGTGGGCGCGGGGCGCGGGTCGCTCGAGTCGGACTCGCTCTGCCGGTCGATCTCGCTGCCGAGGCTGCGCAGAATGTCGTAGGTCAAGCCGATGACGACGAGGTAGACGCCGATATCGAAGATGGTCGACGTTCCGAACGAGAGGTCACCGAGCACGGGCGCTGTCGCCGTGAAGTATGCCGATTCGAGCGGAAGGCCGTCGAAGAACAGCGAAACGACGCTCATTCCCACAGCGAGAATCACACCGAGGCCGAGAATCTTGCCAGGGTCGATCGGGGCCGCTTCGCTCAGCTCGTACCGTCCCCCGGCGATGTACCGGGCCACGAGCGCCAGGCCGGCGACCAGTCCGCCGGCGAACCCGCCGCCGGGCAGGTTGTGACCGGCGAAGAGCAGATAGATCGACACGATCATGGCGGGATGGAAGAGCAACCGCACCAGCACCTCGATCAGAATCGACCGGCTGCGGGGATCGTTCTTGCGGCCCGCGAGCAGGAACGCCTGCCGGGTCACAGCGTGACCGTCGCTCGAAAGTTCGGGGTCGGCGACCACCCGGCGTCGGTTGGCGCCGGAACGCAGGCGGCGGGATTCCTTCAGCCGCGGCTCGAGCGCATTGCGGCCAGAGACGAAGAGCAGGCTCGCGACGCCGGTCGCCACGACGATGAGCACGGATACTTCGCCCATGGTGTCCCAGGCGCGAATATCCACGAGCATCACATTGACGATGTTGTCGCCGTGCCCGTCCTCGACGGCTAGCCGCGGCAGAGCGCCGGCGATACTCTCGAACTCACGGGCGCCGAGGGCGATGAAGCCGATCGTGCCCATGACCAGTCCCACGAGGCTGCCGATCAGCAGGCGACGCTTGCGGCGCGCGGGCTTATTATGCTGGGCGATGTTGGCGGGCAGACGGCGCAGCACGAGCACGAAGATGACGATTGTGATCGATTCGACCAGGGCCTGAGTGAGGGCTAGATCGGGCGCGCCGTGAAAAGCGAACAGGGCGACGAGACCATATCCGGTGACGCCGGCGAGGAGGACCGCGGTCATCCGCTGCCCGACGCGTGCCGCGAGGACCGCGCAGATGGCCATGATCAGGGCAATCAGCACCTGTCCCGGGTAATCCCAGAGCACGATCGCGTCGGGCCAGGTTCGGTTGACAAAGGCCGCAAAGCCGAGGGCGAGCACGAAAACGCTGAGAATGGTGCCGAGATATTGCGGTAGTCCGCCCTGCTGGGCGAAGTGGGTCACCCGCGCTGCGACGCGATCGACGCCGCGAATGGCCTTGCCGTAGCCGCGGCCGGCGTCGATATAGTCGGGCACTTTCGACTGCAGCCGCGACACCCCCCTGCGCGCCCGGAACATGATAGCCCCGAGCAGCAGAACACTGGCGCTCAGGTAAAGGGCCGGTTCCAGCCCATGCCAGAGGGCGAGGTGGTACGGCGGTTCGGTGAGGCTGCCGGAGCCCGGCACTGTGTTGGCGTAGGGCGCCAGCAGAGGGTCGAGCAGCGAGGCGAACAGTCCGAGGCCGACGGTGGCAACGGTGAGCACACCGGGTGCGAGCAACGTGTCCCAGGGGCTCGCGTGCAGCACGGTGTCCGAATGCCCCTTGCGGGTTCCGAAGGCTCCCCAGAAGAATCGGATGCTGTAGGCCACCGTGAGCACGGATCCGACGGCCGTGCCGATGAGCGCCGCGTAGCCCCAGCCGGATCCCCCGACGCCCGCGTCGAGCAGCGAAGTGAACACGGCCTCCTTGGCCACGAACCCGAACAGTGGGGGAAGCCCGGCCATTGAGGCGACCGCCAGGAGCGCGATGACCGCGAGCGCCGGGGCGCTACGACCGACGCCGCTGAGTTTGCGCCAGTCACGGGTACCGGCCCGGTGGTCGATAACCCCGACGACGAGAAACAGGGTCGCTTTGTAGAGGGCGTGCGCGAGCAGCAGGGCGGCGCCGGCGAGTGCGGTGTCGCGGGTGTTGAACCCGATCGCGATCATGAGAAAGCCGAGCTGGCTGACGGTGCCGTAGGCGAGCAGCAGTTTGAGGTCGTACTGACGCAGCGCCCGCCACGCTCCGACCACCATGGTCCAGACGCCGAGGGTGACGAGCACCGGCAGCCACCCCGTGCTGTCGGCGTAGCCGGGAGCGAATCGAGCGACGATATAGATGCCGGCCTTGACCATGGCTGCGGCATGCAGGTAGGCGCTGACCGGGGTCGGTGCGGCCATGGCTGCTGGCAGCCAGAAGTGGAACGGCACGAGCGCGGATTTGGAGAGCGCACCGACCAGGATGAGCATGACCGCCCAATTGCCCATCGTGGTCGTCACCGGATCGGCCACGATGTAGGCGAGGCTCGACGTGCCGGCCGCGACCGAGATCATCACGACACCCACGAGCATGACCAGCCCGCCGAACGTCGTCACGATCAGCGCCTGCAGTGCCGCGCCGCGACTTTCACGTTTATGCGTGTAATGCCCGATCAGCAGGTAGGAGAGCACGCTCGTAATCTCCCAGAACATGAACATGATCACGAGGTCGTCTGCGGTGACGAGACCGTACATGGTGCCGGCGAAGGCCAGCAACAGAGCCGCGAAACGGCCCAGGCTGGGTTCGTCGTCGGTGAAGTAGCGGGCGCAGTAGACGAGCACCAGCGCTCCGATACCGGTGACGACCAGGGCTAGCAACCAGGCGAGCGTGTCGACCCGGAAGGAGAGCGCGATGCCGAGCTGGGGAATCCACGGGATCGACTGGGTCACGGCCCCGCCCGCTGTGACCGTTGCGGTTTGGGAGAGCGTGTACGCGAAGGCACCGGCCGGCAGCAGGGCGATCAGATAAAAGACGCGGGTGCCGAGGCGCCGGGTGAGCCACGGTGTGAGCACAGACAGGACGAGAAACGCGAGGAGGAATGCGACCATGCGTCCTCCAGGCTTGTCAGTCGGGGTGTGAAGGTCTAGTCTACCCGGCGGCGTTTGCGGAGCGTGCCGGTCAGGCTTTCTCGCGCCGGCGGGCGATCAGGTCGGTCACGAGCACGACAACGAGCGCCACGACCAGCAAGCCCACGTAGATCAGCGGTACGAGATCGAGTCCGACGGTCTCGATCAGGGCCGCACCGAGGAGCGCGCCGCCGCCGATTCCAAGGTTGAATGCAGTGGTGTAGAAGGCAGCGGCGGTGTCGCGGATCCCCGCAGACGCGGCATGCAGCATCCGCGTCTGCAGCAGTGGCGGCAGGGTACCGAAGGCCATGCCCCACAACACGAAGGCGGCGAGGGCGACCGGCAGTGTCGCGCTGAACACCGCGAGCAGGGTGACGCTCACGGCGCTGGCCGACAGGCCGAGCACAAGTCCCAGCGTCGGGCGCGGGCCGAAGACTGTGCCGACGAGCAATAGGCCGATGGCGCCGGCGACGCCGTAGGCGAACAGGAGCGGGGCCAGCTGGCTGAGCCCGATGCCGAGTCCGCCGAGCAGGAACGGAGCGATGTAGGTGTAAAAACTGTAGTGCCCGACCATGGTGATGCCAGTGATGAAGCAGATCAGTACGACGGCGGGAACGGTCGGATCACGCCGGCCACCGTGGGGTGCGGATGCTGCGGACCCGGCAGACGCCACCGCATCCGTTGTCGACATTGGCGTGGAATCACGCGCCACCGCCGGCAGAAACTTCCAGACGAGGGCGGCGCCGACCAGCATGAACACGCCGAGGGCGACGAAGGCGAGCCGCCAGCCGAGCATGTGGCCGATCGCGGTTCCCAGCGGCACGCCGAGGACGAAGGCGAGTGTGCCGCCGGCGACGGTGATCGACACGGCGCGGCCGATCTGCGCTTTGGGCACGAGGTGGGCGGCATAGGCGCCGACAACGGACCAGAACAGTCCGTGGGCGACTCCGCCGAGCACGCGCGCGGCGACGACGAGCTCGTAGGTCGGCGCGATGGCGGTCAGAACACTGCTGAGTGCGAAGATCACCAGCACGAGCACGACGAGCCCGTGGCGCGAAAATCGGCGGGTCAGGATCGCGACCGGCGCACCCGTGACGACGACGGTGAATGCGAACCACGACACCAAGAGGCCGATCTGACTCTCGGCGACGTTGAGGCTCGCGCTCATCTCTGGCAGCAGGCCGGTCGGCAACATTTCGGAGGTGACCGAGAGAAAAACTGCGGCGGCGAGAGTGATCAGGCCGATCCACGGGAACGGTGGCGTGGGTTCGACCTTCGGGGCGGCCTCGTCCGGGCTGCGCGGCACTGTGGGCAGAAAAATATTGGCGGTATTGGTCATGGCTGCACTCATACTGGTGATTCGGCGGGCATCCGATGGATCATGCGCATCGGAGCCGGCTGCGCGCCGACGTGCGCGCCCGGGGCCGGCTTGTTCAGCACGACCAATCGCGAGTCTACCCGACCGTGCCGTTGGGTCAATCGGTGTTGCGAGCACAGCTCAACTGATGCCGGGCCGGGCCGGCAGCATGCGCCTACAGCCGGGTATTCTGAACGAATGACTTCTTCACCCCCGCATCACTGGGTAATCACCCTCGTCTGTGCTGACCAGCCTGGAATCGTGCATGCCGTCAGCGGCGCCATCGTGCTGGCGCAGGGCAATATCTCGGAGAGCCAGCAGTTTTCCAGCGATGACACCGGGCGATTCTTCATGCGCCTGCAGGTGCAGTCACCGGCGACCCGGCCCGAGCTTGAGGCCGCACTCGCGCCGGTGATCGACCGTTATGCAATGGTTTCGATCATCGATGTCGTCGGTCGTCCGCTGCGCACGCTCGTGCTGGCGTCCACGGCCGGACACTGCGTGAACGACCTGCTGTTTCGCCAGCGCGGCGGACAATTGCCCGTCGAGATTCCGCTCGTGCTCAGCAACCACGGCACGTTGCGCGACCTCGTGGGGTTCTACGGGGTTCCGTTCGAGTCGTTGCCGATCACGGATGCCGCGAGCAAGGCGGCCTTCGAGGAGCGCGTCATCGAGGCGGTCGATGAACTCGACATCGAGCTGGTCGTACTCGCCCGCTACATGCAGATCCTCTCACCGGAGCTGTGCGAACGACTCAACGGACGCGCCATCAACATTCACCACTCGTTCCTTCCGGGGTTCAAGGGCGCCAACCCGTACCGCCAGGCGCACGCGCGCGGCGTGAAGCTCATCGGAGCGACGGCGCACTTCGTGACCGGCAACCTCGACGAGGGTCCGATCATCGAGCAGAATGTGGTGCGCGTGGACCATTCGCGCACCCCGGCGGAACTCGTCTCGATCGGACAGGACGAGGAGAGCCGCACGCTCACCCAGGCGGTGAGATGGTTCGCGGAGAACCGCGTGCTGCTCGACGGAGCTCGCACGATCATCTTCAAGTAGCCCGCTCGGCCCCGCTCGGCGCGGGCGCCGCGCTGGGCGCAGGTTTAGCCGCTGGGCGCACCTTCTATCGTGCGCCGAGCCACCAAACCTGCGCCCGGGGTGCCGGCGTGGTCGGATTCGCACGCGCGGCGGCCCCCGGAGCGGGCATGGCTAGGATTGACGGGTGACAGATACACGCACCCTGCCCAAAATCGGCCCCAACGACATGCTCCGGTTCCTTCTCGAACTCTTCGCCTTCGTCAGCCTCGGCATCTGGGGTTTTGCTGCCTGGCCACTCCCCTGGCCCGGGGTGCTTGTCGGCCTCGCCACCCCCGCTTTTGCCATTCTGGTCTGGGCCCTGTTTCGGTCGCCCAAGGCTGTGTTCCGGCTCGACCCGTTCGGCAAAGCCTTTATCGAGATCGCCATCTTCGGTTCCGCCGCTATCGCCTGGTGGGACCTCGGTTTTCCCGTCATCACCGTGATCTTCGCCGTCGTCGCCACTGTGAGCGGCATCATCTCCGGACGCACAGAGCTCCGCTGACCCGCACCGCTACAGCTTGGTTCTCAACCACTCCACGGCAGCCGCGACATCAGTTTCGGCGATACCGTGCCCGCCGGGGCGCAGTTCCTGCTGCACGCTCGCGCCGTGCTGGTCGAGCAGCCGAACGAGCTTCTGCACACTCGCCAGCGGTGCCATCGGGTCGCTTTGACCGTTCAGCAGCAGCACAGCGGATGCGGCCAGCTCGGCAGCAGCCAGCCGCGCGCCGATCGTGCCGGTGCCCCGTGCGGCCGCTTGATCGGGCGCGGCCGGCGACAGATCGAGCGGATGCATCCCGGAGAAGGCGATCACTCGCGGCACGACTTCCGGATGCAACAGCGCCGTGGCGAGGGCGATATTGGCACCGTTGGAGAACCCGACCGTGACCAGCGGGCGATCGCCCAACTCGTACTGCTCACGAGCCCAGACCACAAAACCGGCGAGGTCATCGGAACGGCGTGCCACGTCGGCGGTATCAAAAACACCCTCGGCCAGCCGTCGAAACCAGCGGTTCAGGCCGTTCTCCTGCACCCGTCCACGCGGCGCGAGCACAGCGGCGTCCGGGTTGAGCGCGCCGGCCAGCTCGCTGATCTGCCGCTCATCGCCGCCGGTCCCGTGCAGCAGGAGCAGCACCGGCGCATCAGCGGCACCCGGTCGAAACAGGTGCGGCCACTGGGCGTTCGGTGCCGTATCGGCAGGACGCCGCGTCTGGGAAGTCATTCGGCGACCGTGCTGGCCCGTGCCGGAGCATCCGTCAGTGCCGGGTTGTTCTCCGGCGGCAGCGCGAGCGGCGCGACCGCATTCTCAATGGCCTCACGGCTCGGCTCGAGCCACGGCGGGAGCTTGAGCGACCGGCCGAGCTCGAGCAGCGGCTCATCGATGTCGAATCCGGGGGTGTCGGTGGCGATTTCGAACAGCACACCGCCGGGCTCACGAAAGTAGATCGAGGTGAAGTACTGGCGGTCGAGAATCGCCGTCACTCCGTAGCCACGGTCGACGAGCTGCTCACGCCATTCGGCCTGGGTGGCCCGGTCGGGCGCCCGGAATGCGACGTGGTGCACGGTGCCACCGGCGGTCAGGCCCGGCTGGCCTGCGGGGTCGGCGAGCACGTCGACGAGGTTGCCGGCTGCGCCGTCCCCGGCACCAACGCGGATGCGGCCATCCGTTTCGGACAGCACGTGCATGCCGAGGTCTCGCGTGAGCACCTGCACGGTCTTCGCCGGGTCGGCCACGGTCAGCACCGAGGAGTGCTGTCCGCGCACCGCAAACTCGGCGGGGACGGATGCGGAATCCCACGGATTGCGCGGGTCCACAGTCGACGACGCCACCAGATCGAGTTGCAGCCCGTCGGGGTCGCGGAGTGAGAGCCGCTCCTCATGCGAGGAACGTCCGGTCACGTCGGACTCGACGCCCAGCTTCGCGAAATGGTCCTTCCACCAGCCGAGGCTTCCGGCCGGAACGGAGAACGCTGTCGTCGTCGATTGGCCGGAGCCGGTGCGACCGCTGCGAATGCCGGTCCAGGGAAAGAAGGTGAGCAGCGATCCGGGCCGACCGGAATCGTCGCCGTAGTAGAGGTGATAGGTGCCCGGGTCGTCGAAGTTGACGGTCTTCTTGACGAGACGCAGGCCGAGCCCCGTCACGTAGAAGTCGATGTTGCGCTGCGGTGCGCCCGCAATGGCGGTGACGTGGTGCAGTCCGGTGGTCTGGACGTTCATGAGGTCCTCTCCTGGCAAGTCTATTGTTCGATATTCATGCAAACGCATAGACGTGACTTCGTATTCCCGACTATGATGCCGCCGTCCGGGCCCGGTCCTCCACCGCTCCCGGGCTGAAGTCCGGTCTGGTCAGGCGGCGACGCGACGCTCGGACGGCATTCGCAGTGCGTAGGCCGCGGCGATGAACAGGAACGCGGCGCCCACCACGAACCCCGCCGAAAAGGAGAACGAGTCGACGAGCAGACCCGCAACGAGAGGGCCGACGATTGCGCCGGCATCCGCACACATCGAGAACACCGACACCGGGCGGCCGCCGCGCGCACCGGCGGCATCGCCCACCGCCGCGGCCGGCGCGGTTCCCATGAACGCGGCGGCGACACCGTACACGCACAGCAGCGCTCCGAGCACCCAGATGTTCGGCGCAAACGAAATAGCGACGATGCTCAGGCCGGCGACAGAGAAAGCCCCGATGATGGCCGGTTTACGCCCGACGGTATCGACGAATCGGGCGGCCGGCGCGAGCGCAAGGGCCTGGGCCACCGCCGCGGCAGCAAGGGCGATTCCGGTCCACGAACTCGTGCCGCCGAGCACCACGACGACGAAAAGTGGAATCAGAGTCGTGCGCACGCCGAGCGAGGTCCAGCCCTGAGCAAAGTTGGCCAGGCAGGCCGCGCGAAAGCGTTCGTCACGCAGCACCTCTCGAAAGGGCGCGCGCACAGCGGATGCGTCGGCGCCGGCCAGCGCGCTGCCGCGCCCGCCCGAACGCAGTAGAAACAGCCCGATCAGGCCGGCGATGGTGAGGGTTCCGGCGTAGAAGTAGAACGGTGCGGTGAGCGAGATGGTGGCGAGCAGGCTGCCGATCGCGGGGCCGGCCATTCCGCCGATGAGAAAACCGCCCTGATAGAAACCGATCGCCCTGGCCCGCCGACTCGGCTCGGCTGTGCGCAGCAGCAGCGTCATTGCGGACACCGAGAACATGGCCGAGCCGATGCCGCCCGCGCCACGCAGGAGCAATAGTTGCAGATAGCTGTCGGCGGCGCCGACCAGACCGCTGGAGAGCGCGACGATGCCGATGCCGATGGCCAGTATGGTGCGTTCCCCCGCCCAGTCGATGAGGCGTCCGCAGACCGGGCTGAACACAAACCGCATGAGCGCGAACGCGGAGACGACAGCGCCGACCTCGAGGTTGCCCACTCCGAAGCTCTGCACGTAGACCGGCAGCACCGGAACGACAACGCCGAATCCCACCATCACGAAGAAGGCGATGACGCCGAGCACGATCACGTCGCGGTTCAGCCGGGGTTTCGGGCTCGTCCCGGGTACAGCGGATGCCCAGGGTCGCCCCCGCATCCATCCCGCCACTCGCATCCCCCCAGCCTAAGCTGCCGCGCTGCACGGTCGGTTCGGGTCCGGGCCACCGCACGAACACGGGCCCAGGTTTTATCCTGGACCCGCGTTGGGCAGTCTGCGCCCGACATCTGATCGAGCGGGGCTACCGAACGATCAGCAGGGAACGCGACCGGCTGGTTGCGGCTGCGACTACGTCATTGCCGGCGTAGTGCCCGACGACGTGGTACAGGCCGCGACTGAGCTGGGGCAGGGTGACGCTGCCGTGTCCTTTCGCGTCGAGCGCAACGGTGAAGTGACGCTTGTCGACCGTGACCGTGGCGGTGTCACCGACCTTGCCCTTGCTGGTGACGGTGATCGACACGGTGACCCGGCTGGAGAAGAACACCACCCGGTGGTTCACGGTGACCGCAACCGTCGCGGCGTATTTCACCACGACCCCGGCCGAGGTCGCCGATGCACTCGGCAGCCCGTCTTTCGACGCGGTCACCACTACCGTCAGGGTCGTTCCGGCGAGCGCGGACGTCGGGGTGAAGGTCGACGTCGTCGCACCGGCAATGTCGACGCCATCGCTCTGCCACTGGTAGCCGAAGGTGAGTCCCTCGGTGTTCCACTGGCCCGGATCGGCTGTCAACACCGACCCGATTTCCGGCGTTCCGGACACGCTCGGCGCCACAGTGTTCACCGGTGCGTCCGGCTCGGTGGCCTGGCTGGCCGCCACGGTGAGAATCGTCGACGCTGTGCTGTCGCCGTAGTCGACCACACCGAGATAGGGCGTGTTCGGCACGAGGCCGGTCCAGCTCAGCGTGTAGGTGATCGGCACTCCCTGCGGGCCCTGGATCGATGCCGGGGTGGCCGTGAACCCATAGCTGGGTGCCCCAGACGCGACCGAGAAGGTGTTCACATCGAACGCGGTCGTGCCGGAGAAGAAGTCAACTGTGACGCGGTAGAAGCCGGCTTCCGGGTCGGAGATGTCGACGTGCTCATCGGCGGATGCGGTGGCGGACTGCCACCCGGCGACCGGGTCACCGCCAGCGCCGTCGAGCAGCAGTACCAACAGGTCGAGGTCGGTCGAGTCATCGACAGCGTTCAGATCGAACCTGGCCAGCCGGCCTCCCTGAACCTGCACCTCATAGCTGAACTCATCGCCGGTCACGCCGGAACCGGAGTGCGGGCTCGACGGGTCAGCAGTGTCAGTCTGGTGAACCCCGTTGGCGAGGCCGCTGAGGTTCAGCGCAACCGGCTCTGATCCTCCCGGCGCCACCGTGACGTCAACCGAACCGTCCGCGCCGGTGCCGCCCACCTCGGTGGGGGCCACGACGGTGACCGGACGAACCGCGATCGGGCTATGAACGACTCCCGAACCACCTGAACCGCCACTTGCGAAGCCCCAGTCCAGCGAGCCGGTGGTGTATTCGTCGAGCGGGGCATCCGTTCTGGTGAACGTGACGGTGTAGCTCTGCTTCTCACCGACGGCCCCGAAAGTCATCGTGGCCGGGGAAACGACCGCGCTGATGCCGGGAATCTCGATCGGGATGGCCGTGTAGGTGCCGACCCGAATGGCCGTCACCGTGCGGGTGATCGTCTCGGGCGCGGTCAGCGACCCGATCTGGATGGACGGCAGGTTCAGGTTGCTGGCGTCGATCGGCTCTACGCCGGCGTTATAACCGATCCCCTGCAAATAGGCCAGCCAGTCGGCCGGTCCGCTCTGGTAGACCAGCCCCGGATACTCGAACGACGACGGAGTGACCTGTCCGGCCCCCTGCGCGAACGGGTCGGTCACCCGGGCGCCAGTGGCATCGACAGTGTCCGTGGCGGTCGTCATCATGACCGATTTGATCTCGGCCGGGGTGGCGAGTGGCCGGAAGCCCAAAATGAGGGCGGCAAGACCGGCGATGTGCGGGCTGGCCATCGAGGTGCCTGACAGGAACTGAAACGTCGGGTCTTCTCCGACCGCATTGGCACCGTCCGCGAGGATGCTGGCACCCGGCGCGGCGATATCGGGCTTGAGCAGGTCGCCGCCGTCGGCGGTCACCGGACCACGGGAGGAGAAGCCGGCCACCTGGGGCACCGGGGTCTGCATGGCGGTTGTGTTGTCGGGCGTGAACGTCACGGTTGCGCCGTCCGTCGCCGCGTAGGCGGACACCGGGTCGAAAGCGTCGGCGTCGAGATGGATGCTCGGGACCGAGTGTTCATCGGCGTCGACGTCGGCCGGCGTGCGGTTGACCAGCAGCATGCCGCTGCCGCCCGCCCGCAGTACCTCGGCCGACTTGGACACCCGGTCGTAAACACCACGTTGGCAGAAGACGATTCCACCGGCAACCTTGGTCGGGTCCAGCGCTCCCGGCGCACAGAGCAGCGCGTCGGCCGCATCGAAGCCGTCCACCGCCACAAGGTCGGCTCGCAACAGATTGCCGGAGAGCGGGGTGGCTCCCGGCGTGCGGTCGACTGTGATGGAGGCGCCGGCATACTTCGAGCCGTCGCCGAGGGTGGCCGTCGCCTCGTAGGAGGGGATGGTGCTGGCGGCGACCGTGGTGATCCACGGTGCCGCGTTGTCCACGGTGGACGCATCGGGGCCGTCGTTGCCGGCCGAGGCAGCCACGAAGATGCCCGCTGCCGCTGCGCCGAGGAAGGCCTGATCGGTGGGTGAGAACGTGGTCTGGGCCGATCCGCCGCCGATCGAGTAGTTGATCACGTCGACGCCGTCGGAGATGGCCTGATCGATGGCCTGCAGAATGTCGGTGCCCGCGCAGCCGTCATCGGTTGTGGCCGCAGGGTCGGGGCCCGACCAGCACACCTTGTAGGCGGCGATCTTGGCGGCCGGGGCCACACCGGAGATAGCGCCGAAGTCGACGCCATTGATCATGGCCGACACGTCGGTGTTGCCGCCCGCGGTGCTCGCGGTGTGCGAGCCGTGGCCTTCGCCATCACGTGCGGAGGCATACTCCCCAGTCGCGGCCGTACCGATCTGGCTGGCGCCGAACCCATCGAGGTAGTACCGGGCTCCGATCACCTTGGTGCTGCAGTCACTGGCTGCGAACTGTTCTCCGGTCTCGCAGATCCCGGTGAACGTGGTTCCGTCTGCCTTGTTCATGGTGATCGTGTCACCGTCGAGCCACGGCTCGTCACCGGGAGTCGTTCCCAGCTGCGCTCCCGCAAAAGAGGGGTTTTCCGGGGCGATGCCGGTGTCGATGACGCCGATCACGACCCCCTTGCCGGCCTCGCTCGACCCGCCGAGTTTGGACCATAGTCCGGTCGGGCCGCTGAGCTGCAGATAGTCGGTCGATGATTCCGCGGCCACATGCAGCAGAGTGTCTGGCACCACCGACACCACGTTCTTTTTCGCGGCGAGCGCCGCAGCCTGCTTGCCGGTCAGCTGCGCGGCAAAACCATTGAGCGCGAGAGTGTAGGAATATCCGACGGTGGCATCAACGGATGCTGCCACCTCACTCTGCACCCGCGTGAGATAGTCGCTGTAGGTCTCGGCCGAGCGGCTTTGCGCGTCGAGTTTGGTTCCGGCTCCAGGCATTGTGGCCGAGAAGCCGTTGACACCGCCCTGATACAACGCAACAGCCTCGTCACTGAGGGTCACGATGTAGCGGCCGGCGGAGAAGTCCATTCGCGTTCCGCCGGGCGTCCCGATGCTGCCCGACAGGCTTGTCGCTGCGGGGGCGGCGTTGGCGGGCAGCGCTCCGCCGATGAGTGTTGAAGCGCCCATCAGGGCGATGGTGACGGCAGCTGCGATTGTGGCGCGGCGCCGCGTGTGGGATGTTCGCGCCGGGTTCGGCGCTGAATCCGGCGCAGACATCGTGCGCTTGACGAAAGAACTCACGTGGGTGTCCAATCCGATAGGGGTGCGAGGTGGTCTCGTTCCACACCAGAACAGGTTCTGTTCCGGTGAGCGGGACAGTTCGCTCGTGAACGTAGCGCGCTCACCGCCCCCCGGATAGGGGTATCCCGCCCGAACCATACGCGGGTGCGGCACCGGCCTGCCCGGGTCCTGGGCGCCGTCAGGGCGCGGAAAGGCTTGAGTCAGACGGTCAGGCCGGCCTGTCCGCTTTTTCGGGCGTGATCGTGGCCGACGAAGCGCTGCGGGCCACCGCCGCATCCCGCCGCCCACCGATCGCGCGCAGGGCGTTCACAATGGTCAGGAGGTCGACGACTTCCTGACTGATCGCTCCGGCGGTCGCCGGAATCAGGCCGACCGCCGCGATGATCATGAGCACGACACTGAGGGCGATGCCGAGCCAGATGCTCTGCAGCGCCACGCGCACGGTGTCCTGTCCGATGCGCACGGCACGCACGGTGCGGGAGATGTCATCGAGCAGTATGACAACGTCGGCAGATTCGCTTGCGGCCGTTGATCCCTTTGCTCCCATGGCGATGCCCACGTCGGCGGCGGCGAGTACGGGAGCGTCATTAACACCGTCCCCGACCATAATCACCGGTCGGTTAGTGAGCGCCTGCACCGCCTCGACTTTGTCGCTCGGCAGGCAATCGGCCCGCACGTGCACGATGCCCACCTGCCCGGCCACATGCTGGGCCGTGGCTCGCGCATCGCCGGTGAGTATGAGGTTGTCTCGCACGCCGAGGCGTGCGAGGTCGGTGACAGTCTGGCGAGCGTTGTCCCTGACCCGGTCGCTTGCGACGATGCTGCCGGCGAACCGTCCGTCGACGGCAAGGTACATGGCCAGCTCTCCGCCGTCGAGGTGTGTGGCCGTGGCATCCGCTGTTCCGTCGTTGATGAACGAGAGCTTGCCGACCCGCACCACTCCGGCGCCGAATCGGGCTTCAACGCCAAAGGTTGCAACCTCGCTCGCCGAATCGGCCGTTTGCAGCACGAGGCCCCGATCGTGCGCGGCCTCGATAACGGATGCTGCCAGCACGTGACTCGAATACTGCTCGGCCGACGCCGCGAGCGTGAGCAACTCATCACTTGAGTACCCGGCTTCGGGACGCACCTGGGTTATGGCGGGTGTGCCGTAGGTGAGCGTGCCGGTCTTGTCGAACACGACAGTTTTGGCACGGGAGAGTGCTTCGAGCACACCGGCACCCTTGACGATGATGCCGTTGCGGGCGGCGCGGCTCATTCCGCCCATGAACGCAACCGGGGCGGCCAGCAGCAACGGGCAGGGGGTCGCCACCACGAGCACTTCGGCGAACCGCACCGCATCACCGGAGAGGGCCCAGGCCAGCCCGGCGAGGGCGAGCGAGCCGATGGTGAACGGCACGGCGTATCGGTCGGCGAGCCGCACGACGGGGGCTTTGCTCGTCGATGCCTCCTCAACGAGGGCGATGATTTGCTGATACTGGCTGTTCGCGGCGGTCGCCGTGGCGACAATGGTGGCCGCCGACTGCCCATTGATGGATCCGCTGAGTATCCCCTCGCCGGCTGCGCGTTCGACCGGGAGACTCTCGCCGGTGAGTGAGGACTCGTCGAACGCGGCGCTGCTTCCCTGCAGCTGTCCGTCGACTGGCACGATCTCCCACGGCCGCACGAGCAACAGGTCTCCCACGCTCACCTCGGTCGCCGGCACGTCCGTCGGCTCACCCGATGGAGAATCAAGTCGATGCGCGATCTGCGGGGCACGTTTCAACAGGGCGTCGAGTTCGCGGGCGGCACGCCCCGCGGCAAATTCTTCGAGGGCAGCTCCACCCGAGAGCATGAGCACTATGAGCAGGGTCGCCACGTATTCGTCGACGAGAACGGTCGCCACGATCGCGATGATCGCGAGCAGGTCAACCCCAAAGGCGCCACGCAGGAGCTGGCGCACCATACCGACGGAGACGATCAGCGCGGCAACCAACCCGAAGCCGCTGAACAACCAGCGCACTGTATCCGCTTCCCCGAAGATTCCCAGCACAATCCCGAGCAGGCCGACGAAGACGGTGGCGGCGACGAGCGGGTATCGGCGCACGAAAGTGAGAAGGCGGGGCATGCCTGCATTCTCTCGCTCCCGGCGGTGTACCGCCACCGAGGTGAGGCTCGCCTGAGCCTCGGAAGGGCCACACGATGCTCCCGGTGAAACCACACAGGGCCACGACAGTTTCCGGTCGTGGCCCTGTGTTCGTTGGTGCGGGTTACGCCAGGCGCGTCTGCAGGTTATCCGCGATGGCCGCGAGGAACTCTTCAGTGGTCTGGTATCCCTGCTCCGGGCCGACCAGGAGCGCGAGGTCCTTGGTCATCTTGCCGCTCTCGACAGTCTTGATGACGACGTCTTCGAGGGTGCTTGCGAACTCGGCGAGGGCCGGGTTGTCGTCGAGCTTGGCCCGGTGGGTGAGGCCACGAGTCCAGGCGTAGATCGACGCGATCGGGTTCGTCGAGGTGGGCTTGCCGAGCTGGTGCTGGCGGTAGTGGCGCGTCACGGTGCCGTGGGCGGCTTCCGCTTCAACGACCTTGCCGTCGGGCGTGGAGAGCACGCTCGTCATGAGGCCGAGCGAACCGAAACCCTGGGCAACGGTGTCCGACTGAACGTCGCCGTCATAGTTCTTGCAGGCCCAGACGTAGCCGCCCTCCCACTTCATGGCGGATGCGACCATGTCGTCGATGAGGCGGTGCTCGTAGGTGAGGCCGGCGGCGTCGTAGCGCTCCTTGAACTCGGCGTCGAAGATCTCCTGGAAAATGTCCTTGAACCGGCCGTCGTAGGCCTTCAGGATCGTGTTCTTGGTCGACAGGTAGACCGGGTAGTTGCGCTGCAGGCCGTAGTTGAGCGAGGCACGGGCGAAGTCGACGATCGACTTGTCCAGGTTGTACATGCCCATGGCCACACCGCTGCCGGGTGCCTGGAAGACCTCGAACTGCTGGGGAGCGCTGCCATCCTTCGGGGTGAAGGTCATGCTGAGCGTGCCTTCGCCCTCGAAACGGAAGTTCGTTGCCTTGTACTGGTCGCCGAACGCGTGGCGGCCGATGATGATGGGCTTGTTCCAGCCGGGTACGAGACGCGGGATGTTGGAGATGATGATGGGCTCGCGGAAGATGGTACCGCCGAGGATATTGCGGATGGTCCCGTTGGGCGAGATCCACATCTTCTTCAGGCCGAATTCTTCGACTCTGGCCTCATCGGGGGTGATGGTCGCGCACTTGACGCCGACGCCGTGCTTCTGGATGGCGTGGGCCGCATCGACCGTGATCTGGTCGTTGGTCTCGTCGCGCTTCTGAATAGACAGGTCGTAGTACTCGAGGTCAACATCGAGGTACGGGTGAATGAGCGTGTCCTTGATGGCCTGCCAGATGATGCGGGTCATCTCGTCGCCGTCAAGCTCGACAACTGTTCCCTCAACCTTGATCTTCGACAAAAAATTCTCCTCTGTAGTCAGTGTGTCCGTCAGGACCACCATCCAGCCTACTAGAGCCCCGTAACTATCTTGACATCGAGATACATTCTGCAGGTGAATTGCCGGGGTCAAACGCTCCCGCGACTACCGGCCACCCCCGACGCACGTTAGCCTGATCACATGGGTGAGCTGAAGCTGGAAGAATTATCCGCACGAAACATCGTCGCGGCCAACACCTTGAGCCTGAAGCCGGGCCAGGAACAATTCATTGCGCCGGTCTCCTATTCGGTCGCCGCCTCGGTGATCAACCCGGCCACCTCGTGGCAGCGCGTGGTACTTCTTGACACCGTTGTGGCGGGTTTCATCCACGGCAACTTCGACCCCGAGTCGGAGCACGAAGAGTTTCGCGCCTGCATCTGGCGCATCAACGTTGACGCGAATGCTCAGGGTCAGGGCGTGGGGACCTTTGCAGCCCAGGCGCTTGCCGCCGAAGCCCGCGACCGTGGTTTCGACCACGTCAATGTCATCTGGGAGCCGGGAGCCGACGGACCGGAGGCCTTCTTCCACAGTCTGGGCTTCGTCGATGTCGGAGAAACCCAGTACGGCGAAGTCATCGGATCGCTGAAGCTCTAAACCGGGCATGACCGCGACCGAGCCAGCCGACTTCGTCTCCCGGGTGCTCGGCGTCGTCGATTCCATTCCGCCTGGCCGCGTCATGACCTACGGCGGAGTGGCCGCACAGCTCGGCTCCCGCGCCGCCCGCGCCGTCGGCCAGGTCATGGCCCGGTACGGTTCGGAGGTGGCGTGGTGGCGTGTGATTCGCGCGGGCGGGCATCCGCCCATCGGACATGAGGCCCAGGCGCTGCCGCACTACGAAGCTGAACTCACACCGTTGCTGCGCTCAGCAGCCGGTCTGCCGACAGCAACAGCAGCATCAGCGACAACGACAACGGATGCCGCCTACCGCGTCGACTATGCGGCCGCCCGCTGGTCACCCACCTGACCGGCCGACTCGGGGGCGGGTTCGGTCGGGCCCTGATCCAGGCGGAACGGCGGGTATTCGTCCCGCATCAGCGCCGTGTACGTCACGACTCGGAATACCCAGCGGTTGACGCCCAGAATGAAATTGAACAACGGCCGCTGATACCGGCCGGTGAACAGCAGGATGACCCCGGCCACCACCACCAGCACGCTCAGCAGCGACACCCCGTCGGCATAGGCGCCGTCGCCGGGCCATGGGTAGGCCCACGTCGACAGACCGCCGACGAGCACCGTGAGCAGCACCAGGTGCGGAATGGCGAGCAGCCAGGACTTCACGAGCACAAGTCCGCGCGACAGGCGCTCGGGATACTCGACGTCGAAGTCGGCCGGGTAGTCGGTGCGGGCGAGCGTGAACGGTGGGTAGCGATCGGTTCCGAGCGCTGAGTAGGCATAGAACGCCACCCGCCAGCTCCAGCGCAGCACGCCGACATTGAAGTGAAAGATCGATCGGGGGTACCGGCCGGTGAACAGAATGGCAAACGCCGCCACAACCGTCGTGACCACGAATGCGAACCACAGGCAGGCGAGCAGCACAAAGTGCGGAATGGCCAACAGCCACTTGATCAGCCAGAGGCCGCGCGACAGAACCGGGTCGAGGTGGCCGGTCAGCGCGGCCGGGTACACCGGTTTCGGCCGGTCAGAATCAAGCGCACCGGGGGCCGCTGCCGCCGGGTCCGGTGCCGGTGCGAGCTTCCGCCCGAGACCGATGGCACCGGCGACCGCGAGCAACACACCCAGCACGAACAGGACGCCGCCGCCCACGAGAAGTCCAACGGCAATTGGCCCCAGCAGGTCGGTGTGCAGGCCGGCGGCGAGATTCACCGCCACTCCGGGGCTCGCATCGGCATTCATGACGACGACCGACCAGTCGCCCGCTGCAGGCTTCCAGATGATTTGCTGGGTGCCGGCACCCGACGACGATTCGGTCCAGAAATTCTGCTCGGCGGGGGCGTCTGGCGTGGTGCTGCCGGGAACCTCGCGGTAGTCCACCCGAAACGGTGACGTTTGCACGTTGCGCAGTTCGCTGTGGTTGACCCCGGCGAGGTACTCGTCGACGTCGGAGCGAGGAGCTATGCCGATGAACACGTCTCGGTCGGTTGTGACGGCGGTCGCCTGCAGGCGCAGCGTGGCAATGTCGAATCCGACTCCGGTCGGCATGCCGAAGTCGCTTCCCAGATTGAGGTTCGGCGACGTGACCGCGAACGAATCGACCGTGAAAGTTTCGGCCTGGGTGGTGAAATAGCCGTCGCTCTGTTGCGTCGCCGTTGCGACGGCGATCGCCGTTCCCCCCGCGAGCATGCCAGCACCGACCAGGCCCAGCACAGTGCCCAGTATGAGCATGATGATCGGTCCCGGCTGCGCTCCGGACCGCACACGGGGTATCTGGTTGGGAACTGGTGAGCCGGGAGGCGTCGTAGTACTCATCATCTGGCAGCCTTTCTGATGCGGTGCATGCTGAAAAACAGGAGATCCGGTACCAGCATCCCGCACCTCCCGGCAACGCACTAGAGACCAAAGACCCAAACAGCCATCGACTCCGCTACACGAGGGAGTCGCGCCAGGCGGCGTGCATGCTGGCGAAACGGCCGGTTCGCGCGATGAGGTCGTTCGGGGTGCCGTCCTCAACGATGCGACCGAGTTCCATGACGAGCACTCGATCAGCGATCGCCACCGTGGAGAGGCGGTGGGCGATGATCACGGCCGTACGATCAGCGAGCAGCGTCTGCAGCGCCTCCTGCACGAGCCGTTCACTGGGAATATCGAGAGAGGATGTGGCCTCATCGAGGATGAGTACCGCCGGATTGGCGAGGAACGCGCGGGCAAACGAGATGAGCTGGCGCTGGCCGGCCGATACCCGCCCACCACGCTTGTTCACGTCGGTGTCGTAGCCGTTGGGCAGGCTCTGGATGAACGCGTGGGCGCCGACAGCCTCCGCAGCGGCACGAATCTCATCCGCCGAGGCATCAGGTTTGCCGATGGCGATGTTTTCGGCCACCGAACCGCTGAACAGGTAGGCCTCCTGGGTGACCATGACGATCGCGCGGCGCAGGTCCTTGGGATGCAGGTCACGCAGGTCGACGTCGTCGAGCAGCACCCTGCCATCCGATGGGTCATAGAACCGGCTCATGAGCTTGGCGAGCGTCGATTTACCGGCACCGGTCGACCCGACCAGGGCGATGGTCTGCCCGGCCGGAATGTCGAGGTCGAAGTGCGGCAGAATCTCCCGGTCGGGCTGATAGGCGAACTGCACGTTCTCGAACCGCACCCGTCCGCGTGCCTGCCAGAGATCGACGGGGGCGACCGGGTCGGGCACGCCGGGACGTTCCTCGAGCACGCCCGAGATCTTCTCGAGCGCCGCCGCGGCCGACTGGTAGGAGTTGTAGAACATCGCCATCTCCTCCATCGGGTCGAAGAACCGGCGGGTGTAGAGCAGCGTGGCGAGCAGTGCGCCGATCGCCAGCTGACCGTCTGCCACCCGAAATCCGCCGACGAGCAGCACCGCGGCGACGGTGACATTGCCGATGAGAACCAGACCGGGGTCGAAAACCCCGAACAGTTGGATGACACGCGCGTTGACTGCACGATAGGTTTCCACGAGTGCGCCGAACACCGACTCGTTGTGCTTTTCAGTGCGGAACGCCTTGACTGCGCGAATGCCGGTCATCGTTTCGACGAAGCGCACGATCAGGCTCGCCGACGCGACCCGCGACTGCCGAAACAGGCTCTGCGAGCGCACCTGGAACCAGCGGGTGAGTATAGCGAGCGGCAGCAGCGCGCAGAGCAGCACGAGTCCGCTGGTTCCGTCGAGCAGCACGAGGGCGATCGCGGTGAACGACATATAGAGGATGCCTTGCACGAGCTGGTTGATGCCGGAATCCAGCAATTCCCGAATGGCATCGAGGTCGCTGGTCTGGCGCGAGATGATGCGCCCCGAGGTATACGACTCGTGAAATTCGAGGCTGAGCTTTTGCGTGTGCAGGAACACTCGCTTGCGCAGGTCGATCAGTACGGCCTGGCTCACCCGGGCGCTCAATACCGTGTACCAGGCGATGAGCAGCGCGCCGAGCACCCCCGCTACGAGGTAGATCGCGCCCGTCGTGGCGAGCGGCATCCAGTCCTGCTTGAGCAATGCGGGCAACCCGCGGTCGATGCCGACAGCGATAAGGGCCGGACCGACGACCTGCGCGGCCGTGGAGAGCACGACCACGAGCATGGCGAGCACGACCTTGCCGCGTACCGGCAGCAGCAGCGAGCCGAGCAGCCGCAGGGATCGCGCCCGGATCTGTTTGCTCTCGATCGTGGTGAAGTCGTGGCGTTCTTCGCCGGTCACACCGCTCACGCTCACAGCGCTCCCTCCGTTCGGTTTGATTCTCTGCGTTCTTCGTCTTCCAGGCTGGAGATGACGAAGGTGTAGTGCCTACTGGTGCGCAGCAGCTCGGAGTGTGTACCGACGGCGGTGATGCGGCCGTCTTCGAGCAGAGCCACCCGGTCGGCGAGCATGACAGTTGACGGGCGGTGTGCCACGATCAACGCGGTGGTGTCGACGAGCACCTCACGCAGGGCGTTCTCCACGAGCGATTCGGTGTTCACGTCAAGCGCCGACAGCGGATCGTCAAGGATGAGCACCGATGGCCGGGCCGCGACTGCGCGGGCGAGCGCGAGACGCTGCCGTTGCCCGCCGGAGAGGCTCATGCCCTCCTCGCCGACGAGGGTGTCGACCCCGAGCGGCAGGTCGTGCACGAAACCGGCCTGCGCGATCTGCAGGGCCTGCGCGAGCGCGGCATCCGCTTCGGGGCCGTTGGAGGCGAACTCGGCGCGGCCGAGCAGCACGTTGTCACGGACGGATGCCGAGAACAGGGTTGCGTCCTCGAACGCCATCGCGAGGTGGCTGCGCAGCTCCTCGCGACTGAGCGCGCGCACATCGACACCGTCGAGCGTCACGGCGCCCGCTGTCACGTCATACAGGCGGGTCGTGAGCGCCGTCAGCGTGGACTTGCCCGACCCGGTCAGGCCGACCAGCGCCATGGTCTCCCCCGGTTCGAGCACGAGGTCGATGCCGTTGAGCAGGTCGGGAAAACGCTCCGGCGAGTCCGGGTAGCGAAAATGTACGTTGTCGAATGCGAGTCGGCCGAGCGGCGCGGTCAGCCTGACCGGGTTTGCGGGGTCGGTGATGTCGTTCGGGGTGTCGAGAATGTCAAAGAACCGGTCGGTCGCGGTGCGCGCGTCGAAGGTCATCGACAGCAGGAACCCGATCGATTCCACCGGAAATCGCAGCACCGTCGCCGTGGCGAAGAACGCCAGCAGCTCACCGCTGCTGAGGTCACCCTGGCTGGTGAGCCAGACACCGGCCACGAGGCACAGCGCAAACGCGACGTCGGGCACGAGCAGCAGCCAGAGCCAGATACCGGCGATGGCGCGTGCCTTTTCAATCTCGGTGCCGCGCAGGTTTTCCGCCTGAGAGGCGAAATTCTTGAGGGCGAACGACCCGCGCCCGAAAGCCTTGAGCACACGAATGCCGTGCACCGACTCTTCGACGGCGGTCGCGAGGTCCCCGGCCTGATCCTGGCTTCTTCGTGCGATGACCGAGTACTTCTCCTCGAAGACGTAGCCGTAGATCCAGATCGGAATCGAGCAGACCACGAAAATCACCCCGAGCAGCCAGTGCATCCACAGCAGTATGACGACGCCGACGACGATGGTGAGAAAGTTGACGACGAGCAGCACGAGCCCGAACGATATCCAGCGGCGAATGAGGTTGAGGTCGCTCACGGCACGGCTGAGCAGCTGACCGCTCGGCCAGCGGTCGTGAAAGCTGACCGGCAGGTCCTGCAGCCTGGCGAAGAGATGGTTGCGCATGCGCGCCTCGATGTGGGTGCCAGGGGTGAGCACAAACCAGCGGCGCAGGGCGATCATGATCGCCTCGAGCACACCGAGCCCGAGTACCATCCACACGGCCGGCCAGATCTGTGCCGCACTGTCGCCGGTGCCGACGGCGCTGGTGCCGACGGTGCTGAGCGGGCCGTCGACGAGCCAGGCCAGCACCTGCGGGATGGCCAGGGCCACGAGCCCAGCGAACAGCGCGGCGAGCATGCCCAGGCAGATGCGGGGCAGGGCCGGTTTGGCGTAGGGGTAGAGCCGCCGCAGTATGCGAAAGGTGCTGCTGCGTGCTGCCGCACCGCTCGTGGGCGGCGATGCAGCCGGAGGTGCTGTCGTGGTCATGGTCCAGTCCTGAGTGTCGTGCGGTGGATCTGTGTGGTCGCCGATTCGAACGGAACCGTCGACAGGACGTGCAATTGGCGCGGTGCGGTGCAGCGAATGCGTCAGCGCGCAGTTTCGGGCTCAACAACCGCTCTGGCAGCAGCTGTGAGCGGATGCTCATGGGCCGAAACCGACCCCTGCTGCGGCCCCTAACCGGGCGGGTAAGTCGAGTTGGGCGGGTCGACCCGGGCAGGCCGGTTGGTCAGTTGACGAGGTACACGGCGGCGGCGAACGAGGCAAACGCGGCAAAGGGAGCGCCGTCGTTCGCAATCGGTGCGAGCGTGATCGGTGCTGTCTTTGTCATGTCTGCCTCCTGGGCGCTCAATGATTATGTGTCTTTGCCCCCCGGATCAGGCAGCCTTTTAGACTATGGCGATCGCGGGCGCTGCGCAAGGTTTTTCTGCGCGGCGCCATCCGCGTGGCCGGTCCGACATGTAGGCGAAACCGCAGCCCGCAGCCGCAGCCGCAGCCGCAGCCGACGAGGTTCGAGCTGGGCTCCACCGCGCGTTTTCCCAAGCGGGGTCACGTAGTCTGGAATCTGCGCTGATCGTCGCCATGACCATGCCCCGCGCAGTCACCACATCGGAAGGATTCTTCATGCTGCCCACCCTGTTGGGAATCGATTTTCTCGACTCTGAGTGGCTGATCCACTCTTTCGGATCGTTCGTCCTGCTGGGCGTCGCGGCGGTTGTGTTCATCGAAACCGGTTTCATTGTTTTGTCGTTCCTGCCGGGCGATTCGCTGCTGTTCACCGTTGGTCTGCTCACCGCGACCGGCGTTGTTCCCCTGCCGATTTGGGTGACCTGCCTGGTCGTGTTCGCGGCCGCCTTCGCCGGCGATCAGCTCGCCTACGTCATCGGCCGAAAAGCCGGGCCCGCCGTGTTCGCGCGGGAGAAGAATCGATTCTTCAACCCGAAGAACGTTGAGCGCACCAACGCCTTTTTTGCCAAGCACGGCGGCAAATCCATCATCCTGGCCCGTTTTCTGCCGGTCTTTCGAGCCTTCGTGCCGGTCGCTGCCGGCGTCGGCAAGATGCGCTACCGCAGCTTCATGGTTTTCAACGCGATCGGAGCCTTCGCCTGGGGCGTCGGCCTCACCCTCGTCGGCTTTTTCCTCGGCCAGTTCGCGTTCGTCGCCGCATACTCCGAATTCTTCATCATCGGCATCATTCTCCTCTCCGGAATTCCCATTCTCACCGAACTGACCAAGGCCGCACGCACGACGCTCAAGGAGCGCCGTGCCGCCGCAAGGATTCGTCCGACCATCCCGGCCGACCTGCGCGAGTAGCCCGTGGGCGTCGGGCAGCACCCGTGCTCAACGCCTACGGAACGTCTGTCGTGCGCTGCACCGAGATCGACTCGGTGAACTGCTGTGCGCGCGCTTTGGCATGCTCATCGCCCGAAAACAGGCCGACCGGCTCGGTGACCGGACGCTGCAGAGCCGGTCGACGAGGCGGCTCCTCGCTCGCCTCCCGCAACTGAATCCGTCCCACCGGCAGAGCCTGCGGGTTGTGCCGGTTGAGCCACTCGATCAGGTTCTCCCGAACGAGGCAACGCAGATCGAACAGGGTCGGCGCATCGGCGGCGGAGACCAGCACGCGTACGCGCACACACCCGCCGACGGCATCCGTCACCTGCAACACGACCACGCGCTGGTCCCAGAGCTCGGTCTGGCGCACGATGCGGTCGAGTTCGGCGCGCATGCCGATCGGGTCAACGCCCCAATCAAGGTCGAATTCAATCGCACCGAGCAGCTCGCTGTTGTGCCGGGTCCAGTTCTGAAACGGATTCGTCGTGAAATAGGTCGACGGCAGCACCATGCGCCGGTCATCCCAGATGTGCACGACCACGTAGGTGAGAGTGATCTCCTCGATTTTGCCCCACTCCCCCTCGGCAATCACGACATCGTCGACACGCAGTGCGTTGTTGAAGGCGAGCTGCATGCCCGCGAAGACGTTAGCGAGCGTCGACTGTGCCGCCAAACCGGCGACGACGCTGAGCAAGCCGGCAGAGGCGAACAGGCTCGCTCCCGCCGTCGCTGCGCCCGGCACACTGAGCAGAATGGTGCCGATGGCACAAATAACGACCACCACCACCCCGATCCGCCGCAGTATGCGCAGCTGGGTGCGCACCCGTCGAGCCACCCGATTGTCACGCACGTCAATGCGGTAGCGGGAAGCTGTCACCTCTTCGAGAAAGTACAACAGCGCGCAGACCAGCCAGGTTGCCGCGGCGGTGAAGAGCGTCCGAGACGTGAAATCGAGCAGGCCGGCGAGCGCCGGATCGATCTCAACAGAGGCCGTCTCGGCAAGCCAGAGCAGCCCGACGAGCACCACAATGCGAAACGGCACCCTGGCCAGCCGCAGCAGGGTGCGCGGCCACACTCGTCGACGCCCAAGAAATCGAAAAACGAGCGATGCGAGAGCGGTCACCGCAATGGCCACGAGTACCGCCACCGAAAGTGCGAGCACGACAGGGGCAATGGTGAAGCCGCCAAACGTCACGAGGATTCCTTCCGGTAGCACTTTGGGCGGATCGACCGGCTTGTTCACCGGTCGAGACACGCAAAAAGCACCTCCAATTCGACATCGAAGGTGCTTTTCTTGCGTTTGAGCCTAGTGGAAGAAGTGGCGCTCTCCGGTGAAGTACATCGAGACGCCGGCCGCGGTGGCTGCGGCGATGACCTCGGGGTCGCGCACCGATCCACCGGGCTGCACAACGGCTGCGATGCCGGCTTCAAGCAGTACCTCAAGTCCATCGGCGAAGGGGAAGAACGCGTCGGACGCGGCGACCGATCCCTCGGCCCGTTCGCCGGCGCGGCTCACGGCCAGATGGCAGGAGTCGACCCGGTTGACCTGGCCCATACCCACACCAACGGATGCCCCGGCGCGCGCGAGCAGAATCGCGTTCGACTTCACGGAACGACACGACTTCCACGCGAACTCGAGGTCGGCGCGGGTGGTGGCATCCACTTCAGGGCCGGCCACGAGCGTCCAGGCGTCCGAGCTGAAGCCGTCGAAACTGTCGGTCTCCTGCACGAGCAGGCCGCCCGAGATCTGGTGCAGTTCGAGCGAGGAACGCTCGTAGTCGGCGGGCAGCTCGAGCAGGCGAATATTCTTTTTCTTGGTGAGCAGTTCCACTGCGGCCGGTTCGAAGCCGGGGGCGACGAGCACCTCGGTGAAGATTTCGCTGACGGTTTCGGCCATTCCGAGGGTGACGACGCGGTTTGCGGCGATGACGCCGCCAAAGGCGGAGATTGGGTCGCAGGCGTTGGCACGCAGGTGGGCGGAGGCGATGGCATCCGGTGCGTTGGGCTTGGCGATGGCGATGCCGCACGGGTTGGCATGCTTCACGATGGCGACGGCCGGTTCGCTGAAGTCGAAGGCGGCGCGCACGGCGGCATCCGCGTCGACGTAGTTGTTGTACGACATTTCTTTGCCGTGCAGTTGCCTCGCCTGCGCGATACCGCGGCCCCCGTCGCCGACATAGAGCGCAGCGGCCTGGTGCGAGTTCTCGCCGTAGCGGAGGATGGCCTCGCGAGTCACCTCGATGCCGAGTCCCTCAGGGAACGTTGAGTCTTCGTCTTCGTCGTCGGCCGGCTCGAAGGTGTCGTCTTCGGCGAGCGCCTCGGTGTCGTCTTGCCACTGGTCGTAGATGTTCTCGGTGAACCAGCTCGACACGCTCAGGTCGTAGTCGGCGGTGTGCTCGAAGGCGAGCGAGGCGAGCTTCTGACGCAGCTGGAGGGTCGATCCGCCCGCAGCGACGGCGGTGACGATCTCACCGTAGTTGGCCGGGTCGACGACGATCGCCACGTTGGCGTGATTCTTAGCGGATGCCCGCACGAGTGCCGGCCCGCCGATGTCGATCTTCTCGATCACGTCGGCCGGTTCTGCGCCGCTCTCGACGGTTTCCACGAACGGGTACAGGTTGACGACGACGAGCTGGAAAGCTTTGATGTCGAGCTCGTCGAGTTGTGCTTCGTGTGTCTCCAGGCGCAGGTCGGCCAGGATGCCGGCGTGCACACCAGGGTGCAGGGTTTTGACCCGACCGTCGAGCGATTCCGGAAAACCGGTGACCGCCGAGACGTCGGTGACGTTGTAGCCGGCAGCGCGAATGGTCGCGGCGGTGGATCCGGTCGAAACGATTTCAACACCATCCGCGTTCAGAGCGGCGGCGAGATCGAGCAGGCCGGTCTTGTCGCTCACGGAGATGAGTGCGCGCTCGATGGCGATCTGGTCCCGGTTACGGTACGAGCTGGGCGCGTTGGTGTGTCCACTCATGCGTTGGAGTTCTCCTTGAGGTTCATGTGTCCGTTGGCGATGTCAAGCACGGCCTGGATGAGCAGGCGCCTCTCAACGATTTTGATGCGATTCTGCAGGGAAGTTTCGGTGTCACCGGGCAGGACGTCGACGCGCTCCTGCACCAGAATGGGGCCTTCGTCGACACCGTTGTCAACCACAATGATGCTGGCGCCGGTCCGCACAGCCCCGGCGGCGAGCGCGTCACGCACGGCGTGCGCCCCGGGAAACTCGGGCAGGTAAGCCGGATGCGTGTTGATCAGGTTCGGCGAGAGGGCGGCCACAACGCGCGGCGGCAACAGGCGCATCATGCCGCTGAGCACGACCAGGTCGGGCTCCCATTGCTGAATCTGCGCGAGCAGCTCGTCGCCCCACGCTGCACGGTCGGCAAATGACACGAATGGAACTGAGAACGCGGGGATGCCGAATTCGATCCCGAGTTCGAGCCCGTCGGCGTCGCGATCGGCGCCGATCGCCACGATTCGCGCCGGAAATTCGGCGTCCTCCGACACCTCCAGCAGGGCCCGCAGATTGGATCCTCCGCCGGAGATCAACACGACAATAGACAGCACTGTTCGATCTTACCGTTTGCCGCGGCGCACCGGCGGAACCTTCAACCGGCCGGCGAGCATTCCGAGGGCCGCTGCGATGCCGATTTCGGCGGCGACGAGTGCGCCCACCAGCAGCGGATTCGGCCCGACCTCGATCAGACGGCCGGGGCCCATCGCGCCGGCTGACCACCAGGCCAGCACGCCGAGGAGCACTCCGGCGACAACACCCATGCCGAGACCGGTGAGCACGTGTTCGAGCGTGGTGCGTTCGGGCACCCCGGGGCGGTCCAGCCACTGCCGGGTGACGACGGCAAACACGAAACCCAGAAGTATGGGCACGAGCAACCCGACAAAGCCGTAGGCCGGGCTCCCCTGCGGCAGGGCACCGAACAGGGGCAAGCCGGGCAGGGTGCCGACGACGGTGCCGATCGGCGAGACGGTGGTTCCCACGCCCACCGCGATGCCGGGTCCGACGAACCACGCGGCGGCCCAGATGACCAGGTTGGGAATCAGCGCAAGCTGGGCAAGGGTGATGGTGGCACCGCCAACAACACCGGCCTGCACCGCTTCATAGAGCCCGATGATGGTCGCGTAGTTGACCGCGATGAGAACGGCAACACTTACGGCCGATACGAGCAGCACCCCGGCGGCCGCCGCGGTTCCGCCGCGCAGCGCGCCCTCGATGACGGTGCGAGTGGTCTGCGGTATCCGCTGATACGACGAACGGATGACGCGACCTACGCGATCGGTGCTGTCCCCGACCTGGCTGGTCTTGCGCCGCCCCAGCTCCGCGCCCACCAGAACCCCCGCGGCATAGATGAGTGTCGGCAGCACGAGCCCCTGCACCTGGCTGGGTCGCACCGTTTCGGAGACGGCGGACAGGGTCACGAGCGCGGCGAGAACCGCGTAGGTGCCCACGGCGACACCAACGCCGGTCCAGCGGTGCGGTGTTTCTGCCGCACGGCGGCCGGTGTGCACCCCCATGAGCACCGAGAGCAGGGCGAAGCCGAGCGGAACCACGGAAAACAGGAAGGCGGTGTCCGCGCCGGCCAGCCCGAGCGCGGCGGCCACGTCGGGGCCAAGCTGAACCGTGAGGTCAACGCCGTTGCCCAGCAGCCAAATATCGGCTGCGGCCCGCCAGAACACGAACCATTCGACCGACAGGCCGAAGTGGGCGGCCCAGAGTACGGTGAGCGGCACCATGGCAATTCCGATGCCAATGGCGACAACAAGTAATGCCTCGAGAGCGGCGAGCAGGGCGGTCGTTATGCGGTTCATCCGTTGCGAGCCTATATCGCCGGGCGGACAATGCGGCACAAGCCGCGCGTACCGGGCACCGAACTGCACAGATTCACGGCTGCGACGGGGCTCAAATGCACACGTCTCCCTCGAGAATCCCGCAGCGGTTGCTGGCGCACACAGGGGCCCGCCGGCAAACCGGCGGGCCCCTCAGAACAGCGTGTTGCTTACAGTGCGGCGAGAGCCTCGCGCAGCAGGGTCGCAGCCTCGCTCGGCGTCTTGCCGACCTTGACTCCGGCGGCCTCAAGGGCCTCCTTCTTGCCCTGGGCGGTTCCGGCTCCGTCGGAGACGATGGCGCCGGCGTGGCCCATGGTCTTGCCCTCGGGTGCGGTGAAACCGGCGACGTAGCCGATGACGGGCTTCGTGACGTGCGCCTTGATGTACTCGGCGGCCTTCTCTTCGGCGTCGCCGCCGATTTCGCCGATCATAACGATCGCCTTGGTCTCCGGATCGTTCTCGAAGGCCTCGAGCGCGTCGATGTGCGTCGTGCCGATGATGGGGTCGCCACCGATACCGATCGCGGTGGAGAAGCCCAGGTCGCGCAGTTCGTACATCATCTGGTAGGTCAGGGTGCCCGACTTGGAGACGAGTCCGACCGGGCCCTTGCCAGTGATGTTGGCCGGCGTGATGCCGACGAGTGCTTCACCGGGCGTGATGATGCCGGGGCAGTTCGGGCCGATGATGCGGGTCTTGTTGCCCTTGGCCTTGGCGTACGCCCAGAACTCGGCCGAGTCCTGCACGGGAACGCCCTCGGTGATGATGACGAGCAGCGGAATCTCGGCGTCGATCGCTTCGATGACGGCGTCCTTGGTGAACACCGGGGGCACGAAAATGATCGACACGTCGGCACCGGTCTTCGTGACGGCCTCGGCGACCGTGCCGAAAACGGGCAGCTCGACGGCGCCGTGCACGACGGTGGTGCCGGCCTTGCGGGCGTTGACGCCACCGACGACCTGGGTACCGGCCTTGAGCATAAGGGCGGTGTGCTTGGTGCCCTCACCTCCGGTGATGCCCTGAACGATGACCTTGGAGTCCTTGTTGAGGAAGATTGACATTCTTGGTTGTCCCTTACTTCGCGGCGTGGGCGAGTTCGGCGGCCTTTGCGGCGCCCTCGTCCATGGTGGCGGCCAGTGTTACGAGCGGGTGGTTCGCCTCAGCGAGAATGCGACGGCCCTCCTCGACGTTGTTGCCGTCGAGGCGCACCACAAGCGGCTTGTTGGCGCTCGAACCGAGCTCAGCGAGCGCGCCCACGATGCCCTTGGCGACGGCGTCACACGCGGTGATGCCGCCGAAGACGTTGACGAACACGCTCTTGACCTGCGGGTCTCCGAGGATGACGTCGAGGCCGGCAGCCATGACCTCAGCGGATGCTCCGCCCCCGATATCGAGGAAGTTGGCCGGTTTGACGCTGCCGAAGTTCTCGCCGGCGTAGGCGACGACGTCGAGGGTGCTCATGACGAGACCCGCTCCGTTGCCGATGATGCCGACTTCGCCGTCGAGCTTGACGTAGTTGAGACCGGCAGCCTTGGCCTTGGCCTCGAGCGGGTCAGCCGCGGCGGCATCCTCGAGGAGGGCGTGCTTGGGGTGACGGAAGTCGGCGTTCTCGTCGATCGTGACCTTGCCGTCGAGAGCGATGATGTCGCCCTCTTCGGTGAGTACGAGCGGGTTGACCTCGACCAACGTGGCGTCTTCACCAGCGAATACGTTGTAGAGCTTGACGAAGACAGGGGCGACCTTGTCGACGAGCTCGGCGGGGAACTTCGCGTCGATGGCGATCTGCTTGGCAACGGCGAGGTCGATGCCGACCGCCGGGTCAACGGCCGTGTAGGCGAGCGCTTCGGGCTTCTCGACAGCGAGAACTTCGATCTCCACGCCACCCTCATAGCTGGCGAGCGACAGGTAGGACCGGTTGGACCGGTCCAGCAGCACGGAGAAGTAGAACTCTGCCTTGATGCGGGCTCCGCCGGCCACCATGACGCGGTGAACGGTATGGCCCTTGATGTCCAGGCCCAGGATGTCGCGGCCTGCGGCCTCGGCGTCATCCGGAGTTTTGGCTACCTTGACGCCGCCGGCTTTGCCGCGGCCGCCAACCTTGACCTGCGCCTTGACGACGACAACGCCACCAAGCTTCTCGGCCGCTGCACGCACTTCTGCAGGGGTGTCAGCGATGATGCCCGGCAGAACCGGCACACCATATTCCTCAAAGAGGTCTCTCGCTTGGTATTCGTAAAGATCCACGCTGCTCTTCCAATCCGCGTCTTGGCGATCACACCGCCGGTGAAGGTATATGAGGTTGTTGGTAACAGCAGTCGTCGCCGTAAATTAGCTCGACATCAAGACATACCGGCCCCTGAAAACTCTATCGCGTCAACGGGGCGTCCGGTCGCACTCTGCGAGCCCTCCGACGAAGGCTGTCGACCGTTGCACCTGCACCGGCACGAGTCGAAGGCTAGCCACACCTTGCTAGACGAGGCCCCCAGCGAGTGCTTATCTAGTGAAATGACTGATCTTGTTCAAGCGGTGGAACCGCACGCCGCCGGCCTCGCCTCGAGGCTGAATTGGTTACGCGCGGGCGTTCTCGGCGCGAACGACGGCATCGTGTCCGTCGCAGCCCTCGTCGTCGGTGTTGCAGCAGCGACCACCGATTCCGGCGTCATCCTCATTGCCGGTGTCGCCAGCCTGCTCGCCGGCGCAATTTCCATGGCTCTCGGCGAGTACGTCTCGGTCAGCAGCCAACGCGACTCCGAACGTGCCCTCATCGCCAAGGAGAAGTGGGAGCTTGAGAACGAGCCAGAGGAAGAACTCGCCGAACTGGCCGGATTCTACGAGGCAAAGGGACTCTCGGCCCAGACAGCCCAGCAGGTTGCGATCGAGCTCACCAAGCATGACGCCCTCGCCGCGCACCTCGAGGTCGAACTGCACATCACCGCAGACGACGTATCCAATCCCTGGCACGCAGCCTACGCATCCGCTGTAGCCTTCACAGTCGGCGCCGCCCTTCCTCTGCTCGCCGTACTGCTGCCGCCGGCGGAATGGCGCATCGGGGCCACCTTCGCCGCCGTGTTGATCGCCCTCGTCATCACCGGTTGGCTCAGCGCCCACCTCGGCAGCAGCCCGAAACCGCACGCCATCGCTCGCATCGTCATCGGCGGCATTCTCGCCCTCGCCGTCACCTATGTCATCGGGGCGCTCATCGGCGGCCACGTGTAGCTCCCGGCTCACAGCCAATCCCGGGTTACATTATTGCCGCGTAGTTAGGCTGAGACCATGGCATCACCGCGCAGGGGAACCGACACAATCTCCCGATCATCAACCGTGACGGCGGGCGCGCTCGACGCGGTTCTTGTTCTGCTGTTTGCCGTCATCGGCCGACTGAGCCACGGCGAAACACTGGCCGGCCTCGGCGTGACCTATTGGCCGTTCCTCGGCGGCCTGGTCATCGGCTGGCTGCTGGTGCGCGCCTGGCGCAACCCGCGCGGCATCGTCTGGACCGGCCTCGTAGTCTGGGTCGCAACTGTGGCCGGCGGGCTGTTGCTGCGTCTGGCCAGCGGTCAGGGCGTTCAGCTCAGTTTCGCGATCGTCACCACGATTGTGCTCGGTGTCTTTCTGCTCGGCTGGCGCGCCATTGCTGCGCTTGTGCGCCGGGTCTCGGGGCAGCGGATGCGCACGCGGGCCACGACCACGTAGTAACTGATTACGAGACTCAACACCTCAAGCGGCGTGAATAACCGAGTAAGTCTCGTTTTTGTGTTCGATATATGAGATAATGGGTTCATGGCGATCAGCAACGATCCACCTCCGAAACCGGCGCCGGCGCTCCCGTTACCTGTGACCTCGGTGCCTGTGACCTCGGTGCCTGTGACCTCGGCGCGTGTGCGTTCGGCGCGTGTGCGTTCGGCGCGTGTGCGTTCGGTGCCTGTGCGTTCGGCGCGTGTGCGTGCAGCAACTGTGCGCGCATCTCTTGTCAGCTCTGCGGCCGTTGAAGGCGGGGAGGTCGAGGGGTCTGCTGATTCTGCTGCTGCCGCTGATTCCGCCGTTGATTCCGCTGCCGCCATTGCTGCTGCCGCCGATGCGGCAGCTGACGCGGCGGCGGGGATCCAGCCGGGTAAGCCGGCCCGAACTCATCGTTCGGCGCGGCAGAAAACCATATCGGGGGTGCAAGCGTTGAATTATGTCGTCGCGGCATCGTTGCAAGACTGGCAGGCGCGGCCGGTCGATGCGGAGCAGGTGCGGCTGCTCGACGCGGTGCGGGAGTGTGACCTCGCGATCAATCAGGCCCACGCTGTGCGGGCCGCCGCGATCGACGACCTCGCCCGCTGGGTGGGCAGCACAGCCCAGACCGGGCGGCCGCTGCCGCGAGTGCTGCTCAGCCAGGAGGCCAGAGACGCCGGCGACGAAGGCCGCCCATTGCAGCGCTGGTCCGAGAAACAAGCCGCCACCGAGGGCCTCGTCGCCGAACTCGGCTGCCTGCTGCGGGTTCACGAGAACACCGCCCGCAACCTGCTCTGCATGAGCGAAATGCTGCAACACGAGCTGCCCGCCACCCGCGCCCGGCTCGCCGAGGGCCTCATCAGCTACCGGCACGCGGAAGTCATCGTCAACAACGCCCTGTCGCTGCCCGAGGACGCCTGGGCCGCCTTCGAAGACGACGCCCTCACCGGGGCGGACGACCTCACCGTGGGACAGCTGAAAAAGCGAGCCATCAGCGTGCGAGAACTCTCCCACCCGGAATCCATCCTCACCCGGCACCGCACAGCACTGCGCGCACGCCGCTTCGGTGTCTCCCCCGCCCGCGACGGCATGGCCTGTCTGGAACTGACCCTCACCCAGGAAGACGCCGCCGCGATCACCGACCGCGTCGACACCCTGGCACGCAGCCTGCACAACGCCGCCGCCCAGGAACCCATCGACACCCGCACCCTCAGCCAACAGCGCCTCGACGTGGCCGTCGACCTGCTCCTGACCGGAGTGACGGAGACCGGCCTCGGCGCCGGAGTGCAAGGACTCATCAACGTGACCGTGCCGGTACTGACCCTGATGAACCTCAGCGATGAACCCGGCACCCTCGACGGGTTCGGCCCCATCGACGCCGACACCGCCCGCCGAGTCGCCGCAACCGCAAAAAGCTTCACCCGCATCCTCATCCACCCCGAGACCAGCGCGGTCCTCAGCGTCGGCAGAACCCGCTACACCGTCCCCGCTGACCTCAAAAAATGGCTCGAAGTACGCGACGGCACCTGCCGCTTCCCCGGCTGCACCCGACAAGCCCGCCACAGCGACATCGACCACACCCACGACTGGCAATACACCGGCCAAACCCGCTGG